>Ga0256839_1005686_pt1 | contig 11358 bp, 12 predicted proteins | sample 354166metaG_FD_185968 | JGI IMG/M metagenome (GOLD analysis project Ga0256839, IMG submission 185968) | Hydrothermal vent microbial communities from Mid Atlantic Ridge, Atlantic Ocean - 354-166 | ecosystem: Environmental > Aquatic > Marine > Hydrothermal vents | place: Atlantic Ocean: Mid... | reverse complement strand
TTATTTCAACAAGAAGATCTAACTTTAAGCCTCTTATTAAACCATTAAAAAGCAAATGGTTAAAACAATATCGAGCCCTAGTAACAAATGCAAGTTCTGGTGCTGTATTGGAAGCTGAATAAAATTAGAGGAGAATTATTACAATGCTCCTCTAAATAAAAGTTTTTTAGAGAGGTTTCCTTAGGAAGGTCTTCTCGCACCTTTATAACGTTGGGCATAAAACTTACTTAAACTTGATACCACCACTTTCTTCTTAGCTGAACTAGCATGAATAAATTTACCATTACCCAAGTATATACCTACATGGTTTACATAGCCTTTTTTTCTTTTAGATGTATCAAAAAAGACTAAATCACCAGGTTTCAGCTGACTTCTGTCAACAGACTTCCCATATTTGGATTGGTTGATAGATGTTCTTGGGAGATTGATTCCATTTTGCTTATATACATATTTGGTAAGACCAGAACAGTCAAAAGTATTTTTTTGTCCTACTGCACCCCATACATATTTTCTTCCCAACTTCTTTTTTGCTAATTTGATAATATTGTTACTTTTCTTGCTGCTGAAGCCGCTAAAGGACATTACATTAGGTTGTGATGCTTTAAATAAAATATCATCTACCGTTACGATACGTTTTTTCTTTACACGTTTACTTGCAAGTGGTTTAGCATGCTTATTTAATGCAGATCTTAAAATTCTATCAGATTTTTTATGTTTTTTTGAGACTTTAGCAATCTTTATTTTTTTATTAGACCTTTTAGATTTAGCTACTTTTTTATGTTTTTTTGTTGTAGTCTTTTTTGCAACTTTTAATTTTTTCCCTAATCGTAACGTTGTTTCATATTTAATATTATTAAGCTTTACAAGTTCTGCTACGGTCATTTTATGTTTTCGAGCAATTGTGAATAGAGTATCTCCAGATTGAATGGTATAGTTACCTTTGTTATATATTTTTTTGCTCACAACAGTTTTCTTTTTAGTAGAAACTTTACTTTTTTTAGCTATTTTTTTCTTTTTGTTTGGGGAATAAGTATTGGTTGGAACTTTAACAACTCTACCTATTTTAAGCAGTTCCCCTTTTTTAATACCATTCATCTTTCTAACTTCTTCTATAGTGGTATGGTGTTTATGTGCTACGGTATAAAGTGTTTCTCCGCTTTTTATTTTATGTTTAACCACTTTTGTTGCTGCTTGTACTGATACGCTGGCGATAGAAAATGCCAATAATAACTTATATATATTTTTCAATGAATACTCCTAATTAATTGAGACCTGAATAACATGATAAAAACCATACTAAAAAATATGTATAATTTTATCTGTATTTGATTAATCAAAAATAAATGTGAATTTAATTTTTGCTTAAAACCTATTTGAAACGGTTTGTTAAGAGGAAGAAAATTATATCTAGTTATGTGGGATATATTGGTAACCTGGCAATCTTTGATTTTAATTTCAAAGACCCATGGCTTTCTGTCCCTATTTCACAATAGGTTTAGCTTTTTCAACATCTCTTTAAATTATAATAACAAAATAGTATTAAACAAAAATAAATTAAATCTTAGATTTTCTTTAAATGCTGGACAATATGTTCCGCCACTCTAAATGCATTTGCATAGATAGTCCATGTATAGGCTACAGATCCTCCTGTAGGCATAAAACTCGCGTCGGCTACATATAAGTTTGGAACATCATGTGCCTGGCAATATTTATTGAGTACAGAAGTTTTTGGGTCATTTCCAAAACGACATCCCCCCGCAACAAGATTTTGTGAAGCGGCAGAAGAAATGGAAGAGTAGATGTTTTTTGCTCCCATTTCTTTCAGTATTTTTTCACATTTTTTTGCGATATATTTACCTACTTTGATATCTTGGGGATGCCCTTCAAGTCTTAACTTTCCTACAGGCATACCATACTTGTCTTTATGTGTTTTATCTAAGCTTACAAAACAGTTGTCATTGGGTAGCCAATCGTTAAATATTTCAAAACGGATACTTTTTTGTTCTCTAAAGCGCTTGTTTAATCTATCTCCCAAATCTTTCCCCCAAACTAATTTACCATTGTGGTAATTATTTTTACGTGCACGGGAAATGATATTTTGATGTTCAAACATAAACTCTACAGAGCCTCCTTTAAACTTTCCATCCCACCAATGATCTATAAAATACCAATCAAGTATAGAACGGTTCACAAAAAGTCCCGTTGTCATAAGGTCATTAAAGTGAATATTTTTAAGACTTTTTTTGTGGAGCTCTCCCTGCCCAGACCCTCCCCCTGAAAACAATAGGTTCTTACCAAGTTCACCACTGCTATTGGCCAAACCGTTTGGATGATATCTGCTAGCAGAGTTCAATAAAAGTCTCGCACTCTCATGTGCTTGTGCTGCAACAACAAAGAGTTTTGCTTTTATTTTTTTTTCTCTTTGGGTAATTGTATCCACAACTATTGCATAATCTATTTTATCTTGTGTGCTGGTATGTAAATATTTTACATGGCTGTTGGTTAATAAGGTGAGGTTCCCTGTTGCGAGTGCTGGTTGCAATAGTGCTTCACGAGAGCTACCTTTTGCTCCAGAACTGCATCCATAACTTCCACAAAAATTAGAATAATAACAGGCATCTCTGTGCCCTTTGTCTTGAGATAAAATGGCTCTTGGTGTCACTAAAGGCGTAATCCCTAAGGCGCTACAACTTTTGTCTAAGAGATTTACCACTACATTCTCTTGCGTGGGGGGTTGTGTGAAATCCTTTCTACTTCTTGGAGGTTCATATTTATGTGTCTTAAATTTTCCAGAAATACCAACAAGTTCTTCTGTTAAATCATAATAAGGCTCTAAATCTTCATAGGAAATGGGCCAATCTACAACATTGGCTCCTTCAATCTCTCCATATTTACTTTTTAACCTGAAGTCATCAGGGTGTAAACGGTGAACCATACCTGACATAAGGTTAGATGAACCTCCTACAATATTTCCATTCCAAAAACTCATACCAGAATCATAGGTAGGAGTTACTTCCCATTTTCCATCTACTTTTTCTTCTATGGTATGGTACTCATCAAAAAGATTGGGTGTGACTAAATCCCTTCGTGCATAAGACAATTCATCTTTAGAAAATTCATCACGTTTTATGAGCCGTCCTTTTTCTAAAACGGCTACTTTGTAACCTGCTTTGCATAAGGTATAAGCAACTGCTCCTCCACTAGCACCAGAGCCAATAATCACAACATCGTATATCATAATGCTATATACCTCGTTTTTGGTCTTGGATGTCCACCAAACGCATTTAATGCTTTCCACCCAGCTTCTTTTATATTGGATCCATAAATAGGGTCAGAAAAGATGCCTTCCATAGTTAAGGTCATGATGCGTGCAAGCCAATTGCTACCATAATTGGTCTCCTCATATGCACGTAAAGCTATTTCCTTATCTTCATGAGACATAGTGGTAAACCGTCCTTTGTCTCTACTTTTTAACTCTTGTGCCCCTTCAATAACAAATGCCCTAATGTCTTTGTCGTAACTTTTATGAATGAGTGTTTCAAATAAAAATTGTGTGACATTCATGGACGCGGCGGCTGGAATTTTACTTCCCTCCGGGAACAGATGTGCTTGTACTGCTGCAATAGTAGGTTCAACCTCTTTAAAGTCTTTTTCAAATGTATTGAGTTCTTTGGCTTGTATATAAGGACTAAGACCAAGCAAAGAGCTTAATATTAGGAACTTTCTTCTCTGCATTATCGTATTTGTTTGCATTTTCACTACTTTATATGTAATTTATATGTCGAAATATCATCATAATCTTTTTTTGTGCACTAAAAGTGTAATACTTTTAAGGGTACTACACATATCCTACACAAACATCATACTATACTAAATTTGTGTAAATATTATATTTTAGGAGAAAAAGATGAAAAAATTACTATTTGGTTTTTTGCTTGGGTTTGCCCTTATTGCGCTTACAGGATGTACGACAGGAAATGATGCACAAGCCTCTACAAAATGTTCTTCTGACGGTAAGTGTTCTGTAGCAAAAAAATGTCAAGCAAATGCAAAATGTGCTGGAGACAAAGCAAAAAAAGTTGGGGATCAAACAAAAAATGTTGCAAAAAAATGTTCAGCTGACGGTAAATGTGGTAGCTAGTTCTCAAGCATAAATAGAGTCCTCTGTATATAGATACCTCTGAGGTTTATTACCTCAGAGGTATTACTCCTTGGTTATACTCCTTTGTGTGAAGTCATTAAACTAAAACAAAAGGATACACTTATGAAAAAACTACTCTTAGGCATACTACTTGGCATGGCATTATTTATATTTAATGCGTGTACAGAAACAAAAGATACGAATGCAACACAAAAGACAGAAGAACCTTCTGAGATGAAATGTGAAGCTGGTAAATGTGGTGGAGAGATGAAAGAAAAAGAAATAACTGAACAAAGTGGTAACAACATTCCAGATACAGGTAAATAAATATTTTCAACGAATACACATATAGTGCACATCGTTCATATTATACTTACAGAGTAATAAAATATATTTACGAAAGGATGGTCAATGTTGAAAAAGATATATCCTATGACCAAAATGATACTGAGTAAGGGGCAAAGTATTGCCTTATTATTGGCAAGGTTTGTTGTCGCTTATGGTTTTTATGAACCGGCTATGCAAAAATGGTCAGATATAAAGTCAGTGGCTGATTGGTTTGGTTCTATGGGGATTCCCTTCCCTACGCTGAATGCCTATATGGCAGCAAGTACAGAACTTATAGGTGTAGTACTTTTGACACTTGGGCTCTTTACCCGTCTTATTTCCATTCCTCTTATGATTATCATGATAGTGGCGATTGTCACTGTCCATTGGACACATGGTTTTTCCGCAGGGGATAATGGGTTTGAGATACCACTTTATTACATGCTCTTTTTGAGTATATTTGCTTCTTATGGAGCCGGAAAACTTAGTTTAGATCACCTACTCTTTGGTGAAGAACAATAATTACATCATAAAAAAGGAAACAACGATGAACAAATTAATTACGATACTTGGAGCAATTGCTCTCACATTTACACTCTCTATGGCTGCAGAAGGAAAATGTGCTGAAGGTAAGTGTAGTGGAGATATGAATAAGACTGAAAAGAAATGCGCTGCTTCAGCTAAATGTTCTGGCGATAAAAAAGATATGAAAAAGAAATGTGCAGATGGTAAGTGTGGTGGCGATATGAAAAAAGAAATGCCAAAAGCACCTGAAAAAGGTAAATGCGGTAAAGGTAAATGTGGTTCGTAGAATGATAGTTATCTAAAAACACTTCTTTTTGAAACCTCTCAACTTTGCTAAGAGGTTTCATTTTTCTTATAAATTATTGTATAATATACCTAAAAATCATAAGGGATATTTATGCGATACATACTATTTACTTTCTTCTTTTTGTTTTTTCTCAATGGTTGCCAGGATAAAGAACAAAATGAGCAGGCAGCACATGATGCAAAAATCGTACAAGAGGTACGAAAAGAGCTTCTTCTTGAATTTGAAGCGAAAGAAAAAGCTTTAAAAGAAAAGGAAGAAGCACTAGCTCAAAAAGCAAAAGCATCTATCCTTGCTGAAGAAAAAGTCCAGACATCCCAAAATGAAACCAATACAAGTAAACTTTCCCAAATGGGTATCGCTGTAGATAATGGTGTAATTACTATTGATACGAATCAAACGAAAGATTATTTTAAAACACTAACCAAGCATATGAGTGATAAAATCAAAAAAATGAAAGAAGATTTTGAAAAAGGTATTGTTGAAGCAAAAGATACTGGTATTGAAATCAGTCAAGAGCATATTAATATTGATTTGAATAAAACAAAAGCGTTGATGGATGAGTGGAATACAAAAATAAAAATCTTTATAGAAGAGTTTGATACGCTCGCAAAAGAGATAGAAACCAATACTACAACAAAAGGAAACTAATGCAACAAATAGATATGAATTCAGATGAATTTCAAGCTGAAATGGAAAAAACTTCAAACTTTGTAGAAAAAGTCTACAAACAATTTGGATGGGTACCAAATCCCAATGATGAGGTGAATGAAGGTGTAACCATGGGACTTGCGAGAAATAAGCTCATTTATGGTAAACGGTTTTGTCCATGTTTTATGGTTATAGGAGAGACGAAAGAGGAACAAAAAGCTGCAGACAATCGGATTTGTCCTTGTACTCCAGCTATTGAAAAAGAGATACCAGAAGATGGTCTTTGTCACTGTGGTATCTTTTGTACTCCTGAGTATGCTGCTGCACAAATGCAACATGACGAAATAGAAGAAGTAGTTCATTCCCACTCAAAAGGGCTTACCAAGGAACAAGCAGAAACACTTCTTCAGGAGGAACAGTTAGATGGTGATGAATTAGAAGCACTCATAGAGGCAAAAAATTTAGGTATGATTCATTTTACATTGGTGGATACCAGAGAATACATGGAATTTCAAATGGGTCACATTGTAGGAACAGACACACTTATGCCTACTTCAGAGTTTTATGCAAAAGTGGAAGAACTTGCAGATAAAAAGCAAGAACCTATTGTGCTTTACTGTCATTCTGGGAGTCGAAGTTATCAGGTTCAGCATGCTATGAAGGGCATGGGTTTTGAACATGTATGTAATTTGCGTCCAGGGATTATTGGTTTTTCGGGAGAGATACAGAGAGGGTAGTTCCTTGCTGTGTATGCATGATGTAATTTGAATGAGAGAAGCTACATTTATCAAATATTTTTGTAACATAGAGATATAACAATATTATGTAATAATAAATGATATAATGAAGAGTTGAGGAGCAAAAGCTCCTCAAGAAGTTAAGTAACAAAAAGTTAATTATTTAGCAAGTGCTGCTTTAGAAGCATCAGCTACTTTAGCGAAGGCTTCAGGAGCATTCATCGCCATATCAGCAAGAATTTTTCTGTCAAGTTCGATATTTGCAAGCTTTAAACCATGCATAAATGTAGAATAGTTCATACCATTAAGTCTTGTCGCCGCATTAATACGTACAATCCATAATCTTCTGAAATCTCTTTTCTTTTGTCTTCTATCTCTGTAAGCATATACTAATGAACGCTCAAGTTGTTCTTTGGCTTTTCTGAAGTGTTTTCTTCTACCACTGTAGAACCCTCTAGCTTGTTTTAATAGTCTTTTATGTCGTCTAGTTCTTACGACACCCGTTTTTACTCTCATGGTTATCCTTTACCTTATACTTGTGCTATAACTCTCAACAAACAAATGTGACTAGTCACACGTGCTGACTGCTGAAGTCATGCTATAGTAGGTGTCAAACATTCTCTCTGTTTGAACTTGCCCCTAATCGGGGGATTATTGCTTTACAAAACGAAACTAGTTAACTAGTTAATCATCTCTTTAATGTTTTTTGCATCAACTGGGTCAACGTGTTTAGGACTTCTCATGCTTCTGTGATGTTTACCATCAACCTTAGTAAGGATGTGAGATCTGTACGCAGTTCCTCTTTTGATTTTGCCGCTTTTTTTTACTTTAAAACGCTTAACAGCGCCTTTTACACTTTTCATCTTTGGCATATGCTTCTCCCTGATAGAATTTTTTCAAATCAATAAAACAACTTAAAATACGGCTAATCGTATGAATCCTCTGTTAAGAGAACCCAGCGTTAGCGTAGGTTTTTGAGCTTTGCTTAAAAACTGTTCTATTAAATTAAAAATGGGACGGTATTATACCCAAATTATCTGAAGTATCTATAAAGTATTTTCCTAGCATTTCTCTAACCCCATTTATGATAAAATCTATCAACTTAAAAACAGGGCTTTTCCAGTGGATAAAATCACCGAAATACTTTCTCAAAAAAAGAAACTTTTGACAGAAATTTATTTTGACTTACAGCTTCACTTTGAAGAGAAATATGGTCAGGATTCCCTCGTTTTAATGGAAATAGGTACCTTTTTTGAAGTCTATGAAGTCAACAATGATGAGATGAAAGTAGGTAAAGCAAAAGAGATTGCCGAACTGTTAAATATTCAACTGACACGTAAAAGTAAAGCGATACTTGAAAACTCTGTCTCTAACCCCCTTTTAGCAGGAGTCCCTTCTGTGTCTCTTGATCGTTATCTCTCTCGACTTATAGACAGTAAAAAATATACTATTATTGTTGTCAAACAAAAGGGTGAGATGCCAAATATAAAACGTTATGTTTCCAATATCATCTCTCCAGGTACAAACTTTGAGTATCTGAATGAACCCACAGAAAACAATATTGTATCTTTGCTCATAGATGAAAATGCGGGTATTTATTCGGTTGGTTATGCAGCCATTGATGTAAGCACAGGAAAAAGTATTTGCAATGAGATACACTCTACCAGAGATGACAAGACATATGCTTTGGACGAAGCATTCAATTTACTTCAGACGTATAGTACTTCAGAAGTTATTATCACACTTGATAGCAAAGAGATAGATATCGAATGGCTCATACATTATTTGGAACTTGAATCATTACACTATTCCCTCAATACAAAAAGATTTAAAATAGCTTTTCAAAACGAACTTTTTGTACGCATTTTTTCTATTAACTCATTTTTATCAGCCATTGAGTTTTTAGATTTAGAACGTCACCCTTATACCACAGAGTCTTTGGCAGTATTGATAGACTTTATTATTGAGCATGATGAAAGCATCATAGAGAAAATGAATAAACCACATTTTCTTGGGAATAACCGTTTTATGTATATTGGGAATAATGCTATGGAACAACTTTCTGTAATCTCTAGAGATTCTGCGGATATTACACTTCTTGACCTGATTGATAAAACTTCTACAGCCTTTGGAAAACGTCTACTTAAAGAACGTTTACTGAATCCTATTTGTGATAAGTCTTTGCTTGAAAAGCGTTATGATCTTACAGAGCTTTTGTTACCAAATATCAACCGCTTTGAAACACATTTAAAACAAATTTATGACTTGGAGCGTATCACAAGACGTATCAAGTTACGTAAACTTCATCCAGTGGAACTGACTTACATTTCTATGTCACTTGAAGCTATTTTAAAGCTTTTGACAGATGCACGTGAGAATAGTTTAAGCATAGAGGATAACCTTTATGAAGAAACAGTTGAAATGCTTAAGGTGCTTGGAGATACGTTTGAATTGGATATATGTGCAAGGTTTCGGATTGAACAAATCAATGACAATCTTTTTAAAGAAGGGGTATACCCTGCACTTGATAAGATTGTCACCTTGCAAAAAAAAGAAGTTAACAAAATGCATGATGTTGCTTCTCATGTAGAATCACTTTTTGAACAAGACAAACTTTTTACAGGCACTACGAAGTATGCAACTGTTGGATATTTAGAGAGTGAGGGGTATTATCTTAATCTTACAAAGAACCGTTTTTCTTTTATAGAAAAGTCACTTAAAGATTCTTTTGTCACTATTGATGATACGCATTATTTTTTTAAAGACTTTCATTATAAATATCTCAAAAATGCAGTAAAGGTACAAGCACCCCTTTTTGAGGAAATTACACGCAATTATGAAACATCTCAAGTCAAGCTTGTCTCACTTGTAAGGCAGAGGTATGTTGAGAGTCTTGATTTGATTGAAAACAGGTTTTCTCTTTTGTTGGAAAAACTTATTATATTTATAGCAAACATAGATGTGGCTATTTCAAATGCTAAATGTTCCAAATCAATGAATCTTTCCCGTCCCGTGATAGAAGAAGGAACTTTTTATGAAGCCATAGGTTTGCGACACCCTATTATTGAATCGAATGATGAACGAGGGATTTATATTCCCAATGATGTTTTTTTGGGTATGAACAACGACACACACCATAATCATATTACGCTGAATGCAAGTAATGGTGAAGATATTTTTGGCATTCTTCTCTATGGTATCAACTCTTCAGGCAAGTCTTCACTTATGAAAAGCATAGGACTTTCTGTTATCTTAGCACAAGCAGGTTTTTTTGTCCCTGCCGTTGAACTTCGTTTTGGACTTTATGATAAGCTTTTTACGCGTATTATTTCACAAGACAATCTTTATAAAGGACTTTCAACTTTTGCCGTTGAGATGATGGAACTCAAAAATATTTTTAACCGCGCCAATGAACATTCTTTGGTGCTAGGAGATGAGATAAGCCAAGGAACAGAAACCGAGTCTGCACTTGCAATCGTATCGGCATCCATATTAAAATTACTTTCGCTAAAATCTACTTTTATTTTTGCGACACATCTTCATCAGTTAGGAAAAATTCCTCAGTTGCAAAATGTCAAAAATCTTATTTTTTTACATTTGGGCATTAAGTATGATGAAAATAATGATACGCTTATTTATAACCGTGTATTACAGCTGGGTATGGGTGACAGTTTGTATGGACTGGAGTTTGCTAAATCTTTACACATGGATAAAGATTTTTTGAAGATGGCACAAATGATACGAGAAAACCTTAATCATCATGGTTCGGATATAAAGAAACTACGTAGACAAAAGAGTAGTAAATACAATCAAACCCTCTACTTGAGTAAATGTGCTTTATGTGATGAAGGTGTTGATGAGGTACATCATATTGCTGCACAAAAAGATGCGGATAAAGATGGGAATATTGAACACTTTCACAAAAACCATAAATACAACCTCATACCTCTATGTAAAAAGCATCATAACTTGGTACATGAAGGTAGGATTAATATTTCGGGTTTTGTGATGACTGATGCAGGTCTCAAACTACATTATGAGATAAAAGAGTAGTTTAAGAAAACCTTTTTTATTTAGAAATCGTAGGTAAAACCTATAGAGATAACATCCATATCGGGTACATTAGACTTAATGAGAAGTCGTTGATAGTCGATAAAGATACCCCAACCCGTTTCCTGATTTGCTTGACCATCAAATACTCTGTTATAATATATATCACTTTGAATATCATCCTTTTTTGATGATAAGTCATATTCTAAACCAACCCCTGCAGAAAAGCCATTATCATCAACGGTCAAGAGATTACCATTGCCCCCTGTTGTTGTTTTTGTCCACCCATATCCAAGAAGACCATAGATATTAAAATCTTCAGTGATGGGATACATAGGTTTAGCATATAATCCAATATGTTGCAGCTCTTGTCCCCCTAGGGGGTCAGCTCCCCAAAATGTACCTAATACACGTGCTTCCATACCAAGATATTGATTCCAATCGTATCCTGCTCTTGCCATGGCACCAAATGTAACATCTTCATATTCACAGCCTGGCGAAAGACAACCATTGTATTGTCCCCATACAAAGCCTATACCTAGATAAAAAGGATTTGGACTTGTAGTGGGTATCGGCTCGACAGGTACCGCTGCTGACATTACTCCTTTACCTCCTGCAAAAAG
>Ga0256839_1005685_pt1 | contig 11358 bp, 10 predicted proteins | sample 354166metaG_FD_185968 | JGI IMG/M metagenome (GOLD analysis project Ga0256839, IMG submission 185968) | Hydrothermal vent microbial communities from Mid Atlantic Ridge, Atlantic Ocean - 354-166 | ecosystem: Environmental > Aquatic > Marine > Hydrothermal vents | place: Atlantic Ocean: Mid... | reverse complement strand
CCTGTTAACACATGGTAGCGGTACTTTGTTACCCATACTATGTGCACTGTCATGCGTGTCACAGTGTGCGAACCTTTTCGATATTCTCCCATCTTTGTTTTTTTTGCAAATTTAGAAGAATAAATTTTAAGAAAATGCGAGCAACTTTCCTGATTGTCTGGCTTTTTTCGAAACAAATAGAAATTAGACCCCAAAGTTAGAGAAAATGTTGGCGGATAACTGGCAACATTTCCAGTAGCTGTTACAAAACAAGGTGTTTTCTAAGAGACACTAATTAGTAGCCAATTACTGTTTAAAGGAATTTAAAAAAGTTTTCAACATTATTACAACCTGCTGATTACCAGTAACTTAATTTTCAATAAAATTTTGGCTGATTTTGGGAATTTTCAAGTTGGGTTAAATCACCTCTTTGGTGTAAATCATTTGAGTTGGGTAGGCAAAATCGAGTTTGTGCGTAGCAAATTGTTTTAAAACTTCTAAGTTAATTTGGGTTCGGATGCCCATAATATCTTCACCAGGTTTAATGTAATAAATAAAAGTAATTTCAAGTGCTGAATCCCCAAAGCCAGAAAAGCCTATTATCACCTTTTCTTCCACTCCAGTATTGGCTTCTGCAATGTTTTTAAGCAGCTGCATAGCTTGCTCAATTTGCTCTGCCGTAACATCATATACCAAACCAAGAGTATTTACCATTTTTCGTGAGGGTTCCTCCGATACATTCTCAATCATAGAGTCGGCAATCTTGGCGTTAGGTATGGTAACCATTCGCCCTTCCAGTGTTGTCATACGAGAGCTGCGCAAGCCAACTTCATAAATTATTCCGTCAAAATCGCCTATTTTTATTCGGTCGCCTACTTTAAAGGGTTTATCGGTAAAAATAGTAAAGCCTCCAAAAAAATTAGCTACCGTATCTTTGGCAGCCATTGCTAAGGCCAAGCCCCCTATGCCAAGTCCTGCAATTAAGGGGGCAATTTCGATTCCTGCATTATTTAAGGCCACAATTATGCCTAAAATCCAAATTATGGCACGAACAGCCTTGCGAACAACTGGCAAAATCATATCATCTAAGTCGGTATCTGATTCTTGCGTCATTGGCACCACATACTGCTCAATTAGCGCATCAAACAGTCTTCCAATCATCCATGTTACCGTAATAATAATAGCGGCATACATTCCATGCTCAATAAAAGAAGTAAGCCCTTCCGAAAAATTTAATCGACCCAAACCATACCAAAAACCAATAATTATTACCACAACAACCAAAGGCTCCTCCAGCATATCTACCAAAAGATCATCTAATTTACTCTTTGTTTTTTTTGTAACTCTTTTTACTGTTTTGCTTAAGAACCAATAGGCTATTTTGCCAATAAAAATAGAGCCAATAATGATAGCAATAGAGATAGCCCAATCGGACAAAGAGTTACCGTAATAGGTTGTTGAAAAGACATTGTTGAAGTTCATAGTTCATAGATTTTGGTAAATATTCCTGCTGTTTTATTATATAAGTGGCAGCAGCAATACCAAATCTACTATTTGCAATTATTTTTTCCTATTAATCTCGAACTTCGATTAATTTTAATTATCCCTCCTATTATGAGGAATACTACCTAAATTGAGCGATTCAGATGCCATGCTGTGTTTTATATCCACAGCCGTAGCGAATTCTTTTTGAGCTTCACAAAAGTTTTATGTTCTTGTTCTAGTACTTAGTGTGGCTCTTGCATCCTTACAGGCTTGGCTACGCTATGCAACGTTTTTTTAACCTGAACAATATGGATTAGCACACACAATCTACAGAATGGTGCAATTTCTCTCCCTTTTAATTTTTTAGCATGTTTTTGAGGCACAATTTTGCATTGTTTAAACCTGGATTATGCGATAGGATTCGGTATGAAGGGTTAAAAAAATATAGTCATGAGTCCACTCTGAAAAAATAATTTTAACATCCACACTCTTTTTCCTGGTGTCACTCACAGGAGTGACGCAAACTTTAAACAAAGAAACACTTTGTAAAAAGTGGCACTGGCATTAAACAATTACTTTTTTCATGTAATTATTGGCATGTTATCTATAACCTGTATAATTCATGAATAATCTATTACGCATTACAATTTACTATCACTCAGGCACTTACTAAAATTTTACTACTCAACGTAGCTCGCTACGCCTCCGTTCCAAAATTCTCCGTGGGTTCCTGATTAACAGCTACTTGAAATGCTCATCACGAAGATTTATGAATTATACAGGATAAAACTGTTTTTCGGAAGAGTAGAACATGTATTCTCCATTGAATTTACATTTGTTTACGCCTTTGTATTTAGTGTTTTAATTGTAGTTTTTTCGCATCTATGGCGCAAAAAAATTAATAAAGGGCCATTGGAGTATTTAATGCGAAAGATTACAGGATAGATTGGGGAGAGAGCTTTTTATTTTAACTTTTGGCTATTGGCAACAAAATCAAACCGATTAACGCAATAGAGGTAGAATTCATCGTATAGTTTAAGAAGTTTTTGAGTTGATTTATACACATTATTAATGCTTTTTACTACCTATTCTTGGTTAAATGAGTATTCATGTGCAATTTCATTTCTCTCTTTACGCAAAGCTAGCCAGTCATTTTTGCTAATCAGTTCTAATTCTTCCAGCCTGTTTAGTCGGTCAATAAATGGCTTGCTCTTTACCTCTTCTTCCATCAACTCTAAAATAGCAGGAAATAGCTTATCCCCCATCGTGTCTTGTAATTTCGAAAATCTAAAAATCATTTGGTCGATAAAGCTGGATAGCTCTGGGTTAATGCCCGCATATTTTTTAGCTGTAAATGGTATATGTTTCTCCAGCTTTTCGCAAGTAGTTAAAAGTTTTGTTTTATGCCGGTTGCATTCATACAGTTTTTCAACAAATGTTTCAGTCTGTTTCATTAGAGTTCAATCCTATTTTTTAATGCTTCTTGCTCAATAAGCCTGTTTTTATCTTTTGCAATTATTACATCAATTTTTTGCTCGCCAAGGGTATGATCTAGCTCTACCAAAAAATTAATTTTTTGCTGATGCACTTCTTCTGTATTTTCGTTAAGGTGTAAATACAAATCTATATCACCACCTCGCTGCTTGTCATCTGTTCGGCTACCAAACAGATAGATTTTACCTCCTCTAAAATTATTTTTAAAGGCTGTTTTTATAGAGGCTATTTCTTGAGGTTGGAGTCTCATAGGTATTTTAATAAACAGCACTTAAACCAATAGATAAAACAAATTATAGAGGTGGGCATTTACGTACATATTTAATTTAGGCATTTCTCTTACTTAATGGTAACACTCAAATCTCATGACCGTCATTCCTGCGTAGGCAGGAATCCGTACATATGGTTAAGTTATGGAATTGAGAAATTTTGTACCTTAATATTCCATATTGACATATTTATCGCTATTGGTGTATGTATATAAATGCCTACCTCTAACAAATTATTACCTAATTTTAGGTAAATATAATACCAACAGAGAAGATGCGCATTAGTTTATCGTGTATAAAACCAAGATATTATTTTAAAGATGTGATTGAAACCAATTCTGTTTTAAAATTGATGAGTGATATTGGCTTCATCAAGAACAAATAATCACCCCCTTTAAAGTAATTGCATTGAAAAAGCTGAACAATTTAAGATTGTTATATTTTTGACCAAATTAGTTTTATAAAAAAAACTAACGCACGATTTATGATGCTTTAACAAGTTCGAGTTAATACTTTATATATGGTATAATAATGGGAATAATCATTCGCCAAAGTATAATATCTACCACCCTCACCTATTTAGGGGTTATTATAGGCTATATCAATATTCTAATTTTGTTTCCCAAATATATGAGTCCGGAGCAAGTAGGGCTTCAACGTACTTTTCAAGATGCAGCCCTCCTTCTTGTCCCGTTTGTTCAAATCGGTGTTAGCCAGCTTACATTAAAATATTTCCCAAAGTATAAAAACAAAGCTTATTACTCAGAATTTGTTACAATTATTTTAGCGTTTTTTTTAATTGCAGCTCTAATTTTTAGCTCCTTTTACCTCTTTTTTGAACGAGAAATTAGCTTATATTTTGCCACCAATTCAGCGGAAATAAATCAATATTTAGGCCTTATTTTTGGATTATCTATTTTACTTGCGTTACATCAAGTATTGGTTGCCTTTACTCAATCATCTTTAAATATTATTCTTCCTATTTTTTTAAAAGAAGTAATATTAAGAGCCCTTACACTTATTGATATTATTTTATTTGCCACTAATACAATTAGTTTTAACCTATTTATCTATCTTTTAGCAGGTGCCTATTTTCTTAGTTTCATTGCTTTGCTTATTTACCTGATAAGTACTAAAACCATCTCATTATCATTTAAAATTGAACATTTTAAAAAATCGATTTTAAAAGAGATGGTTGTTTATTCCCTATTTACTTTTCTAGGAGCAAGTGGAATACTTATTATTGGCAAGGTTGACAGCATAATGGTAAGTAGTATGCTGGGTTTACATGAAAATGGAATTTATGCTACGGCATTTTATATTGCAGTTCTAATTGAACTACCTAAAAGGGCTATTGCCCAAATTGGAACGCCAATTATTTCAAAGGCCTATAAAGAAAATAATGCCAAGGAGATTAAATCCATTTATGCAAAAAGCTCAATTAATAACTTAATTATTGGTTCGTTATTATACGTTGGTATATGGATAAATCTTGATAATATTTTTGCACTAATACCAAATTCTCACTATTATATTATTGGAAAATGGGTGGTTCTAATTGTAGGAACGGGCAAATTAATTGATATGGCTGCTGGCTTAAATGGAGAAATTATTGCAATGTCGAAAAATTACAAAGTAAACACCTACTTAATTGTATTATTAACGGCTTTTACCATATATGCTAACTATCTATTAATTCCTCTCTATGGGCTTGAAGGGGCAGCCATAGGGTCTGCAATTGCTATATTTTTGTACAATTTTAGCAAGTTTTTATTTTTATTAATAAAGGAACGCCTACAACCTTTTTCATTCCAAACTATTAAAGTCTTGTTTATTGGGTCTTTTTGTTTAATTGTGGGGCTAAACATTCCTCAACTAATGAATATCTACTTTGATATTCTAATTCGTTCTACTGTTGTTACCGTTATGTTTGGAGCCCTAGTTTTGTTAATGAAACCCAGTGCAGAAGTAAACAGCCTTGTATCACAAATTTGGAATCGTATATTTAGAACCAAATAAGAGATTTTTCTTATTTTTTGATAGCAACTATTCGAATAACCGATGGGTCTTCGTTTTTATATTTAGCAAGACTGGTAGCTTCAATTTGATATTCAATTGAGAATCCTATCTCTTTCAATTCGTTTACCATTTCATCTAATCTAATAAACCTTCTATAGTGGTCAGTTACAAATGCGTCCGTTTCTACTTCTTTCCCTTCACCGCAAAAGTTATCATTTACACTTCGAACTTCAATACAAAACTTTCCTCCTTGCTTGAGATATTTAAAAGCCCACATCATGGTATCAGACGCTTGGTTTTTGTTTACAGAATGCAGCGTAAATCTGGAATAAACTGTATCAAAATTCCCTAAATTATCCAGTTTGGTGAAATCTGCAACCTTAAATTCAGTGTTTTTAAGAGCTAATCCATTTAATTCAGACACTATATTCTTACACTGGTCTATTCCTAGTACATCAATACCTTGTTTAGCAAAGTACAGGCTATCTCTTCCATTGCCACATCCTAATTCTACCATACTACCGTTAATAGTATAGTTTTCTATTAAAAAAGTAGCAAAAGGAGAAGGATTCAATACCCCCTTTTTATTAGAATAAAATGCTTCCCAAAAATTCTTGTCGCTCATATATAAAAATTGAAGTTGCGAATATATAACCCTCAATAATACTTATGGCTTATAACATTTAAATTTTTATTTAATTTCATACGCTCACAAAAAATCAACTAATTTTCTCCTACTTTTAGTATCCATTCAATTGATTATTATCTGTAATTTTGAATCCAAGTAGAAAACATACTAATTAGGAATGTACTTAAAAGTTTACGGTCTTTTTTTACGGTTTTTGCAATGGAGCTATCTACTATTCTTTAATAGAACAAAACCTCACATTATTATGGGAAGTTCTGCAGGCACAAATGTAAATGGCAACTCTAAGGCACTATTTATGTATATGTTTTTAACTAAAACGCCTATTAAAGGCTACTTTATAACAAGAAAAAGATCACTTTATAAAGAATACATAATTACTTATCCAGAACATTTTTTATACGCATACTCTTTTAGGGGGTTAAGTAAAGTTATCACGGCAAAAGCGTATGTAATTACACATGGCCCTTGGGATATTACCCCTTATAAAATAACCAATACGAAAAAACCGTTAGTAAACCTTTGGCATGGTTTCCCGATTAAAAAACTAGGAACCGATGCCCATAATTTAACAGAAAATCAAAAAAAGAAAGTGCTTGGCGATTTTGATGGTTTAGTAGTGATGTCGGAAGAAGAAAAAGGACATATGAGCAGGTGCTACCATACGAAACCTGAAAATACTTGGATAACAGGCTATCCAAGAAACGACTTTACCTTTCACCGCAACAAGAAAATCTTGGATAAAATCCCCTACATCAAGGAAAAAAAAGTACTCCTATACGCCCCTACTTGGAGAGATGAGGGTAAAACCAAGTTGTTTCCATTCGGTGATTTCAGCAATTATAAATTGGAAGCTTTTTTGAAAGACCAAAATGCAATTATGTTGTTAAGAATTCATAAAAATGAACTTAAACAGCACAATTTGGAAGAAACAAGCGTGTTGAAAATATGTGATGGCAATGTAGTACAAGAAATAAGTGAACTTCTGCCTTTCACAGATATTCTAATAACAGATTACAGCAGTGTTTACATTGATCAACTCCTAGTTGATAAACCTATGATTTTTGTGCCTTATGATTTAGAAGAGTTTAGTAAGATACGTGGTTTTAACTTTGAATTTAATGATGTTACACCCGGCCCAAAAGTTGAAACCTTTAATGATCTATTGGCTCAGATTAAAAGGTATTTAGATAACCCAAAACTTGATTATGAAGAGAGAATTAAAATAAAAAACAGATTCCATAAATACCAAGATGACCAAAGTTCAAAACGAGTTTATCAAAGAATTGAAGCATTAATTAATTTCGACTCAAGAAAAATTTAAGATGACAAATATTAGAGTTGGAATGATTTTTCATGGGGAATACCCTCCCCACCCAAGAATAGAAAATCAGGCACTACATTTAATAAAAAATAATGTTGATGTATTCTTTTTTTGTGTAACTTATAATAAAAAAGATGCTTCCATAACCAATTACAAGGGCATTAATCTTGTTAAAACCTACTACCCTAAATTGGTGTATCGCTTATCTGCACTTGCCTATACTTTTCCTTTATATCACTGGGTACTTAAAAAGAAGGTAAACGACTTTATAAAAAATAACAAAATTGAGTTTTTACATGTACACAATATGGTTATTGCAAAAACTGTATTTAGTGCAAACCAGAAATTTAATTTACCATTGGTATTAGATATACACGAGAATATTCCTGAAATAATGAAGCACTACCCACACTTAAAAACGAGCATGGGCAAAATGCTAATCAATCCTATTAAATGGAAAAAAAAGGAAAGTGAATTTATAACTTTAGCGAAAAAAATTATTGTGGTTACCCAAGAAGCTAAAGAAGAAATCATTAACCGAACAAAAATTCTACCTGAAAAGGTTAAAGTACTCCCCAATTTCACCAACTCTGGCTTCTTGAAAAAATATTATAATAAAACGCTGGAAAACAAATACTTAACTAACTTTAAAGTGCTTTACATAGGCGATACTGGAAGTAGAAGAGGCCTAATATCAGTAATTAAGTCAGTAAAATATTTAATAGATTCCATTCCAAATTTAGCTATTATTATTGTTGGTAAAAGTAAAGATGATGCTGAATTACAGCAGGAAATATTAAAAGAGAATGCAAGTTCTTATGTTTTTTTAGAAGGTTGGCAAAATGAAGATTCACTGCCTGATTACGTGCATATTGCTGATGTTGGCATTTGCCCTATCCTCAGAAACCGCCACCATGATACAACGTATGCTAATAAACTTTTTCAATATGCTATGCATGGCAAAGCCATTTTAGCCAGCGATTGCCCTTCCCAAGCCCAATTAATTATTAAAAATAAATGGGGAGTTATCCATAAAGCGGATGACCCTAAAGACTTTGCAGATAAATTAGTAAGTCTTTATAAAAATAAAGAGGCTCGGACTCGATTTGGCGAAAACGGAAAAACCTCGATTGCCACTAAATACAATTTTGATAGCAGCAGTTTTAATGAAAAATTTTATAAAGCATTAAATAATTAGGGTTAACCCAAAAACTCCCTAACCGCCAACGCCACATACGCTGCCTGCACCTTATTAAGCTCGGCATACATGGGTAGCGACAGTATTTTATCAGACATAGCCTCTGCTACTGGAAAAGCCCCTTGCGCTTTAAATATCCCCACTTGATGCAATGGTTTGGGGTAGTGAATTTGAGTCTCAATCCCTTTTGTTGCCAAAAACGCTTTTAGTTCATCTCGCTTATCCGTTTGAATCACAAATAAATGATACACGTGCTCATACCCAGTAGGCTTTGATGGTAGTTTAACAGGGGCATCCCTTAATAAATCTACATACCAACTGGCCACTAATTGCCGCTTTGTTGTCCACTCAGTAAGGTGCTTTAGCTTTACATTTAAAATAGCTGCCTGCATACTATCCAATCGGCTATTTCTGCCCACACGTATATGGTTATGCTTACCCTGCTGTCCTAAACGGGCAATTATTCGGGCTTTTCCGTCTAATTTTTTCGAATTGGTTACGACTGCCCCACCATCGCCATAGGCCCCTAAATTTTTGCCGGGATAAAAACTATAGGTAGCCATATCGCCAAATGAACCTACCTTTTTTCCATCAATAGTGGCATTATGCGCTTGGGCGCAATCTTCAATTATTTTAAGGCTATGGTTTTTAGCAATGTCTAAAATTGATTTCATATCAACAGGCAAGCCATAAAAATGTACAGGAATAATGGCTTTGGTTTGGGCAGTTATTTTAGCCTCTATTTTAGATACATCTATGGTATAAAAATCAGGATGCACCTCTACAAAAATGGGGGTAGCTCCTACCCTGCTTACCGCACTGGCCGTTGATACCCACGTATAAGCCGGCACTAATACTTCATCCCCTTTACCTATTTCGAGGGCTTCCAAGGCAATCTCAATGGCATCGGTTCCATTGGCACACCCAATGCAGTGGGCTACACCCATATAAGTAGCAAAATTTTTCTCAAAAGAGGCTAAAGGTTCTCCATTAACAAAAATGGCATTAGTTAATATGCCTGCTATGGCTTCATCAATCTCTGTTTTTATAGATTGATATTGTATTTGAAGGTCAACAAATGGTATATTCATAATGTATTCGACATCTTTAAAAATATCTCCCGCTGATCTCGCAGAATTTCGCAGATTAGAGAGCTGGGATTATCTGCGAGATCTGCGGGAGACTTTATTTCTTTCGTGCAGGGTTGCCCACATAAATTCCTGGCTCATTAATATTTTTTGTAACCACAGCCCCTGCTCCAATTACCACATCATTACAAATAGAAACGGGTAAAATAGTGGCATTAGAACCAATAGAAACATTATTGCCAATGTTGGTTGATTTCCATAACGCCATATCTCCCCCGGCTGGTTTTCCTTTGGAGAAAAGATCGTTTATAAACATTACGCCATGCCCAATAAAGCAACCTGCACCAATATTTACCAACTCACAAACAAAAGTATGCGATTGAATTTTAGTTTTACTCCCAACTTTTACCCCTTTTTGAATTTCTACAAAAGGCCCAATAAAACAATCATCACCAATGGTGCATTCATATAGGTTTACAGGTTCTACCACGGTTACATCTTTGCCAAAGATTACATCCTTAATCCCGGATTTTAATAGTGTGGGCTTATGCATTAGCTCCATTATAAATAGTTTCTATGGCAGCAATTGAAAGTTCGCCTTCTTTGCCCTCCACAATATTAGAAATTTCGCCCGATAAATCTTTTACAACCTCCTCAATTACCCGATGATGGTTAGAACTTGACCCTTGATACTTACCATAATTATTAGGCTGATCTATAAAAGAAATATTATCAGGCAGCGGATGAGACTTTACATCCCAATATTCCACTTTATTTAAATAACCACCTCCAATTTTAATAGTGCCGTGCTCACCCATAATGGTAATGCTGCCCTCATAGTTTTTATTATACACATTGGTTGTCCACGAAATGGAGCCAATCACGCCCGACTCAAAAAGCACAGAGGACTGTCCATTATCCTCAATTTCTATATCATGTGCCTGCGTAGCCATTACTGTTTTGGCTTCGGTTATTTTGCCAAACCACCACACTAAAATATCTATAAAATGACTTGCTTGTGTAAACAAAGCTCCCCTTTCCGTTTCTTTGCTCCCTCTCCACTCCGATTGGTTATAATAATCCTGATGCCTGTTCCAAAGCACATTGCAATGCACCTTGTAAATTTTTCCTAAACGATTATTTTTTATGGCTTCATCGGCCAAGCGGATAGGTACATTATACCTGTTTTGTTTAACCACAAATAATTTTAGACTGGCATCAACCGCAGCTTGCGACATTTCTGCTGCATCTTTTGCCGAAAGTGTCATAGGCTTTTCCACCACCACATGCTTGCCTGCTTTTAGGGCAGCCAACGTCATAGGTTTATGCAAATGGTGAGGTGTGCAAATGGTTACCACATCTATATCCTCTTTAAGTAGTTGCTCATGATTTTTATAAACAGACATACCTCCATATAAATCTGCCTGCCCTTGCGCTTCCGCAACTTTTATATCACAAACAGATTTTAAATCAGCAAACGCATACTGATCCAATACGGCCGCATGCCGTTTGCCAATATGGCCACATCCAATAATTCCAAATCGTTTTTTCTCCATTATAAAAAATATGGTGTAAAGATAAAAATTAGATTAGTTTAGTGTTCGTCTATAAAGTAAATGTTTTCAGAAATAACAAATGACAAAAATCAAATAACCAATAAATTTCAAATTTCAATCACCTAAACACCAAACACTTACATGGTTTGATGTTTTCGTTTATAACCTATTCAGCCAACAGTAGCACCTCGTAGTTGCTATGAGGATATAATTTATCGTTGGTTGTTCATTGAATTTCTGCTCGTGTGTTAGTTACTAAATTTTTGCTTAGATTTTTTCTTTGAACAAGGCAAAATTTGC
>Ga0256839_1005683_pt1 | contig 11363 bp, 12 predicted proteins | sample 354166metaG_FD_185968 | JGI IMG/M metagenome (GOLD analysis project Ga0256839, IMG submission 185968) | Hydrothermal vent microbial communities from Mid Atlantic Ridge, Atlantic Ocean - 354-166 | ecosystem: Environmental > Aquatic > Marine > Hydrothermal vents | place: Atlantic Ocean: Mid... | reverse complement strand
TGTATTTTGGTTGGGCAGAAAAAGAGTATATAAGTATTCCAGTATGCTATGAGCTAGAGACTGACAATTTTCTTGACTGTATTATGAGTTCAATGCGACTTAGACAATTCAAAAAAATTGAAGAATATATCCTGACAGGCCTTTCGTAGGCCATAAATTACTGTATGTTTAGTTTTGGTTCCTAGAGAAATAGGAGAAGGTTATGAATGTCGTAATATTGAGAGGAAATCTTACCAGAGACCCAGAATCCCGCGAAGTTCAGTATTCTGGTGGATCAACAACCGTGACAAATTTTACTCTCGCCGTAAACCGCCATTTCAAGAAGTCTGATGGCTCCAAAGACAAAGAAACCACATATGTAGATTGTGAGGCTTGGGATACTGGGGCCGCCGCAATTGCAAAATACATTAAGAAGGGCGATGCGTTACTTATTCGAGGATGCCTCAAGTTGGATAGATGGGAAGTTGACGGACAAAAACGTAACAAACTGCGCGTTCGAGTTAACGAATTTGAATTTCTTCCGCGTGGCCGCAGTCAAAATGATGAGCCAAGTGACATTTCAAATGAAACACAACAACAACAAGAAGTAACTGATCCAGCGGCAGTTGGCGATGACATCCCATTTTAATGAATCGTTTGACCGAGAGAAACTAGCCTCGTTGATGGACCAACACATGGGGCTAGTTTTTCTTGTCGTCAACAGATTTAATCCGCCCCAAGAAGATTATGAGGAATATCTGAATATTGGGCGCGTAGGACTATGGAAGGCCATTAAAAGGTATGATCCCTCCAAGAGTAAGTTTTCTACCTTTGCGTGCTCTCTAATAAAATTTGAGATCATGCACCACATACACTCTTTTTCTGCTCAAAAAACATCACCATTAAATGACGAGCATTATTTTAATAGGCCAGTTGATGTATGGGAATACTTTCCCAAATTAACAGATATAGAAAACAAGATTATCGCCATGCGTATCGAGGGGCACTCCTTCAAAGAAATATCACAAGAACTCAAGATTCCAGTTCATTCAGTCAGATATAAATTCAAGTGTATCGCCAAAAAAGTTAAGGAAGCGCATGAGCAGTAAAAAATTAAGAATCCTAATGTGTAATGACGCACATTTTTTGAATACTGGCTATGCCAATTATGGGCGACCACTACTAAATGCCCTGTCTAATTCTGGAAAATATGAAGTGGCAGAATTGGCATGTTTCGGCAAAGTTAATGATCCCAATGACATGTATGCTAATTGGGTATATTATGCAAACCATGTAGATTCTTCGCATCCGCTATATGAACAATATATATCGCATCCACAAAATGAATTTGGTAAGTGGAGATTTGAAAGGGTATGCTTAGATTTTAGGCCAGATGTAGTATGCGTCCCACCTGACACACCAGTAGCTTGTGCCAATAATTATAAGCGTATTTGTAATATAAAGGTTGGCGATCTAGTTTTATCGCACACTGGACACCTTAGGCGCGTTAATAAAGTTTATATGCGTAGCCATAAAGGACAAATGCGAAAAATTGTGCTTTCTAATGAAACTATAATAAAAATAACTGATGAACACCCAATATTGACCAGTAAGGACGGTGAAAATACATACAACTTTATTCAGGCGAAACAAATAAGGGCTGGTTATATTATCGCTTCCATGCCCATAGTACATGGGCAATACACTAAACTTCAAGTAATATCGACTTCAACCATATATTATGATGGTCCAGTGTACAACTTAGAAGTCGAACATGATAATTCATATGTAATATACCAATCATGTGTACATAATTGTGACATACGTGATCCGTGGATGCTTTCCTTTGAAGAATTGTCTCCCCTTCGCCCATATTATCATTGGATCATTATGCCAACTGTCGATTCGGCCCCACAAAAACCAGAATGGCTCGAAACATTTAATAATGCTGATGCCGTTTTTACTTATACGGATTGGGGAATAAAAGTATTAGAAGATGAAAGCAATAATTCTATCAAAACTGTATGCGCCGCCCCTCCTGGGTGTGATTTAGAAACATTTAGGCCAGTCCAAAACAAAGAAGAACACCGAAAAAGAATAGGGTTTTTTAAGGACGCGAATGTTATTGGAACTATCATGCGAACCCAAGTTCGCAAGTTATATCCAGACCTATTCGAGACATTTAGAAAATTCATAGATATATGCTATCAAAATGGTGATACAGAACTCGCCAATAATACATATTTATACGCGCATTGTAGCTACCCAGACGTAGGATGGGAAATACCAGACCTACTATTGGAACACGAATTATCGCGCAAAGTGGTATTCACATATATATGTACTTCATGCAATAATGTTACATGTTCGTTCTTTAAGGGCGGTCGTTCGGTATGTTCTAAGTGTAATAAGGCATCTGCCATATTGCCCAATACCGTAACTGGTCTAACACAACAACAATTAGCACAAGTATTGAACATATTTGATGTGTATATACAATATTCTGTTTGTTTAACGCCTGGACAACAAATAGTAACATCTAATGGCCTCATTAATATAGAACATATATTTAAGGGCGATCTAGTATTATCCCACACTGGCAAATATCAACGAGTATTAAAAACTTTCAAAACTCCTTATGAGGGAGATGTCTATAGAATAAATGCTCATAGTATAGACTCATATTTAGAGTTAACCCCTGAACATCCAGTATTAGTAGTTGACAAAGAAAAGGTACAACTAAAAGATAAAACACGCTCTATTAGAGAAATTATTGGAACAAGGTTGTATTATAATAAAAATTATGCAATACCAACAATATATAAACAAGCAAAAGACCTACAAATATCCGATATTTTAGTAAAATCTATAGACACACAGTGTGTAGATATTACTCAATTTGACTTAGCAAATTTATCCAATAGTGACCATATTATAACTAAAGACACAATAAGACACAAATCTTCAAGGATCGAACATAAAAGATATGTAGACATAGACAGCGAATTTTGTAAATTATTAGGATTATTGATTGCTGATGGACATATACGCAATAATGTAATATCTATAACATCACATATAAAAGATATAAACAATCACAATCTATTCAAAAACATTATGTCTAAATATGGGAATGTTAAAGAATATAAAAATAAAAACAGGAAAGCAATAAAACACTACGTTTGTTATAATATACTTTCACAGTTAATTAAATCATGGATATATCTTGATAAACATAAAAAGATGCCGCAATTTTGTCTATGTCTACCAGATGAAAAGAAAAAAAGTCTAATACAAGGCATGTTTATGGGAGACGGTCATTATCGTAAATTTAAAAATATATCAATGTATTGTACAACATCTCCAATACTAAGCAAACAGATATGTTCTATTTTAGAGTCCTTGTTAATACCGTTTAATTTACATATTACAAAAAAGGGTGGAAATAGAAAGCCACAATATACATTTGAAGTGTCTGGCAACATTAAAAGTGGTGATTTTGTCACAAAACGAACTAATTCAAGGTCAATCTATTTAAATGGATATGTATTGCGTCCAATCAAAAGCATAAGCAAAAAACATTATAGTGGATATGTATATAACTTAGAAGTAGAACATGACAACACATATACTCATGAACTATGTACTGTTCACAACTGCGAGGGTCTCGGCATCCCACAGTTAGAAGCTGCATCATGCGGTGTTCCAATTATGTCAGTTGATTATAGTGCTATGTCAGACGTAGTTAGAAAACTTAAGGGTATACCGTTACCAGTCAAACGTATGTTTAGAGACTTAGGTACATTATCATATAGAGCTTTACCAGACAATGATAAATCGGCCCAAATAATATATGAATTTTTTAAGAAACCAGAAGCGATTAAGCGCCGCATGGGTAATACCGCCCGCAAAATGGTAGAAAAATACTATACTTGGGAGCGGACAGTAAACATATGGATGAACTATTTTGATAATATTAAATTGGTGGGTAAGCAAGGACAGTGGGATTCACCAGCACCACTAACAATTAATATTCCTCCAGTACCAGAAAATCTCAGTAATTCGGAGTTTGTTAGGTGGTTAATACTTAACGTAATGAAAGAACCCAAGTTGGTAAACTCTAGGTTTGAGGCCAAGTTAATAGCTGACCTTAATTATGGTGGATATGCCGAAAACCGCAAAATTGTACCAGTCACACGAAAATCCTTATATAAAATGACATACAACTACGCCCAAAACAAAGCAGATTGCGACAACGCTAGACTTGGTAGACTCGAACTAGACAACGCCGACTTTATAGAATATGCACATCAAAGGGCCAAATATCTATGAACATATTATTTGTGGGTCCATATAGACAATCTGATGGTTGGGGTTACGCAGCAAGAGAATATATTAGGGCTCTTAGGCTCACAAAATATAATCTGTGCGTGCGCCCAGTTTACATGAACAGTCAAAAGTCATACGAAGATTTTGATGAATTTACGGACCTAGAAAACCGCAAGTTTGAATCATATGATATAATAATTCAAAACTGTTTGCCGCATATGTTTAGGCGTTATGGTGACGCCCAAACAAAAAATATTGGCCTATCTTATTTTGAAACATCGACGATTTTGCCAACTCCTTGGCCGCTCTCAATAAATACTATGGATGAAATATGGGTTACGTCGTCATTTGAAAGACGTACACTGTTAAATAGTATGGTCAAAATACCAATTAATGTTGTGCATATTCCAACAGATCATACAAAATACGAGAAAGAATATGAGTACTTTAAACCCCTAGAAAATCATAAGGACGAATTTAAGTTTTATTATATAGGCGAACTGTCAGAAAGAAAAGATGTTAGTACATTGATTGCGGCGTTCCACAGAGAGTTTCACCCAAATGAAAAAGTTAGACTTGTCCTAAAAGTAAATCAAGTAGGATTAGACGAACAAACTGTATTATTTAATATTAATAGACTTATATCACAAATTCGACGCTCGTTAAACCTAAGTTCGTATAAGGAAGATGTTGTAATTACAAAATACCTAACACAAGATGAACTATTTTCTCTGCATAAATCATGCGATTGCTTTGTTATGCCCTCAAGCGGCGAGGCTTTTTCGATGCCTACATTTGACGCCATGATGTGCGGAAATCTTATATTGATTAACAAAAACTCTAGTATTACCCAGTATGAGTGCGGAACTGGTATTAGAGTTGACAGCCATGAATGTCCAGCTATAGTAGATAACAAACCCCTACCTTTCCTTTATACTGGGCGAGACACATGGTATAAAATAAGTATGTTAGACCTCCAGAAAAAGATGAGGCGCGCCACCGAACTAGATCGTAATAAAATTCGCTCCTCAATTATTAAAAATGCCCACACAACGATCCTACCAAATTATAAGTATGATGCAGTCGCAAAACAAATAGAGGAATTATTGGGATGAAACACGGAATAGACAATGTTATATATTCGGCGTTAAAAAGTAACGAAGACCCAATAAATATACTGTATATGGGTTATGATGGTATATTCGACACCATACTATCCACCACGCCTAATACAAACTTCTTTATATACAAACCTAAAGCGCTATGTCGCTTTTGGGGGGCGCCTTTATCTAATAAGTTTACATATATAGACAATTTTTATAATATTCCAAATAGGATTGACCTTGACGTTATTATATGTAATGATAGAAAAGAACAAATTTTTGTAGCAGAGAAAATGTCTCATCATTTACACATACCTATAGTCGTTGTTGAACACAATCTGCCGTCAAGCAAGTCTAAGCCTAGTTTGCGGCAATATATAAATTCTCGTATGCCAAATAGTAGGTGTGTAATTCCACATAAAACAATAAAAGATGAATGGTACATGTCAGATGACGTAGATATTATTCCATATGGCATACCAATACAAAAGCGTATAATAAAACATAAGAATGTAGTCGTAGTAAATAACTTTCAAGATAGTAATTCTGATGTACTTAATAAACTACTTACTATTAGTGTTGATACTATTGGAGTTGGATATAATGGTGGGCGCACTCAAGAATACAAACATTTTGGCGAACTAATAGAATTTATTAGGAGCGCAGTAGTGTGCATAACTTTGGTAGATGAAGATGGACCTCCATTTATTCCTCTTTTGGCTATGGGGTGTGGAACAGTTGTGCTAACAAATAAAACGAGATGGACCACTCAAATAATAACAGAGGGCGAAAATGGATTCTTATTTGATGGCCTAAAAGACGCCCGCAAGAAATGTAAATCAATACTGGGCGACAAAGACCTTGTAGAAGACGTGATATATAATGCTTATCAATATATAAGCAACAATCATGAAAGAGAGAAGTTTTGTGATAGGTGGACAAATCTAATAAAGTCAGTAATAAGGAAGCCATACATACGATGAAAATAACAGTAATAACATCGAACACTCAAACAATATCCGATAGTGATAGTATTAAAGTACCACTTAATGAACTATCATCGGTCGAAAACGCAAGTTGCCTAATAATTAATTTGGCTGATGCGATGGACTATGTTCCATTTAACCAAAGAAAGGATGTATTAAATCTCGCAATATCTAAACTTAGGCCAGGCGGAGAAATATATATAAGTGGGTCAGACATGTACGCAATTGGTCACTACATAATTGAACAGCTTACCTCAGCCGAACAAATTAATACATCATTATACGGTGGAAGATTGTCGTGCAACACAATGTTTGATGTCACAGAACTATGTAGGGAACTTGACTGCGAGACAATAAACAGTAAATTAGATGGGCTATATTATAGCATAAAGGCGCGCAAAAAATGTCACAACGATTAGACACCATATGTAAATATTGTTGTTTTGCCCAGTGGGATGACATAACTCAGACTGGGTGCCGCCTAAACAAAATCGACCAATATAAAAGGGTGGGAGCCGACGTATTAGAGTGTTATGACGAAGACGCCGAGTTTTTCGTTATAAAAAACCGACTTTGCCCATACCATAGGACATTGAAGTGGTGGGAAAACAACCAAGATTCATATGAACAAACCCTTAAGTATGAAACGCGCCTATCCTTCAAAATAATTGTCTTCTTAGAAACGAATATTGATGACCTAAAAAAGACATTGTTATCTGTAATTAGGCAAGATTACGCCCCAGCTAAGGTTGATATAATTCGCCCAAAAAACTGTACTATACGCCCAAAAGCCGTTATTGATGTACTCAACAAAGTAAACATTCCATGTAAATGGCAGATACACAATCAGCTAATACAGCACACAACCTTACAATCAATACACTACGCACAACGCTCCGATAACTATAATTATTATGTTTCGTGCAAAAGTGGATATAAACTCCCACACAACCTTTTCTCTGCTATAACAAACTATGTAATAGACAATTTAGAACAATTTGCCTGTATATTGTTACCTAAGTATAGTGAATATAATGGGTTGGTTGTACCTAAGTCGGTACATGAGTATTGGTACTTTGTGGGCGATCCAAATAAAAACATGATAGAAAATATAAAGGATTGGGAATGTCAAGAGAATCAACAAGTGTGCAAGAAGTGGAAAAATATAGTCCGTCAGTAACAGTTTATGTTGCTGGCGATAAACGACTTATACCTTCAAACTATAATAATATCGAGGATATAATATATCAGGACTGTGAGAATATCTCGAAATTTTTTGCTAAATCTAATTTTTCAAAAAGTGACATAATAATCTTCTTGGGGGAAAAAGACAATGTAGCAGAAGAAAAGTCAATATCTTGTATAGTCGAGAAATTAAAGTGGTGCTCAAACAACGGCTTTGGGGCCTTATATTCAGATATGATAATATCGTCTGGCAGTATAGAATTTGTGCGCCACTATCCATCATACAGCCTGGGCCTACTAAAAACGATAATGGATATACCGTTTGCTGTTATAAATAGTACTAATATAAAGTTTGATAGTAGAATAACAAAGTTAAGTTTATGGAATGGACTAATAGATATATCGCAATTTTGTTTATTGTATCAATCACCAGAACCATTCTTTAGAAGTTCAGATGATTTGTCGCCCATAAGCATAACTAATGATATAAAAATAATAAATGAGTTATACTTCGCGTAATATAGTTGCTCACGTTAACCGTCCAGCATCGGACAAGAAGTTTTCTGTTATAATACCTGCCGCTGGCATAGGACAGCGTATGAAGTCATATGGGCCAAAATGTTTAATTAAGGTGGGCAATAAGTCAATAATAGACAACCAATTGAAACATATATATAAATACATAAATAATGTTGAAATAATTATAGTGGCTGGATTTGAAAAAGATAAGCTTATTAAGAAGTTTGATAATACATCAGTCAAAGTAGTTATTAATGAAAACTTTGAGACAACAAATGTAGTTAGAAGTATAGGTATTGGATTAGAACATGCTAAATATGATAACGTTATAATAATATATGGCGACTTAGTATTTAACGCATATACATTAAAGGTGCCATTTGGAAACTATTCAGCAGTATTAGTAGACTACAAACATATGCGGAAACAAGAAGTGGGATGTATAGTAAACAACAACTATCTGGCTAGGATGATGTATACTCTACCAATTAAGTGGGCGCAAATAGCCTACTTTTGTAAATACGAACTTGAACTACTTAAACAAATATGTGCTAAGGAAAGATATCATGCCTACTTTGGGTTTGAGGTAATAAATATAATCATAAATTCTGGCGGGCAGTTTACCGCTATGTCGCCCAAAAGAATGAAAATTATGGACGTAGATTCTTCAAGAGATATTCCTATTGCTCAGAAATTATTAATATAATATGAAAATAGTATCAACATATCTACCGCAAAAATATGATGGATTATTAGACGCCGCTAGACTTACAGTGGGCGAAATAATAATGTGGGACACAGAAGTAATGCCAGTCTTTGAAATGCTAGATATAGCTAAGCCAGACGTGGTATTTATTGATCTGAAATATATAACATCTAGTATCATCCAGGCCAGCAAAGAAGGTCATACCAGATTTATATTGTTTGGAAATGGAAAACCAACAGAATTTGTGCCATCGGCCATAATAGCCAAACCTAGTATGTCACCAGTTATGCGCAAACATATAGAGTCTGATGAATATAAGGTTTTATACCTAAAAGACTCTGCTAATGTAGCATCTATATGGGGCGGTAAACATAATAAGAATATGGTATGTGATTTTGGATATAATATGACTAATAATGACCCAGAGTTTATGCCACACCAAATAGAGCTAATAGTTAAATTATCGAAGTTAGGAAAAATAAGAGTCGTATCAGATCACCACTTATCAATGCAGTATTATGCAGGAAAAATAGGGGGAGTTGATTTATCGTCGTTTTATAAGTCAGTCAAAATAAACATAGACTTTGACGGAGGTAATATTCTGGATATTGCGGCCAACGGGGGTTTCTGTGTATCTAAAATTCCCAATAAACTATTTCCGTCGTTCGATAACATAGTAGAGATAGTTGGGTGGCTTGGTCAAAACAGAGATAAGATTGCGCGACAAGCACAAAGAAAGGTTCTGGCGGCCGATACATGCTATCATAGACTGGCAGACATGATGAACTCCATAGGCGAAACAGAAGTTGGTTCTAAGGCCCTTAAAAGAGCACAGGATTTAATATGCAACTTGGAATAGTAGTTAACTCGCTAAACATATCACAACATACATCACTATTAATACAACAACTCAACGCTATTAAGAACACAGATGAGTATATTGATATAGCATTATTTTATGATGATTATGATATTAGTATATTTAATCCACACTTTGGAATATTCCCACAAAAACACATGTGGTCGTTTAGTGGGCCAGTATTAGCAACAAATCTAAAGACAGCCCAGAAACTCATAAATTGTCCAGCGCCCACAAAGAAATTTTTCTATGTGTGGGATTTAGAGTGGATACATATGCCAACCAATTTTGTGGAAACATTAGATATATATTGTAATGATAAAATCGAACTAATAGCGCGTAATGAACAGTATTTTTCGATATTAGAACAACAGTGGAAAAAACCCATAGGTATTGTAGAGGACTTTAATTATGAGCAACTTATCACAATCATATAGCACTATGAGCGAAACCGAAAAGAAAAAACTACTAAATAAGTTGTACAATGAAGATGGACGTAGTTGGGCTGAAATTGCTGAACTTTTAGACACTTATTCAAATAAAGTAAGGAGGGACGCTAAAAAATTAGGCTTACAATCAAGAAGTAGAAGTGAGGCACAAAAGGTGGCCCTCCAAACTGGCAGACATGAACATCCAACAAAAGGACGAGGCCACTCAGAAGAAGCAAAAATAAGGATTAGTGATGGTACAGCTAACATGTGGAAAAGTCTCACTGCAGAAGAGATAGAAAATCGCAGACAAAAGGCAAAAGAAAATTGGAACAAGAAGAGCCCAGAAGAGATTCGTACTATGACCCAAAGGGCTATGGAGGGCGTTAGAAAAGCCGCTAAGGTTGGTTCGACGCTTGAAAAACACCTTTTACAGGCCCTAATTAGTAATGGTTACAAAGTAGAATTTCATAAAGAACAATGGGTGGTACGAGAAAAACTTCAAATTGACCTATTTTTGCCCGAATTAAATGTTGCAATCGAGGTTGACGGACCCGCTCACTCCACGAAAATATGGAGAAACCGAGACCTCTCTAAGATCGCAAAAAGAGATCAGGAAAAAACTGGATTACTCCTATCAAAGGGAATGTGCGTAATAAGAATACAGCACGTAAAAGCCTTAACCAAAAAGAGAAAGAGAGATATTTTGTCTAAGCTGCTAGATATCTTAAAAGAAATTGAACTAAAGTTTCCACCACAAGGAAAGCGCCAATTCAGAATAGGAGAAGACTAAATGAGTGTTGATGTAGACGAACTTGACATGGATAGAGATTTTGAGATGGTAGAAGAACAAGAAGTTGAGCAGAAAGAAAGTAATACTCCTTCACCAGATTCTCCAGAATGGTCAGACTGGGCGCTGTCTCAGTTAACTAAGGACGAATTATATGACGGAAATCCAACGTGTGATGGACTTAGGCGGCTTGCTATAAAAATACTCGGGCAATTTAATGTTAAGGCCCCTACCGTTCATTTCTGTAGTCAAGAATATGCGGCCGTAACAGTTAATTTATACTGGCCAGGAACGGGCCGTTCAATATCGGCGTCTGCTGAGGTACATAGCGGCAATGCTGATGCCCCATTTAATCAATATCCACTAGCAACCGCAGAAACTAGGGCGCTTGGTAGAGCCTTAAGGATTGCACTTAATCTGAGGAAAGTCGTAACGGCGGAAGAAGTATCGAGAAAAGCGAATATATCAATTCCAATTAC
>Ga0256839_1005681_pt1 | contig 11365 bp, 7 predicted proteins | sample 354166metaG_FD_185968 | JGI IMG/M metagenome (GOLD analysis project Ga0256839, IMG submission 185968) | Hydrothermal vent microbial communities from Mid Atlantic Ridge, Atlantic Ocean - 354-166 | ecosystem: Environmental > Aquatic > Marine > Hydrothermal vents | place: Atlantic Ocean: Mid... | reverse complement strand
CATTGCGAACTTGCCATCCTTGGCTCCTCCATCGTGCGGATTGTGTGATAACAACAGCATGACGGAAGAGCCTTTTTCTGTGGATATCAGTTTTCCAGATACCAAGACGTTTTCTCAGAAAGTGCAGCTTGGGGCGCGAGTCGTCCAACAGGCGGAGCAAGTCGGAGAGCCGTGGCGAATCACCCTCGGCGATGGATCACGCCGATCGTCGGGCACGAAAGCCGACGCGGGCACCGCACTAACGGGTAACGGCAGTTATGCCACGATTTTTGTAGACACAATTCCTCTCGTTGGATCGTATGGACTGGTAGAGATCGCGGGTGCCAACGGGGGACTCGCCACGATTCCATTCTTTTCTTCGAAAGGAGCCATACACCATGGCAACTGCAACCATCGACACGATTTCCGCCTCGAACCATGGCCGAGTCGCTCAGGACCGCGGGCTGGCTCGGTTGATCGACGACATCCACCGTCGGCGCGACGCGGCGGAGGCCGAGCGGAAGGCCGCCGCAGATCGCGATCGGGAGCGGGTGCGTCGCGAGGAGCTGTTCGAAGTCTTGTTCGGACTCGACTGAACGGCTCACGGCAACGGAGACGTTTCGTCGGCGGGTTGAGGCGGCCGGCTCGCCGGCGAGGAAGAAGGCGGCCGCCAGACAGAACGGAGGAGACGATGATGTACGCCTACACAACCGGCGTCGGCGGTACCGGCGGTCGTTACGAGTACGTCTATCGGGCAACCGGTGGATGGGTCAACAGCAGCGGAGAGACGCGGTTCCCCGCGTGATCGCTGCGCACCACGGGCCGGGAAAATGCGTTTCCACCCCGAGTCGCGCCGGGGCCGGCCCCTTTTCCCCACGCGGGCTGCGCCCGCACGACTGGAGGCTGTCGGCTGGAGACGGCCGGGACGGCACTGACAACCGGAAACCACGGCCCGACGCGCGCACGGCGTCGGGATGTCATGAAGGAAGTTCCTTCACCGAACCAGAACTGGTACGGGGGAACTCCACCGGCGCAGCGACGATGAGCCGTTAACGCGGGTGTCCCCGCCAGATTCGGCTGACTGGGAGTATCGATCGTGGGTCTTGGGGCCTTTTGTTCTGGATTGCTCTTGTCCCACCCTTTCCGATGCCACATTGATACTGAGGTTCAGCGTGTCACAACCACTCTTGCCAACACCGACTGAGATGGTCGACTATCTCGACCGATTCGTGCTGGGCCAGGCACGAGCCAAGAGGGACATCGCCGTCGCCGTCTACAACCACTATCTATCGCAAGCCTACCGCGAGGTGGAGGGGCGTGACCTGGGCCGGCATCATATTCTGCTGATTGGGCCAACGGGAGTGGGAAAGACCTACCTGGTACAACGTCTGGCCGAGTTCCTTCATGTGCCGGTTGGCTTTACGAGCGCCGCGGGGTTGGTGGAAGCCGGATATGTGGGCAACAGCGTCGAGTCGGTGGTGGCGGCGGTTGTCGAGCGGGCGGACGGCGATGCGCAGCGCGCCGAGAAGGGAATCGTCTTCATTGACGAAATCGACAAGATCCGGCGAGCTCCCGGGATTCGCGACGTCAGTGGTGAGGGTGTCCAGAACGGACTGCTCACGCTGCTGGACGGCCGCATCTCCAAAGGGACTCAGGGCCAGCCGCACGCTGCGGTCGACACAAGCCGCTTGCTCTTTATCTGTACGGGAGCCTTCGTCGGACTCGACGACATCGTGCAGCGTCGGCAGAATCACTCATCGATCGGTTTTGCCGCTCGAAGCCATACACCTGTTGGAGTGGCCGGCCGGCATTCGCGAGACGCACTGCTTCACGAGGTCCAACCGGCCGACCTGATCGAATTCGGCTTCATTCCTGAGTTCGTCGGCCGTTTCGCCTCGATCAGTATCCTTCATGAACTCTCGTCCGACGACCTTGCCGAGATCGCCGCCGGATATGTGCAGCATTCTCCCCTGGCAATTCAGCGAGAACTTGCCGCGATTCACGGCATCGACCTTCAAATCGACGACGATGTGATCGCCGCGATCGCCGAGCAGGCGGCGTCGCTTGGGACGGGTGCGCGAGGACTGCACCGATTGATGGTGGAAGCGGTACGTTCGGTTTCCGGCAGATGGCCGGAGCTGGCAGCTCAAGGAGTCACACAAGTTGTCATTGATCGCAGCGCGGTTCAACAACGGCGGGCACCCCGAATGATCCGCACACGAGGCAAGGGGCGACGCCTTCAACGCCGCGACGTGGCGCTTCGCCGACATGCCATGGCTGGCCTGGAGGAGCCGGATGGGCAATTGGCCGCCGACATTCTCGCCGATTTGTTCTGAGGCGTTACAGTCAGTTGGTGCTCCAGCGGTCCCGGCGTACGTCCCTCGGCCGATGAATGCTGCCCCAGGGAACCGGTCCGGTTCCGCATGCGACCTACAACGCCGGTCGCAGTGTCGGCATTTCCCGGACCTTCACTCCCGCCCCGTAACCATCCGCGATCGAAGAAGAACAAGACGTGGGACAGGCATCTGTCGGTGTCGCGACGGCCGGGCGAACGCTGTCTGTCCTGCATTTTCTTAGAGGCTGTCACAAAACTCCATGCTGCAAGCAACACGCCCGAGGCCGGAAAGCGGCGCGGCGGGTTTTGTTACACGCTTTGAGACACTGTTGCCGCCTTTCGCCACGCGCTCCGCTTCCCGCAACGCGGCAACAGAGTAAAGCCCTGGGTTCACGGTCCTCAATAGGTCTTGCACGCTGAAGGCGTGCCAGAGGGAACGAGCGTCGCCTCGCACCACCGGAACCGTTTACTTTGCTCTGTAGCGACGTTATCGCTGCCTTGCCAAGATCGCCGCTCGGCGAGCGGCGGCGTACCGGTCCGCTCGAAAGTCGTGGCGACAGAGCCAGCAACTCCCACCCGCGCTCGCCATAAACTCCACCTTTTCTCGACTTTTTCCACTCCGCGTGACCAGACGTGTCCCGCCACCCGGCGATGATATAGACAGACCGGCCAAACGCCGGAAACCGGAGTCCCGACAGGCATCCCATTTTATTTGCACCCCACTATTCGCCTGTTCAGTGAAGTATGCTAAGATGGAGCCAGCCAATGGGAGTCAGGCCGCCAGCCGGTTCCTCCGGTGGTCGCCGAAACACGGCTGCTGCTTGGGCAGCCCGGTTCCGACGGTGGTTTTGCAACAGGTTCACGAGGTTGTAACAAGATTGCATGCCGCAGGAAACACGCCCGAGGCCGGTCAGTGAAGCGGCGGGTTTGGTTACAGGTATTCACGCCCCATGAAGGAGTAACAACGGAATGGCTACCACACAATCGAAGGACAAGAAGACTCGCACTACCAAATCGGCCAAGAGCGCGGGGAAAGGGACGGCCAAACGGGCTACGGGCCAGCAGGCCGTAGCGTCGATTCTGGAATCCAATCCCAGTCTCAAGACCACTCTGCAGCAAATCGAAAAGCAGTTCGGGGAAGGATCGATCATGCCGCTGGGTGACGACCAGCGTGGTCCCGTCGAAGGAATCTCCACGGGAAGTCTGTCGCTGGACTTGGCGCTGGGTGGTCGCGGCGTACCTCGCGGGCGAATCATCGAAGTGTTCGGCCCCGAATCGAGTGGCAAGACGACTCTGGCACTGCACATCGCAGCCGAGGCTCAGAAGCGAGGCGGGATCGCCGCCATCATCGATGCCGAGCACGCGTTCGATCCGACGTGGGCCAAGCGTCTGGGAGTCGAACTGGACACGTTGCTCGTCAGCCAGCCCAACAGTGGCGAAGAAGCCATGCAGATCAACGAGATGTTGATCAAATCGAACGCTGTGGACGTGGTGATCGTCGACTCGGTCGCCGCACTCGTGCCCCGTCAGGAACTCGAGGGTGAGATTGGCGACACCCACGTGGGCTTGCAGGCTCGCTTGATGAGCCAGTCTCTGCGGAAGCTGACCGGAGCGATTGCCAAGAGCAAGACCGTGGCGATTTTCATCAATCAGATCCGAGAAAAGATCGGCGTGATGTTTGGCAGCCCGGAGACGACACCCGGTGGTCGAGCTCTCAAGTTCTACAGTTCCTGCCGAATCGACGTGCGCCGCATCGGCCAGCTCAAGGACGGCGATTCGGCCGTCGGCATTCGCGTCAAAGCGAAAGTCGTGAAAAACAAAGTCGCCCCGCCGTTTCGCGTGGCCGAATTCGATATGATGTACGATCGGGGCATCAGCATCGAAGGGGACATTCTCGATCTGGCTGTGACTCACAAGATCGTGACACGCAGCGGGTCGTGGTTCAAATATGGCGAGACGTACCTTGGACAAGGCAAAGAGAAAGCCCGCCGGTATTTGGTTGAGCATCCTGAAACGACCGCGGAGCTGCGGGAACGCGTCTTGGCGGCCGGTGGAGTCGGCGCGGCCGAACAGCCACTCGACGGTGATTCGGCTACTCCACCCAACAGTTGAGACCGCTCGGCTCTCCCCAGCCGAAAGCGACGCACGCTCCACGGCCGATGGTTCCTCAAGGCGGCCCGTCGAACGTTTCCTCCGATTCGACGGCCGCCCGCTGGGAGCCGGCCGTCGAGGGAACGGGAGCCGGACGATGACGATTCGGCCTCTCGTGCTGCTGTCGGTCGGACTCATCGTGGCCACCCTGGTCGCCTCGCCCGGCATGGCTCAAAGCGGCGCGGAGACTCTGCAGAACGCGGTCATCGAGGCGATCGCCAAAGCCGAACAATCCGTGGTCGCCATTGCCTCGATTCCCAAGAACACCGGCACGTCCCGGCTGGGTCTGCTGGATTTGCAACGACAGTTTCTCGATCCCGACCAGCTTCCCATCGACCGGCTCGAGCCGACCAATCCCGACTACCTGCCCGGCCGATTCTCCAGCGGCGTCATTCTCGACCAAACCGGCCACGTCGTGACAACCTATCACTCGCTGGGCGATCCCCGCAAACACGATTACGTGATCTGGCATGGTGGCGAATCGGGACGCGCTGTTCGCGTCACCACGCCGCCCCGAGTCCTGGCCGGAGACCCGTGGACCGATTTGGCCGTCCTCAAGGTGCCACCGCTGGGCCGGCCCATCGAGCTTTCCCAGCGAACCGAGTTGCGGCGGGGCACCTTCGTAGTCGCACTGGGGAACCCTTATGCCCTGGCGCGGGACGGCCGCCCCAGCGCCGCGTGGGGAATCGTGGCCAATCTCCGCCGCCCCGCCCCGCCGTTGACTCAAACCGGCGACGCAATTCCCAAACCCAGCCTTCACCACTGGGGCACCCTGATCCAGGTCGACTTTCGTTTGCCGTTGGGAACCAGCGGTGGAGCACTCATCGACCTCCACGGAAAACTGGTCGGACTCACGACGTCCTTGGCACCACTTGTCGGATACGAAACTCCGGCCGGTTTCGCCATCCCGGTCGATGCCACGTTCCGGCAAGCCGTCGAACAGCTCAAGAGTGGCCGAATCCCCGCATTCGGGTTCCTGGGCGTGCAACCGGAGAACCTCACACCTCGCGAGCGCCAGTTGGTCGGTGGCGGCGCTCGGGTCATTCGAGTCGTGGCGGGCACCGCCGCAGCCAACGCCAAGATCGCCGTAGGGGACATTATCACGCACGTCAACGGTCAACCGGTATCCGGCAAAGACGAGCTGATCCGGGAGATCAGCAGCCTGCCCGCCGCCAGCACCGCCTCTTTGGCCATTCACCGGCTCGACGCAGCCGGCAAAACGCGCAGGCATCTCAATGTGGCGGTGCAACTCAATAAGAAGCCACTCGAGACGTGGCTTGCCGCCTACGAATCCAAGCCTCGGCGGCTATGGCGAGGAATGCGAGTCGACGAGGCGACCGCCGTTCCACTTGCGCTGCGCCGACAAAGCGGCGCCGTCCCCGATCCGCGAGGCTGCGTGGGCGTGATCGACGTCGCACCGGAGTCGCTCGCGTGGAAGGCCGGCCTCCGCCCCGGCCTGTTCGTGACGCACGTCGACGGCAAGCGGGTCGAGTCGGTGCAGCAGTTCTTTCAGCTCGCCGACGACAATCCGTCGGTGGTGGTCCTCCGAGTGATCGATGGCGGCTCCGGACGACGCGATTTGCCCGTGGCAGCCCAGTGAAACATCGCCCGTCCCACCATTCGCCCTGACGCGGGCTGCGACCGCAAGGCGGGAGACCGGCGGCTGTAGGGGTGGTGGGGACAACCGAAAGCCGGCGCCCGATGCGCGCACGGCGCGCAGATGCTACGAAGCAAGACTCTAGCGCATGGCGGTCCAGGCGAGAAATCCGAGCCACAACAGATAGGCGACAAGGACGGCGAAAAAACAGCGCCGGTGTCGACTGGCCACGGGTTGCTCCGATGAGACGTCCATCCGCCGAGGCTCCGCCCTATTCAACCTTGTGCGGCTTGTATTCGTGATTCCGTTTACGGATCACTTCGGCCTTGATGATCTTGTCCGCCGGATCGGGCCCCGGTTCCTTCGGCGTGCGCCGCGTCAGATTCAGCACAACGTCCATGCCCTCGATCACCCGGCCGAACACCGTGTGCTTTCCGTTGAGGTGCGGCGTCGGACGGAAGGTAATGAAGAATTGGGATCCACCCGTGTTGCGGTCCCTCGTCTTGGCCATGCTCAAACTGCCCGCGAAATGATTGCGATGTTCCGGCTTGTAACACTCGCAGTAGATCCGATATCCCGGCCCGCCACTGCCATCGCCGACCGGACAGCCCGCTTGAGCCATGAAACCGGAGATCACCCGGTGGAACGTCAGCCCATCGTAAAAACCCTTCTCGACCAGATGAATGAAATTCCCCACCGTTTCCGGAGCTTCGTTCTCGAACAACTCGAGGACGATATCACCCTTGGTCGTCTTCAGGCGGACGCGAGGCAGATCGTCGGCTTTGGCCTCTCGGGCCCGCAGCTCCTGCTCCTTCTTCCAGAGCTCCTTGCAGGTCGCCAGGTTCTGCTGAATCTCCGCGGCATCGCCCGACAGCACGCCCGCCTGTTGGGCTCGCTGAAAATACTGCTCGGCCAAATCGAACTGGTTCAACGAATAGGCAGCCGTGCCGGCGATTCGCAGCGCCTCGTCATAACCGGCGTTGTGTTTCTCGAGTGACTGGGCGATCGCGAGTGCCGGGGCGTACTGATCCCGCGAAAGCAGATCCTCCATCAGTTTGGCCAGGAACTTGGTCAGGGACGGATCGGTGTTGGGAGACTCCTCGTAAGCCGCCAGCGCGGCTTGTCGGAGAGTCGGCAACATCGCCTCCCCTTTCTGGATCAGCTCCTTCCAGCGTTTCTCGATGGCGGGAACGTCTTTGGTTTCGGCCGTCTGATATTCGGTCTGCAACTTGCGCAGATCCTGCAACAGGGATTTCCACTCGGCAAACTGCTTGTCGAACTCGGCCCGAGCCTTATCCTTGGAGGCCGAGCCTTCCGCCGGAGACGGGGCGGCAGCCGGCTTCTTCGAAGAAGCGTCCTTTTTCTGAGCGTCTCCCTCCTGCGACCAAACGGGCGAACCCCCGCAGAGGACCAGCACAACAAGACTCCAGGCGAGATATCGGTAGCTCCTGATCATTGCCAACGTGACTCCGTTTGTTCAGTGTGATCTCGGGTGTCGGTCCAGTGGATACGTTTTCCGACTTTCGTCAATACGAGTCGGGTTTTGGGCGGGTTCAGTCGCGCCGTCCGGATCAGTATTATAGCCGCCTATGGTTCGACGTCGAGCACATCGCCGATCTTCCGCCAAGTCCGCCGGGCACCCGCCCGTGGAACGCGAGTTGAGGATAATCGGGGGAGAACTGCGGCGGCGGCGGTTCCGCTTCCGCGTCGACTCGCGCACGCGCCCCATGAAGGACCGCACACGCGAGGCTATCTTCAACCTGTTGGGAAAGCCCGAGCCGGAAGTGATCGTGCTGGACCTGTTCGCTGGAACCGGTGTGATGGCGTTCGAAGCGCTCAGCCGAGGCGCCGGAGTCGCCCTCTGTGTCGAACAACACCTGCCGACAGCCAAGCAAATCTCCCAGATCGCCCAACTGCTGAAGCTGCAAGAACGGGTCACGGTAGCGTCGCAAGACGTCTTTCAATGGTGGCGGCAGCGATGCCGGGGAGGAGCTCCACTGGCCGATCAACCCCACTGGGTGTTTTGTTGTCCTCCCTACCGGCTGCTGGAAGATGAGCCAGAGGCGATCGATCGACTGATTGGGGAAATCTGGCAGAATCTTCCGAGCAACAGTTGGTTCGTACTCGAGGCCGATCGCAACTTCTCTCTCGACCGCCTGCCGACGGCAAACTGGGATGTTCGGTCCTACCCCCCGGCCGTGGTCTATCTGGCACTCTCCCAGTAGCGACCCCCCATTGGCGGCGTTCGGGTTGTCAATCTGTGCCGCTTTTTTGGCTTGAGCGGCGGGCGTGGCGCCGATCGAATCGTTTCGGGACAATCATCGTTCGGTTCGCCGAGCGGGCGGCCGATTTTGCAGAAAAGGAGTCCCGCTCGTCTTCGCGAACAGACCGCAGCCCCATCACGAAGGATCGTTTCATGCCGCGGCCGTCCCGCTCCCACCGCAGCGTCTCCCTGCTTGCCGTGTTCGTGCTCACCGGTTTGACCGCCATCGCTCTGGTCGTTTGGCGATCGGCATCGCCCCGCACCGATGGTGGCGATGCCGGGACCCGCGGTGTCGTGTCCCGTGGCAACCAAGCGGTCGCCAGCGAGTGTGGTTCGGAACTTGCCACGGCCGATCCGCACAGCGGCTCCAGACGTTCATGGCCCGAGTCGGGCGGGTTGGAAGCGGCCGGTACCGACGACTGGCTTCGTCCTCACCGCCAAACTTGCGAGAACGGCCGGAGGCTTCCCACGGCGGCCTCGGTGGCTTCGCGTCCGGAACTCGACCCGTCGATTGCCGACCCGCCATCGATTCCCGTGATTCCTCTGCCGCAGATCGAGCCCGACCGCGGCCTCACTCAACATGCCGACGACCGTGAGCCGGCCCCGCCCACAATCGACTGGACCTCACCCACCTCACTGGACAGCCTGGGCTGGGAAGACCTGCGTCTGGACCAACCGCAGTGGCCGGCGTCTCCTTCGCTCCGCGCCTACCTGGACCGACTGGCCGACCATCCCTCCGCAGCGAAATGGGCGGCTGAAGTGGAAGAAGCGTTGAGAGTGGTGGAACACCGTCCTCTGCGAGACGACAGTGGTGGAACATTGCGAAGCCTCCAGCGGCTCGAGTTTCTCTCTCGACAGGCCCACAGGATGGCCAGCGTGACTTGGCCGCTGCGAGTTCGCGCCGATTGGTTGCGTGCCGCCTACGCCTTGGAACGCCGAGTCGCTCTGTGGCGGCAAGTCGCCACGATCTTGCAGCCGGACGGCACGATCGTGCATCGCAGCGACGAGTCGGGCGAGCGGGGGTTCGAGGTTCTGGGACTGGTTCGAAGTTCGCTGGAACGGCAGCCCCAACCCGAAGCATGGTTTACCTATTTACGTCTGCCGGAAGTGGAATCGGCTCTGCGGGGAACCGGGTTCCAGTCGCCGAGCCAGCGCAGCGCATTGGCTCGCAGCGTGCTGACGCGGATGCACTCACACCTCCTCTCGTCGACCCAACGGCAGTTCCTGAGCGGGGCGCCGTTCGACGCATTCGAGACTCTGTTGCGGGGTTGGGTCACCGAACCGATCGACTACGCTCAGCTTGTGCGGGATCTCGAGCTCTACGAACTACGTCGAGGGTCGCCGGAAGCGCGTCGCATCGCGGCCGCTCACCAGATCGCCCGCTGGTCGAATCTCCCATCCCTTCAAGAACTGGGCGAGCAAATCGCCGTTCACTACCGCAATGCCAACGCACGGGTGGCCATCGCCGCGGAACTGGTCAACCACTTGCTACCCCAGCCCCCCGCGTTCAACGAAACCGTGGACGATGAAATCGCCGGTACTCGAGTTTACGGGCGCAGCCGAGCGACCGGACGATTGCGGATCTTCCTCGTTCCGGATCGGCGCCACTGGCGGCTCGGGTTGGAGTCCCAGGGAATGGTCCGTTCGGAAACAGAGTCGTCCCGTGGTCCCGCCCGCTTCTTTCACGACACGGACGCCCGCTTTCGGGCCCACAAGGTGGTGCAGGTCGACCATCGGGGAATCCGGCTATGGAACTCCGTGGTGGACGCCGACGCTTCTCCCACACTTACGGGAATGGAAACCGATTTCGACAGCGTACCGCTGTTGAATGTCATCGCTCGCGCCCTGGTGATGCAGCAGTACGAGATGGAAGAGGGATCGGCTCGCTCGCTCATGCGCCGCCGCGTCCGCGAGCGCATCGCGAGTCGGTTCGACGAAGAGATTGAAAAGAGCCTGCGGGAACTCAAGTCGCAGTTCGTCACCCGCTTCCAGCGACCGATGCGGAAGTTGGAGTTGAACCCGACTCCCGTGGAATTGGAGACGACGTCCACGCGGCTGATCGCCCGCTACCGCATCGCGGGCGACCATCAACTGGCCAGTCACACGCCCCGACCGCAGGCGCCCGGCGACAGCGTGCTCAGTGTGCAAATCCACGAATCCACGGTCAACAATATCCTGGAACAACTGCACCTGGATGGCCGAACGGTGGAATTGAAGACGCTCTACGGTGAAATGAGCCGGCTGTTTCAGGGAAAAGCGGCCGAGATTCCCGAGGACGTGCCCGATGGCGTGCAGCTCAAGTTCGCCAAGCAGGACGCGATCCGCGTCCAGTTCGGCCAGGACGAAATCACGATCGTCCTCGCACTGGAGGAACTGTCGCACAAGAAACGGGCCTGGCGGCATTTCGTCGTGCGAGCCACCTATCGGCCTCGTCCCGACCGCCTCGATCCGTCGCTCGAGCGAGCCGGCTATGTGCGTCTGAAAGGTCGCAGACTCAAAATCGGTGATCAGGTGGTCCTGCGAGGCATCTTCAGCAAAGTTTTCAGTCGGCGACCGCCGGTCCACTTGCTGGGCCGCCAGATCGGCCAGGACCCGCGTTTCGCCCCGTTCGCACTCTCCCAGTATGTGGTGCGAGGCGGTTGGATCGGCGTGGCACTCAGTCCGATCAAGCGGGGCCAACGACCGCAAGACATGGCCCGTTCGCCCTCTGACGTGGGACTCCGCTGAGCCCCCTACCCCGCCCTACGACGCGGACTCCGAATCGGCATCATTTGCCGTGCTCAGTTGCGCAAACGCCTCGATAATCTGCGTGTCCTGCTCAGCGAACACGGTGCGCAAATCGATCAACAACCGGTCCTGTTTGATCCGCCCAACCACCGATGGCGTGGCCGCTCGCAGCAACCTCGCCAATTCATCCACGTTGCGGCTCGCCGGCTCGACCGCCACACAGCAAGTGGCGATTTCCTGAGTCGGCACCGAGCCCCCACCCAGGTATGCCGTTTCGTCGACGGGCTCGGCCGAGGCGACTGCGGCCGTCGCC
>Ga0256839_1005680_pt1 | contig 11368 bp, 7 predicted proteins | sample 354166metaG_FD_185968 | JGI IMG/M metagenome (GOLD analysis project Ga0256839, IMG submission 185968) | Hydrothermal vent microbial communities from Mid Atlantic Ridge, Atlantic Ocean - 354-166 | ecosystem: Environmental > Aquatic > Marine > Hydrothermal vents | place: Atlantic Ocean: Mid... | reverse complement strand
AATACTGCCTTATCTGGACGATATGAATTAATTTCAGCTTCGATAAACAAACACAGAAAAAACTGGGATGCTACTGCCAATATGATGATGCCCACATCATTAGGACGGGGGGTAGTATTGACAGCACAGGCGGCACTAAATGATGACGCATCTCAACTGAAGGAATGGCAGGCTCAAGTAAGAATAACTGAGCTGCAAATAGGGGCGCTTACGCAAAATATTGATTGGCAAGGCATTATGATGCCGGCAGGAAGTTTTACCGGACAGGTTGCTATAACAGGTATAGGGAAGCAAGTTGATAAATTTTCTACAGATTTTAATTTGTCGCATGTAAATCTTGTCAGCAATAGTTATGATTTCCCTGCGGTAAGATTAGATTCTATGCACGCTACTATTGATTGGAAGCAACAACAACAAGCATGGCAGTTATCAGGGAAAACATCATTATCGGTAGATGGCGAAGATTGGCCCGACACTATATTTTCGGTTAAAAAACAGCCAGATGGTGCTGTAAATGTTCAAGCAAATTATCTGCGTTTAAGTGATCTGAGTTCGCTAGCCTCACTCTCTAACAATGCGCCGGATTTGATAACTAAATTACAGCCAGCAGGTGATCTAGAAGCACTAACTATTCAGTATTCTGATAAGAAAGGGCTGATAGAACTTGCCTTTAATTTAAAAGAAGGTGTGCTGTTAGCTTGGCAAGATTATCCAGGCGTTACAAATTTAACGACTCAGTTTGAGTGGAATAAGGGGGTGGCACATCTTCGATTAGATAGCCATGATCTTACTCTATACACAAAGCCATGGCTGGAAGATAGTTTGTTTTTTGATGTTGTCTCTGGTGATGTGACTATCAATTATGGTGAAGAAATTTGGCAGATTGATAGCAGGGAATTACATGTTTGGAATGAAGATTTAGCCATACAATTAGATGGTGAGGTCAAAAAAACTGCTGATGGTAAGATTATTAATGATTTAAAAATAGCATTGGACAATATTGCTATTAATCAATGGAAGAAATATGTGCCACGGCAGTCATTCCATCCTGATTTTGTAACGTGGTCTGATAAAGCCTTTGTTGCCGGCAAGATAAGTTCTGGTGAAATCATATTAAAAGGTGAACTAGCAGCGTTCCCTTATGAACAAGAACCTGAGAAAGGTCAATTTAATATGCATCTGCATGCATTAGATGTTCAATTACATTATGGGCCGGGGTGGCCAGATTTAACTGGTTTGACAGGTACAATAACAGGCACTGGTAATGATCTGGTTATTAAGACTAAGCAAGGTAAAACCGCGGGTTTTGACTTTATTGATGTCACAACAGTGATTACACATTTAACCGAAAAAAAGCCTATTCTACGACTTGAAGGTGAAGTGACGGGCACCACGGCAAAAGCATTACAATTTTTAAAGGATAGCCCATTAAAAGAACGGTTCGGAGCCGTGGCTGATTCAGCAATAGCAAAAGGTAAAAGTAATATAAGTTTACAACTAATGGTGCCTTTGGCGAATGTTGATAAAACATCTGTTGAGGGCTATGTCAGCTTTAAAAATAGTCAATTAAAGTATAAAGCCTCACCAGAAATAGGGCTGACAGATGTGAATGGTAAATTATATTTCAATGAAAAAGGTGTACATGCTAAAAGTATTCTAGCTAGAGCTTTTAATGAAGCGGTGACAATTGATGTAAAACCAAATGGCGACAAAGCCATTATTTCTGCTTCAAGCCATATTAATGTAGCAAAGCTTAAAACAATATGGCTAGGTAAAGTGCCACAATATATAACAGGAAGAACAGCATACAAACTGGACTTAGTTGTGGTAGAAAAAGAGTTAGGCAAGTTTTATCTGGATGTGGATCTTAGTTCCAATCTAAAAGGCTTAACATTAGATTTGCCTGCACCGTTAGGGAAAAAACCATCACAAGTCAAACCTTTGAATATTACTATACAAAATAGTAATAATAATCTTATTTACACAGCGAAGTATGCTGATATTTTGAATGTTATTGCCAAACCAAAAGACAAGTTATGGCAAGGTGAAATTTGGTTCGGTAAAGGCAAGGCTACCTTACCTAAAAATGGCATTAAAATTTCAGGTCAACTAAAAGATATATCCATTGATAACTGGCTGAGCTGGGCGGAGCAGCAACAAGGCAGTAAATCGGCATTTATCAACAGTATAGATGATATTTCATTAAGTTTTACTAATTTAACGGGTTTTGAGCAGCAGGTACCATCGTTAAATATCGCCAGCCAAAAAGATGCGGGTGGGTGGCGAACACATCTTAATAGTCCGCAAATAAAGGGCTATGTTTATTTGCCAGATGACCTATCCGGTTCAGCAGTTATTCAAGCAGATTTAGAACGTTTAGCCATTACACTTCCTAAAAAATCTGCAGACAAAGTGAGTAAAAATAAAAAATCATCATTATGGCCGAGTGTTGATTTTTCAATTGATACCTTACTTTTGGATAATAAACCTTTAGGGAAGCTAATATTAACAGCAACGAAAACTAACAAGGCTTGGATGATAAATTCAGCACAGCTATCGTCAAATATATTTACCTTATCTATTTTACAAGGAGAATGGCAGAAGCATGATACATCAGAAAAAACTGAGCTGACATTACAACTAGAAAGTGATGATTTAGATATGTTATTGGCTAACTTTGACTATCAACAAGCCATTGATGCCGAGAAAGTGTTTGTAAAAGCAAAAATAGCGTGGCCTTCTGAACCACTTGATTTTGATATCGCAAAACTTGCTGGAACGATGAAAATGGATATAGGAAAGGGTACCTTGCAAGATATTGAGCCCGGTGCGGCAGGGCGTATTTTTGGTTTAATGAGTATTGCAGCCTTACCAAGACGGCTCTCGTTAGATTTTAGTGACCTGTTTGGTAAAGGTTTTACCTTTGATTCCATCACGGGCGATTTCAAATTTAAAAGTGGTCTCGCGTTAACAGATAATTTTATGTTGAAAAGTGCCAGTGCCGAAATTATCATCACAGGTGTCACCGATTTAGTTAATCAACAATATGATCAAATAGTAACCGTGACACCTAATGTGTCATCAACATTGCCTCTTGCCGGTGCCGTGGCTGGCGGCCCCATCGGTTTAGGTGTGGGAACAGCTATTTTATTGGTAGATAAATTAACCGATAAATTATTTGATAAAAACATTATTAATGTGATTAGTTACAAATATGATTTAACTGGACCATGGGACGATCCTGCAGTGAAAATTTCTACACCAAAAAGTCAAGATGTGGATCTAAGCGCACAACAAGAAGTTATAAGAAAATAAGACAATAATCTGCTATAATTCTTTAGATTTCTTCACAATATATTCATTCATGTCCAATACACTATTCGAACAAGTTCATCAGCAGTTATTAGTGCCAGCAGGTCTTGTTGAAGCTGATTTAGAGCAGACTCTTGCCATGACAATGGGGCGAGGGGTAGATTATGCTGACCTTTATTTTCAACAATCTCGCCAAGAAAACTGGGTACTTGAAGATGGAATTATTAAAGAAGGTGGCTATCATATCGAGCAAGGAGTAGGTGTAAGGGCATGTAGTGGCGAGAAAACAGGCTTTGCCTATTCTGATGATCTTATTTTACCCGCTTTAACCGATGCAGCGAAAGCGGCACGAGCCATTTCACAGCAAGGTGCTGATGGCAGTGTAAAGGCTTGGAATCGAACTGTTGCACCTGCATTTTATGCTGAAACTGATCCATTAGCGATCTTATCTATTGAGCAAAAGTTAGATTTATTAAAGCAGGCTGATAGTACAGCACGTAACGCTGACTCTCGTGTTACTCAGGTCAATGTAAGTTTAGCAGGTGGACTTGATACGGTACTTATTGCGGCAAGCGATGGCACCTTTGCCGCTGATATTCGACCATTAGTACGAATGAATATTAGTGTGATCGTTGAATCAAATGGTCGCCGTGAGCGTGGTAGTGCGGGTGGTGGACGGAGGCTTGATTATCGATATTTTCAAGAAAATGATCTGGCACGTTCTTTTGCAAAAGAGGCGGTACGTCAGGCATTAGTTAACTTGGAAGCAATTGATGCGCCAGCAGGTAATATGACGGTAGTCTTAGGTTCAGGTTGGCCCGGCGTGTTATTACATGAAGCAGTGGGTCATGGTCTTGAAGGTGATTTTAATCGTCGAGGCAGCTCGGCTTTTTCAGGGAGAATGGGAGAAATGGTTGCCTCACCGCTTTGTACTGTAGTAGATGATGGCACATTACAAGATAGGCGTGGTTCGTTGTCAATTGATGATGAGGGTGTAGCCACTGAAAGTACCACCTTAATTGAAAAAGGACGGTTAACAGGCTATATGCAAGATAAACATAATGCGCGATTAATGGGATCGCGTAGTACAGGCAATGGTCGTAGAGAATCCTATGCCCATTTACCGATGCCGAGGATGACTAATACGTATATGTTACCAGGTGAGCACGAACCAGATGAGGTGATTGCATCGGTAGAAAAAGGGCTTTATGCGGTGAATTTTGGCGGTGGTCAGGTTGATATTACATCTGGCAAATTTGTATTTTCAACCACTGAAGCCTATCTCATTGAAAATGGGAAAATAACACAACCAGTCAAAGGTGCAACGCTAATTGGTAATGGTCCAGATGTGATGGGACGTATTAGTATGGTTGCAAATGATTTAGAGCTTGATACGGGTGTAGGTAATTGTGGCAAAGATGGACAGAGTGTTCCTGTTGGTGTCGGCCAGCCAACATTACGAATAAATGATTTAACAGTAGGTGGCACAGCGTGACAAAAAAACATAAGGCGGTTGCCCTTATTTCTGGAGGCTTGGACTCTCTTTTGGCGGTACGCGTTCTACAAGAACAAGGTATTGAAGTTGAAGGAATTAATTTCTACACCGGCTTTTGTGTTGAAGGACATACCCATGCGATTCGCAATCATGATAAAGACAAACAAAAAAGAAATAATGCATTGTGGGCTGCAGAGCAATTAGGGATCAAACTTCATATTGTTGATGTTATAGAAGAATATAAAGATGTTCTACTTAACCCTAAGCATGGTTATGGAGCCAATATGAATCCTTGCCTAGATTGCAAGATTTTTATGGTTAGTAAAGCAGTGGAATGGGTAAAAGAAAACCATAAAAACGGCTTTGACTTTATTATTACGGGCGAAGTAATTGGTCAACGACCCATGTCACAACGTAAAGAAACGATGCCGATTATTTCAAATGAATCAGGTGCCGATGATATTTTACTGCGACCATTATGTGCTAAAAATTTACCCGCAACGAAACCCGAGATTGAAGGCTGGGTGGACCGGGAAAAACTTTATGGCTTTAGTGGGCGTAACCGTAAGCCGCAGATGGCATTAGCAAAACAGTTTGGCTTTACAGATTATGCTTCACCAGCAGGTGGTTGCTGTTTCTTAACAGATAAGAATTATTCCGATAAGTTAGTTGATTTGTGGGATGCTCGGGGCAGTCGTGAATATGAGATGGATGATATTATGCTATTGAAAGTAGGTCGTCATCTTCGTCCAAAACCTGAGTTCAAATTAATTATCGCGCGTGATGCGGGAGAAAGTAAATATTTAGAGGGCTATCGAAAGCAATTTACTACTCTTCAGGTTACCAGTCACAATGGTCCACTAACCATGATAGATGGTGATATTGTACCGGAAGATTACGATTTAGCTGCAGGCATTGTTGCTCGGTATGGGCAAGGTCGAGATGCTGATCAAGTCGAAGTCGAGTTATCTGTTCCAGGCGAAGAGCCGCAAATTTTACATATTAAACCGCTAACTGCTGAGCAAGTGAATAAGGACTGGCATGTATGAGCCATTATGAATTAGATGCAAGGCGAATGTTGTGTCCGATGCCTGTCATTAAAACGCAAAATAGGGTTAAAACATTAACTAAAGGTGATACTTTAGATGTAATTTGTACCGACCCAGGTGCATTAAGTGATATTCCTGCATGGGCAAGAATTAACGGCCATAAAGTGATTTCAAACCATGAAATTGATGATGAGCTGATTATTACTGTTCAAATAGGAGAATAATGCACCGTTATGGTGCCATCAATCCTTTGATGAACCATTCTGGTGCGTTAAGGGCAGAGGAAAAATAACTAAGTTATTGATTTAATTTTTGTTAACTAGTTGGCGTATTTTGTGCTATAAATATACGTTAGTTTTTTTGTGCGGGTGACTTCGTGCGATTTTATAAATATTGGAGAGGATAAATGTCAGTCGAAAAAGTACTTCAAATGATTAAAGATGAGGAAGTTCAATTTGTGGATTTCCGCTTTACAGATACACGTGGTAAAGAGCAGCATGTTTCTTTCCCTGCACACACTATCGATGAAGATACCTTTACTGAAGGTAATATGTTTGATGGTTCTTCTGTTGCAGGTTGGAAGGGTATTAATGAATCTGACATGATTCTAATGCCAGATCCTGAAACAGCAATGATCGATCCATTTATGGATGATGTGACACTTATTCTTAGCTGTGACATTATTGAACCTTCAACTATGCAAGGTTACGAACGTGACCCACGTAGTGTCGCCCATCGTGCAGAAGCGCATATGCAGGCAACAGGTATGGCTGATGCAGCTTACTTTGGTCCAGAAAATGAGTTCTTCATTTTTGATGATGTTCGCTGGTCTAGTGATATCTCAGGTTCATCTTATAAAATTGATTCTGACGAAGCATCTTGGAATACAGATAAAGTATTTTCTGATGGTAACAAAGGTCATCGTCCAAGTGTCAAAGGTGGCTACTTCCCTGTTCCTCCAGTCGATTCGTTACATGACATCCGTAGTGCAATGTGTTTAACACTTGAAGAAATAGGACAAGTGACTGAAGTTCATCATCATGAAGTGGCAACAGCAGGTCAGTGTGAAATTGGTACTAAATTTAATACCTTAGTTAGAAAAGCAGATGAAGTCCAAGGGCTTAAATATGTTGTCCATAATGTGGCTCATGCTTATGGTAAAACAGCGACATTTATGCCTAAGCCTGTTGTAGGTGATAATGGTAACGGTATGCATGTTCATATGTCTTTATTTAAAGATGGTGAAAACTTATTTGCTGGTAATAAATATGGCGGTTTATCTGAGACAGCCTTGTACTACATCGGTGGTGTAATCAAACATGCGCAAGCATTGAACGCATTTACTAATGCAAGTACAAATAGTTATAAACGTTTAGTACCTGGCTTTGAAGCACCAATAATGTTGGCATACTCAGCACGTAACCGTAGTGCATCTATTCGTATTCCGTTTGTTAATAATCCAAAAGGTCGTCGTATTGAAGTCCGTTTTGGTGACTCAACTGCAAATCCATATTTAGCATTTGCTGCATTATTAATGGCTGGTCTTGATGGTATTAAAAACAAGATCCACCCTGGTGATGCAATGGATAAAGATTTGTATGATTTACCGCCAGAAGAAGAAGCAGCTATTCCACAAGTCTGTTTCTCACTAGATCAGGCCTTAGATGCATTAGATAAAGATCGTGCATTCTTAACTGATGGTGGTGTATTTACAGACGATATGATCGATGGTTATATTGAACTTAAGATGGAAGAAGTTACACGCTTACGTATGGAAACACATCCTGCAGAGTTTGATTTGTACTATAGCTGTTAAGCAGATCTTCTGAATCAGTTAAAACTGAACGCCTCCACAATTGGAGGCGTTTTTTTTGTGACTCAATAATATGTTTTTTAAAGGAGAGTTGCAGTAACAAAATAGATGGCATATGATGCAAACATGAAATATATAACACTACTGCTACTATTAGTTCTATTACCTTTGCATGCGGAAGTATACCGTTTGCAGGGCGAAGACGGTCGTGTTATCTATACAGATCAATACAGCCCTGATGCTGAGCTAATGAATCTTCCAGAACCTGCTACATACAAAGCTCCAGTAGTTGACAACTCTCTTGCTTTTGATGATACACCAGAAGAAGAACCCATTCCGAATTATGAGTTAACAATTTTATCACCTCAGCCCGATCAGGCATTATGGGCAAATGATGGTAATGTCCCTGTCAGTGTGGAAGTACGACCAGAGTTAAATGTTGAAAAAGGTGAAAAGCTTATTATTAGCTTAGACGGGATGGAAGTCGGCGAACCACAGCAATCGACAAGTTTTACAGTGACTATTCTCGAACGAGGAGCGCATACCGTTAGCGTGTCTCTTGTTGATCAGTCCGGTAGTATACTTGCAAGTCAGTCCGTTAATTTTCAGGTGCACCGTGCATCTATACGGAATCATAATTAAACCCTAAACTCGACGTTTTTAAAAGTACTTGTCAAACAGCACCGAATTGGTGCGTTCTGTTTATGTCCATGCTATCATTTACCATATCAGGCTTACCCTTTAGATAATGGAAAATAACAATGTATCTACAACTCATTGTTAAATAGATGATTATAAATATATATTGGATGCAGTTATAATTTTGGAGTGATTTTTGCTTGTCAATCTATCCTTATATAATAATATAACATCATGATAACTACCATTTCCTGTCAAAATATCATTGATACCTTACTGGTTTCAATCGTTATAGTCGATCAGCAATATCGAGTTGTTTTTTTGAATTCTGCCGCCGAAGTGATGTTTGATATCAGTCAACGTCAAGCTAAATTGTTACCTTTTCAAACTATTTTGCCGGGTGAAGAGCAATTATTTATGGGCCTTAAACGTGTTACTGAATCTGGACACGCTTTAATTGAAAGAGAGGTTAAACTTTTTATACCTGCACATGGTGAGTTAGTGGTCGATTGTTCAATTAAGCCAACTCAATCTGAAGGCGAAGATGCTCTCTTATTGTTAGAATTTTTCCAACTAGATTTTCAGCATAGAATGAGTCGAGACGAAAACTTACACGCTCAACAACAAGTAGTAAGGGGGCTTGCCCATGAAATTAAAAATCCATTAGGTGGTTTACGTGGTGCAGCACAATTATTAGAGCGCCAGCTTGAATCGAAGGAGTTAAAAGAATATACCCAGATTATTATAAGTGAAGCCGATCGCCTACAGAACTTACTGCGTAATATGTTGGGACCATACCAACGAGCTAAGAAGGAGTGGATAAATATTCATTCAGTACTTCAGCGGGTACGCCAGTTAGTAAGAAGTGAAGTTGATCAACGATTAGTTTTTATAGGTGATTACGATCCCAGCTTGCCTGAAATTTGGGCAGATAGAGATCAGCTAGTTCAGATATTTTTGAATATTGTGCGTAATGCCGTTCAAGCTATGAATGGGTGCGGTAATATTATTTTACGAACACGTATTCAACGAAACATTACTATTGAAAACAAATTTTATCGCTTAGGCATGGAAGTACAAATAGAGGACAATGGACCTGGTATTCCCAAAAACATGGAGGAAACAATGTTCTATCCTTTGGTAACAGGTCGAGCAGAAGGCACGGGCTTGGGCTTATATATATCACAAAACTTAATTCATAGAAATAATGGTCTGATTAGTTGTGCAAGCCGAGATGGCAAAACCATTTTTTCAATTATATTTCCATTGGGGATAACAAGTGACGAATAAATCAAAGGTATGGATTGTTGATGATGATCGCTCAATTCGTTGGGTATTAGAAAAAGCAATGCAAGCTGAAAATATTGCCATTCGAAGTTTTGACAATGGAAATACAGTAATTGATGAACTAAAAGTAGAGCAACCTGATGTATTAGTAAGTGATATTCGAATGCCAGGTATTGATGGGTTACAGCTGATGGGGGAAATTAAGGATATATTTCCAGATTTGCCAATTATTATTATGACAGCTTATTCTGATTTAGATAGTGCGGTCTCTGTTTATGAAGGCGGAGCTTTTGAATATCTTCCTAAACCATTTGATGTTGATGATGCTGTTGATTTAGTTAAGCGAGCTATTGACTACAAGCATGAACAGAATGCGACAAGGCAGGATATCGTTGACTTTTCTGGCGATATTATTGGTGAGGCTCCGGCCATGCAAGAAGTCTTTCGAGCCATCGGTAGACTTGCCAGATCTAATATTACAGTGCTTATCAATGGTGAATCAGGAACGGGTAAAGAGCTCGTTGCGCATGCTTTACATAAGCATAGCCCTAGAAATAAAGCACCCTTTATAGCACTTAATATGGCTGCCATTCCTAAAGAATTAATGGAGTCAGAATTATTTGGTCATGAAAAAGGTTCTTTTACTGGAGCACATGCAACACGAAAAGGTCGTTTTGAACAGGCAGATGGTGGAACACTATTTCTAGATGAAATTGGGGATATGTCACTGGAGCTTCAAACACGATTATTACGGGTATTATCTAATGGTGATTTCTTTAGAGTAGGAGGCCATACTCCAATCAAAGCAGATGTAAGAATTATTGCCGCAACGCATCAAAATTTAGAAAAGCGCGTAGAACTAGGTGAATTTAGAGAAGATCTCTTTCATCGACTTAATGTGATTCGAATACAGGTGCCTGCGCTGAATGAACGAAAGCAAGATATTGCGGCACTAGCAAAACATTTCTTATCAAAAGCGGCAAGCGAACTTGCTGTTGCATCTAAAGTATTATCTCCCGATGTAGAGCAATACTTAGCAGAGCTAAGTTGGCCTGGAAATGTACGACAACTAGAAAATGTATGTCGATGGTTAACGGTTATGTCACCATCACATATTGTACAACGTGATGATTTACCGAATGATCTTGCGCAAGATACTATTAATGGTGAAAATAGCAATGGTGATTGGAAGATGTTGTTTAAACACTGGGCAGTGGAAAAAGCACTATCGGGAGAAAACGCGGCATTAGGCAATGTCATAGCTGAAGTAGAAAAGTTATTGATGGAGGTTGCGCTAGAACGCACCGCGGGTAAACGACAAGAGGCAGCCAAATTATTAGGGTGGGGAAGAAATACACTTACGCGTAAATTAAAAGATATTAATAATTAAGCTTGCGTGACGCGATTAGAAGACGTATAATTCCTTGCTTAATCCGGTGCGGGGTGGAGCAGTATGGTAGCTCGTCGGGCTCATAACCCGAAGGTCGTTGGTTCAAATCCAGCCCCCGCTACCAAAGTATCTTTAAATTAGATAATATAGACCCCGGATTGGGGTTTTTGTTTTTCTGGAGATTTGAAATTGGGCCCATAGGCCCTTTTTTTTTAATAGTATTATGGCTGTCAGTGACCAAATTGAACAATTGATTGAAGCACCAATAGAAACATTGGGCTATGAATTGGTGGGCGTGGAATATGTGAAAAATGGTAGCAATACGGTTTTACGCATCTATATAGACGCTGATCAGGGTATTTCTATAGAAGATTGTGAGCGTG
>Ga0256839_1005679_pt1 | contig 11368 bp, 8 predicted proteins | sample 354166metaG_FD_185968 | JGI IMG/M metagenome (GOLD analysis project Ga0256839, IMG submission 185968) | Hydrothermal vent microbial communities from Mid Atlantic Ridge, Atlantic Ocean - 354-166 | ecosystem: Environmental > Aquatic > Marine > Hydrothermal vents | place: Atlantic Ocean: Mid... | reverse complement strand
CTGCGCCGGCAGCCGGGCTCGGCCTTCAAACTGTTCGTCTATCTCGCCGCCCTCGAAGCCGGCCTCGGTCCGCAGAGCCCGGTGGAGGACCGGCCGCTCGACATCGACGGTTGGCGACCCCGCAACGCCGACGGCCGCTATCGGGGCACGGTCACGCTCACGGAGGCCTTCGCCTGGTCGCTGAACGCGGCGGCGGCGCGGCTCGCGCAGCGGACCGGCATCGCCTCGGTGGCGGCGGCCGCGCGCCGGCTCGGGATCACGAGCCCCTTGCGGGAAGTGCCCTCGCTCGCCCTCGGCACCAGCGAGGTGACCCTGCTGGAGCTCGCCTCCGCCTATGCGGCATTCGCCGGCGACGGCCGTTGGCGGCCGCCGCGTCTGTTGCTCAGGGTCGCCGACGGTGCCGGCCGGATCCTGTTCGCCGCCGGCGATGAGGCCAAGACGGCGGTGGATGCCGAGGCGAGGGCGGCCATGCGGCGGCTTTTGCGGGCTGCGGTCGCATCCGGGACGGGACGGCGGGCGGCGCTTCCAGGCGTTCCGGTGTTCGGCAAGACCGGCACCAGCCAGGGCCCCCGGGACGCCTGGTTCGTCGGTTTCGCAGGCGGCTTCACCGTCGGCGTCTGGGTGGGGCGCGACGACGGGGCACCGGTCGCCGGGCTCAGCGGCGGCGGCCTTCCCGCCCTGATCGCCCGCGACATCCTGGCCGAACTGGTGTCGCGCGGCCCAGGCCCATCATCCTCCTAAGGCGAAGGCGCCGAAGCGGCGCGCAACGTCGACAACAGAGCGGACACCGACCATATCGGGAAAAAGGGGAACCGCTCTTGCAGCCGACGCCGGAGAGGGATGTTGGACAGGTTCGACAATCGAAAGTTCCAGTTCCATTTCTGGTATGTCATCGTCGCCCTGATCCTGCTTCTGCTGATCCAGGACTGGTGGCAGGCCAACCGCACCACCGAGATCATCCCCTACAATCGTTTTGTCGAGTATCTCGAGGACGGCCGGGTGGCCCGGGTGGTGGTGGGGCGCGACTACATCACCGGTTATTTCCGCGAGCCCCAGGACGGCAAGATCCGCTTCATGACGCCGCGGGTGGATCCCGACGTGGCCCGCGAGCTGCAGCGCTACGATGTGGAATACATCGGCCAGCCGGACACGAGCTGGATCCGCCAGTTGTTGAGCTGGGTGGTCTGGATCGTCCTGTTCTTCGTCATCTGGGCCTTCTTCTTCCGCCGCTTCGTGGAGCGTCAGGGCATGGGCGGATTGATGCAGATCGGCCGCTCCAAGGCGAAGGTGTACATGGAGAAGAACACCGGCGTCACCTTCGCCGACGTGGCGGGGGTGGAGGAGGCCAAGCAGGAGCTCCAGGAACTGGTCGAATTCCTCAAGAATCCCAAGGACTACGGACGATTGGGGGCGCGCATCCCCAAGGGTGTGCTGCTGGTGGGACCGCCCGGCACCGGCAAGACCCTGCTCGCCAAGGCGGTGGCCGGCGAGGCCGGGGTGCCCTTCTTCTCCATCACCGGATCGGAGTTCGTGGAGCTGTTCGTCGGCGTCGGTGCGGCCCGGGTGCGCGATCTCTTCGAACAGGCGCGCAAGCACGCCCCCTGCATCATCTTCATCGACGAGCTCGACGCCCTGGGCCGGGCGCGCACCGCCTTTCCCGCCATGGGCGGCCACGACGAGCGGGAGCAGACCCTCAACCAGCTGCTCGCCGAAATGGACGGCTTCGACCCGAGCGAGGGCATCGTGGTGCTGGCCGCCACCAACCGGCCGGAGATCCTGGATCCGGCCCTGCTGCGCGCAGGTCGCTTCGACCGCCAGGTGCTGGTGGACCGGCCCGACAAACGCGGCCGCGAGGCCATCCTCCGGGTCCACGTCAAGAGGATCCGTCTCGCGCCGGACGTCGATCTGGAGAAAATCGCCGCCATGACCACCGGTTTCTCCGGCGCCGATCTCGCCAATCTGGTCAACGAGGCGGCGCTGCTCGCCACCCGGCGTCGGGCGGAGGCGGTGAGCATGGAGGATTTCACCCGCGCCTTCGAGCGCATCGTCGCCGGGCTCGAGAAGAAGAACCGGGTGCTCAATCCCCGCGAGCGGGAGATCGTGGCCTATCACGAAATGGGCCATGCGCTGGTGGCGCTGGCCCTGCCCGGGGTGGAGCCGGTGCACAAAGTGTCGATCGTGCCGCGCGGGATCGGTGCCTTGGGCTATACCATCCAGCGGCCCACCGAGGACCGCTACCTGATGACGCGGGAGGAGCTCTTGAACAAGATCACCGTCGTGCTGGGCGGCCGGGCTGCGGAGAAGCTGGTCTTCGATCATCTCTCCACCGGGGCGGCGGACGATCTGGTCAAGGCCACCGACATCGCCCGGGCGATGGTGACCCGCTACGGTATGGACGAAAAGCTCGGCTCCATCGCTTATGATGCAGAACGCAATCTGTTCCTGCAGCCCCAGCCGGGCGCGCGCCCGATCGAGAAAAGCTACAGCGAGGAGACCGCACGGGAGATCGATCTCGCCATCCGGCGCATCGTCGACCGCTGCTTCGAGCGCGCGCTGGCGATTCTCGAGCGCAACCGCTCCCAGCTCGAGCGCGGCGCAAAACGGCTTCTCGAGGTGGAGACGCTCGAGGAGGAGGAGCTCAAGGCGCTCGCCCGCGAGCTCGCCGCAGAACACTCGGCGCTGGATGCCGCGAGCTGAGCTGCGCTCCGGCGAGCGAGACGCCTTCTGGGCGGTGGTGGCATCCGGCCATCGCGTCTTGTGGGGGTTCGCGCGCTGGCGGCCGGCTGCCGTATAGGCGAGGGATCGACCTTGCCCGGTGCCGCGCCCGGCCCGGCTCAAGCGATGCTCTCGCCGGCGTCGATCAACAGGCACTGGCCGGTGATTGCACCGGCCTCCTCGCTGCACAGGTGCCGGACCAGGGCCGCCACCTCCTCCGGGCGCACCAGCCGGCGCATGGGATTGCGGGCGGCGATGTCGGCGGCGATGTCGGCGGGGGTGCGGCCGGTGCGCTCGGCGATGCGCGCCATCGCCCGGCGCAGCATGTCGGTGTCGGTGTAGCCGGGGCAGACGGCGTTGACGGTGATGCCGGTGCGGGCGAGCTCCACCGCGAGCGCCCGGGTGAGGCCGACGAGACCGTGTTTGGCGACCACATAGGGGACCACGTAGGGGATCCCCATCACCCCGGCGGTGCTGGCGACGTTGACGATGCGGCCGCGGCCGAGCCGGCGCATGTCCGGCACCGCCTCGAGGCAGGCGAGGAAGGCGGCCTCCACATGGAGCCGCAGCATGCGCCTGAGATCCTCAAGGCCGAGCTCGAGGAAGGGGCGGGTCTCCACATTGCCGGCGTTGTTGACCAGCACCTGGATGGGGCCGTGCTGCTCGCGGGCCCGGGCGAGGGCGGCGCGCAGCGCCTGTTCGCAGGTGACGTCGGCGGCAACCGCAAAGGCCTCGCCGCCGCAGGCCTTGCGCGTCTCCTCGAGGGCGGCGCGATCGCGTGCGATCAGCGTCAGGCGCAGACCGTCGCGCGCCAGCGCGCAGGCGATGGCCCGGCCGATTCCCCGCGACGCGCCGGTGATCACCGCATGTCCGCCCTCTGCTGCTCTCGCCGCCATCGCACCTCCTCCGTTCCTCGTTCCTTGCCCACGTCCTCGAAGCGGATCCCTGCCGGATCGTCAGGCCCTGGCACCTCCTCCGATCCCTGTTCCTTGGCTGGGCGATCTTTCGGTGTCCTCGCTCCGTGCTGGTTCCTTCAGCTCGAACGATCCAGGGCGCGCGGCGCCGGGCCGGCCTCGAGGAGCGGTCGATCCATGTCATCCCGGCCCTCGGCGACGGCGTGGCAGGCGACCCGCACACCGCCGGATGCGGGACGGAGTTCGGGCCGTTCGCGGCGGCAGCGGGCGTCGGCGAGCGGACAACGGGGATGAAAGGCGCAGCCCGAAGGCGGATCGATGGGGCTCGGCACCTCGCCCGCAAGCGGTGCTCTGAGGCGGCCCACCGCCGCCACGTCCGGCACCGCGGCGAGCAAGAGGCGGGTGTAGGGGTGCCGCGGTGCTGCGAACAACCGCTCCGCCGGCCCCACTTCCACGAGCCGGCCGAGGTACATGACGCCCACCTGGTCCGCCATGAAGCGCACCACCGCGAGATCGTGGGAGATGAACAGGTAGGTGAGGTTGAGCCGGCGCTGGAGGTCCTTCATGAGGTTGAGGATCTGCGCCTGGACCGAGACGTCGAGGGCGGAGGTGGGCTCGTCGCAGACCAGGAACTCCGGCTCCCCGGCGAGCGCCCGGGCGATGGAGATGCGCTGGCGCTGGCCGCCCGAGAACTGGTGCGGATAGCGATCCATGTCCTCGGGGGCGAGCCCGACCAGCCGCAACAGCTCCGCAACCCGTTCACGCCGCGCCCGCCGCCCCTTGGGCGCGCCGCGCGCGCGCAGGGGTTCTGCGACAATGTCCGCCACCTTCCAGCGGGGATTGAGGCTCGCATAGGGGTCCTGGAAGATCATCTGCACCCGCGGCCCTGCACCCCGCGGCCGGCGGGCGTGGATGTCGATGCCGCCGATCTCCACCCGGCCGCGGGTGGGGCGCTGCAGGCCGGTCGCGATCCGCGCCACGGTGGTCTTGCCGCAGCCGGATTCGCCCACCAGCGCGAAGGTGGTGCCGCGCGGGATGGCCAGGCTGACCTCCTCCACCGCCCGCAACCACTGGCGGCGGCCGCCCTGGAGCAGCCGTTCGAGCCAGGGCGGCGAGACGTCGAAGGCGCAGCTCACCCCCTCGAGGCGCACGAAGGCGGGCGGGTCAGGCGCGCCCATCGGGACCCTCTTCCGCGAACAACCAGCACGCCGCGTGGTGCCCGGGTCCGACCGTCACCGGCTCCGGGCGCGCTTCCCGGCAGCGCGGCCGCATGTGCGGACAGCGGGGATGGAAGGCGCAGCCGGGCGGGATCTCGTGCAGCCGCGGCATGCTGCCCTCGATCTGCATGAGCCGTTCCACCTTGCGCCCGAGCGGCGGGATCGAGCCCATCAGCCCCACCGTGTAGGGATGCTTGGGGGCGAGCAGCACCTCGGCGACCGGTCCGATCTCCACAATACGCCCGGCGTACATCACCGCCACCCGGTCGGCGGCCCCGGCGATCACCCCCATGTCGTGGGTGATCAGCAACACCGCCGTCCCCCGCTCCTGGCAGAGGCGCTTTAGAAGCGCGATGATCTGCGCCTGGATGGAGACGTCGAGCGCGGTGGTGGGCTCGTCGGCGATCACCAGCGCCGGGTCCGCCGCCAGCGCCAGCGCGATCACCACCCGCTGCCGCATGCCGCCGGAGAGCTCGTGCGGATAGGCGTCGAAGCGACGTTCCGCGGCCGGGATGCCCACCTCCTTGAGCAGCCGCAGCGCCCGCCCCCGCGCCTCGGCGGCGCCGATGTCGAGATGGGTGCGCATGGTCTCCACGAGCTGGCGGCCGATGGTGTAGAGCGGGTTGAGGGCGGTGAGCGGGTCCTGGAACACGGCGCCGATGCGGCGCCCGCGCAGCCGTCGCAGCTCCTCCTCAGGCAGATGGTCGATACGCGCCCCCTCGAAGAGGATGCGGCCGCCGGCGATGCGCCCGGGGGGATCGAGCAGGCCGATGATGGCGGCGCCGGTGACCGATTTGCCGGCCCCCGATTCGCCGACCAGCCCCAGCACCTCCCCGCGCGCGATGGCGAACGACACCCCGTCCACCGCCACGAGCTCGCCGCGCCTGCTGGCGAAGACGATGCGCAGATCCTCGACCCTGAGCAGCGGTTCGGCGCCCACGGCGGTCACCGCAGCCTGGGGTTGAGGGCGTCGCGCAGCCAGTCGCCGAGCAGATTGACGGCGAGCACCAAGATGGCGAGGGCCGCGCCCGGGAAGATGGTGATCCACCACTCCCCGGAGAACAGATAGTCGTTGCCGATGCGGATCAGGGTGCCGAGCGAGGGCTGGGTCGGCGGCACCCCCACGCCGAGGAAGGACAGGGTGGCCTCGGTGATGATGGCGAGCGCCAGGTGGATGGTGGCGATCACCAGCACCGGGCCGAGCACGTTGGGCAGGATGTGGCGCAGCATGATCGCCGGCGCCGACACGCCGATGAGGCGGGCCGCCTGCACATACTCCTTGCGGCGCTCGACCAGGGTGGAGCCGCGCACGGTGCGGGCGTATTGCACCCAGCCGGAGACGCCGATGGCGAAGATCAGGACATAGATGGCGAGCTCGTCGTGCAGCTCGCGCGGCAACAGCCCGCGGGCCACGCCGTCGATGAGGAGCGCGATCAGGATGGCGGGAAAGCTCAGCTGCACGTCGGCGATGCGCATGATCACGGCATCCACCCGTCCGCCCGCATAGCCCGCCACAAGCCCGAGCGGCACGCCGATGGCGATGGCGAGCAGCACCGAGGCGACGCCGACGCCGAGGGAGATGCGCGCACCGTAGATGATGGTGGAGAGCACATCGCGGCCCTGATCGTCGGTGCCGAGCGGAAAGCGCCCATCCCCGCCCTCGAGCCAGGCGGGCGGCAGCAGCGCGTCGAGGAGGTTGACCGCGGCGAGATCGAAGGGATCGTGCGGCGCCACCCAGGGGGCGAAGAGGGCGGCCAGGAAAAAGCCCAGGGTGATGACGGCGGCGAGCACCGCCACCGGCGCGTGCAGGAAATCCTCGAGCAGCTCGTTGTCCAGCACCGGCCGGCGCCGGCTCCGCCGGGTCGACGCCTCAGCCATGGCCGTGCGCCACCGCCCGATCGGCCCGCAGGCGCGGGTCCACGAGATAGTAGAGAATGTCGACGACCAGGTTGATGATCACGAAGAACAGCGCGATCAGCATCAAGTACGCCGCCATCACGGGGATGTCCACCTCGTTGATCGCCTGTACGAACAACAGACCCATGCCCGGCCACTGGAAGACGCTCTCGGTGATGATGGCGAAGGCGATGATGGAGCCGAGCTGCAGACCGGTGATGGTCATCACCGGCACCAATGTGTTCTTGAGCGCGTGGCCGAAGTGGATGGTGCGGCTCTTGAGTCCGCGCGCGCGGGCGAAGCGGATGTAGTCGGTGCGCAGCACCTCCAGCATCTCCGCCCGCACCAGCCGCATGATCAAGGTCATCTGGAACAACGCCAGGGTCACCGCGGGCATGATCAGCGCCTTGAGGCCGGAGACGGTGAGCAGACCCGTGGTCCACCAGCCGAGCTCCACCACCTCGCCGCGGCCGAAGGTGGGAAGCCAGCGCAACAGCACGCCGAAGACGAGGATGAGCAGGATGCCGATCAGGAAGGTGGGGATCGAGACGCCCACCAGCGAGACCATCATGAAGCCCTGGGCGAGCACGCCCCGGCGGCGGAGCGCGGTGTAGACGCCCATCGGGATGCCCACGAGCAGGGCCAGGAGTGCGGCGGCGAAGGACAGCTCCAGGGTCGCGGGCAGGCGCTCGGCGATCAGTTCCGCCACCGGCCGCCGGTAGATGTAGGAGAAACCGAAGTCGCCGCGTGCCGCGTTGGCGAGAAAACGGGCGTATTGGACGAAGAAGGGATCGTTGAGGCCGAGCCGTTCCCGGAGCGCCTCGCGCTCGGCGAGGCTGGTCTCCTGGCCGACCAGGTTGTTGATGGGATCGCCCACGTAGCGGAACAGGGCGAAGGCGATCAGCCCCACCGTCAGCATCACGAGCAGGGCCTGCGCGAGCCGCCTCAATACGAACGCCAGCATCCCGTCCTCGCCCGCATCCGGCCCGAGCCCGATTCCCGTGCCAAGGTCCGCCGCGGCCTGCGGGAGGCGGGCCGCGCCCGCACCCCCGCGCCGTCCGCCTCAGTCCAGAACCCGCACGTAGCGCAGATCCAGCACATTGTCCGGCCGCTGCACGAGCGCGATGCCGTCGCGCACCCCCCAGGAGAGGGGCTGCTGATGCAGCGGGATGTGGCCCACATCCTCCTTGTGGATGCGGAAGGCCTCGTCGATCATCGCCTGGCGCTTTTCGGGATCGGTCTCGCTCTCGATCAGACGGCCGAGCTCGTCCACGCGCGGATTGCAGTAGCCGCCGAGGTTGAACAGGCCGGCGCCGGTCTCCTTGTCGCGGCACATCATGAGGTTGAAGATGGGGTTGTGGGAATCGAAGGTGCCCGGCGTCCAGCCCAGCAGGTAGAAGCTGGTATCATAGTCGTTCTGGGCCAGCACCTTGGCGAAGTATTTCGATTTCGGCTGCGCCAGCAGATCGACCTTGACGCCGATCTTGGCCAGCATCGCCGCCACCGCCTGACAGATCTTCTCGTCGTTGACGTAGCGGTTGTTGGGGCAGTCCATGGTGATCTCGAAGCCGTCCGGATAGCCCGCCTCGGCGAGCAGCGCCTTGGCGCGCTCCGGATCATAGGGCCAGCGGTCGTTGAGCTCCGGATTGAAGCCGTTGATCTGGGGCGCCACCATGAGGCCGGCCGGCACCGAGGCGCCGCGCATGATCTTGTCGCGGATGGCCTCGACGTCGATGGCGAGGGCGAAGGCGAGGCGCACGCGCCGGTCCTTGAACGGATTGCGGCCCTTGACGTTGGAATAGAGCAGCTCGTCGCGCGCCTGGTCCATGCCGAGGAAGATGGTGCGCGCCTCGGGACCGGTGAGCGGGCGCACCCCCTCCGCCGCCTCGAGCCGATCCCAGTCCTGCACCGGGATCGGATAGGCCATGTCGAGCTCGCCGGAGATCAGCGCCGCCACCCGGGTCGCGTCCTGGGCGATGGGGGTGAAGACGCCGCGCTCCACATTGCCCTCGATCTCCCGCCAATAGTCGGGCGCCCGCACGAGCACCGTGCGCACGTCGGGTTGCCGTTCCACCACCATGAACGGCCCGGTGCCGTTGGCGTTGAGGTTGGCGTAGTTGCCCTCCTCGCCGCCCTTGACGTTGGTCGCCTCGAGGGTGTTGTTGGCCTCCGCCCATTCGGCGTCCATGATGTAGAGAAACACCAAATCCCGCGGCAGGATGGGATTGGGCGCCGGGGTTTCGATCTCGATGGTGTAGTCGTCGATGATGCGGATGTCCTTGATCTTGCGGCCGTAGGCCTTCATGTCGGAGCCCTCGGAGAGCGACCGCTTCCAGGACATCACCACATCGGCGGCGGTGAAGGGATTGCCGTTGTGGAACTTCACCCCCTTGCGCAGGCGGAAGATCCAGGTGGTGGGCCCCACGTTCTCCCAGGATTCGGCGAGCGCCGGGATCAGGTTGAGGTCCTTGTCGTAGGCGGTGAGACCTTCGTAGACGTTGCCGAGAAAGCCGAGGGTGAAGGTCTCGTTGAGGGCGTGCGGATCCAGCGACTGAAGGTCGCCCTGGAAGGCCCAGCGGAAGGTCTGGGCGTCGGCCTGGGATGCCGGAACCGCCACCGCCAAGGCCGCGATGAGCGCGCTGGTGGCCGCAAGACGCCTGCGCGTGCGGGTGTTGCCGATGTGTGTGAACACGAGCCTCTCCTCCCTGTTGCCGCGGGAATATCGCCGCCGCGACCCGTCCTCGGACCGCGCACCATTCCCGACCGCTTGCGGGCGGCCGCCCGCGGACGGACCACGGTCCTTGGTCGGCATCTTCGATGGCCCGGCCACGGCGGTCAAGCGCCATGCGGCCGGGCGAGGCTTGACCCTACCGCCGCCCTGCACGAGATAGGGGGCGCTTGCGGCGGGCGTAGCTCAGCTGGTTAGAGCACCAGGTTGTGGTCCTGGGGGTCACGGGTTCGAATCCCGTCGCTCGCCCCATCCCGACAAATGTTCTGGACCGCAAACCCCATCCCGGCGCGAGACCGCCGCCGCGGGACCCCCGGCTCCGCGTCCCCGAACCGCACACGCCCGGACGCATGCCGCGAGCAGGGCGTCGCGCCGCATTCACAAACCGGCCCGATGCCGCTAGCATGGGCATAAGCTGCGGGAGAGGGACAGCTTTGGGCGGGAGGACGGCTGCCATGCTCCGCGATCCCTTCGGCCGCGAGATCACCTATGTGCGCATCTCGGTCACCGACCGCTGTGATTTCCGCTGCGTCTACTGCATGGCGGAGCACATGACCTTCCTTCCCAAACGCGAACTGCTCACCCTCGAGGAGCTGGTGCGTTTGGCCGACGTGTTCATCGAGCTCGGGGTGCGCAAGATCCGCCTCACCGGCGGCGAGCCGCTCGTGCGCCGCAACATCATGTATCTGATCGAGGAACTCGGCGCCCGGGTGAAGGCGGGCCGGCTCGACGAGCTGACCATCACCACCAACGGAAGCCAGCTCCCCCGCTACGCAGCCGCCATCGCCCAGGCCGGGGTGCGCCGCATCAACATCTCCCTGGACACCCTCGATCCGGCCAAGTTCGAGGCGATCACCCGCTGGGGCAAGTTCGACCGGGTGATGGCCGGCATCGAGGCGGCCAAGGCGGCCGGGCTTTCCATCAAGATCAACATGGTGGCGCTCAAGGGCTTCAATGAGGACGAATTCGACCGCATGATCGCCTGGTGCGGTGCCGAGGGCTTCGACCTCACCCTGATCGAGACCATGCCCATGGGCGAGGTGGACGTGGACCGCACCGACCAGTACCTGCCCCTCTCGCTCGTGCGCGCGCGGCTCGAGAAGCGCTGGACGCTCACCGACATCCCCGACCGCACGGGCGGTCCGGCGCGCTATGTGCGCATCGAGGAGACGGGACGGCGCCTCGGCTTCATCACCCCGCTCTCGCACAATTTCTGCGAGAGCTGCAACCGGGTGCGGGTCACCTGCACCGGCACCATGTACATGTGCCTCGGCCAGGAGGACAAGGCGGAGCTCAGGGAGGCGCTGCGCGCCTCCGAGTCCAACGAGCTCGTGCGCCAGGCCATCCTCGAGGGCATCGCGCGCAAGCCCAAGGGCCACGACTTCGTCATCGACCGCCGCCACCGGCGGCCGGCGGTGGCGCGCCACATGAGCGTCACCGGCGGCTGACGGGGATCGCGCCGCCCTCTCCGGCCGACGGAGGCGCGGCGGAGCGAAGGCGGGCCACCGCCTCCTGCGACCCCCGAGTATGAGCAAACGCACCGGCCGCCGCTGCGGCGCAGCCGGCGCCTTGACGTTCTAAGTGCCCGATACTACCGACAGTTGAAAGCATTCGGGAGACATCGCATGTCCGGCCGGAGCCGTGGCCCTTTACGGGCGTGGATATTGGCGTTGGGCTGGGCGGCGTTCGCGGTGTGGAGCGCCGTCGCGGAGGCCGGGATGCACGGCCGAACCCTCGACCCGCTTCCGCCTTCGGGCACCACCCCGTTCCTTCCCCCTGCCGCCTCGGGGCTCGCCGAGCGGGCCTGGACGGTGCGGGTGGTGGAGGCGCGCTTCGTTCCGGACGAAGTGGTGGTGGGCGAACGGCCGCGGATCGTGGTGCGGCTCGAGAATCCCGCC
>Ga0256839_1005678_pt1 | contig 11370 bp, 9 predicted proteins | sample 354166metaG_FD_185968 | JGI IMG/M metagenome (GOLD analysis project Ga0256839, IMG submission 185968) | Hydrothermal vent microbial communities from Mid Atlantic Ridge, Atlantic Ocean - 354-166 | ecosystem: Environmental > Aquatic > Marine > Hydrothermal vents | place: Atlantic Ocean: Mid... | reverse complement strand
GCTAACTTAGGACTTATTGTGGTAGATGAGGAACATGATGACTCCTATAAATCCATGACCAGACCACGTTACCATGCACGAGATGTAGCCGTATTAATGGGACAAAAACGCAAAGCAAAGGTTGTTTTGGCTTCTGCTACACCGTCTATGACGTCTTATTATAAATATGATGTAGTGAAATTGGAAAAACCGTATGTGGAAGTAAAAAAACACTATACGTTTATCTCTGGTAACAGCATAGACAACACGATACTTAAAACGCTACATAACACGTATAAAAAACAAGCCCAATCATTGGTTTTTTTACCCACACGTGGAAATTTTAAGTATCTGTACTGTCAAAGTTGCGGTAAAACCCACTTGTGTCCTTACTGTTCTGTGGGTATGGCACTGCATAGAAATATGAAACATTTAAAATGTCATTACTGTAATTTCACAGAAGCCATTGTTGATACCTGTACTCAGTGTGGACATACACCTTTGACTTCAGAACGCATGGGAACACAAGAAGCCATAGAAGTGATACAAACAGCCATTCCAGACATACAGGTAGAACAATTTGACAAAGACAGTATCACTACAGCCAAAAAGCTCAAAGAGGCATTGGGACGTTTTGAACGTGGGCAGAGTGATGTGTTGTTGGGAACACAGATGTTAAGTAAAGGGCATGACTATGCAAACATTACACTCTCTATCATCATGGGACTTGACTATATTTTAGGTTTGGCAGACTACAGAGCGAGAGAACGTGCTATGTCTTTACTGTTTCAAATCGCAGGACGAAGTGGAAGAGCCAAAGAAGCACAGGTACTGGTACAAACAGCAGATACTGTATTTTTCCAAACCTATTTGGACGATTATGAGTGTTTTATCAAAGATGAGTTGGCATTTTTGGAGATGGCGGATTACCCTCCTTTTGTAAGTCTTGCACGTATCCTCATCGCCCATAAAGACGAGAGTAAAGCAGGAAAAATCACTTTAGACACAGTGACCAAACTCAAAGCCTTTAAAGATATAGAGATAGTAGGCTCAGGCAAAGCACCCGTAGAGCGTATAGCCAACAAATACAGGTTTCATATTTTGCTTAGATCAAAGCATAGAGTACCGCTCTTAAAAGCTTTACATACGGTAGATTGTAGAGAAATTGAGATAGATTTTGACCCTGTAGAATTCTCTTAATATTCATTCTAGGAAGTTTAGGTAAAATAAGAGAATTATATAGAAGGTAAACCGTGAAAGAAAGAGTAAAAACAAAAAAAATTTATGTCGGTGATGTTGCAGTCGGTGGAGATGCGCCTATCTCTGTACAATCCATGACTTATAGCGATACGCACAATGTTGCTGCTACAGTTGAGCAGATAAACCGTCTTCATTTTGCTGGAGCAGATATGGTGCGTGTGGCAGTACCTGAGATGCAAGATGCTTTAGCGCTTAAAGCCATTAAAGAACAAATTTCTTTGCCGCTTATAGCAGATATTCATTTTAACTATAAATTGGCACTCGAAGCTGCCAAATGGGTAGATTGTATCCGTTTAAACCCAGGGAATATTGGAGAAAAAGGTCGTATTAAAGAGATAGTCAAGGCATGTCAAGAGAGGAATCTCCCTATTCGTATAGGGGTCAACTCGGGAAGTTTAGAAAAAGAGTTTGACCAAAAGTATGGCCCAACAGCAGAAGGTATGGTAGCTTCAGCTGAGTATAACATCAAGTATTTGGAAGATTTGGGTTTTACAGATATTAAAATATCGCTCAAAGCTTCTGATGTGGACAGAACAGTGGATGCCTATAGAATGTTACGTCCTAAAAATGACTACCCTTTTCACCTAGGTGTGACGGAAGCTGGAACTATTTTTCATGCGACGATTAAATCTTCTATAGGTTTAGGAGCATTGTTGTTAGACGGGATAGGTGACACGATGCGCATCTCTATCACAGGAGAGCTTGAAGAAGAGATTAAAGTGGCTAAGGCAATACTGAAAGATTCTGGGCGTATTCAAGAAGGTCTTAATATTATCTCTTGCCCTACTTGTGGGCGTATAGAAGCAGATCTTGTGACGGCTGTAGCAGAAGTGGAAAGACGTACAGCACATATCAAAACACCTATGGATGTTTCTGTGATGGGCTGTGTGGTCAATGCTATAGGGGAAGCAAAACATGCAGATGTTGCCATAGCGTATGGTAAAGGTGCGGGACTTGTGATGCTTAAAGGTGAAGTAGTGGCTCGTTTACCTGAGGCAGAACTGGTGGATAGATTTGTTGCTGAGGTAGAGAAATATGCTGAGGAAAACAAATAATGGAGAACATGTATAATCTCAACATAGAAAGGGCTGTACTCTCTGCGATTATTTTTGACCCTGAAACCTATGAAGAGATAGCTGCAAAGCTGATGGCACATGATTTTTACTTGCCTTTTCATCAGCATATTTTTGCGTCTATGGAAGAACTTTCACGTGAAGAAAAGCCTATAGACGAAGAGTTTTTACGTTCCAAGTTAGTCACTATGGGTAAATTTGATGAAGTGGCGATGCTTGATTTACTTTCTGCAAACCCCATCTCCAATACAGCTGCATATTTGAGTGAAATAAAAGCAAAGTCGAGTAAAAGAGCGTTGGCAACTTTGGCTACTGAAATCAAAAAAGTGGTGATAGAAGATGACTTACCTGCAGAAGAAGTCATGAACCTTGTAGAAAAAAAACTCTATGAAATCACACAAAATAATACCAACGAAGATTTTAGAGAGTCTAAAGAGATTACCTTAGCGATGATGGATGAGATAAACCGTCTTAAAGCACTTGGAAATTCCAAACTCATAGGAACCGATACAGGATTTAAAAACTTGAACGATAAAACAAGTGGTTTTGGTAAAGGAGATTTGGTCATTATCGCAGCCAGACCAGCCATGGGAAAAACGGCACTTGTGCTCAACATGGCACTTAAAGCCATAGAACGTAATGAAGGCGTGGCATTTTTCTCACTTGAGATGCCTGCAGAGCAACTGATGCTTAGACTACTATCTGCTAAAACTTCTATACCACTTCAAGCACTCAGAGTAGGAGATTTGAGAGATGAACAATGGTCTCAACTCTCAGCGGCTACCACAGAGCTTGCAGAGAAAAAGCTTTTTGTGGATGATGGAGGGTATGCCACCATACACCATGTAAGGTCAAAATTACGTAAGCTTAAAGCCCAACATCCAGAAATCTCTGTAGCCATTATCGATTATCTTCAACTTATGTCCGGAGAAGGTAGAGAAGGCAGACAGCAGGAAGTTTCTGAAATATCAAGAGGGTTAAAACAATTGGCAAGAGAGTTACAAATCCCTATCGTAGCTCTTTCACAGCTAAACCGTGGTGTAGAAAGCCGTGACAACAAACGTCCAATGCTTTCCGATCTTCGCGAGTCTGGAGCCATAGAACAAGATGCGGATATCATCCTTTTTGTGTATCGTGATGATGTCTACCGTGAAGCGATGGAAAAAGAAAAAGAGATGAAAGCCAAAGCAGAAGGGAAAGAATACACTTCTGAATTTAGGAAAAAATCTGAAGAAGATGCAGAGATTATCATTGGAAAACAGAGAAATGGTCCTACGGGTACGGTGGAGTTAGTTTTTCAAAAGAACTATACACGCTTTGTCGACAAATCTATATCTCCAGCATTTGAAGTGGTATATGAAGATGGTGATATACCGATGCAAGAAGCAAATATAAACATAGACCTACCACAAATATAACTTTGTCTAAACATGCACTTAGAGAAACCTAAACTCTTCCCTGAAAAAAAAGGTTTTTTTGTAGTGATGGGGATTTTACTTTTCATCCTATGCATTCGGCTCTATATGGAGTATCAAAATTATCAAAAATTTATTACAAAACCTTTTTATTATACCTATGCCAATGTATTGCATACATATGAAAAAACAAAAGGTAATAAACGCTATCAAATTTTAAAACTACGTAGTGATGAGGGTCTTGTATTTTATACAACTTCTTTTGGAAATGATACGTTAAATCATAAGCGTTTAAGATTACAACTTTTCCCAAATGCAGATATTACATTTCAAGAATATTTAGGTACTTTTTATGTGAAGAGTCGTATCAAAGATATTTTAGTTTTACCCGTTACTTTGAAAGATGAGTTGCTCGAAAAGGTAGCCTCACAACATACAAATATATCAATGCAATCTTTTTATAATGCTATTTTCTTTGCAACACCAGTAGAAAAAGATTTAAGAAAAAAAATAAGCCTTTTGGGTGTAAGCCATTTGGTAGCACTAAGTGGATTTCATTTAGGAATATTATGGGGATTGGTATATGGACTTCTCTATCTCTTTTATAAACCTTTTCAACAAAAATACTTTCCTTATCGCCATGCTCTTTTTGATGTAGGCTTGGTGGCAATGTTAAGTTTAGGGATATACTTGTGGTTTGTAGATTTTCCTCCTTCATTGGTACGTTCTTATGCGATGGTTCTTGTGGGCTGGATAGTGTTACTTTTGGGTATGGAACTGCTTAGTTTTGTATTTTTAACAATCATATTGTTAACCCTTGTAGCACTTTTTCCTTCACTGTTGGTTTCACTTTCTTTTTGGCTTTCAGTATCAGGCGTTTTTTATATATTTTTACTATTAGAGTATACAAAAGAATACAATAAATGGCTGATAACATTCATTTTTATCCCAATAGGCATCTTCATTTTTATGCTCCCTGTGGTGCATTACATTTTTGGGGTGACAACTGTATATCAACTTCTTTCACCGATGTTATCTATTCTCTTTGTACCATTTTACCCATTAGCAATGATTTTGCATCTGTTGGGATATGGAGATGTATTTGACGGTATATTGTTATGGTTATTTGCTTTACCTGAACAGAGTGAAGATAATCTTTTACCTTTATGGATGATGGTAGTGTACGTCACTTTGTCATTGGGTGCTATATGGAATAGATGGATGTTTTATCTTACTTTTTCTTTGGCAACATTATATATGCTCTATCTCTTCATGCCTATTGAGCAGATCACAAAATTTTAATCCGTGTATAAAAATTGCCCATGAGATATAAATCCATAAAAAGAAAAAGAGCAAAGTACTGATACTTCCATAGATGCTTGTATAGGTTTTGTTATGTACGACATAAAAAACAAAAGCACTTTTGGACAGATACCATATCAAAGAAGCGATAAATGAACTTATGACAGCGGCTGAGACCTCTATATGGGTATTGGCTGAGAGCTGATAGGCAACATAAAACATCATCCATACAATAAGGTAAGGCAAAAAAGTGTAAAGGTGTATCATACTTGTGATACTGGATTTATCCAAGTAGCCTTGAATAAAAGTAGAAATATAAAAAGAAAAAGCCATAAGAATAGGCATAATGAGAACTAGCAGTAAATAGGCTTTAAGTGCCTGATAAGCCGTACGTGTGGGAACAGAAAAAATATCATTCACAATATAATCATAATTTTTAAAAAACATAATGGCCGCAAAAGTAACATATACAGCCCCCATATATCCCAACTTATCAGAATTCTCTATAAAGGTATTGATATATTCCATAATGACTTTGGAGTCTGTAGGCATGAGGTTTGAAAAAATAAGTTTTTCCACTTTATGATAGATAGAATTAAAAAGAGGCATTTGGGTAAAGATAGAGAGCATAATGACCAAAAAAGGGATAATAGAAAACAAGGTACTCCAACTTAAAGAGGAAGCATAATGTCCTAACTTATCGTCAAAAAGGTCTGTAATAAAGTCTCTTATAAAGAGATAATAGTTTCTAAAAATAACTTTTAGGCTAGTATTTCGTTTCATAGTGGACGCTACTTCCCTTTGCCAAATAGATTTACAGGATAAAACCTAATTTGGCAGTCCCATTTTTCCAGGATTTAAAATGTTGTTAGGGTCAAAGGAGGCCTTGATACTTTTAAATAGATTAAGCTCCATATCATTAAAAGCAATCCCCATAAATGGTGCTTTTGAGGTACCTATACCATGTTCACCAGAGAGGGTACCTCCCATGTCAACAACCATTTGAAAAATTTCTTCTATGGCTTCATGTCCCTTATGTAACTCTTCTTCATTCGAGCCATCTACCATGACGTTCACATGGATGTTTCCATCCCCAGCATGTCCAAAACATGGTACCTTAAAGCCGTATTTCTCCCCGATTGCATAGATGGCATTGAGCGCAGAAGGAAGCATGCTACGTGGTACTGAAATATCTTCATTGAGTTTTTTGCTTCCAAAAATAGTAATGGAGGGAGAGGCATTACGTCTGGCATACCAAAGCTCATTTCTATGCTTTTCATCATGGGCTACAATGAACTCCTGTGCATTATTTTCTTTAAAAGATTGCTCCAATGTTTCAAGTTGGAATGCAACCTCTTCAGGTACATTTCCATCAACATCACCAATGAGCAGTGCACCTGCATCAGCAGGTAAGTCAATGCCAAGTTTTTCTTTTAACGCCTGCACAACTAAGGCATCCATAAATTCCATCGCAACAGGGTTTGCACCAGCTGCGAGTGATTTAAATACAGCATTCATAGCATCATCTACAGAAGGAAAAATACCCATATACCCTTTGGTGTATTTAGGTTTTGGGATGAGTTTGAGCGTGATTTCTGAGAGGACAGCAAGTGTGCCTTCAGAGGCTATAAGGATACCGGCTGTATTATAACCCGCCACATCTTTAATGGTACGTTTACCTGCACGAATAATGTCACCATTTGCTCTGACTGCACGTAAAGCCATAACATAATCTTTAGTGATGCCATATTTTGCTGCACGCATACCACCAGCATTTTCAGCAACATTGCCTCCAAGCGTTGAATACTCTTCACTAGCTGGATCTGGCGGATAAAAGAGACCTACTTCTTCAACAGCTTTTTGCAAATCCATATTGATGACACCAGGTTGTACAACAGCAACCATGTTTTCCATGTCAATTTCCAAAATTTTATTCATGTGTTTTTCAAGACCAAGGGTAATACCCCCATTGGTTGGTAAAGCACCACCGGTAAATCCGGAACCTGCACCTCTAGGCGTAATGACAATATGGTGTTCATTACAGTACTTTAGTATGTCGGAAATATCATTTTCATCTCTAGGGAAAATGACTGCCTCAGGTTCAAAACGCGTACGTGTTGCATCATAAGAGTATGCAATAAGGTGTGCCTTGTCACTGTAAACATTTTCTGAACCTACAATATTTTCAAAGTGTTTGATATGTTTTTTATCTAGCATGTTATATGGTATCCATTAGTTTATAATAATTTTCTGTGACCTCTTCCGAGAACCACCCCGCATCAATCTCATCAAAACGCATAAAGAAAGGTGATTTCCCTTTATTGGGTAAACCACCCATTGTTTTTTGTCCTACATATTGACCAGAAATAGGATCTAACAATTTAGCTGTACCTTTTCCTACAATATAAATGAGCCCTACCTGATAACTTTTTGCAAAAGACGCAAGGTTCTCTTTGTTGGGACGTGCATCTCCTTCTTTCGAAAGGAAAAGAGCAAACAAATCAGGGTGCACCCATCTTTTTTTATGCATGGATGTTATTTTTGCATAGGTCTGGGCATCTGGGGCTAAAAGTAAAATATTTTCATAAAGGTATCCACCTATAACCTTATCACCCGTTTTTATGTTAGTATTTATAGTGGGAAGTTCATCGTGGTGTATGATGTCGCTTTCTATGAGTTGAATATCTTTAGAAGTATGTTGAACCAGTCGGCTGGTAATTGCTTTTAATTCATTGCCATAGTCATGTATGACAACGCCTGACATGCCATTGACTGGGAACGACTGTTTCAGGCTCACAGACTTATCATTTACTTTAGAAATGGATGTATGTACTGTTTGTGGGAAGAAACCTGAAAACAGAGGCAGAGATATGAGCATAATCAGTGCAATTTGACGCATAAATTTCCTTTGGAATTGAATTGATTGATTATACAAGTAAATGTGTTAAACTTTATTGATGAGAAGTAAATGCCAGTCTCCTTAACCTTTTTGCGTTATAATTATCTGACTTGATAGATGGGGGATATGAAGCGGCATGAAGTATATTTTACTATTTTTAATGATGGCTATTCCTCTAGCTGCAGCAAAAGTGACTGTATCTAAATGGCAGGAAGGTCAAACATTCTCTCAATATCTGGAATCCCGTAATATATCAACAAAGCTGATAGAGAGCATTTCAAAAGAGGATCAGAAGTTTCTCAGTGAAATTAGTACGAGGCATATGTTTTACGAACTAAAAGAGAAGTCAGGGGAAGTCATACAAGTGCTTATTCCCATCAGTGAAGTGATGCAAATACATATTAGTAAAGATAAAAATAGTTCTGAATACAGCTTTGATATTATACCTATTGAGTACAGCACAGGGGAGTATTATGCCAAGATAGTGGTTGCAAATAATCCTTATACAGATACTTTAAATACTGTGAAAAACAAAAATGTAGCCAAACGTCTAAGTTCAGCACTCAAAGGGGCTATAGATGGTAGAAAACTACATAAAGGTGATGAAATTAATTTCATTTATACCCAATATAAACGAATGGGGAAACCTTATTTAATGCCAGATATTAAAATAGCCAGAGTAAAAATGGGTAAAAAAGAACAATTTGTGTATGTGGATGAAGATGGTGATGGGTTTTCAAAATTAGGTAAATCTGTAGCTTATACTGTTAAGGGAAAGAAAAAAACAGTGTATACCAAACGGGTTCAAGTAAAGAGTAAACATTCACGATTTGGTATGCCTTTAAGACGTGTTCGCGTAACTTCAAGTTTCTCCTATAGAAGATTTCACCCGATATTACGACGTTATAGACCGCATCATGGTACTGACTTTGGTGCGAGGAAAGGTACACCTCTTTTGGCTGTGAATGCTGGGAGAATAAGTTTTGCAGGGCGTATGGGAGGGTATGGCAAAGTAGTCAAAATCAAACATAGTGGGGGCTATGAGTCTTTATATGCTCACCAGAGTCGTATCCGTGTAAAAAGAGGGCAGAGGGTTAAAAAAGGACAAGTGATAGGTTATGTGGGAAGTACAGGACGTAGTACGGGACCCCATTTGCATTTTGGGTTGAAAAAAAATGGAAGATGGATAAACCCAATGAAGGTTTTACGAAAAAAATCTATCAAAACATCCATACTTAAAAAATTCACCAAATATGAAAATGTCACAACAACCAAATATAGAAATGTTACGATAAAAGGTGTGAAAGAATATAAAGAAAAACTTTTGAGGTATATGCAACTAGAAACACCTTGTTATGTTTGGGAAGAGTCTGAAAATATTTAGCCTTTTAAAGGCAAAAGGTACAATAATGAAAAAACATCAAAATATAATAGAAAACTTCAAATTAAACAAATTGGTTAATCCGCAGTATGTCTCTGCTGCATTGGTTACTTACACACAAAATGGTGTGGATAAAGACTGGGAAGTTGTAAAGGCACATGACAGTGTCTCTATCTTAATTTACCATAAAAGTAAAGATGCTTTTGTGGTGGTAAAACAGTTTAGACCTGCTGTCTACCTTAACAATAACAACGGTATGACCATTGAACTCTGTGCGGGTATTGTTGATAAAGATCTTTCTTTAGCAGAAATTGCCAAAGAAGAGATTGAAGAAGAGTGTGGGTTTGAGGTAGCTGTAGAAGCCTTGGAAAAAATCACTTCTTTTCATACTTCAGTGGGTTTTGCAGGGAGTAAACAGATGCTTTACTATGTTGAGGTAGATGAGAATATGCAGATACATGATGGCGGTGGTGTAGATGATGAACAGATAGAAGTTGTATATCTGCCTGTAAAAGAAGCCAAACAATTCATATATGATGAAAGCATAGCAAAATCACCAGGTTTGATGTTTGCTTTTATGTGGTATTTTGAAAAAAACGTAGTCGATAGATAAGATTTTTTGTATTTCAATGATAGTTTAATCACAAAAACGTTTGAGTAAACAGTGGTATGATTCTATACGCCTGTCACGTAAAAAAGGCCAAATATCCCGTACTTCTTTAGTTCTCGTATGTGTAATTTCGGCATAAAGAATAGTTTCATCTTGATGTTTGGCATGGGCTAGCATCTCTCCTTGTGCACCGCAGACAAAAGAGTTACCCCAAAACCGTGTACCCTTAAGTACCCCACTGCTGTCATTTTCGAAACCTATACGGTTACAGCTGAGTACGGGTATCCCATTGGCTATGGCATGTGAGCGCTGGATGGTAATCCAAGACTCTAGTTGTCTATTTTTTTCATCTGTACTGTCATCATCGAACCAGCCTATGGCGGTGGGATAGATAAGAAGATCTGCACCTTTGAGCGCCATGATACGAGCAGCTTCAGGATACCATTGATCCCAACAGATAAGTATGCCTAGATTACCTACTGAGGTTTGAATAGGTTCAAATCCTAAATCCCCTGGTGTGAAATAAAATTTTTCATAAAAACCTGGGTCATCAGGGATATGCATTTTACGGTATTTCCCAGCAACAGAGCCATCTTTTTCAAAGACAACGGCAGTGTTATGATAAAGTCCTGCAGTACGTTTTTCAAAAAGAGATGTCACCAGTACTACTTCGTTTTCTTTGGCTATGTTAGACCAAAAAAGAATATCTTCTTCAAAACTATTGGCATATGCAAAAAATTTTGTATCTTCATTTTGACAGAAATATTCTGTTTGATGAAGTTCTTGAAGGATTACGAGATCTGCACCTTTTTGTGCTGCTTTGGTGATGTGTTGACATGTTACTTGAAGCGTCTTTTTTTTCGTTTCATGATATTGTTGTTGGATAAGTGCTATTTTCATAGTTTGATTTTAACATAAATCAGTATAAAATGTGAAAAGGAGGTTTTATGCAAACTATCAAAGTATCCATCTATATAGGTATAGTTACATTGTCGTTAAACAACTGCGGTTCTCATAAAGTCTATACACAAAGTACTATAGTATCAAAGCCGTATCCTGCTCCTTCATTAGATAGAGATACACAACAAAAATATCTTCAAGCTATCAATAAAGCACGTTCTACACGAAGAAGTTGTGGGAAGGCAGGAAGTTTTTCTTCCGCTCCCGCCTTAAGATGGAATGATGCACTATATAGAGCTGCCTATGAACATAGTAATGATATGGCACGGAGTAATACATTTAGCCACAAAGGTTCTGGCGGACAGTTTGACTGGACAGCCACAGTACAAAATTATAATAGAGGAAGCAATTTCAAAGAACGTATTGAAAACAATGGCTATAAACAATGGAAAAATATTGCCGAAAATATAGAAGCAGGGGCATCTACAGTAGAAAAATCCATGCAACACTGGCTTAATGCAGATGCACATTGTGCCAATATTATGAACCCT
>Ga0256839_1005677_pt1 | contig 11370 bp, 10 predicted proteins | sample 354166metaG_FD_185968 | JGI IMG/M metagenome (GOLD analysis project Ga0256839, IMG submission 185968) | Hydrothermal vent microbial communities from Mid Atlantic Ridge, Atlantic Ocean - 354-166 | ecosystem: Environmental > Aquatic > Marine > Hydrothermal vents | place: Atlantic Ocean: Mid... | reverse complement strand
CCCGGATTATTCTTACCGCAGCAAAGCTGCAAACAAATAAGCGGGCCAGGTATCTTTGCTGAAAAAACAAAGTTTTCGGGAGAGATATCATGAAAATCATGAATAATGATGCAGGCGAAATATTTTACCCTCAAATCTGGGGCATGCTTAATCTTTGGCTCATGCTGTATTTTGTGTATAACAAGTTGTTTTACATTATTTTGCAGTTCATCAAAATTTTGATGAATTTTCCGGGTTAAACCTCTGCGCCCGGTTATGCGTAAACAGCATTATGCAAAAAATTAGTATTCTGGTCGTTTTTGCCCTGGTCGTTGTTACCGGATGTTCCCCGGAGGAAGACCAGGTGCCGCTTAATGATTATAAACTCCAGGCCTATTATGTGGTGCCAGCCGACATCCCGTATGCTGAAGACCATGCCCTCCGTGTTTTTCGCACCATCCTGGAGATGCGCAACTGGTACCAGGCCGCCACAGGGGGCTTGTCTTTTGAATTCCTCGATGAAGAAAAGATTATTGAAGTATATGAAGCAGACCAGGATGTAGCCTATTATGGCGGCAATTGGTGGGAGTTGCTGTTGAACGAGATGAAAGGCAAAGGCCTGCCGGTAGAAAGCCCCGGCACCATTGCCATCATCTGGATAGACGGCATCAACAATATTTCCTCCACCGCCACCGCCCAGGGAGGCACCGGCTGCGGGGGCGATTGCGGGGCAGCCATGTTGCCCATCCGCACGGTACTTACTACTACAACCCCTCCGGCCGATATGGGTATTATGTTACATGAACTTGGCCATACGCTTGGCCTTACCCACCCGGTAGCGGAGGCAGACTTGCCGTTGCCGCCTGAAAAAGAACCCATGTTATATAGTGTGATGAACCAAACCAATGTGCGGGCAGGGGACATCAGTGCCCAACACGGTTTTTTAACTACCGAAAAAAAGATCTTGTACGGCAACCCTTTTATGAAACAGGTAACCGTTGCCTTTCAGGACTTTTGGCAGGTGAACATTATTAACTATCCGGTAACCGGCCCGGTGCCTGAGCCGCAAATTGTGGTGGACGACATTAGCTTTAAAACCGTAACTTTTCGCACCAATATTGATGACGGCCTGCTCTATTATTGGGATTTTGGTGACGGCACTACCAGCACCGGGCCTTCCCCTACCCACACGTTTAATGCCAAAGGCCTGTACAACATCACCCTGTCGGTAACCTCCAAAGATTTTATGACCGGCAGAATAAGTCAGTTCCTGCAATTACCGTAAGCGCTTGCAGAGGTGGGTTAATCTTCGCTTAACCGGGGCCCATAGGCCTGAGGTAATTATTTGACAAATGATCCTTTATCAAATAATTTGCATCCTTATTCACGAAATTCGGGTTAATTTGCAGGCAGAAATTTTAGCCTTGAAAAAGTATCTGCTGCTCATACCTGTTATTGCCGCTTCGTGGGGGTGTAGTCCCGTGCTGCAGAAAATCCGCACCTTTGCCGATAGCGCGCAGTACCATGCCGGCTTTTACCTGTATGACCCGGCCACCCGCAAAGTGCTGGCCGAACATCAGGCCGACAAATATTTTACCCCGGCCTCTAACACCAAAATCTTAACCCTTTACGCTGCCAAGCGGGTGCTGCCCGACCCTTTACCCGCCTTTTACTATGCCCGTGACAGCCTGGCTGCCTATTTATGGCCTACCGGTTACCCCGGGTTCCTTAATCCTGTGCTCCCAAATACCCCCAACTACCCGTTACTGGCGGCTGCCGACAGCCTGGTATTATCGGTAGCCGGGTTTACGGCCCCCAGGTTTGGCCCCGGCTGGGCGTGGGATGATTATAATTCATCCTATTCGCCCGAACGCTCGGCCTACCCCATTTACGGCAACCTGGCCACCTTCTTCCTTGATACCCTCAGCCATGAACTTACCGTTGCCCCGGCCTTCCTCAGGGACTCCATTACCCTGGCAGAAGGGGAAAAATTTACCGTGCAGCGGCAGGAAGGCAGCAACCGGTTTACCGTAACCCTTGGCGCTTGCAATGACTGTGAAAGACAACGGCCCTACCGCTTGACCCATGCCATGCTGGCCCGGTTGTACCATGACACCTTGCATGTGCCGGTCCATATCGACACCGTGGCCCGGCCGGCCACCGCCCGCCTCATCACCGGCCTGCCCCAGGATTCGGTGTTTAAAGTAATGATGCAGGAAAGCGACAATTTTCTGGCCGAACAACTACTGCTGCAAGTTGCGGGTGCGCTGAAAGACTCCCTCGACACATCCTTGGCCATCGACAGCCTGCAGCACTTCCTCAATGCCTTGCTGCCCGATTCGGTTATTTGGGTTGACGGCTCCGGGTTGTCGCGCTATAATATGATTACCCCCCGCAGTGTAGTCATGCTGTGGGATGAATTGCTGCGGATGTTTGGCCAGGAAAGGCTGATGAATATACTTTCTGTTGGCGGGGTGGCCGGCACTATTGAAAACTGGTATGCCGAAGAACAACCGTATATTTATGGTAAAACCGGCACCCTGCGCCATAACCATGATTTAAGCGGCCTGTTGATAACCCAATCGGGGCGTTTATTGCTGTTTGCCTATATGAATAACCATTACCCTTCCGGCTCTACCCCTGTTAAAGAGAATATGGAACAGGTTTTGCACAAAATCTACGAAAAATACTAAGATGAACAACTACTTACCGGCCCTCGTGGCCTTACTGATGAATAGCCTGCCCGGCTTTGCCCAGGGGAACAACCCCATGGCCACCGATAGCTTAGATATCAAGATCGGGCAGATGATCATGATTGGTTATCATGGCACCCGCCTTTCCCCTGACGACCCGATTGTAGAGGAAATAAGCAACGGTAGTGTAGGCGGGGTTATCCTTTTCGAAAAAAATATTGCCGACTCCAATTCGGTAATCAAATTAAAGCAACTAACCTATGCTTTGCAGGCCCTGGCCCCGGTGCCGCTGATCATGGCCATCGATCAGGAAGGCGGCCGGGTTAACCGCCTGAAAACCAAATACGGGTTCCCGAAATCAGTTACGGCTGCCTATCTTGGTGAACTAAACAATGAGGACACCACACGGTTTTATGCCCAGCTTACGGCCGCCACCCTGGCCGGCCTGGGCTTTAACGTAAACTTTGCCCCGGTACTCGACCTGGCCAGCAACCCCGATAACCCTATCATTGCCAGATACGGCCGGGCCTATAGTGCCAATCCGCATATTGTTGCCCAACATGCCGCTATTACCATCAACGAACATAACCGCCTGCACGTAGTTACCGTGGGCAAACATTTTCCCGGCCACGGCAGTTCCCGGGCCGATACCCACCTCGGCATGGCCGATGTGACCAACACCTGGGACAAGGCCGAGCTGTGGCCCTATGACACCCTGATTAAAGCCGGGGTACTGCCGGCTGTGATGTCGGCCCACATTGTTAACGAAAACCTTGACCCCGAAGGGCTTCCCGGCACTTTATCAAAGAAAATCCTGCAGGGTGTTTTGCGCGATTCGCTGGGCTTTAACGGAGTGGTGTTCAGCGATGATATGCAAATGCATGCCATCACCAAGCACTACGGCCTGGAGAAAGCTATTACCCTGGGCATCAATGCCGGCCTGGATGTACTTATATTTTCGAATAATATTCAAAACTCCGAAGACAGGACCGTACAGGTGGTGCATAAAATCATAAAAAACCTGGTACGGGAAGGGGTGATTCCGGTGGCACGGATAGATGAATCTTACCAGCGCATAATGCAGTTAAAAAAAGCTTACTTCGATGAATAAAATAACCACCGTTGCCGTTTATTGCGGCTCCAGCCTCGGCAAAAACAAAGTTTACACCGATAAGGCCGTGGCCCTGGGCAGAACCCTGGCCGATAAGGGCATCAACCTGGTGTATGGGGGCGGCAATATTGGCCTGATGGGGGTTATTGCCAATACCGTGTTGCAAAAAGGGGGTAAGGTTACCGGGGTATTGCCGCATTTTTTAAACAAAAAAGAAGTGGGTAACCTGGATGTTGATGAGCTCATTCTGGTGGATTCGATGCATGAGCGCAAGCAGACCATCAGCGAGCTGTCCGATGCTTTTATTGCCATGCCCGGAGGTTTTGGCACCCTCGAAGAAGTAACCGAAATGCTCACCTGGTCGCAATTAGGGCTGGTACAAAAACCTATTGGCCTGTACAATGTCAATGGCTTTTACGATTTCCTGCTGCGCCAGTTTGATACGATGGTAGCAGAGGGCTTTTTAAAACCCGAGAACCGCAACATGATGCTGGCCGATGCCGACCCCGGGGGGCTGTTGGCAAAATTACAGGCCTTTAAACCGGTAACTATCCCCAAATGGTTAACTGCTAACCAGACATAGGTTACGTTTATATATAAGAAGAAATTATGCCTTTCCTTCCCCGAACAGGTTGATGCTGATTACCGGCAGTCCGGGGTCCGGGAAGCAACGCCCCAGGGCCGGGTGGGGGGTCAGGCCGGCTTTTGCCAGCGTTTCCGTAAACACCCCGTATTCCACTATATATTGATCCGAATACCCGTGTGTGCCGTCATAAGCCGTGACGGGGGTACGGCCCAGGTTAGCGGCTGCCTGCCCCGGGGGCAGGGTATGTAGTTCAATGAGCAACAGCCCATGCTTTTTTACATAGGGGCGCCATTTGCGCATATGCTCCAGCAGGGAGTCTTCCACCGCATTGTTGGCCAGCCGCTGGCCGGCAAAAGCATACGCCCCCGTAGAGCGGCTTACCGTACCACTGCTTTGTTGCGGGGGCTGCCAGATGCGGTTATGATCGAGAAAAGTGCGCACGTTAAGCAGGTCGGCCAGGGCGATGCCGTAATTTTCCTGCAGGTCACGCGCCAGCAGGTCGGGACGGCCGATATCGCCCCACATAACTTTGGCCCAAATATCGGCCTGAATGAGGTTGGCCCTGGCAATCTTCAGGGCGGTTTCGTTGTAATCAACCCCAACCAGAATAAGCGGATGCTCTTCGAGTAACCTGCCGCGCAGCGTTTGCTTTTCAATCACATTAAACAAGTGCCGGATAAATGCCCCGTTGCCACAGCCCATATCAAGGATACCCCGGGGCTGCTCTTCGACAGGCCGGTTAAACAGGTTGATGATAATCTCATCCACCACGTTGAAATAAGTGGCGTGTGCCCCGCCACTGCCCCATACATTCATGGCCCGGTCTACGTGGGTCTCAACTCCCCCGGGGTCGGGGTTGCGGGCTGCCAGCGGGTTACCGAACAACAGCGCATCAAGATGCCGCAGGGTAGGCATATACGAAACCGTTACCCCGTAGGCGCTGGCCCTGCGGGCAAAGAACAGCCCGGTTTCGGTAAACCTGTAGGTGCCCTGCCGCTTTTCAAACCAGCCGAAATGCACAAAAATATCAAGCAACCGGGCAAAGCTTTCCGTATCCCGGTGAAATTCTTCGGGCTTGAAACGTGTTTCCATGAAGTACTTGTGGAACATGCCGCTCATGCCAAGGTGTACTACGGTGGGGCCAATGATCATGCCCTCAATATGAAGCATTATCTGGTCGCGCAACCGGCTGTCGGTGGTGTTGGCCGCTGGCGGCAGCCCGTAGCCCGAGCGGTAGGCGGCAAACAATTCCTCCAGCATCCGGAAAGGCTCCACCTCGAACTTGCGGGGGTGAAACCTTCCTGAGAACTGCAACAGGCGCACTACGTCTTTGTATAAGGTAAAATAACCGAAGGCCTTACGGCTCAGTTCATTGAGGTGATATACTACCCTGTTATGGCGGTTGTCCACCTCCTGGCGCAACCATCCCTGCGAGGCCAGGATACGCAAGGCCACGTTCAGGTAGCCTTCGTTAGCGTTGAACCGGTCGGCCAGCTCACCAGTAGCAGCCGACTGGTGCTCAAGCAGGTAACCGGTTACCCCGTGTTGATGCAGGGCGTAGGCTGTGGGGGCCGTTACCAGGCCATCGAGATGGCGGAATAGTTTGCTGCGCAGAAGAACTTTATCCTGTTTGGCGATCATTTCAGTTACAGGTTAATTTACTGGTAAATACCGGGCAGGCATTGGGCAGTGTGCAAAAAGCCGGGGGGGCATGTTTCAACCGGACAACGCCTGCCAGGCCAGCGAGCTGGCCCCCAGCACCGCGGCATTTTTATCCTGCAGGCCGGAAACAAGCAGTTTTACCTTGCCTTTATAGATATTCATCATATTTTCCTCCATATAATGCCGGGTGGGTTTTAGTAAATGCTCCCCGGCATTCACCAGCCCGCCAAACAGGATAATGGCCTCGGGACTAAAATGCGCTACGGTGTCGGCCAGTTTCATGCCCAGCACGCGGCCGGTATATTCAAACGCCTGCCGGGCTATAAAGTCCCCGGCAATAGCCGCTTCGGTAATCATTTTGGCCGACAGTTTATCATAGGCAACACCCCGTAAAGAGCTTTCTTCGGTATAATCGGCCAGCAGTTTATACACCGTGCGCTTAATGCCGGTGGCCGAAACATAGGTTTCCAGGCAACCCTTACGGCCACAACCACATTGCCGGCCAAAAACATTGACCAGGGTATGGCCCAACTCCCCCGCCAAACCGTCATGGCCGTAAATAAGCCGGCCATTGGCCACTATCCCCGAACCCAGGCCCGTACCCAGGGTAAAAACGATAAAATCCTGCATACCCCGGGCTACGCCAAAGGTCATCTCGCCAATGGCGGCCGCATTGGCATCGTTGGTGAGAACAACAGGCTGCTCCGGGAAATACTGACGTAACTTATCCACAAAAGGCACCGAGCCCTGCCACTCAAGGTTAGGGGCTTTTTCAATGGTGCCCTGATAATAGTTGCCATTGGGCGCTCCTATACCAACGCCAACAATTTGGGCTTCAAAGCCTAAAAAGGCCTTGGCGGCATCTATCTGCTTATGCAACTGGGCCAGGTAGTCATCAAATTCAGGGTAGCCCCAGGTAGGGCTTGAGCTTTCGCCAAAGACGTTGCCTTCGTTATCAACAAAACCAAATTTGGTGTTGGTGCCGCCAATATCAATTCCCAGTACAAGTTCTTTCATGCATGATGGTGTTTGCGGTGGCTGGCCCAAAAACCGTAAAACGACAAATAGGCATAGCTCACCAAAGGTACAACAAAAGAAGTTTTCAGGCCGGCATCTTTATTGGCTGCGGTAGCCATAAAATCAGCGAGGGCGCCCTGTGCCACAGGAATCAGGGCCCCGCCCACAATAGCCATGACCAGCAGCGATGACCCCTGGCTGGTATATTTACCGAGACCGGCAATAGAAAGGGTGAAAATATTCGGCCACATAATGGAGTTAAACAAGCCAACGGCAATGATAGCCCAAAAAGCTATCAGCCCGGTTTGCGTGATTACCAATAACAATAAGCCCATGATAGTCAGGGAAAAGATGCCGAGTGTCCTGCCCGGCAGGGCTTTGCCCAGCATAAAAGCCGCCATATTGAGGGCCAGAAAAATTGTATAGGGCCAGGCGAGGGCCAGGGTTAAATGGCCGCCAAAATAATTGATGGCAAACACCAGCACAAAGCCCCCGAGGGTTGCCGCCAAAACCTGGCGCAATTTCTTCCTGCCCGAGCTATTGTCATTAAGCATTACCGCCCCGGCAAACCGGCCAATCATCGCCCCGCCCCAGTACAGGCTCAAATATGTCTTGGCTACGTTTTCCCCCAAACCGGCAATTTCATCGAGGCCAAAGAAGCTGATCAGCAAACTGCCGATAACCACTTCGGCCCCTACGTAAAAAAATATGGCCGGCACCCCGTAACGCAACTGCGGAAATTTTAACACCGCCAACCCTTTGGGCATCCTATCGGTATTTTTAAAAGCCGGCAACCGGGAAAAGTGAATAACCACCGCCAGCACCAACATTACCAGGGCAAAAAACAAATAAGGGTATTTTACGGCATCCGCCCCGGCAAAATATTTGAAGATTAAGAAGCCGCCTGCCAGGGGCCCCAGGGTGGTGCCCAGGGAATTAAACCCCTGGGTGAAGTTCAGCCGGCTGGAGGCGGTTTCGGGGGCGCCCACAATAGCTACAAAAGGATTGGCCGCAATTTGCAACAGGGTAAAGCCCAACCCCAGCACATACAAGGCAAGCAGATAAAACCAATAGGCCTGCACATAGGTGGCCGGATAAAACAAGGCGCTGCCTGCGGCCGAGAGCACCAGGCCCGCCACAATACCTTGCTTGTAGCCGATTTTGTTTATCGGATCGCCATAACTGATGGAGATGAGGTAATAGATGAGGGCACCACTAAAGTAGGCGCCAAAAAAGGCCATCTGCACCAGCATCGACTGGGCATAACTAAGCACAAACACTTCTTTCAGATGAGGGATGAGCACATCGTTGAGCACGGTCATAAACCCCCACAGAAAGAACAAACTGGTGAGCAGGCCCAGAGCGGCAGGGTTATGGCTTCTGTTACGCATGCAGGGAGGGCAGCTACTTACATTTTTCCTTCAGTTCCGCCACCGCTTCGGGCAAGCCCATGTCGGCTGCAATAGATAAATCAAAGCAGCCATCGTAATTGTTGGCCAGGCTGAATTTGGCCAGGGCCCGGTAATAAAAGGTTTCCGGATCGTTGGGGAAGAGAATTATGGAAGCGGTATAGTCTTCAATAGCGCCCTTAAAGTCGCCCATGTCATTTTTAGCTGCCGCCCGGTTATCATAATACAAGGCTTCTTCGGGATCCAGGGCAATGGCCAGCGTATAATCTTTAAGGGCCGCTTCGAATTGCTTAAGATTATATTTTACCACCCCCCGCAGGTTATAGGTGTCCGGGTCTTCGCCAAATAAAGCAATGGATTTATCATAATCCTGCAAAGCGCCCGCCAAATCCTGCAAAGCGGTTTTGGCCAGGGCCCGGTTATCAAACTTTACGGCATCCACCGAATCCAGGGCAATGGCCCGGTTGTAGTCCTCCACGGCCGCGGCATACTCTCCAATGGCATATTTGGCCAGGCCGCGGTTGTTGTACACCTCAGGGTCGAGGCTGTCGAGGGCAATGGAACGGTTATAATCATCAATGGCGCCCACATATTCGCCCAACTCAGCCCGTACCACCCCCCGGTTAAAGTATTTGTCGGCATCCTGGTCATCCAACTCTATGGCTTTCGAAAAATCGAAATAAGCACCCTCATTATCGTTCAAATCAAATTTGGCAAAAGCGCGGTTGCTGTAGGCGGCCACCAGTCCGGGGGCAAGCTCCAGGGCCCGGTTGAGGTCATCGATGGCGGCAAAATTGTCGCCCAGGTAGTATTTGGCTTCTCCCCGGCTATTGTAGGCTTTAGCGAGTCCCGGGGCATATTCCAGGGCAAAGTTTAAATCGCCAATAGCCCCGTAAAAGTCTTCCTGCAGGATTTTTATCTGCGCCCGCTCATAGTAGGGGGAGGCATCCTGCGGATAAAGCCGGATGGCCTTGGTGAGTGTTTCCATAGCTTCGGCAAACGCCTGCTTTTGCACCTGTTGCTTTCCCTCTGCCAGCAATTTGCTTAAATCCTGTGCCTGGCCAGCGAGGAGCGAAAGGTTTAAGAGGAGTAGAATAATGTATTTCATGATGGTAGCTTGTCAGGCCAAATGTAAGGCCCAAAATGTGAGTTAACCCAAATTATTTATAAAAATCATGAATAATCCGCTAAACTAAGCGCCAAACACCTGTTTTTCTGTTCATTACATGGGGCTAACAATATCTGTTGAGGTCAATTTGCCCCGGTCACTCCGGGCGGGCGGCCTGACAAAAAATTCATTTGATGGCATTATTTGTCCTAAATCACAATATTTCCTGCATATTTGGGTTAAGAATAAGCAGAATGGTAAATATTTGCTGATTTTTTTGGGAAATATTGCAGTTTTATTGGACATAAATACTATTTTGCCTTTTATTTGGTATGGGAATCGGAAGATTCCAGCTAACTTTATATTGAAAAATTGAAAATCATTACGATATGAACACTTCAGTACGGGTAATTAAGCTTTTTTTGTCGTTGGGGATAATGGCTTTTTTGGTGTCTTCCTGCTTCACCAGAAACACCAAACCTACCAGCAGTGACCCCGGTGAATACAGCACCGCTACCGGTCTGGCTTTTAATGAGGGGGACAGTACCTTCAAGGTACATGAGTTTGAAGGACAGCCGGAAGGCCCCAACCTGGTGTACATCGAGGGGGGGCGGATGACCCTCGGCTCTTTTGAAGAAGATATTTTAATGGCCCGTGACAACCTGGAAAGAACCGTTACCGTGGCTTCATTTTATATGGATGAAACCGAAGTAGCCAATATTCACTGGTTGGAATACATGTTCTATGTAAAAGACAGCTATGATGACCAGGACAGCGCTACCGTAGCCAAATACCCTACTAAAGAAGACTATTTAAGATCAATTGAGCCACGCGAAGATGTTTGGGAAGGCCAGTTGGCGTTTAATGACCCTTACCAGGAACACTATCTGCGTTACCCGGGCTTCCGCTACTTTCCGGTAGTGGGGGTAAGTTGGGTACAGGCCAACGAGTACGCCCGCTGGCGCACCGATGCGGTTAACCGGAAACTGGAAAGGGAAGCCATTGAACAAGGCCTTTGGGAACCGGATTCTACCATGCTGGCGGAGCTAAAGCCGGAGCAGGATGTGCGGATACCTATTGAAACCGGGTTTATCCTGCCCGATTACCGGCTGCCTTCGGAGGCCGAGTGGGAGTATGCCGCCCAGGCGCTGATTGGTGCCCAGTGGTTAGATGAAAACCAAACCCACCAACGTTTATACCCCTGGGATGGCCACGCCTTGCGTAACCCGTACGGCAAAGAGATGGGCTATTTCCTGGCTAACTTTAAACGCGGCCGTGGCGACTATGCCGGTATTGCCGGAAAACTAAATGATGGCGCCATGATTACCGCCTACATCTATGAATATCCGCCTAACGATTACGGCCTTTACAATATGGCCGGTAATGTTAACGAATGGGTGATGGACCTTTACCGGCCGCTGTCATTCCAGGATATGGAAGACCTCAACCCGATGCGCAGGGATGATTTTATGGACTCCAATGAGGATTACAACCCGGCTACCCAGTTGATCTCGGATAAGTCGCGGGTATATAAAGGCGGCTCGTGGAAAGATGTGGCCTACTGGCTGTCACCGGGTACCCGCAGGTACCTTGATGAAGATTCCGCTACCGCTACCATTGGGTTCAGGTGTGCGATGATCAGGGCGGGCTCTAATTATTAGCATTATTACCTAAGGATAAGCGAAAACCACGTTCAGGCGTGGTTTTTTTATGGCAAGCCCCCCGGAAACCGGGAAATACCCCGGGGACGTTTCTTTTATCCGGCCAAAAGTGTATCTTCACTAGCCAAAAATGTTTGCGTTATG
>Ga0256839_1005676_pt1 | contig 11371 bp, 12 predicted proteins | sample 354166metaG_FD_185968 | JGI IMG/M metagenome (GOLD analysis project Ga0256839, IMG submission 185968) | Hydrothermal vent microbial communities from Mid Atlantic Ridge, Atlantic Ocean - 354-166 | ecosystem: Environmental > Aquatic > Marine > Hydrothermal vents | place: Atlantic Ocean: Mid... | reverse complement strand
TTGCGGCGGTTTCTTGCTGTCAGGGCTTGGTCCTGTTTGATCTGTCATAACGGGTTTCTTTTAAAATCCGGGGTTAAATATTTTTGCGCGCCTTTTGCCAATCATACCAGACCCAAAGGGCCATGGCCCCGAGCAACAGGCCGGAAACAATCCATGAGGCGGCAATATAGGGGGTCGGATCAATTTCCTGGATATAATGGCTGATATCAATTTCATTTTCATTCATGGGCTTGTATCCGGATTGGCATTGGCGGATTGGGTACTGGCTTGCGGGGCGCTGACCGGGTGATTGGCGGCCGGACGACTGGCCGGGCGCACCGGCATAGAGCGGCGGCGCCAGATGACGGTTTGCAACCGCATGACCAGCAAACTCGCAAATAAAAACTGATAGCCAAAGGCCATCACAAATAAAGGCAAATACATGGAAGGCGGCATGGCCGGTCCACCCTCACGGATGATGCTGGCCGGTTGGTGCAAGGTTTCCCAATAATCCACCGAGAATTTGATAATCGGAATATTGATAGCGCCGATCATGCACAAAATAGCCGCCAGCCGCGCCGCTTGGGCTTCATTGTCAATCACCCGCCACAGGGTGATATAGCCGGCATAAATAAACAATAAGACCAGCATGGAAGTCATGCGGGCATCCCAATCCCACCACACCCCCCAGGTGGTTTTGCCCCAAAGCGATCCGGTCAATAGCGCCAGAAACGTAAATGCCATGCCCAGAGGGGCTGCTTCACGGGCGGCAAAATCAGCCAGGGAATGGCGCCAGATATAGCCCACCAGCGATGCCCCGGCCATGAAGGCGTAGACTGCCATGGACATCCACGCGGCAGGGACATGGACATATAGCATCCGCGCCGCCGCGCCCTGCAATTTGTCTTCCGGGGCAATCAGCAAAGACCAAAGCCCGCCAACCAGCAGTAATAAAACTGTCAACACGGCAAAAACAGGCAAGGCAGGTTTTGCAAATTTCAGGAACCGCTCCGGGTTCGCCATATGGGTCAGCCATTTCATGGGCCTTGTTTTAGCTCATTACAGGGGTTTTGCCAGCCCAAAGAGGGGGATTTTCCTTTTCCGGCGCTTTCCGGTAAAAGCCCCTTGAGGCAGGCATTTCAGACAAGGTAAAAGCGCCATCGAACGGGATATCAACAAGGAAATTCGCGCCATTGCCAAGCGCGTGCGCCGCCATGATTTTTTCTGGGCGGCGGGCATGTCCCTTGCCATTATCGTGTTTTTTGCCCTGTTCACGCCCATTGACTTTCTCCTTGTCAGCCTCATCTGGCTGGCAATTTTACTGGCGCTGGCGCTGCGCTATTTCCTGTCCGGGCGGGTCGACTGGTCGGCGCCTTTGCGCGATCTTGTGGGGCAGGAATTGCGCGCCTTTGAGCGTTTGCGGGCGGTGATGAACGCCCTGCCGGAACCGGTCTTTCTGCTCAATCGCGATTTACTGATCGAGATGGCCAATCCGGCGGCCGAGACCTTCGCCGGAGCGTCCTTGCAAAACCAGCATTTATCGCAAATCTTACGGGCCCCGGCGATTCGCCGCGCCGCCGAAAAAGCGCTCGACAAGCGACAGGTGCAACAGGTTGAAATAACACTGGCCGGGACCACCCCGCGCTCTTTGCGCATATTTCTAAGCCCTCTGGGAGAAAAAGACAGTGAGAGCCAGACCACCAGCGCTGTGGATGACCGGTTGATCTTGGTGTTGATGGATTTAACCCAGGAGCGCCGGGTGGAAAAAATGCGCTCGGACTTTATCGCCAATGCCAGCCATGAATTGCGCACGCCTCTGGCTTCCATGCTTGGTTTTATCGAAACCCTGCGCGGTCACGCCAAAGACGACCCCGAAGCCCGCGAGAAATTCCTCAAAATCATGCAGAAACAGGCCGAGCGCATGCAAAGGCTGGTGTCTGATCTGATGTCTTTGTCAGCGATCGAATTAAACGAAAACCTGCCGCCCACAGACAGTATCAATCTGAAAGAAGTGGTGGAGGATGTTCGCGATACTCTAAAGCCTTTGATTGAAAAACGCGGCGCGGAAGTGAAGCTGACTTTGAAAACGGATATGGAAAATCTTTTCGTTCTTGGCCATCGCGACCAGATTATCCAGATTGTGCAAAATCTGATGGATAATGCCATGAAATATTCCCTGCCGGATCCCAAGGTGGAAATCATTTTGGGGCTGGGACGGCCAGAGAAATATTGTGGCGAAGAGGCTCCGCAAAGCGGGGATACGGCCGCGCGTATTGCCGTGGCAGCCGAGCTGAGCGTAAGCGATCTCATCTATTTGCAGGTTTGTGACAATGGGCCGGGCATCAAACGCGAGGATTTACCGCGCCTGACCGAGCGCTTTTATCGCATTGACCCCGAGCAAAGCCGCCAGCGCGGGGGCACGGGGCTGGGGCTGGCCATCGTCAAACATATTATGAACCGCCATCGCGGGGGTTTTCAAATATCCAGCCTGCCGGGCTGTGGCTCCTCTTTTACATGCCTGTTTTTGCCGAAATCGGCGAAAGACAGTATAAAGCCGATATAAATATGTCATAAAACTCTGCCATAAGGCTCCCTCTTGGGCTTGTCGGTATCAGAAAGCAGCAATTCATGGGCATGCGCCTGTCATCCATTTTGGGGAATCCCCTGGCCAAACTATCGGTAGAAATTGCCGATATGGGTGGCATGGTGGAAAAACAACTGGCCGACGCCATATTGTGCTTTGACGAACGCGATATGGAACTGGCCAGAAAAATCATTGAGCGTGATGACGAAATCGACCAGCGCGAACACCGGATAGAAGAAGTGGTCACCGAGGCGCTGCAAAATCGCCGGGTCTCGCCGGAGCAGATGACTGAAGCCTTGGCGGCTGTGCGCAATGCCAATGATCTGGAACGGATTGGCGATCTGGCAAAAAATATTGCCAAGCGATCCCTTGTCCTGAGCGAATGCAAACAAACGGCAGCCCATTCGTCTGTGGTGCGCATGGGCAAAATTGCCTTGCGGCAGGTTTCAGAAATTCTGGACGCCATGGCGCGCAATGATTATCAGACGGCAACCGCCATCTGGGCCGGGGATCAGGAAATTGACGAAATTTATAATTCGGTATTTCGCGAGATTTTGCTGGTCATGTCCAAAGACCCGGCCGATGTAAACGCGCTCACCCATCTGGTTTTTGTTGCCAAAAACTTTGAACGGGTCGGCGACCACGCCACCAATCTTGCCGAGCGGGTGTATTTCACAGCCACCGGCAAAAGGCTGGAGGGGGAGCGCTCTTCCGGTGACGAAACCCATCTTGCATCCCCGACCCCCGAACAGAGTTGATATTTGCCGGAGGCATTATGAGCCAGACAAAAGTTCTTGTTATCGAAGACGAAGAATCTTTGGCAACCTTGCTCGAATATAATCTGGAGCGGGAAGGCTTTGCGGTTTCTGTCGCCGGTGATGGCGAGGAAGGCCTGCTCAGGGTTGAAGAAGAAACACCGGATATTGTTATTCTCGACTGGATGCTGCCCAAGGTCACCGGCATTGAAGTATGCCGCCGTCTGCGCAGCCGCGCCAGCACCAAAAACATTCCGGTGATTATGTTGACGGCACGCTCAGAAGAAGCCGATCGTATTCGTGGCCTTGATACCGGCGCCGATGATTATATGACCAAGCCCTTCTCCATGAGTGAATTGGTGGCGCGCATCAAAGCCGTGCTGCGCCGGATCCGCCCGGGATTAACCGATGACATATCCAGCTTTGGCGATATTGAAATTGATCGCGTTGCCCATAAGGTGCGCCGGGCCAAAAAGGAAATCCATCTCGGGCCAACGGAATTTCGTCTGCTCGACCATATGATGCAGCATCCCGGCCGGGTATTTTCCCGCGAACAATTACTAAATGCCGTATGGGGCAGCGATGTCTATGTGGAAGCGCGCACGGTGGATGTACATATTGGCCGCTTGCGCAAAGCCCTGTCACGCCATGGGGCTAAAAATCCGATCCGCACTGTGCGCTCGGCGGGCTATGCGCTGGAATTGACCGACGAATCCCGAGCTTGAAGCCTTTCAGGTGTAGGGAGTAGCGAGTAGGTCTTTTTCCGCTTGCGGGGGAAGAGGCCCGCAAATCATCAAAAACAAACCCGCCCCACCTCTCCCCCTCATTCTGAGCCCGCCCATCCCGCTTTACCAACCCCGCTTCGAGACCCGAAGGCGGGCCGAAGGGGCATGACTTCCGGCTATTGATTTTTACATGCCCCTTTGGCGGCAACGGAAACGCCCTTGCTGGCGGCAATGCAATCATTGGCATAGGTCTTGCCATCACAGCCGCAAACCGGTGCGTAAATCATGGTGCATATTTCAGGCTTTATTTTGCAGGAGCCGGCAGCGTCTGCGACTTGCGTGCATTGTTCGAATTCCATGGCACAATAAAGGCGCTCATCGCCACAACGGACCCCGGCAATCCCGCCACACATATCGCCTTTGTCAGCTTGCAGACCATCACCGCTCCATGCGGGCGGCGGCAATACACTATCCCGACCAGAGGGCAGGTCTTCATAATTGCCCCCGGCGCAGGCGCTAACGACCAGCCCCATCAACACCAATATCAGTTTTGGAAAAATATTACCTGTCATGGGGCTTTGGCTCCTGAAAACTATTCCGGCATTGGCCCGGCGGCCAATTTTGCATCCACCAGCCGGTTTTTCCATTTCATCGACCAGTGCAGATGCGGTCCGGTGGCGCGCCCGGTGGCGCCAACGGCGCCGATGACTTGCCCCTTGCTTACACGATCGCCTGCCTTCACCTTCACTTCGGACATATGCATGAAAATGGTTTCCACCCATTGCCCGTGATCGATGAATACCAGTCCACCTTCAAAATACATATCGCTTTCAGCCAGGGTCACAATGCCATCGGCAGGGGCGTGTACCGGCGTGCCCGTAGGGGCAGCAATATCAACGCCGGAATGCATGCGCTTTGGCACACCGTTCAAAATTCTTTGCGAACCAAATTGACCGGAAATCCGCCCGGTCAAAGGCCAGTCAAACCCGTCGCGCCACAATGCGTCGGGGGTTGTTTTCATCCGCGCCGCGGTTTTCTTTTCCTTGTCGCGACCAATTTTGGCCAGCTCTTCTTGCGTATAAGTGCTGACCTTATTGTCCGGCAGGCCGTCAATGCGCTCAATATTAAATTCGCGATCTTCAATGCTCAGCACTTGCTGATATTGGCGGCCATCCTTGCTGGTGACCACCAGCGTCGCGCTATCCGGATGGTCGCGATGAAAGCCGAGCATGAACCAGCCTTCCGGGTCGACCATGACATCAATATCGTCAAGCTTGACGCTGGCCCCGGGCTCGGTTTTCCCGCGCACCAGACCGCCTTGGGCAAACGCGCCTTCAAGCACGACTTCCGGCGGCGCAAGACTTGCTTTGATGGCCTGATTGTCGAGGGCGGCAATTTTCACATCGTCCATATGTGCCGCCGAAACCGGATTGCCGGGGGCATCAGAAAAATGCAGACTGTCCAAGGCCTGTTTGGCGCTTTGGGCATCATTATCAATTTTGTCCTGATTGCCGGAGATGATAGCGGCGCTGGCAAAGGCGACACCGCCAAGGGAAGCCAGAATAAAGATCAACCCGCGCGCCGTGAGGCGGCCAGATTTTCCGGAAGACTTTTGGGTCATAACAACTCCTTACGACGCCCCTGCGGTAAAGCCTTGCAAGGCGGCATCGGCATCCGCATAGGCTTCCTGCTTGTCGACATTCCAATATTTCAACTGATCAAGGGGAATTTTCTTGCCGGTAATGGCACAAATCACATAGGCACCGGGCTTTAATACGGCAAAATCCGCATCAAGATATTTCAAAACGGCCTCACCGTCCTTTTGCCCAAAACCATCAAAGGGATTCATTTCTGCCTGCTCCAAAGCTTTATAGGTGCCAGAGGGCACCTAATTTCGCCCCCATTTCCAAGGCCAGTATAGGCCGGATTGCCCAGTGAAGCGAGGGGTGAAAATACTGCCCTATTTGACCTCCGGCCCCAGCGCTTTGGCAACCTCCTGCCCGGCTTTGACAAGCTGTTTGCGGCTGAGGCCGATGAAATCGCTGATTTGATATATCAGCCGCTCCTCGGCATCATGCCAATCATGCTGGGTAAGGGCGAGCAGCCATAATGTCTTGATAAAGCGCAGCCTGGCCGCCTCGCCAAGGGCTTGCAATCCGGCCAGAGCCTGAACCTCTCCGCCGGCCCGCCGCTCCACCATATCCTTGGCAATGACAGCCTCGGAACTGTCAGTAGCCTTGGCAATGGTTTCGATATCCACCAGATGAATAAGTTTTTCCGTTAAAAGGATTGCCTTTACCGCAATGGCATTGGCCATATCGCCCGCCACATTTTCTGTGCCGACCCCGTCTTCCTTGGTCATTATTGTTACCCCGATAATTATAACGCCTTTTACTGGGCAATTATGTCTAAATAAAGGGATAATTCCGGGGTGGATTCCAGAAAATTTAAAAAAGGGATTTCTGTGTGCTGCCAGAGTCGGGCCTGCTGGGCTTGGCGCGCTTTTTGGGCTTTTCGCCCGCTCCAAAACGAATTTCCCGCTCGCCATCGGCAAAGCGCAAAACGGCATTGCTGTTTTCAGGCGGGGTTTTGGCACTGCGAATGATCCGGCCCGCCTCATCCAGAGCCAGCGTATAACCGCGCTCCAGCACGCCCTTAAAGGAATAGGATTGCAATAGGGCGCCAAGATGAGAAAGCCTTGCATCTTGCTGCTGCAGATTGCGGGCCATGGCATTGCTTTGGCGCCCACCAAGCGTGGTCAAATGCTCCCTTTGGCGGGCCATTTCCCGACGCAAGGATTCCGGCGACAGGCGCAAGCCGGCCAAGCGGTCAGCGCGTCGCTCGATCAGGCGCTTTAGCCCCCGCTTCAAATCCATGCCCGCCCGGTCAAGGCGCTGGCTTGGCTCATCCAGCAGCCGCGCCGGTGTGCCAAGGCCACGTCCCGCCGCCATTAGCGACAGCCGCGCCGTTTCAAATTGCCGCGCGGCGACCCGTGCAATCCGGTGGGCTTTATTGGCCAGTTCCGCCAGTAATTCACTGCGCACAGGCACAGCCATTTCCGCCGCCGCGCTTGGCGTCGGGGCCCGCCGATCAGCAACAAAATCAATCAAAGTCGTATCGGTTTCATGGCCCACCGCCGAAATCAGCGGAATATCACTGGCCGCCGCCGCCCGCGCCAAGGCTTCATCATTGAAGCACCATAAATCTTCCAGAGAGCCCCCGCCACGGGCCACAATAATCACATCCGGCCTTGGCACCGGACCATCCAATGGCAAAGCGTTAAAACCTTCAATACCGGCAATCACTTGCGCTGCCGCTTTTTCCCCTTGCACGAGACTTGGCCAGACCAGCACATGGCTGGCAAAGCGTTCGCGCAGGCGATGCAATATATCGCGAATGACAGCCCCCGAAGGCGAGGTCACAACACCGATCACTTTGGGCAAAAAGGGCAGGGGCTTTTTGCGCGCATCATCAAACAGGCCTTCAGCGGCAAGCTTCTTCTTGCGCTCCTCGAACAAGGCCATCAGTGCGCCCGCGCCCGCAGGCTCCAGCGCTTCGATAATGATCTGATATTTGGACTGTCCGGGAAAAGTCGTCAAACGCCCGGTGGCAATCACTTCAAGCCCCTGTTCGGGTTTGACTTTGAGACGCGCCGCCTGCCCCTTCCAGATAACCCCGGAAAGCGAAGCGCGCTCATCTTTCAAATCAAGATAGACATGGCCGGACCCGGCAATAACCACCCGTCCCAATTCCCCGCGAATACGTATATGGGCAAACTCGCCTTCAATCAGGCGTTTGACCTGGCTGGAAATTTCCGAAACGGAATATTCTTTCAAATTCGAACCCGTGCTTGTCGGCATTATCATTCTTTATCTTTTTCCAAATCGATGGATTGGCCCTGACGTTCCAATGCACGCATTTTCTCCAGCATCTCCCTTTCCATACGGGTTTTGTCAGACAGGGTCCAGTTGGGCTCCCACCCGCCATTGATATAAAACTCGCCTGCCACCATGCCTTCGCCCATATCGGCCCCGGCCACATTTTCAACCCCAAGACTGTTTTCCTTGAGAGCCGCAATGCCTTTGGCGTCTTGGATATTCTCGGCAGTGCCGCGACCCAAAATCGCTTCCTCGGTGGTCAGCGGCGCATGGCGCGATCCCGGCACCGGTTTGCGATCCCCCGCCGGCCCCGTTTGCGGATTGGAAATGGTCGCCACCCCGCCCCGTTGCAGGCTGTCAATGACCTCGGACCAATCCTCATTGCCGGGCTGCCATCCGGAACGGATTTCCGGCCGCCCGGCGCATTCCTGCACCTTGTCATCATTGTCAAAAACATCCGGGCAGAAGATCGCGGTAACCCCGGACGACCCGCCAGCATTGGCTTGGGGCAGATTGACCGCAGGCAAAGAACGCTGCTTGTAAAGAGCATCAATTTCCGGGCCCGATAGGCCCGCATAAGGATCATCGGGATTGGCGGGCGGTGCATTGGCCACAGGGGGCTGTTCCGGATCGCCGCCAATTTCAGCGACAGCCTCTTCTTCCTCGATTTCTTCTTCGGGCAAACTATCTGGACGCTCGGCAGTGATAGCGAAAGGATCGGGCTCCTGCTCGGCAAGCGCTTCAATGGGCGGCTGTTCTGCTTCCTGTTCAATGAAGGGCGCATCTTCCGGTGGCATGGTCTCCGCCAGTTCCGGCTCTTCGGGGACAGGCTCCTCAACAAGATCGCCCTCAACCATCACCTCTTCCACAGGCTCTTCGATAATGTCTGCAAGAGGGGCCTCTTCCACCGGCACTATCTCCGCCAGCGGCTCCTCCTCAACCGTAAGCTCTTCGATTGGCGGTTCCTCGACAGGGGGCTCTTCCAGGGGAAAAGTCTCGGCAATGGGCAAGTCCTCAATCGGCACCTCCTCGATCAAGGGCTCCGGGGGGCTCTGCGGCTGGGGCGGCTCGAATTTTTCCTCTTCGGGTTTCAATTCCGGAATTTTGATCGGCTCGGGCTCCGGTTCAGGCTCAGGAAGGGGGTCCGGCTCAGGCGCGGGCTTTATCCTGTCAAGGCGGATTTGGCGCTTGGGCGGCGGAGTTGGTTCAGGCTTGTTCAGGGCAGCAAAATCCTCCGCCGAAATCACTTCCACCGGCAGGGGATTGCGCATATTGGGCAGGGCAAAGCCGATTTTCAATTCCATGGTCATGGCCAGCACGGAAAACAGCGCCAGATTGATCGCCAAAGCCCCGCCCCACGCAAAAAACTTCTGCTTTCGCGTTCGGGGCCAGACCTTGCCCTTGCCCTTTAAAAAATCTCGCATTCCCACCATTGAAAAGACCTTCGCTGAACGCTTAAAAGCTGTCATGTGACAATTTGGTGAGATGAAAGGGCATGGGGCTTGTGCGTGTTTTGGTTGTAGGCGGCGGTGGTCGTGAACATGCCCTGGTTTGGGCGCTGGGCAAAAGCCCTGTGGTGGAGAAGATTTACGCCGCCCCGGGCAATGATGCCATGGGGGATATGGCTCAATTACTGGATATTGCCGACAAGGATGTGCCGGCTTTGGTGGATTTTGCCGCCAAAAACGCCATTTCACTGGTGGTGTGCGGGCCGGAAGTGCCTTTGGCGCTGGGGCTGGCCGATCAGTTGAAAACCAGGAATATTGCCTGTTTTGGCCCCAGCAAGGCGGCGGCGCAGCTCGAATCCTCCAAGGGCTTTCTCAAGGATTTATGCGCCAAATATAATATCCCCACCGCCCGCTATGGGCGCTTTGGCGCGCCTGCGCCGGCCAAGGAATTTCTCGACAGCATGAGCGCCCCTTATGTGATTAAGGCGGACGGGCTGGCCGCAGGTAAAGGCGTGATCATCGCCGAAACACGAAAACAGGCCGAAGCGGCGATAGAAGACATGCTGTCCGGTCAATTTGGTGATGCCAGCGCCGAGATTGTCATTGAGGAATTTCTTCATGGAGAAGAGGCAAGCTTTTTCGCCCTCACCGATGGGGAGGCCATTTTACCCATGGTGGCGGCCCAGGACCATAAACGTGCTTTTGATGGCGATAAGGGACCCAATACGGGCGGCATGGGGGCCTATTCCCCGGCACCGGTTTTCACCGGAGAAATCTATACCCGCACCATGGAAGAGATTATAGAACCGACAGTGCGGGCCATGGGCGAAGAGGGCATGCCCTATTGCGGGGTTTTATATGCGGGGCTGATGATTTGCGAGGATGGCCCCAGGCTGATTGAATATAATGTCCGCTTCGGGGATCCAGAATGTCAGATATTGATGCGCCGCCTGCAAAGTGATCTGGCCCCGGTGCTGATGGCCTGCGCCAGCGGCGAACTGGCCGACCACCGGCTCGATTGGTCGGGACGCAGTGCCGCATTGATTGTCATGGCTGCCAAGGGCTATCCCGGCGCTTATGAAAAAGGTAGCGTGATTAAGGGCCTCGATGCCGCCGCCGCCATGGAGGGGATCGAGATTTTTCATGCGGGCACCAGACGCGAGGGCGAAAAATGGCTGGCCAATGGCGGGCGGGTGCTGAATATTACAGCGCTGGCCGATAATGGCCCTGAAGCGCTGGAGCGCGCCTATCGGGCGGTCGCCAGGATTGAATGGCCGGAAGGGTTTTACAGAAGCGATATTGGCTGGCGCTTACGGGAATGGATGGAAGATGAGTGAAAATTACAAAATTGCGGCCCTGTATAAATTTGTGACCATCAAGGATTGCGCGGCTTTGCGCAGCCATTTGACCGCCGCCTGCGAGACCCATGGGGTCCATGGCACTTTATTGCTGGCGCAAGAGGGCATTAACGGCACCATTGCAGCACGTCCGGCGGGCATGGATAAATTTATTGAAATATTGCGCGCCGACCCGCGCTTTGCGGATATCGAGATTAAATATTCCTATGCCAGCGCGCAGCCCTTTTTGCGGATGAAAGTGCGCTTGAAGCAGGAAATTGTCACCCTGCGCGCCCCCGAGGCGGATCCCAATGTGGTGGTTGGCCAATATGTGGAACCACAGGATTGGAACGATCTCATCAAAAACAGCAATATGTTGGTGATCGATACCCGCAATGATTACGAATATAAGATTGGCACTTTTGAAAATGCCATTGACCCGGAAACCGCAAGTTTTACCGAGTTCAAGAAATTTGTGGACGGGTTGAAATCGAAATATCCCGAAGGCGAGCGCCCGCCGATTGCCATGTTCTGCACCGGCGGTATTCGCTGCGAAAAAGCCAGCGCCTATATGATCGAGCATGGCTTTGACGAGGTCTATCATTTGAAGGGCGGGATATTGAAATATCTCGAAACCGTGCCCGAAGAGGAAAGCCTGTGGCATG
>Ga0256839_1005675_pt1 | contig 11377 bp, 8 predicted proteins | sample 354166metaG_FD_185968 | JGI IMG/M metagenome (GOLD analysis project Ga0256839, IMG submission 185968) | Hydrothermal vent microbial communities from Mid Atlantic Ridge, Atlantic Ocean - 354-166 | ecosystem: Environmental > Aquatic > Marine > Hydrothermal vents | place: Atlantic Ocean: Mid... | reverse complement strand
TTGGAGTGGTTTCGTGACGTCGCAGAGGAAGCGCTCACGGGGGTTGGTGATGTCCCTTCCACCGGTCTGCGTTGCCGCCTGTTGATCACGATCGTGCCCGACGAGCAACAGGACCGCACAAGCTGGCGCGATTTCATCGCAGCTTTAGGGGTACGCTTCCTGGAAGTACCCCCATTGCGCGACAATGGGCAGCTCGTGCCGGGGCTAGCGACCTACTTCGCCTCCCAGTTCGCCTTCCGGTTTCGTAGTCCTGTGCGGGTGGTTGAACAGGACGCCTTGAACTGGCTCCAGCAGCGGCGCTGGCCGGGGGGAATCCGCGAGTTGCGGGCCGCCGTCTACCGGGCATGCGCCGCCTGCCGTGGCCGGCAGCTCCAGCTCGAGCATTTCGTCAACACCGCGCCGTTGCATCCGGTCGTTGACGACAAGGAGAAGGGCCCCATCGAAGAGACGTTGCGTGCGGTAAAAGCATGTGGGGGCAACCGCGCGAAAGCGGCGCGGCTCCTTGGCGTATCCCCGTCCACGGTGTACCGCAGATTACGTCGCTTGCGGGAGCGGGACCGATAGCCGAACGGCGGAACTCTTCGCGAAGAAATGCAGTGTCACAGGTCAAGACGCGCAGCGGGAGCTTCTCCGGATCCTGTGGTGGGCCTCAGCATCGAGCTCAGGCGGCGTTCGCCTGAGCTGCGGAGGGTCTGCCCGGTGTTTCGGGACCAGGGGTGAGCAGGAGCATCCAGAGGGGAACGGCTGCGGCGCAAGCGAGGAGCTCGACGTCGATCCCACGAGGCTTCGCCGCGCAAAGGTCGCGGCTCACCCGCGCAAGATCCTCCCCCGAGACAGGCCCCGCCTCCCGGCCCGCCACGTAATGCGCTGCCAGTACAGCGTCGCATGCAAGGAGTACCTGGGCGAGTTTGTTGGGGGCTTTGCGGCCAGAACCTTGCGTGTACGCTTCTACAGCCCGGCGCACCGGTACCGGTAGGCGTTCCAGGACCTCCTGAAGGGCACGATTCCGGGGGCCGTGCTGCTCGTCCAGGCCCGCAGTTGCATGGGCCACAAGGCAGGCAATGATCCCCCAGGAATCCATCTCGAGCAGATGGGGGGTCCTGAGGCAGACCTGGGCGACCAGTTGGGCCAGGTTCACGCCGTGGGCGGCGATGGTGGTGGCCGCGTCAACATTCGTCGGTAGGAAAACGTAAGCGCGTTCCGAAAGCTGAGTAGCCGATTGGATGTGGCCCCCAACCTCCTGCAGCTCACTCTCCACCACGGCCCCCAGCCGCATGAACCACTTCAGCGCGTGGCTAAAGGACAGCACAGCACGCCGAGCAAGAGAGGCCGCACAGACTTCACGGTGCAGCTCTGCAATTCGCTCGCAAACCAGTCTCACCAGGGCGCCCAAACTATTGCCCATGCTCTGCTCGGGTGGAGATCGGCGGAAACCGTTGACCGCTTCGGTGGCCAGCAGCCCGACCTGTTCCATGTCGGACAGCCAGGCGTCGGCTCCGGGAAGCCGGAGCACGGGTTGGTGGGCGAGCTGTTCGAGTTCGGAGAGCCGTTTGGCGAGCAGCGCCCGGTGCGCGTGCAAAACGCGCATCGGGTCGGATCCGCCGTGCGGATGTGACCTGCCCCCTGCCGTGGACGCCCGTGTTCCCACCGCCGCTCTCGCCCGGGTGCGAAGCCGCAGAACCTTAGGCTGTCGCTTGCCTTCACCGCCATCCAGGCGAATGCGCATCTGCCGTTCCCGGGCGTTCTTTCCGGCCATAGCGGTTCCCGATCAGCTCATCCTGGCGAAGTCCGTACCAATCCCTACGCGCCATCGGCACGGAGAGGACGGAACTTTAGCCCGGTTGGTAGCCCGTGCAGCCCCCGTTCGCGCCAGAACAACGCGGGCTGGAGGAGAGGAGGCCAGGGCGGTGCTGCAACGGCCAGCGGTCGCGCGCTCCTGCGCACGAGCGTCTCGGCCGCCTTCGGACGTGGGACCGAGCCGAGCAAGAAGGGGGGAACTCAGTCGAGCTCTTCGATCAGGCGGCGGAGTTCGTGGTAAGTGAGCAGTGGGTTCTCGTCACGTAGCAGAGGGGTAGCGGTGCGCGCCGCCCGCGTCTCGCGCGGGTCGTACTCAACCACCAGAACGTCTTCGTCGATGAGCTTTGCCTCCTGGCGTACGTCGCCCTGAGGCCCAACGAACGCACTTCCCCCAGCGAAGGTGACGCCTTCCTCGCATCCGGCGCGGTTCGCGAATACCACCGGAGCCTGCAGCGTCAGAGCGGCCGCCCGGTTCAGGACCTGCCAGGTGTCCAGCGACTGTGGTCTTGGCTTCTCCGGTCCGCGAAGCGGTGAGTTTGCCAGAAAAACCCCCCAGTCCACGCGGTGCAGTTGGAGCAACGTGACCAAGCTCAGGTGCCAGACGTCTTCGCAAATCAGGATACCTAGCCGCCCAATCGGGCTGGGAAAACTGCGCAGGCGTCGACCCGCTGCCCAGTACCGCAGCTCGTCGAACATCCCGTACGTTGGCAGGTAGATCTTGCGGTGTACTCCCCGTAGTTCTTCCCCCCAGAAGACGGCGGCTGCGTTGTAGTACCGGTAGTCCTTGCTTGCAAGCACAAAACCCACCACAATGACGCGGTCGGTTGCGAACCGCGCCAGTCGTGCTAATTGGGGGGAGTCCGGGGACAGGGCAACCTCGGGGACCAGATCGCGTAGGAAATAGCCCGTCAGGGAAAGCTCGGGAAAAACAACTAGATCGACGGGTTCCGAGGCCAGCTTGCTCAGATGTTCTTCGTGCGTGGCCAGATTCTCGTCCAGGTCCGCCAGCCTGGGAGCGAGTTGGACGATCGCGATACGCATCTCGTTAGTCCCGCGCCAGCTCCGCTACGACCGGTTGCTTCTATCCTACGCAAGCCATCATTCGAGCTGCTTCGGGCGCTGGCCATCGCGATAATTCACCGGTACCCAGGGAGTGGTTCGATGAAAGTTGCTGTGGTTATCCCCGCCTACAACGAAGCTCGTACAGTCGCCCGCGTCGCTGCCGTCGCTCGCCAGACCCCGGCGGTCGACCGAGTCATCGTGGTGGACGACGGTTCGGACGACGGGACGGCTGAGGCGGCTGCGGCCGTACCCGGCGTGGAAGTCGTGCGACAGGAGCAAAACCGCGGTAAGGGGGAAGCTATGAAGGCCGGAGTGGCCGCCGCGGCCGACTGCGACGTGATCGTTTTCCTGGACGCTGACCTCATCGGGTTACGTCCCGAACATGTGGAGCGTCTAATCGAACCGGTCCGTTCTGGCCGAGCCGCCATGGCATGCGGGCTCTTCGACCGTGGCCCCTGGCTGAACTGGTGGTTCCTGCACGTCCTTCCCGTTCTGACGGGCGAACGCGCAGTCCGACGCGAGATCTTCGAAGCGTTGGAACCGGATGAACTGCGCGGCTACAAAGTCGAGGCCGCTCTGAACTCCCTGTGCAAGATGAACAAGCTACCCGTGGAATGCTTCGTGCTCGACGGCATGTTCCACGTCGTCAAGGAACGCAAACGCGGCGTTGTGATCGGCACGATTGAGAAGATCGCGATGCTTCTCACCGCGGTTTGGTCATATTTCTACTTTCATCTCAAGCGCGCACCGAAGTACACTCTACGTAAGCTCATGGTGGCACTGAAGCTCTGGGCCCCTCGACGTCGCATCACCCGGGCACAGCTTGGACTCCGGTTGCAGAAGAAAAAGGCCTCTGAGGAGAACAGGACGGCAGCATGAGTGGGGAAAGCGGAAAGTTTCGCGATATCCTGGTCCCGGTGGACTTTACGCCAACCTCCGAGAAGGCACTACGGTTCGCGTTGTCGCTGCTTGCCTCCGGGGGGGAGGTCCTGGTTCTGCACGTCGTGGACATCGACTTTGTCGACCGGGTCGAAGCCAACGGATTTGCCAAACGGGAAGAGGCGATCTCGCGGCTGCGCGGCCACGCGGAGGAACAACTCAAAAGCCTCATCGACAACGTTCGCGCCGAACGGCCGAATGTCGAGTTTGAACCGATGGTTGTGGTGGGAAAACCCTTCGCCGAGATCCTGCGGATTGCACGCGATCTGGACTTCCGAATGATCGTCATGGGCAGTGGAAGCCGTAAGCGGGAAGACATCGAGGCGTGGTTGTTCGGATCCACCGCAGAAAAGGTGCTTCGGGCAGCAACAGTCCCCGTGGTCTGCGTGCCCGGCTAGCCTTCTACCTGGCCATCAAACCGAAGCGAGTGGACCGTCTGCCCTGTCAACCTGCGCAACGGCGGGGGCTAGAATTACAGGAACCAAACGCGCAAACCGGCGTGGAGCTACCGAGCGGAGGGGCTGTGCATGCCCGTGGTAACGAGCGACCCCGTCAAGGAAACGGTTCAACGAGCGGTGCATGGGGGGGCTGTAGGGCCTGAGGTGTCTCAGGTGACCGAGCCTTTCTCGGCCGAGAAAGCAACGCGCCCCAGGCCACCCGTGAGTGGGCGTGCGCTGGAGGCGGCGCAGAAGGCTCTCGCTCTGTCGGAACCAGACGTCGTTCGCGTGCTTGTCCGTTTCTTGAGGGACGAAATTGGTCGCGTTGGCTTCCGTCGAGCGATTGTCGGACTTTCAGGGGGCGTTGACTCCTCGGTGACCGCGTTCCTTACTGCCCAGGCTCTCGGTCCAGACAATGTGCTCGGTGTCCGCATGCCTTATCGGCTGTCCAGTCCAGATTCCCTGGCGCACGCCGAACTGGTCGCGCAAGAGCTAGGCATCCGCTTGCTCACGGTTCCCATCACGGACCAGGTCGACGCCTACTTTCGCCAGTTTCCGGATGCATCTAGGGAACGGCGTGCCAACAAGATGGCGCGGGAGCGGATGTCGATCCTCTACGATCTCTCCATGGCCCACGGTGCGCTCGTGGTTGGTACGTCCAACAAGACCGAACTGCTCCTCGGATACGGGACCATCTACGGTGACCTCGCCTGCGCCGTCAATCCGCTCGCGGATCTGTACAAGACCCAGGTCTGGCGGGTGGCAAGACACCTTGGTGTTCCCGACGTGATCGTCAACAAACCGCCGACGGCAGACCTCTGGGTGGGCCAAACCGACGAAGGGGAATTGGGTTTCACCTACCACGACGCAGACCACGCTCTGGTCTTGTTGATCGACAAACGCTGGAGCCTGGACCACGCGGTCACCCACGGTGTACGCCGCGATTTCGCCCAGAGGCTGTTGGAACTCGTCCGACGCTCCCAGTACAAACGGACCTTACCCGTCTTTGCCAAAGTATCCTGGCGTACGATCGGACGTGACTTCCGTTACTCCCGAGACTGGGGGACCTAAGGAGCTGGCACGTTCGTCCTCGGCGCGCTAGGGGCACCCTGGCTATCGCGCACACGAGCACGCCAGGGGGCCACGTTCCACCGGCTGGGAGCACCACGAGCAACGGTTTCGCTGCCGGATCCGACCCGCTACGCTGCGCCTGAATGGCACAAACGGTACCGCCGGGCTAAACGCGCCCGGTTCATCCCCACACGCATTCTCCGCGTGCGACGCACCGGTCGATAGCTACAACGGAAGCTCAAGCCCACGCCTCGGTAGAGCAGAAACCATGCCTGAGCGGTATTGGGAAAAAACGCAACGTCCCCTGCTGAATCTCTTCTTCGTCCTGCCGTTGTTGGTAGCCTATGAGTTGGGTGTCCTGCTGGTGGGGGAGGCATCGGGTGTTAGTGTCCGCAGCGCTGCAGACACCTGGCTACGCTACACGTTCGCAAGGATCGGTATTCAGAGCACGTGGGTGGTTCCGGGGTTGGTGGTGGGGATTCTTGTCGCATGGCAGCTCTACGTGAAGGACGAGTGGGTCCTTGATCTTCCCGCGTTGCTGGGCATGGCGGTGGAGAGCGTTGGTTTGGGGGCAGCGCTGGTCGTGCTGGGAGAAGCGCAGTACCAGCTCTTCACGCGGCTGAACCAACCGGCTACGGCTTCGATCCTTCAAGATCTTGCCGCCCGCCCCTGGTTTGCCGAGGCGGTAGCCTACCTGGGAGCGGGCATCTACGAAGAGACGATCTTCAGGCTCATGCTCTTGCCTGCCGTGGTGTGGTTCGTCGCGAAACTCCAGCCTTCGCCCAAATTCGCCGTGATTGCGGGAGTGTGCGTGTCGGCCGCAACGTTTTCCCTGGCGCACTACGTCGGCCCCGGCGCAGAACCCTTCGACACGTTCACTTTCACCTTTCGCCTGATTGCCGGGTTGTTCTTCTCGGTGGTCTTTGTCCTCCGGGGCTTCGGAATCGCGGTGGGAGCACACGCGGCTTACGACGTGCTTGTGGCCGTGGTGGGCCTGCACGTGTTCTCCTGATCGGCACCGCCGCGATCCCCTGAACCGTCTCCGGTAGGCGGCGACCGGGCCGGGCCTCGATTCGCCCGATGCAGGGCTTATTCCTGCTGGAAGCTCTCTTGCCGGGGGGCCGGCCCCTTCTGCTGCCATGGCGTGCTACATGGCCACCTCGGGCTCACACGGACCTGTCTCGGGCAGAAGGGGGCGGAGCGTACACGTGTCGCACAGCGGCGAACGGGCTTTGCAGTGGCTTCGGGAGATCGATCGCATGCCAAAGTAGAGATGGAGGCATACTTTCCGGTCAAGCCCTTCGAGGGGGATCCATGGCTGTGGCTCAGACATGGGCCAGTCAAGCCAGCCGTGGCGGATGCATACCCTGGCGATGGGGGGATCGAGCGGCAGAAGGGGGCCGCTGCCGGTGAAGAGCACGACGCGGGCGCATACCGGGGCCTTTAGCCCGGAGCGGGCGGCGAGTTCCTCAGGCGAAATCCTGCTCGCGAGCAGCTCTTCGGCTGGGGGCTCAGAATCCGCCCACCAGCCCAGAAAGCGACGCACGGTGGCCAGGACTGGACTTCGGGTCAACCTCCTGGGGAGATCGCCCAGGAAAGCATCGAGCTTCGCACGGTTCATGGGCCGTCTCATCGCTTTAGCGGTGCGCTTTGCCACGGCGCAAGCCGTAGGTGTGTCCAGGACCGGGATGACCAGCGCAACCAGGGCACGCTCGATGGGTGAGGGAAGCTCTTCTACCTGACGCACGTCCTGCTCCACATCCGGGAGCTTCTCGAAGAGTTCGTGAGTCGGCAGCATGCTTGGTCCCGTGGTTCGCGTTTGTCCTCTCGGCCTAATGGAGAGCGGCCGAGAGCTCGGAAGACCACCCGCGCCGTTGTCGCACCGCACTCCGTGTAATTGTCGGTCGCGGGGCCCGTCCGATAGCGGCAACACAACCAGCCGTGAGGCACAGGCAGAAGGACCCACGATCGTGCGACTTCCGGGTACGAAGCCGGTTTGCCGTACGGGGAGACCGACCACAGGGAAGGGTATGGACAGGTCGACCGCGAAGCCGGAGGCTTCGCGCCACCGTGGCTCAGACACTGCTCAGTCCTTGGGGGCAGACGGCCTGTGGACTGACGCGGCATGCTCGGCGCCGAAGCGAATCGGATCGCCTATTGTCCTGAGTAACGCCAGGGGGAAACGGGCGAAGACCTCGGCCAATCGCAGCTCAGCCCCCTGGTCTCCGCGCCGTACGTAGATCTGACGCCCGGTGAAGAGCTCGACCAATGTCCGGCCTGCGCTCTCAGGGGGCAGAATCACCGATGTGCCAGCCCAGTAGGTTTCTCCCACGGGGGTAACAGGCGCACCCCCGGTCAACGTCGCCACCAGCCGGGGGGCAACAATCACGGCCTGTTCTTCGCGGTGCGACCGTGAGAACGCCACGACATGCCCCGCTGCGTGGCCTGTGCACTGCAGCGGTGTGTAGCTGCCCAATGTGTACAGTAGTGGGTTCCGGCGCCGCTCTTGCAGGGCTTCATGGGTAACGAACAGTTTGGCCAGATCGTGAAAGGGATCGTCCACCACCGTGGCCACCACCCGTTCTCGGTCGCGTCGGGCTTTGAGGAGCTGCTCTAGCAGCGCTCGGGTGCGACTGAAGTCAACGGGCCGCCGGTTGTCGGGGTCGACCAGAGAGAAGTTCCACCGTTCGGTGCCCTGATAGAAGTCGGGGACCCCAGGGGAAGTCGCTTTAAGCAGAACCTGGCAAAGGCTGTTCCACGCGCCGAAAAAGGCGATCGTACGGGCGAATTCCTCGATGGAATCAACGAACCGCGGGTTTTCCGCTCGGTCGAGGACGCGGCGGGTAAACTGCTGCACGGCCTCTTCGTACGCGGGATCTGGACTGGTCCAGCTTGTGTACTGTTTCGCCTCGCGCGTTGCTTTCAGCATATACGCTGCGATGCGCTCCACGTAGGACGACCAGTCTTCCTCATTCTGGACGGGCCATGTGCCGACCAGGGTCTGATATAGGAGGTATTCGTCGTTCCGAGACGGTGCCAGCTCGCCCCCCACCATCGTCTTGGCCGGTCTGTTCCATCGTGCCCAACGGTAGACGTGCCGGTGCCAGTCGGCGACGAGTTCGCTGAGCACGTTGATCCGGCAGCGGACATCTTCGCTCCGCTTGGTGTCGTGGGTGGACGTTGCCAGCATTGAGAACGGCCACTTGCTTTGCCGCTGGACGTTGGCGGCATGAAAATCGCGCACGGATGTGCCGAAGACGCGGGGTTCACCTCCCACCTCGTTCAGACTGACCAGCCGGTTGTACCGGTAGAACGCGGTGTCTTCCATGCCTTTGGCCATGACCGGTCCGGTGAACTGCTGGAACTTGCGCACGAATGCAACGAGCTGGTCCACGGTAATAGGACTATGCTTCCTTGGGGGCCGAACCAGCAAGCAGTCGCGGACGAAGTCGAACGTCTGTTTGCTCAGCGCTGGATTTCGCCGTCGTGCCTCCCTGACGGCCGCCTCGATGTAGCGTCTATCTCGCTCACTCACTTGCGGCCCGTTGATGTAGGTTCGGTACACCGGGAAACAGGCCACCACTTCTCGGATGGCGTCGGTCAGGCTGTTGCGCGTGAAGTCGCGCGACCAGCGGTCGGCTTCGGATATCCTGTCGAGCAGGTGTCCCAGGACCTGGAGTTCCGCGGACATCGATGTTTCCATCACCTGGATCTTGCACTCGTAGAGGAGCTGTTCGAAGTTCACCGTTCTCCCGGTGAACCTCTGATAGAGACGGGTCATTGGCGTCCGCGACGCCGGGTTGACAAAGATACCGTTACAGGTGTTCAAGAAGTCGTAACCGGTCGTGCCATGCACTGGCCAGTCGGAGGGGATGGATTCGCCGGGTTCGAGGATTTTCTCGACCACAAGGTACATGGGCTGGTAGTAGCGGGGCAGGTTGGCTGCTCGTGTTGCCTCGTCCCAGCTCTGGAGCACGGCCAGCGCTTCCCCCTTCTTAAGGGGGCTGAAGGGTGCCTGAAGGAGCTGCAGGAGGCGAGTTCCCTGCACTTGCTTGAGGTATTCGGCCGGGTCGAAGAGACCGTCCACGTGGTCGATTCTCCAGCCGGCGACAACGTTTGTATCGAAAAGCTGGAAGAGCAAGCGGTGGGTTTCGTCGAAAACGGTGGGCAATTCGACGCGAATGGCGGCGAGGTCGTTGACATCGAAGAAGCGGCGGTAGTTGATCTCGTCGGTGGCCACCATCCAAAAGGCGAGCCGATAGGGTTGCTGGCGGAGCAGTTCGTCGAGGCGATCGAAGCTGGCAGGGTTGCCTGGTTCACCGTTGTACGTCTGGGCGGCCAATCGGATTGCCTCGGAGACGGCGGGCGAGGCGGCTTCGAGGTGTTGCAGACGCCGGCGGATCACGAGCTGCTCGCGCCGCCGGTCGGCGCGGGACTGTTCGAAGGCCACACTGTGAGGGGGCACATGTTCGATCGCGCGAAGGATGCTCTCCAGCTCCATGCGATGCGGATTGTCCTGCCCCAGCTCACCGGCCACTCGCTGCCACGCGGTTTGGAGCACCAGCCTGTAGCTGGTAATGTCAATGGGCAGGACAAAATCGTAGTAGCGAATGAAGAATTCGCCGTTGTCGTAGGCGAGGCGTAAGCGTCCTGACTCGAGCTCGGCACCGTAACTGGCGCCCAGGACCGGGTACAGCACGCGGTTCTGGAGATCGGGGTGGATGGGGCGCCAGTCGATGTCGAAGTAGTCGGCGTACGGGGAGGACTGTCCGTTGCGGAGCACATCGACCCACCATTGGTTTGCGCTCGATGCGACGCACATGTGGTTGGGAACGACGTCCAGGATTAGACCGATGCCGTGTTCTCGGGCGGCGTTGCAAAGGGCGGCGAAGCCATCTGCGCCCCCGTATTCCGGGTTGATGCGACCGTGATCGACGATGTCGTAACCATGGGCGGAGCCTGGCCGTGCGGTGAGGATTGGGGACAGATAGAGATGGCTGATTCCCAGCGCAGCCAGGGTGGGCACGAGCTCGGCAGCATCGAACAGCGTGAACGCGCTGTTGATCTGCACTCTGTAGGTGGCGCGTGGCAGCCGCAGGGGGTACTGGTGGGAGATCTGTTCGACCAGCTCGGGGACTCTCTTTGTACTGGGGCCATCGTCGGAGGCGTTGGCGGCCACCGGACTCTGGGGGGTCGGGGAATCGCTCACCATCCTCTTGCTTCCAGGGAACCTCCTTGGACGCACGCTTGTCCGGTTCGCGTGACTGTCCCGATTTTGACGCCATGCCGGGCGATGTTGCAAGCTATTGCACGCGCGGTTCCAGCCGCCGTAAACCCCGTTTGCCCAGATCCGCTCCAACCATAGCCGGCGCTGCCACGGTGGTGAGGCGGACGATTTCCGATCCGACCGGGGTACGAAGCCCGGGGAACCTTCAATGTTCGCCGGGGCACCACCAGGCGGGACTGCCGTAGGCGCGTGCTTCGAACGGCAAAAGCGTATCAAGTGCGGGAGTGGGCGGCTCCCGGCGCGTGTAGCGGGGGTCCTCGGTACGCAGCAGCAGCTTGTGGCTCCGGCAAGAGGGGTCGGTTAGGGGGACAGGTTCGGGGTTCAGGTTAAAGTACGCGATCAGAGTTCCGGGGCCGGGCAAACGGTCGCCACGCACGAGGCGCAGCAGCCGCTGGTTTGAGTCGGCCACGCGAATCAGGCTTGCCTGCCGGTCACGCCGCTCACGCATAGGGGGCCATTCGCGACGCGCGCGGAGGAGGTCCAAGTAGAGCCGCCGGATACCGCGACGGACCGGTGTAGACCAGTCCCAACTGAGTACCGCAGCACGGAACGTGGCCGGGTCTAGCGGATCGGGAACCTGCTCGGGCCAGGCAAACGAACGGAACTCTTCTCGTCGTCCCCTCCGCACAGCGTCCTGCAACGCGGGATCCTGATACGAGCAGAAGAACGGGAACGGTCGCTCCTCTGCGTATTCTTCCCCCATAAAAAGGAGAGGGGTGAACGGACTGAGAAGCAGCAGCGCGACCGCGCAGCGGTACGCTTCCGGCGACACGAGAACGGACAG
>Ga0256839_1005674_pt1 | contig 11377 bp, 11 predicted proteins | sample 354166metaG_FD_185968 | JGI IMG/M metagenome (GOLD analysis project Ga0256839, IMG submission 185968) | Hydrothermal vent microbial communities from Mid Atlantic Ridge, Atlantic Ocean - 354-166 | ecosystem: Environmental > Aquatic > Marine > Hydrothermal vents | place: Atlantic Ocean: Mid... | reverse complement strand
TTGCTGTTCAGCGGTTAGTTTATTTAACTTATCACCATAACTTTCAAAATTTCGTTTTGCACCACCTGGCGAGCAACCTTTCTCAAGATAAGTCATTACATGCGGTAAGACCGGTAAGTTATTGTAATTTATTGTGGATTTAAGATTACTCCCTTCGCAAAGTTCACGTAAATGTCCGCCTAAACCAAAACCAGTCACGTCAGTCATTGCGGTAACAGCGTCTAGCTGAGCCAATTTCTCACCAATTCTATTTAAAATACACATGGTGTCTGGTGCCAAATTCGCATGTTCAGGGAGGATGATCTTTTTCTTTTGTGCGGTTGATAATATACCCACACCTAAGGGTTTTGTCAGATAAAGCTTATTTCCTACTTTCGCTGTAGAATTTTGCTTAATTTGATTAGATGCAACCGTGCCTGTTACAGCAAGTCCAAAGATAGGCTCGGGTGAATCAATACTATGTCCACCTGCCAGTGACATGCCAGCATCTTTACAGGCTTGTCTGCCGCCCTCGATAACCTGCTGCCCTACTTCAGCGGGCAACTTATCTAACGGCCAACCGAAAATAGCAATTGCCATAATCGGCTTGCCACCCATAGCGTAAATATCACTAATCGCATTAGTTGCTGCAATTCTGCCAAAAGTGAAAGGATCATCCACAATCGGCATAAAAAAGTCTGTGGTACTGATAATAGCCGTTCCGTTGCCAAGATCATAAACCGCCGCATCATCACGAGTATCGTTACCCACGAGCAATTGATCATCAACAAAAGCAGGGATTTGACTCTTCAGCATTACATCGAGTACGGCAGGAGATATTTTACAACCACAGCCCGAGCCGTGACTGTATTCGGTCATTTTAATTGGATTTTTATTCATTCAGATCAATAACGTTATAATTTGTTGTTAGATAAAGTCGGATTATACGACTAAATATAATAAGATGGGGAAACTCTTTAAAAGTAAAAAGGATCAAACCATGCCAACATTGCTTATTACCGGTGCCAATCGTGGTATAGGGCTAGAACTCAGCAAACACTATTTAGCTCAAGGGTGGCAGGTGCATGCTTGTTGCCGCAAGCCAAACGATGCCAATGCGCTAAATGACTTAGCTAAAAACTATCAAGATATGCTGACTATTCATGCGCTTGAAGTGACTAATGAAAGTCAAATGGGTTCATTAAAAGAAACGCTACATAATAAGCCGGTGGATATGCTCATCAACAATGCCGGTGTTTATGCCTTAGAGGCTTCACAATTTGGTAAAACAGATGATAAAGCATGGGATGAGGCGGTTGCTGTCAACTTAATAGCACCGATGAAAATGATGGAACATTTTGTTGAGAATATATCCATTAGTGGTAAAAAAATTATAGCCAGCATGAGTAGTAAGATGGGTAGCATGGATGATAATGGCTCAGGTGGAGCTTATGCCTATCGTGCCACAAAAGCGGCATTAAACGCTGTTATGGTGAGCGCAGCACAGGATTTACGGCACTTGGATATTACCGCGTTAATACTTCATCCTGGCTGGGTGCGTACCGATATGGGTGGTCCGAATGGGGAGATTTCGGCGGAGCAATCGGCAAAAATGTTGGCTGAAATATTAGATAACTGCAGCATTGAAGATAGCGGTACATTTTTTGATATTGATGGCAGTGTTATTTCTTGGTAATGGACTGAGGCCTCACAATCAAAAATACACCCTTTACCCCCTTACATAAAAATCAAATTGTATTAGCAAAGGTGAGTAACTCGTTAGCCACACCTAAACTGGATAAGCTAGTTGATTACCCAAATATTCGGGCGCAACTCAAAGATGATCGTGTACTGTGGGGCGTTGATGAAGCAGAGCTAAGAGTAGTTACTATTGATAGCGAACAAAAAATGGTTTTCGTGGCTTTTCATGCTGTATCAGTATTAAACCCAATGGTGTCAACAGGTCGGGCAATCATGTTGACCTACACATCCATGAAAAATACCGTTGCACAAATTTTTAGAAATTTATTTTAAATGATTTTAACCATGACTAGATTAATATACGAAATGTATCGCTTGATAACTCAGGTTTTGCCCAAATAATCTGTGGATTATAACTAAGGAAAAGAACAAGGCTTAATATATGAGTATGCAAACTATTATCGAAACAAAGCTCAGCGAATTACTCCAACCAGAGATTCTTGATGTCATCAACGAAAGCCATATGCACAGTGGCCCCGCCACAGATTCACACTTCAAGGTCGTTGCGGTGAGTGATGCTTTTGAAGGTAAAATGTTAATTGCTCGACACAGAATGATTAACCAAGCCTTGTCGGACGAGTTAGAGGCTATTCACGCACTGTCACTGCATACCATGACACCTGATGAATACTTTGAAAAGTCGGGTAAAGTGGCTGACTCGCCAGAATGCGGTGGTGGTGGGAGGTAGATACCTTTCCTGTAAAAAGATTTTAGCTTTATAAATCATCGCGACTCCAGAACCCTTTGTTTTCTTGACGGTATGACTTTACGGTAAATGCCTTTTTTACAGGAAATTTCATACTGATTGCGCCATCCTTCACAGTGTCCATAAGTTTTATATTATGCTCTTGATAGCGTGCGACTATGCTGGGCCTTGGGTGTTTAAAACGATTTCTATATCCAGTGGGTATTAATGCTAGTTCTGGTTTCACTGCGCTTAAAAATACATCTGATGATGAGGTTTTACTACCGTGGTGTGGCACTGTTATTACTGTTGATTGAATTTTTTGAGGGTAAGCGGCAAGTAATTGTTTTTCAACTTTTTTCTCAATATCACCGGTTAACAAAAGTGAATGAGTTTTGTTGGATACACGAATCACGCAACTGAGATTATTATCACTAATCGTGTTATTTTCGACCAATGTGGCTTTAGCGGGCGATAACACTTCAAAATCAACGCCATCCCAAGTCCAGCGACTTCCTGCGTAACAAGGTTTAAACGCTTTATTTTTCAGCTTGGTCAACCTACTACCTAAGATTGCAGCTACTTCAATTTTATTTAATAGCGTATTCGTACTTCCCATATGATCAATATCATCATGTGATAACACCAATGTATCCAGTTTTTGAATACGCTGTCTTTTTAAATAAGGTAAGACCACTAATTTTGCAAGATCAAAGCGATCACTTAAACGCGTACCCACATCATAAACTAAGGTATGGTTTTTAGTTTGAATCACAGATGCCATTCCCTGCCCTGCATCTAATAAAGTAAAGTAGAACTCGCCTTGTGCAGGTTTTTCTGGCACAAACAAAAAGGCAGGGAGGAAAGCCAACAAGCCAAGCCAGCGTCCCGGAAAACCTTTAGGTAGCAACAAAACCAAAAGACCTAGAAATGCAATGATTAGATAACTAGGTGGTAATCCTGAGATACTAAAAGGGTTATCAATGACCTCTATGAAATAGTCTAACACCTTGAATAACCAATCAATTGATAATGCTGATAAGCTTAAAATCGCATTTGATACAGAGCTTGACAGTGGCATTAGAAGCATGCCGATTAAACTTAATGGCACGCTAATAAAAGAGACCCAAGGTATTGCTACAAGATTCGCAAGGGGTGCACTGAGCGATGCAGAATCAAAAAATAGCAATGTCAGGGGTATCATACCTAATGAAAGAATAAGCTGTAACTTGATTAAGCTAAGCTTAGGCTGTTGAAGCTGGCGTTTCAGAAAAATTAGAATTAAACTCACCGCTAAAAAAGATAACCAGAAACTGACACTTAAAGGTGCTAACGGATCAAGTAGCAACACCGCGATCAACGCGACTGCTAAGACATTAAAGCTAGTGTAGTTACGCCGTATGATAATACTAAAAAGTGCCACAAGCACCATGACCAATGCTCGCTGTGTGGGCAATGTAAACCCTGCGAGCATGGCATAAACCATCGCGAAAATTGCACCAACTATTCCACCCGCGACTCTTAGCGGTATGCGCTCATTTAAGCGTGGAAATAACCACCACAATAACCAAATAGGCAAAAAACCAAAACTTGCAACGACAGCTATATGTAAACCTGAAATTGCAATTAAATGACTGGTACCCGTTTTTTGAAGCTGTTCCCATTGGTTTGCGCTCAAGGCACTCCTGTCTGCTACCACTAAGGCACTGATGACAGCAGCAGAAGCTTTATTCTTGAGGCGTTTTTGTATCCTTTGATGAATCTCTTGGCGAACCGCATCTACTGACCACCAAGGCGATGAAGTGATTTTGTGATTTTCATTCGATTTGGATTTTCTTACATACCCTGTCGATGTTATACGTTGACTGAATAGCCACTTTTCATAATCAAAACCTGCGGGATTTAAAAAACCTGAAGGTCTCTTAAGCTTTACTTTAAATTGCCACTTTTCACCTGGAACTATTCTTTGCTGAGTATGAAACCATCCTAAACGTATTATCCCTTTAAAATTTTGGACTGGGGTAAACAGATTTGAACTTGAAGGCACAGACACGCTACTTACATAAAAACGGAAACGTAAACTATTATCACGTATTTCAGGTAAGCCGGTCACCGTTCCTGTTATGAGAAGTTCTTGTCCTTCTAGTTGTTTGGGAAGGCGGTTATCGAGTTGACTTTGCGCACTAATAGTAGCCAATAATACCCCTGACAAAAACACTAAGCCGGCGGTAATAAAACTCTGGTAATATTTATTTATTGAAATGGATTTACTATAACAAACTAGCGTCATATTAAGAAAACTAGAGAAAACTGGAATGATACTCCATAGTGGCGCTAGTTGCGGGAACCACTGAATTGAAAACGATCCAAGTAAGAATAAAAGAGCAGTTTTAAGCATTTATTAATTTATCAGGTACTTTGAGAAATAGTTAAGCCATTTATCAAGAGATCAGATGACCTTAATAACTCGACACTTTATAATAACCTACCATAGGTAGAAACAACTTTTACAACACCCAAATAATGGACACAGCGACACTTATCCAAGATAAGATAAACAATGCCACGTAAATTTTTAAAAAAATATTCACCTAGCTCTAAAACCATTAAGGAAAATAAGGCCTTATCATGCTTAGGTGACAGTGTTCATAAGCCAAGTCTGTGGCATATGAATCGGCGCTCTGTAGCTAAAGCTTTTGCTATTGGCTTATTTTGCGCATGGATTCCAACCCCCTTCCAAACAGTAATGGCAGCGGTATTAGCGATTTATTATCGTGCTCATCTACCTCTTTCGGTAGTCTTAGTTTTTGTGACTAATCCAATTACAATTCCACCGATGTTCTATTCAGCCTATAAGTTAGGCAGCTTTTTATTGGGCATGGATACTGAGTCTGTTTCGATGGACTTAAGTTGGCAGTGGTTTACAACGGTACTCGGTGATATTTGGCAACCGTTATTATTTGGAAGTTTGATTTTGGCAATAATTTCTTCCGCTCTTGGTTATTTGATTATTAATCTACTGTGGCGAAAAAGTACCAAAAGCCGCTGGAAAGACCGCCAAGAATGCAGGGCCGCACGTAAAGCGAAAAAGGCGATGGAAAAAGAACTAAAGAGAGCAAGTGAAAATGCGGAGTAAAGCATTAATTACTCAGAAAATCTAGGAAGTCGTTAGCTCACCATCAACCAAAGTATAAATTTTATCCATTTTTTCTGCTAACTGCCTATCATGTGTGACAATAATAAAGGCAGTTCCCATCTCTTGATTCAGAGTTTGCATAATATCAAAAATATGCATCGCTGTTTTATGATCCAGATTACCTGTCGGCTCATCTGCTAATACAGCATTAGGTTGTGTAACTAAAGCTCTAGCTATTGCCGCTCTTTGGCGCTCTCCTCCCGATAGTTGTCCCGGCTTATGTGTTAGTCGTTCACCTAAACCTACTTTATCTAAAATTGCAGTTGCTTGTTCGCTGGCATCTGATACCGAAAGCCCTCGGATCAATAATGGCATGGCTACATTTTCAAGTGCTGTAAACTCGGGTAACAAGTGATGAAATTGATAGATAAAACCTAAAGATTCATTGCGTAGTTTTCCACGAGCGGTATCGCTTAATGTGGCAATATCTTTTCCTAGTACTTCTACCCTTCCTTCATTGGGCAAGTCTAGTCCGCCTAAGATATGCAATAAGGTACTTTTACCACTTCCCGATGTGCCTACAATGGCAACTTTCTCACCCGCTTGTATATCTAGGTTGATTCCTTTAAGCACTGAAACATCAAGCTTTCCTTCGTTAAAGTGTTTACTTAAGTTTTTACAAGAAATTATTTTTTTTGTGGTCATAATATGCATTTAGTTGAAAGTTTATTCATAGCGTAGCGCCTCTGCCGGTGGTACTTTAGCGGCTTGCCATGCAGGAAACAAAGTTGCTAATATGGATAAGGTTATAGCACTGACGGCAATTAATAAAACATCGTAAGGGTTAATTTCAGCATCAATATCTGTAATTTCATGCACTTCAGCTTTTAATAAACTAAAGTTAAAAAGTTGCTCCAACCCATGCACAACATCGGTAACGTTATTGGCCACCAAAAGCCCTATTACGACACCAATAATAGTACCTAGTAAACCTAAGAGACTGCCTTGTACCACGAAAATACGCATCACTTGAGCCGGTGACATGCCCATTGTGCGTAATATTGCAATATCAGACTGCTTCTCTGTGACCATCATAATTAACGTAGAAACAAGGTTGAATGCCGCAACAGCAATAATTAAAAGAACCACCAGAAAGAGCATACTTTTTTGTAATTGAATGACCTTAAATAAATTGGCATTTGAGGTTTTCCAATTAGTGATCACGTACTCTTCTTTATACTTGTCTTGAGTATCTGCAATTGCAAAGCTTGCTTCTTTAACTTTAAAAGCATCATCTAATTGAATATGTAAGCCTGTTATATTACCGTTTAAGTTAAAGGTTTCTAAGGCATCATCAAGGTGAACAAAGGCGTAGGCACTGTCGTAGATTTGTTTATCGACTTTAAATGTTGCAACTACCGTAAAATCTTTGAGTATCGGTGATGTCTCATCAGCGGGTGTTGTCTGTGGCATTGTTGTGTTAGCACTGCTAAAAGATTGTTTATTAAGGCTTAACAGTGTTATCGAGTCACCAATACTAACCTCAAGGTTTTTAGCTAAGGTCTCACCCAGTATAATATTGTAGTCCCCTGCTTTCAGTTTATCTAAACTATTGGCTGGAGTCATATGTTGATTTACCGTGCTAATGTCTTTTTCCAGCTTAGGCAAAACAGCTTGTAAGAAGGTTGCTTGAACCTGATTTCCCTCTTTTAACATCACTTGCTTTTCAATAAATGGAGCAACGGCAACGACATCTTTCGTTTCAAGAATTTGTTCACGGCGCTTTTGCCAGCGCGGAAGATTCCAATCCGCATCTGATAAAGTAACATGTGAAAACATCCCTAAATAACGCTCGCGCATGCCTGACTCATAGCCATTCATTAGTGATAAAACCGTAATCAGGACAATAATCCCTAGGGCTATACCAATTACCGATGCTAAGGATATAAATGAAATGAAATGGTTATCTCGTTTTGCTTTGGTATAACGCAAACCCATAAAAATACTGAGTGGTTTAAACATTAGTCATACCTCAGTGCGCCAGCGGGTTGTACTTTAGCCGCACGGCTTGCAGGATAAAGTGTGGCGAGGATGGCTAAGACAAAGGCTAAAACGGCAATACCGATTACTTGCGGTATTTTAATTAGGGTGGGTAAAGTCGAATCAACAAATACGTCGGGGGACATTATTTGAATATTGAGCAGGCTTTCAAAGCCACTTAACACGGCCCCCACATTAGTGGCTAAAAGCACGCCTAAAATAGCTCCAATCAAAGCCCCAACGAACCCTATGATGGTTCCCTGCACCATGAATATTCTACGTATTTGACTTTCCGACATGCCTTGCGTGCGTAATATCGCAATATCGGATTGTTTATCATTAACCACCATCACTAAGGTAGATACCAGATTAAAAACAGCCACCAAAACAATTAAGAATAATATAAAAAACATCACAATCCGTTCTGTTTTCATGACTTGAAACAGTGCTTTGTTTTCATCACCCCAGTCTTTAACCACAAATTTATCGCCAAGGCTTGTTTGTAACTGTTGAGCAAGCGCAGGGGCTTTAAATAACTCATCAAGTTTAAGGCGAATACCTGTCACATTATCTTTGCTGCGAAATAATTTAGCTGCATCCCGCATATGAATAAAGGCAGTTGAACCGTCATATTCAGGCATTTTTATTCGATATACCGCTGCTACCGTAAAGCGTTTGCTACGTGGTATCATACCTGCTGGTGTGACACGAATCTGTGGCGTGATAACGGTAACCTTGTCGCCTGGGAATACCCCAAGTTGCTCAGCCAAACCTACCCCTAATGCAATGGAATAACCGCGTGGTTTTAGATCATCAAAGCTTCCCTCAATCATATGTTTATTAACATCGCCGACGTTGTTTTGCTGCGCGGGGTCAATACCCTGAATTAGCACTCCCTTTATCTCACCGTTAGCCGTAATCATGACTTGTTTTTGGATAAAGGGCGCACTACTTTTTATTAATTCGTTTTCATTAAGCAAGGTTTGTGTTGCCCGCCAATCTGAAAGCTGGCCTTTTGTCCCAGAAACCGTGACATGTGAAACCATGCTGAGTATTCTATCCCTGAATTCTTTTTCAAAGCCGTTCATTACAGATAGAACAGTGATAAGGACAAGCACACCAAAAATTATCCCCAGCATTGATGCTAGTGAGATAAAAGAGATGAAGCTATTATTCTTATTCTTTGAACGCGTATAGCGTAAGCCGACAAAGAGTTCAATTGGTTTAAACATGGTTGCGGATTATAGCCTGACCAGAGTCATACAAGAAACATTAAACAAACAGATTAAAACTATAATTAACAATTAAAAAAATAAGAGAGAGAAAACGATGAACACTAAGCCCCTATTCCTCAGCATCGCATTAGCCCTTAGCCCAATGGCACTAATGACAACGATACAAGCTGATATTTTAAAAATTGGTCCTAACGCAAAAGTATTAACAAAAGCGGATGCACCTAAGCATGGTGATAGCATGAGCAGCGTCGCACAAAAATTTGGTCAAGCACAAAGCGTAAAAACATCAAAAGGTAAAGTGACTAAAACTAACCCTCAAATTACCCGTTGGGACTACCCTCACCTTTCTGTATATTTTGAAAATACGCATGTTATTCATAGCGTTGTAAGAAAATAAATATTTGTCTTTAAAACATAAAAGCCCTGTCCTAGGGGGACAGGGCTTTTAGTACAATTAAGTACAAGCTTTTATGTGATTATTTCACAATAGCAGGCTCTTGTGCTGCCTTGTCCTTTTCTGCATCAGCTTCATCAATACAAATGGGCAGTGTAAGTTTTGCTCTTTGCTCATCTGTCATAGCCTCGACCTCAGCAGGTAAAATACAATCCTCAACCATTGCCTCACCTTCTACTGGCGCTTTTGATTCTGCCTGTGCGAGTAAAGGTAGTGATAATCCTATTGCGAGTAGCATTGATGTTGATAGTTTGTTATTTAAAAGTGACATGTGTAACTCCTTGTAAGTTTATTTTAAGAATAAGAAGTCAGGTGACAATATTATCATCCGCTTCAGTTTCTAGGACTTAGGAGCTGGCAAAAAGTTTCAGTTAATTAACATGGCAAGAAGAACCATGGCTTAATTCAATTCTAGGAAACTAGGTTATCTATCTGATTAATAATTTCTATTTTAGGATATTTTTTATTAAAAAAACATGAAAATAAAATTGCGTACCATTATATTTCACATCAATTTTTTCTAAAGTTCTGTATTATGATCTAGCTTCTGTAAAACAAAATAGATCGCTTCTGTTATTTTTTTTAATTCATCGGATTTAATTATAAAAGGCGGCATCACATAAACCAACTTTCCAAAGGGTCTTAACCAAACACCTGCTTGAGTAAATTGTTTTTGTGACCATTCAACATCAATGCTTTGATTTAATTCAACAACACCAATAGCCCCCTTTACTCTAACCTCTTTTACACATTTTAAAGTCTTACATGGCTCAAGTTCTATCTTAAGTTGTTTTTCTATCCCTTCAACACGCCTCTCCCAAGGTGAATCTAACAACAGATCAAGGCTGGCATTGGCAACACTACAAGCCAATGGGTTTGCCATAAACGTTGGGCCGTGCATTAATATCCCCTTACCATCAGCCTCTATCCCCTTCACAACTTTTGCACAGGTTAATGTGGCGGCCAAAGTCATATACCCCCCTGTTAATGCTTTACCTAAACATAAAATATCAGCCTCTATATCAGCTTGTTCATAGGCAAATAATGAACCCGTACGACCAAAGCCGGTGGCAATTTCATCAAGGATAAGCAGCACATTATATTCATCACATAACTGCCTGACTGCTTGCAGATATTCTGCATGGTAAAAGCGTAAGCCACCTGCATTTTGCACCATTGGCTCAATAATTACGGCTGCAATGTTTTGATGGTTTTCACTGAGTTTGGTCTTGAAATCATCTATATATTCATCCTTCCAAGCGCCCTCCCCTATGCTTGCTGGCGCGTCAGCAAAAATATGTTGTGCAAGTACCCCATTGAACATTTCATGCATGCCATTAACAGGGTCACACACTGCCATTCCCCCAAAGGTATCACCGAAATAACCTTTATTCACAGTGAGTAATTGGTTTTTTTGGGAGTCGCCCTGTGCAAACCAATATTGCAATGCCATTTTAATCGCGACTTCTACTGCCACCGAGCCTGAATCTGAGAAGAACACATGCTGTAGATTATCACTGGTAATAGTGATTAATTTCTTTGCTAGTAAAATAGCGGGTTCATGCGTTAGTCCACCAAACATCACATGCGACATTTTTTTACTTTGATTAATAAGCGCTTGATTTAATTGTGGATGATTATAGCCATGCAGTGCTGACCACCAAGACGACATACCATCAATAAGCTCCCGACCATCAGCAAGTGTTAACGTGACACCCTGAGCAGAAGCAACAGGCAATACCGTTGTTGGATTTGACATACTGGTATAAGGATGCCAAATGTGTTTTTTATCAAACTGTAGGAGTTCATCAAAGTCAGAATTCATGGGATTATTATTACGAAACAAAGGGTAAAAATTGTACCAGTTAGTTAAGGTCAGTAAGGATGTTTTTTAACCATCGAAGACACATCTGTTTCTGAGTTTAGTGTTTTTCATAAAGGCCACGCCCATAATAGTAGTGGCACAGATATTGTCACAATAATTATTTCAAGCGGTAAACCCATTCGCCAATAATCACCAAATTGATAACCACCCGGCCCCATCACTAAGGTATTTGATTGATGCCCGACGGGTGTCAAAAAAGCAC
>Ga0256839_1005673_pt1 | contig 11377 bp, 8 predicted proteins | sample 354166metaG_FD_185968 | JGI IMG/M metagenome (GOLD analysis project Ga0256839, IMG submission 185968) | Hydrothermal vent microbial communities from Mid Atlantic Ridge, Atlantic Ocean - 354-166 | ecosystem: Environmental > Aquatic > Marine > Hydrothermal vents | place: Atlantic Ocean: Mid... | reverse complement strand
CTCCATGGCCGCCAAGGCTGTAGTACGTGATGTGGGCCGTGTGTTCGGTCATCCCTACGGTTTTGTGGACCGCATTTCCAAAATGATTCCCTTCGAGGTGGGTATTACCCTCGAACAGGCCATGGAACAGGAAGACTCCCTGCGCGAACTCTACGAACAGGACGAAGAGGTGACCGCGCTCATCGACATGGCGAAGTCGCTGGAAGGTCTCAAGCGTAATGCCGGTAAACACGCAGGCGGCGTGGTTATTGCACCCACCAAACTCACCGATTTCTGCCCGCTGTATTGCGAAGAGGGCGGAGATAGTGTCGTCAGCCAGTTCGACAAAGATGATGTTGAAGCAGTCGGTCTGGTCAAGTTCGACTTTCTGGGGTTGCGCACCCTGACCATTATTGACTGGGCGCTGGACAATATCGAATTGCAAAAGGGCAAGGAGGCGCGCCCGGACATTGAATCCATTCCGCTGGATGATGCGCCCACCTACACGTTGCTCAAAGCCTGCAATACCACCGCCGTGTTCCAGCTGGAGTCACGCGGCATGAAAGACCTTATCAAGCGTTTGCAACCGGATGCCTTCGAGGAAATTGTCGCGCTGGTGGCCTTGTTTCGCCCCGGCCCGTTAGGCTCAGGCATGGTGGATGACTTCATCAACGTCAAGCACAAAAAAAAGGCCGCGCAGTATCCGCACCCGGATATTAAATCCATTCTTGAACCCACCTACGGTGTCATTCTTTATCAGGAACAGGTGATGCAAATCGCCCAGGTACTGGCGGGTTACACCCTCGGGGGTGCCGACATGCTGCGCCGCGCCATGGGTAAGAAAAAACCGGAAGAAATGGCCAAGCAGCGCGAATTATTTACCAAAGGCGCGCTGGAACGCGGTGTGGAAGAAAAGACCGCCACCTATATTTTCGATTTGATGGAAAAGTTCGCCGGTTACGGTTTCAACAAATCACACTCGGCGGCTTATGCGCTGGTGTCATACCAGACTGCGTGGCTTAAAACCCATTACCCGGCGGCATTTATGGCGGCGGTGATGTCTGCCGACATGGACAACACCGACAAGGTTGTCACCCTCATTGAAGACGCACGGGAGATGAAGCTGGACGTTGTTTCTCCCAACGTCAACGCCTGTCAGTACAAATTTACCGTGAAAGACGATCAGGGTATTTTTTACGGTCTCGGTGCCATCAAGGGTGTAGGCGAAGGTGCCATTGAAGGTATTATCAACAGTCGGCAGCAGGATGGCCCATTCCGTGATCTGTTCGATTTTTGTCAGCGTATTGACCTGAAAAAGGCCAACAAACGCACCCTGGAAGGGCTGATTCGTGCCGGTGCCATGGACGACCTTGGCCCCAACCGGGCCACACTCATGGCCACGCTGGAATCCGCCGTGCAGCGCGCTGAACAACACCACAAAAACCTCGCCAGCGGACAGAACGATATGTTTGGTGTCGCCCCCACCTCGCTGGAGGCGCAAGCAGAAGAAGAGACCGGCCAGTTCATTATTGCCAAAGACTGGGATGATGAAATCCGCCTCACGGGTGAAAAAGAGACTCTGGGTCTGTATCTTACGGGTCACCCCATCGACCGCTACGAGCACGAAATCAACCAGATTGTCTCTAAACGTATCGCCGGACTGAACCCCAAAAAGGACCAGAACATCACCGTCGCCGGACTGGTTGTCGCCATGCGCACCATGAATACCAAACGCGGTGACCGTATTGCTTTCATTACCCTGGATGATCGCACTGGCCGCCTGGAATTGGCGATATTTTCCGAAGCCTACAATCAGCACCGTGACCTTATTGCCAAAGACCGCCTGCTGGTGGTGGAAGGCGAAGTCAGTCTGGATGACTACACCGGTGGTCTGAAAATGAGCGCCAATAAACTCTACGATATTGATCACGCCCGTGAGGCTTTTGCCCGCCAGCTGGTGTTGAAAGTGGATCAGCAAAAAGCAGGCAATGGTTTTGTCCGTGGCCTGAGTGAAGTACTTGGTCCTTATCGTGAAGGTCATTGCCCGGTGAGAGTGGACTATCAACAGGCCGGTGCCACGGCACAGATTCAACTGGGTGCAGGGTGGCGTGTACGTCCCACGGATGAATTGATACGACGGCTGGATGAACTGGTGGGGCGGGAGCAGATAAGGGTGGAATATTAAAATGCCAAAGAAAGGGGTAGTATACGGGCCACTTTTATCTTTTATTCTGAATACCTATGAACCTGAACTTTTTAGAATTTGAACAACCTATCGCCGAACTTGAAGCCAAGATCGAAGAATTGCGCTATGTCGGCTCCGATGCCGAAATCAACATCTCGGAAGAAATCAGTCGTCTGCAAGGCAAAAGCCGTGAACTGACCGAGAGCATTTTTTCCAATCTGAACCCCTGGCAAGTGTCGCAAATGTCACGCCACCCCCAGCGTCCCTATACACTGGATTACATTGCACATATTTTCACCGACTTTCAGGAATTACACGGTGATCGTGCCTTTGCGGACGACCAGGCCATCATCGGTGGTGTCGCACGACTGGATGGTAAACCGGTCATGGTCATCGGCCAGCAAAAAGGCCGTGATACCACCGAAAAACTCAAACGCAACTTTGCCATGCCACGTCCCGAAGGTTATCGCAAGGCGCTGCGCCTGATGGAAATGGCCGAACGCTTCAAAATGCCGATCCTGACCTTCATCGACACTCCCGGTGCCTATCCCGGTATTGACGCAGAAGAGCGTGGTCAGAGTGAAGCCATTGCGCGCAACCTGTTTGTCATGTCGCAGCTCAAAACCCCGATTATCTGCACTGTTATTGGTGAAGGTGGCTCTGGCGGTGCGCTGGCCATTGGTGTGGGTGACCGTATATTGATGCTGCAATACGGCACGTATTCGGTTATCTCTCCTGAAGGCTGTTCCACCATCCTGTGGAAGAGTGCCGAAAAGGCTGCTGATGCAGCTGCGGCCATGGGTATTACTTCTGAACGACTCAAGGAACTGGGATTGATTGATCAGATTGTTGCTGAACCACTGGGTGGCGCACATCGGGATATGGATACAATGGCATTGAATCTTAAAAGTGCCCTGTGCGAAAACCTGGACGTGCTGGAAAGCCTGTCCACAGATGAATTGCTGGATAATCGTTATGAACGACTGATGGCGTATGGGAATTTTGAAGAGAATTGAGTCTGTTTCTGATGCGTGGAAGCCGAGCGGTATGACGAATATCATTTCTGGTTTTACTGTATTGTAAATCCAGGTTAAACACTACAAGAGGCATATGGATGGCCAGTGTACACATCGTAAAAGACGGGGACAACTTAACGGTCATTGCAAAAAAATATGCAATGAGTCTTGGTGAGATACTGGCTCTTAATCCTTCAGTCAGAGAGAATCAAAATTTAATACACCCGGGTATGGCGATAAAAATATCCAACAAAATAGCTGTGGATGAAGTATATATTTCAAGAATGTTATTTAATGGGAATACTTTGACTGTATATGGGATAAATAACGATAGAATATTGGCTGAATATCCTGCTATATCCGGGTTGCCGCCAAATGCACCACATTTGGCTGAATTAATCGAACAAGGCAGAGGCGATTTAGACATTGAAGCAGACTATACCCTGCCCAGATATCAAAATGTGAAAGATGCAGGGCCGATCCAGGAGGGCCATTATACATTACCTTTAAAGCAAGGCATGTCGTATGACAAATCGTATGCGGCGGGTGATGGTCTTGGCTGGGGGGAGGGGGGCTGGATATTGGCAGAACATTTTTGGGCAAAGGTCGGTAATATTTTTGGTGGAAGATTTGGTTTTTTCTTGCATCATGATGGTGGTGCCCGTGGTACATCAGGTTGTATTGGACTAAAAAACGGGGAAGATTTGAAGGAGATCAAACAAATGCTCATTAACGCTCATTTGAAAGGGCAAAAAAGTGTGCTTGTTGACGTTAAGTATCAATGATCAAGATGAGCCGAAATAATGTTGTGATCATTTTTTTTTTCGTTTTATTCATATTTTATTTTATATGGTCGCAATTTGCTCTATACGAGCATCGTGCATCGTTAAAAAATGCAGAGAAAAAAATTTACAATATTGCCGATAATCTGGAATTCTGGAAGCTTATGTCCATTCGGCAAGGAATACAGTTTGATGTTGACTATCTTGGGAATGACGTAAGAAACATTAAAATAACACCAATAAAAAATAATGATGGATTGCCTCTTAAGAATGAGGATAATCAATTTTATATACTGTCGTATAGCGGCGCAGATAAAAAAAGAAAAAAAGAGTTGGAGAGATATTTTTCCGACTTGGTGTTGCAAAATTATTTTTATGTAGTGACAGATAGAAATGGAAAGATCAAAGAAATGTTTTGGGACAAACCATAAAAAATATTCACCCCGGCTTTTCGCTGACGCAAAAATCTTCCTGCTTTTAGCCGCACGCTGATTTTGGTGTTAGAAGTTTATCGATTAGAAAATGATGGAACAACAAACGCCTATTTCATTTACACTGTCCAATATTTCAATCATCAATCTCTTTCCGGGTAGCGCTTAGCCTGACGGCTATGGGGTGTGTGGGTCGTTTTTGCTGAGAGCTCACTTCGTGAGTTGGTCGTGTGGTGACATTGGCGGTTGATATATATGGGTAGGCAGATATAATGCCTCCATGAATACCGAATCCCTTGCAGCTCTGTTCAAAACCCTTTCTGAGCCGGTACGCCTGAGAATTATTTATTTGTTGCTGGAGTCGGTTGAACTCTGTGTCTGTGATCTGGTGGACACATTGGGTCTGTCGCAGAGTGTGGTATCACGCCATCTTGCTTATTTACGCAATAATGGCCTGGTGTCTACCCGACGGGAGGGTGTGTGGATTCATTATTGTATTGTGCAGGACTGCTGCGATCCGTTGTTTGCGCATATCCGCCAGTGTGGTGCGGCGAATGCGGAGATGCAGGCGGATCTTGTGCGGTTAAAGGCCGTCAGTCAGTCGCACCATTGTCGTTAATACAAGGGTATTTTCGGGAGCTGCGAACCGTTTGCAGGACGCAGGCTGGAGTGTCCCGTTTTTTTAATCTCAATATATCTGTTTATACGGATGTACGATAATAAATATACACTAACAGGAACAAAAATAAGGAATCAGTATGGCAATTCGAGTCGGTATTAACGGTTTTGGACGTATGGGAAAGCTGGTGTTAAGGGCCGGATGGGGTTGTGCGGAGCTGGAGTTTATACACATTAATGACATCGCAGGTGATGCCGCTTGTCAGGCGCATTTGCTGGAATTCGATTCGGTACATGGCCGTTGGCCGCATGAGATTACGGCGACAGCAGATGCCATCATTATCGATGATAGTGAGGTGACTTACAGTCATCATGCTGATCCGGTGGAGGTAAACTGGGCAGCCAGGGGTGTTGATCTGGTGTTGGAGTGCTCGGGTCAATTCAAAACCGAAGCGGCGTTGCAGCCGTACTTTGATCAGGGTGTGAAGAAACTGCTGGTATCTGCCCCGGTGCCTGATCCGGCCCTGAATATTGTGATGGGCATTAACGATAATCTTTACGATCCTGAGCAGCATCATATTGTTACGGCGGCTTCCTGTACCACTAACTGTCTTGCACCGGTGGTTAAGGTGATGCACGAAGGTATCGGTATCCGCCACGGTTGTATGACCACGATGCATGACATCACCAATACCCAGGTCATCGTTGACAGGGCACACAAGGATCTGCGGCGGGCACGGGCCTGTGGTCAGTCGCTGATTCCCACAACAACGGGGTCGGCTAAAGCGATTACGCAAATCTTTCCGGCATTAAAAGGCAAGCTGAATGGTCTGGCAGTGCGGGTGCCGCTACTGAATGCCTCGCTCACTGATTTTGTTTTTGAGGCGGAACGTGCAACGTCTGTTGAGGAAGTGAATACCTTATTTCAGGCTGCCGCGAATGGCCCGCTGGCGGGTGTGCTGGGCTTTGAGACCCGCCCGCTGGTTTCTGTTGATTACAAGGATGATCCGCGTTCATCCATTGTTGATGCGCTGTCCACTTTGGTGATTGATGATACGCAGGTGAAAGTGCTTGCCTGGTATGACAACGAGTGGGGTTACGTCAATCGTATGATGGAGCTGGCGGTGAAGATTGCGCGGAGTCTGTAGCTGTGGAAAGTCGTTCCCATAACTTACGCAACTATCTGCTGATTACCGGCGGTTATTGGGCGTTTACCCTCACCGATGGTGCCATTCGCATGCTGGTGGTGCTTTATTTTCATCTGCTGGGTTATTCGCCTTTTGAGGTTGCGATGCTGTTTTTGTTTTATGAATTTTTTGGCATCGTCACCAACCTGGCGGGTGGATGGCTGGGTGCACGTATTGGCCTTAATCGTATTATGCATATGGGCATGGGTTTACAAGTGCTGGCGCTATTGATGCTGGCCGTGCCGGAGGCCTGGCTCAGTGTGGCTTATGTGATGGTTGCCCAGGCTTTGTCGGGTATTGCCAAGGATTTGAACAAGATGTCGGCCAAGGCCGGTGTTAAAACACTGGTGCCAGAACAGGATGACACACACAGTGATTCACGTTTGTTCAAATGGGTGGCAATGTTGACCGGCTCCAAAAATGCCTTGAAAGGCGTGGGATTTTTTCTTGGTGCATTGTTGCTTGAGTTTGCCGGTTTTCGGAATGCCTTGTTGATTCTGGCCGGTGGTCTGTTGTTTGTATTGTTGCTAACGGCAATGATGTTGCCGCATGAATTCGGTAAAACGAAAAACAAACCGACATTCACGCGAATTTTCTCCAATACACCAGCGATTAATGGACTTTCTGCCGCGCGGTTTTTCCTGTTTGGTGCGCGTGATGTCTGGTTTGTGGTGGGGCTGCCCGTATTTCTTTTTTCAGTGCTGGGCTGGCGTTTCAGTGAGGTCGGGGCTTTTTTGGCGCTATGGGTGATTGTTTACGGTATCGTTCAGTCCTGTGCCCCGATGATATTGCGCGGTCGTCATCCTGATGGAAAAACGGCACGTTGGTGGGCATTTGCCCTGATGCTGATTCCTGCCGCCATCGCGCTGGCTCTGCAACAGGGGTTGGAAGCAAACCGGGTGATTATTATTGGCCTGTTTGTTTTCGGTATCGTGTTCGCCATTAACTCGGCGGTACATTCCTATTTGATTGTTGCCTGGTCCGCGCATGATAAGGTTTCAATGAATGTCGGTTTTTATTACATGGCCAATGCCGGTGGGCGACTGACCGGTACCGTATTGTCCGGGTGGATATATCAAACCCAGGGACTGGAGGGGTGTTTATGGTGGTCAACGGCCTTTGTATTTGTGGCGGGCCTGCTGTCGTTGCGCCTGCCTGCGGGGGTGAAAAAAATGCACAGCCGCGGGATGGGCGCGTAGTTGTGCCCGTGCGTTCATTTTACATCCACTGTATCCGCGTGGGCAAAAAAGCAACTCCACCCTGCATGTGTTTTTAGCGCAAACCTAAAAGATAAATTGAATGATTACAGCGTTTTCCGGGCACGTTTTTTTTCCACTTCCAGTACATGCCGTGTTGTTGTTAGCACGGTATCCGGGTTGAGGCTCATGCTGTCAATGCCAATTTCTACCAGAAATTCTGCCATTTCAGGATAATCAGAGGGTGCCTGTCCGCACAGTCCCGAATAACAATGGTTGCGTTGCGCACCTTCCACGGCGAGTTTAATCATTTGTTTTACGCCGGGGTCACGTTCATCAAAGTCGAAAGAAATAATCCCGGAATCGCGATCCGCCCCCAACGTCAATTGGGTCAAATCATTGGAACCGATAGAAAAGCCATCAAACAGTTTGGCAAATTCATCGATAAGAATGACGTTGTTGGGTATTTCACACATGACATAGATTTCCAGTCCATTTTTGCCGCGTTGCAGGCCGTGTTTGGCCATGGCTTGCAGCACTTTTTTGCCTTCTTCAATGCGGCGGCAAAACGGGATCATCAATTTCACGTTAGTCAGTCCCATATCATCACGTACTCGTTTCATGGCTGCACATTCCAGCGCAAATGCTTCAGCGTAGGCGGGGTGAGTGTAGCGGGCTGCACCACGAAAACCGAGCATGGGATTATCTTCATGTGGCTCAAAATCGACACCACCGGGCAGCGTCGCGTACTCGTTGCTCTTGAAGTCCGATAAACGTACCACCACTGGTTTGGGCCAGAAAGCAGCGGCAATGGTGCCTACACCTTCGGAGAGTCGCTGCACAAAATAATCAGCACCATCGGTATAACCACTGACCAGTGCTGCCAGTGCATCACGGGTGCTGCGTTTGGTAATGCGTTCAGGATGCAGCAGGGCCATGGGGTGGGCTTTGATGTATTCGTTAATAATGAATTCCAGGCGTGCCAGGCCAACACCATCGTTAGGGAGAAAAGAGGTGGAAAATGCCAGATCCGGGTTACCCAGATTGATCATGATTTTTGTTTTGGGGCGTGGCAGGTGGGAGAGATCAGTTTCAGTGATGCCGTAATCAAGTTCACCACGGAAGATACGACCTTCGGTGCCATCTGCACAGGAAACAGTGATCATTGTTCCTTCTTCGATATTTTGTGTTGCATTGTCGCAGCCAACCACGGCAGGGACGCCCAGCTCGCGGGCAATGATGGCAGCATGACAGGTGCGCCCTCCGCGATTGGTGACAATGGCGGCGGCGATTTTCATGATTGGCTCCCAGTCGGGTGTGGTGGTGTTGGCCACCAGTACATCGCCGGGGTTGAATTCATGCAGGCAAGTCGCATCTGCAATATAACGTGCATGACCTGTGGCAATTTTGGTGCCCACGGCGTAGCCGCGTGCGAGAATTTCACCTTGTTGTCTTAAATGATACTGACGCAGCATATTGCCCTGTTTTTGTGATTCCACAGTCTCCGGCCGTGCTTGCACCATGTACAGCTCACCGTCGATACCGTCTCTGGCCCACTCCATATCCATAGGCCGGGTTTCGCCTGCTTTTTCACTGTAGTGTTTTTCCACTTTAATGGCGTAATCTGCCAGGGTGAGTACATCTTTATCACTGAGGCAGTAACGCTGGCGACCCGCTTCGGGGACGGGCACAATACGGGTGACTTCCAGCGAATCGTCTGTCGCGTAGATCATTTTGATTTGTTTACTGCCACGCTGGCGACGCAAGACGGTGCGATGGCCGGCTATGAAAGTGGGTTTGTGTACATAAAATTCATCGGGCTCCACGATACCCTGCACCACTGTTTCGCCCAGGCCGTAGGCAGCGGTGATGAAGACCACATCACGAAAACCGGTTTCGGTGTCCAGTGAAAACATGACACCGCTGGCATCAAGGTCTGAACGCACCATTTTCATGATGCCGATGGACAAGGCGACCTCGAAATGATCGAAACCATTGTTAATACGATAGTGAATGGCGCGGTCGGTGAACAACGATGCAAAGCAGTGGCGACAGGTATCCAGCAGTTGTTCGTTGCCACGGATATTGAGATAAGTTTCCTGCTGGCCTGCGAAGCTGGCCATGGGTAAATCTTCAGCCGTGGCCGAGGAACGCACCGCGAGACTCAGGCTGTCACCATATTCTTCCCGTAACAGCCTGTAGGCATCCAGAACCTGCTGCTGCAAAGTGCTTGCCAGTGGCGTATCGTAAATAATTGCACGCGCTTTGGTGCCGCGACGGGCGAGATCATCCATATCGTCGGGGTCCAGTCCCTCCAGTGTCGCTTTTAATGCATCCCAGCTACCGGCCTGAGTCAGTCCGTCGCGATAAGCTTCGGCGGTGATGGCAAAACCATTGGGGACTTTAATGCCCTGTGGTCCGAGTTCCTGGTACATCTCACCGAGGGCGGCATTTTTGCCACCCACCAGGGGGATGTCATCGATACTGATTTCATTAAACCAGCGGATGTAGTGATGCATATTGACTTCTCCTGTCAAGCGTCCGGTGCTATAGGCAGATGGGCCTGCATTCCTGGGCGGCCTCATCATTACTGATAATCCTATTCCCTTGGGTTCCCTTAAAACAACCCGGGTAATTCAGTAACGCGGTCCGTTAACGGAGACGGGTTTTCTTTGGTGCTTCCTTGTATCTGTTTAGAGTATAGTGATAATGTCAGTATTTGACTGATTTTGTTGGTTTTGCCTAAACAGAGTCATAACGATTGTTATCATCTTTTTGTATCAAGAAATACCTCGCCATCAGCGTTCTTTTGGATCCTGCTGTGGAGCAGTATAATTTTCTGTGGCATGGGCACCAGTGATAAGCATCAATAAAATGGTTGGCGATTGTTTGTTTCAATAAAAATTTCCTTTAAATCTACAGCAGTAGCCTCATTTTTTTTAGAAAAGAGTAAACTTAATTTTTCATTTTTAATCATTAACGTTATCGGTTTACCTTCTGAGGTATCAACATGAAGGTTGGAGATTGCCTTAGCTTCGGTTTTTACACAATCATTAAATTTTGGTGCTATGTCATACAGTTCATAAAAATATTCTTTCTCATTGAATCCTGATATTCTGAGATAGACGAAATATATTGTATCGTTTATATGGATTTCTTTAATTTTTTCAACAGAATCAGCTATGAAACAGTCATCTCTTTTAGAGCATGACACTAATATTAATAGTGCAAAGACAAACAACACAGTAGCAAATTTCCCGGGTCTCATGCGATCACTACCTCCAAGTGTCTTGCCATCTGGATGTGTATTTAAAGCCTTTCGCGACACCTGTTTTTGTAAGGTGATCTGATAAATCTACTGGTGGTTTTAAAGCAAATCCCTTTGCAAGCGGGATATCGGTAATAAAGTTTTTGTCGAACGGCTCAAAGTCATAGATGCTTTAGTTAAATACAGAAGCATGAAATTTTTAAAGGCGATAAAACAAGTTAGAAGCGTGTAGAGAAATTATCGGACAAAGAGTTATCTTTGATTTCTGATTATGATGTCAATTTTAGCGCGTGGTTTACGTCAAAAGCTGCCCGGATAAAGTGGTTTCAATCCATCATCGCGGTGTTGTCCGGCGGCTTTCTTTTCTTGCAGGCCATGTTTGAATACATCCCATAACATGCCGCCGTTCCAGTCCGTGGTTTCAGCAGCATAGAGGCTGCGATCAAGTTCGCGAAGGGGTGTTTGTCCTGTTTCGATACGTGCCGCAAGCGCACTCAGGCTGTGTGGTGGATCATCGGGCCAATAGCTATGGCCAAGTTTCAGCAATGCCTGGGCAGCGGTATGACGGTCATTGGCTGCGCAGGCCTTTTGCAGTTCGCGCAGGGCAGATTTTCGGTTTGCCGGATGATGTTGTTCAATGGCTGGCAATCTTGTTTTCCCGGTGGCCGGTACATGAATGCGTTGCCGCCTTTTAGCTCGCCGGACCAGTATTGCC
>Ga0256839_1005672_pt1 | contig 11380 bp, 13 predicted proteins | sample 354166metaG_FD_185968 | JGI IMG/M metagenome (GOLD analysis project Ga0256839, IMG submission 185968) | Hydrothermal vent microbial communities from Mid Atlantic Ridge, Atlantic Ocean - 354-166 | ecosystem: Environmental > Aquatic > Marine > Hydrothermal vents | place: Atlantic Ocean: Mid... | reverse complement strand
AGTCCGTAGATGCGCAGCAGTTGCTGGCGCACCGGGTCGTTGCCGGGGTCCACATGCTGCGGCCGCTGGCCTTCGTCCTTGCAGGCATTGATGAACCATTGCGCCTGTTTGGGCGGGTACTGTCCCTCGTCCAGCTCCAGCTGGCGCACCGCCCGCTTGACCATCCGCAACTGGTCGTCGCTGTCGAGGATCTGGAATGACTGGGGCAACTTCGCCTCTTGCCAGTGGGCGCGCAGCAGGCGATGGGACAGGCCGTGGAAGGTACCGACCCACATGGCTCCGGCGGCGATGCCCAGCAGCCGTTCGACGCGGCCGCGCATCTCGCGCGCCGCCTTGTTGGTGAAGGTGACGGCGAGCACCGCGAAGGGCGACAGTCCGCCCACTTCGCAAACCCAGGCGATGCGGTGGGTGAGCACGCGGGTCTTGCCGCTGCCGGCACCGGCCAGCACCCGCATCGGGCCCGGCTCGGCGGTGACCGCCTCGCGCTGCGGATCATTGAGGCCATCGAGTATGTGGGAAACATCCATGGAGGTGTGCCCTGGATCAAAAACGGCATTGTAAACGATCCCGCGGGCGCGGGTAGAACATATCGAGAACTTCAGGCGTAGCGATCGAGACGATTGCCGCTTCGCTGGCCGCCCACCGCATCCACCTGAAGCATCTCCTGATAAGCACTGATGGCCGGGCGCAAGGCCGGGTCGACCGCCTGCCAGGGATAGACGCGATCACGCGGAGCGCCATCGGCATCATCGACCAGCTCGCCCTGCAGGATGCGTCCGGATGCCGGCCCCGGATCGCGCCCGTCCAGCGCCGGACGGCGGCGGTCGTCGGCGTCATTGCCGGGTTGTTCACGGCGCGCCTGGGCGGACGGCGCCGGATATCCGAAGCTCAGCGGGGGGCGTGAACCGATCTGCATCCGTGGAGCATAGCCCGAAACCCGCTGCCGGGCCAGCGGCCGCCGCTCAGGGCAGCAGCGCCCCGGCCAGCCGCTCCATCACCCGCCGCCAACCCTGCTCCGCATCGGTCCCGGCCTGCGCGAACACCGCCGCCAGCTGGCGCCGCTGCTCGCCGGTCAGGGCCTCCTCGAAGGCCGCCCCGTCCGTGGTCAGCGACAGCCGCTTGATGCGCCGGTCCTGCGCATCGGCTTCGGCCTGCACCAGGCCGTCATCGATCAACTGCCGCAACGGGCGATGCAGGTATTGGCGGCTGACCCGCATGATGTCCAGCAGCTGCTTGTGGCTGCAGCGCGGGTGACGGCCGATGAAATAGAGAATGCGGTGGTGTACGCGGCTGTACCCGCGCTCCGCCAGCCGCCGGTCGGGCTGCGCGGTGATCGCGCGGAAACCGAAGTGCAACAGCTCCAGGGCCGCGTTCAGCCGGGCTTCTTCATCCGTCGGGGCGGTATTCTTGTCAATCATGTTGACATGATAGCGCCGGATGCGACACCATTCGAATGTTCAATAGTATTGACATAACTGGAGACACACCCATGGGACAGGCGATCTGCTGGATGGACGATGAGCTTCTGCCGCTGCACGCGGCCCGGGTGCCGGTGCTGGACCACGGTCTGCTCTATGGCGACGGCGTGTTCGAGGGCATCCGTTTCTACGGCGGCGAGCCCTTGCTGCTGGCGGAGCACCTGCGGCGATTGCGCGACTCGGCCCGCGCCATCGCCCTCGACCTGCTCTGGAACAGCGACGAACTGGAGCGGATCGTTCGCGATACCGTCGCCGCCAGTGGCCTCGACGATGGCTATCTGCGGCTGCTGGTGACCCGCGGCGACGGCGCGCTGGGCATCGATCCGCGCAGTTGCGTCCGGCCACGGCTGATCGTCATCGCCGACCGCCTGCAACTGCTGGACCCGGCGGTCCGCCATCAGGGCGCGCGGCTGATCATCGCCGCGACCCGCCGCCTGCCAGCCGACGGGCTGGACCCGCGCATCAAGAGCCTCAACTACCTCAATCACATCCTGGCGCGCATTGAAGCCAACCGCGCCGGTGCCGACGAGGCGGTGCTGCTCAATGCCCAGGGGCGGGTCACCGAGGGCAGCGCGGACAACCTGTTCATCGTGCGCGACGGCCAGGTATGGACGCCGCCGGTCAGCGACGGCGCGCTGGCCGGCATCACCCGGGGCCTGCTGTTCGAACTGGCGGGCGAAGCGGGCATTGGCATCGCCGAGCGGAGCCTGACCGCCTTCGATCTCTACAGCGCCGACGAATGCTTCCTCAGCGGTACCGCCGCCGAGCTGATCCCGGTGCGCAGCATCGACGACCGGGCCATGGCCAGCTGCCCCGGCCCGGTGTTTGAGCGACTCGATGCAGCCTTCCACGCACGGGTGGAACAGCTGCGTGCTCAGGGCCGGAGCAGATCGGCCCACTGAGCACCGGTCAGGCGCCGCAAATCCTCCGGCGTCAGTCCGATTTCCAGTCCACGCCGCCCGCCGCTGACGAAGACCCGGTCCAGCAATGCCGCGCTGCGCTCGATGAAACAGGGCAGGCGCCGTTTCTGCCCCAGCGGGCTGATGCCGCCGGGCACATAGCCGGTGGCGCGGCGGGCGTCTTCGGCGTCGGCCAGCACGGCCTTGCGCGCCCCTGCGGCGCGGGCCAGAAGCTTCAGATCCAGCTGGCGGTGCACCGGCAGCAACGCCAGCGCCAGGCGCTGATCGGACAGCCGAAGCACGAGGGTCTTGAACACCTGTTGCGGTTCCAGCCCGAGGCGGTCGGCGGCTTCCAGTCCCCAGGGGCCTTGGCCATCACCGACCGGGTATTCATGAAGGCTGAAGTCGATCCCGGCGCGGCGGGCCTGCAGCACCGCCGGGGTCATTCAGTCCGCGTCCTGCCAGCGTTCGGCGGCGGCATCGTCGCTGGATTTCGCTTCCACCCAGGTCTCGCCGTCGGTGGTGATTTCCTTCTTCCAGAAGGGGGCGCGGGTTTTCAGGTAATCCATCAGGAATTCGCAGGCCTCGAAGGCATCGCGGCGGTGGGCGGAAACGGTGACGACGGCGACGATGTTGTCGCCGACTTCCAGCCGGCCGACGCGGTGAACAATGGCCAGGTCGTCGATGGCCCAGCGCGCCCGGGCCTGTTCGGCGATCTCGCGCAGCGCCTTTTCGGTCATTGCCGGGTAGTGTTCCAGCTCCAGCGCGCGCAGGTTCTGCGCCTCGGAACGGTCACGCACCCGGCCGGTGAAGCTGACCACGGCGCCGATGTCCCGCCGTTGACCGACCAGATCGCGGGTCAGCGCGGACACATCGAAATCTTCATTCTGCACACGGATCAGCATTTCAGCCTCCGGTCACCGGTGGAAAGAAGGCCACCTCGTCGCCATCGGCGATCGGGTGATCGTCATCGACCATCTGCTGATTGACCGAGGCCAGCAGGCGGCCTTCGCCAAAAGCCTGTTCCCAGTCCCCGCCACGGGCCGCCAGCCAGTGGCGCAACTGGCCGACGCTGGCAACGCCCCCGGGCAGTTCCAACGATTCCGAGGACTGGCCGACGGCTTCACGAAGACTGGCGAAATAGAGCAACTGGATCATGCCGTTCTCCTCAGGCAAGCAGGTCACGGAACGCGTAATAGCGCACCGGATCCCCGGCCGTGACCGAGGTGTTTTCGGGGATTTCCACCAGTCCGTCGGCCCAGCTGGTGGACATCAGCACACCGGAACTCTGGCTGGGGTAGAGTTCGGCGGCCAGCGCGCCGTCCGCTGCACGGATCAGCCGCGCGCGGGCGAACTCGCGGCGGCTGTCGGGCCGGGGCCAGTCGAAGGCGGCGCGCACGGTAAAGGCTTCCGCCCGCGTCGGCTGCATGCCCGTCATCTGCTTGATGAAGGGGGCAACGAACAGGCAGAAACCGGCGAACACCGACACCGGATTGCCGGGCAGGCCGAGAAAGGCGGTGTCGCCGATAAACCCGAAAGCCAGCGGCTTGCCCGGCTTGATGCGGATGCGCCACATGTCCAGCTCGCCCAGCTGTTCCAGCGCGGCGCGCACATGGTCCTCCTCGCCCACCGAGACACCGCCACTGGTGATCACCAGGTCGGTGCGCGCGCTGGCCTTTTGCAGGGCTTCGAGGGTCTGGCCCAAGGTGTCTCCAACGATGCCGAGGTCAACGATCTCGCAGCCCAGCGACTGCAGCAGGCCGTTCAGGGTATAACGGTTGGAATCATAGATCTGCCCGTCGCCCAGCGGCTGGCCCGGTTCGACCAGTTCGTCACCGGTGAAGAAGATGCCCACGCGCGGGCGGCGGCAGACCTGCAAGCGGTCACGGCCCACCGAAGCCGCCAGGCCCAGCTCCTGGGCGCGCAGGCGGGTACCGGACGCGATCACCGTCTGACCGGCGCGGATGTCTTCGCCGGCGGCGCGTATGTTCTGGCCCGGCGTCACCGAAGCGCTGAAGCGCATCCAGTCGCCATCGCGGCAGACCTGTTCCTGCATGATCACCGCATCGGCACCCGGCGGGATGGGCGCGCCGGTGAAGATGCGCGCGGCGCTGCCCGCTTCGAGCGGCTCGCCCACTTCACCGGCGGGGATGCGCTGGGTCACCCGCAGGCGGGTTTCCCCATCGGGCCGCACATCGGCGCAGCGGATGGCGTAGCCGTCCATCGCGCTGTTGGCGGCCGGAGGCACATCGATCGAAGAGCGGATGTCCTCCGCCAGCACGCGGCCCAGCGCTTCGGTCAGGCCGACCGTTTCCTGCTGCCGTATCGGCTTCGCGCGGTCGAGCAGGGCCTGCAGGGCTTCTTCGTAGGGAATGAGGCGGACTTCGGGAGTCGCCGAATCACAACCGCAGGATGTCATCGATGGCTGCTCCTCATGGCGTCATTGTTCGAGAAAACGCGGCATCATTTCCACCAGATTGCAGGGCCGGTGGCGGATGTCGAGCTGATGACGGATGATGCCGTCCCAGCCGTCCTTGCAGGCGCCGGGCGATCCCGGCAGGCAGAAGATCGGCGTGCCGTTGGCCAGGCCGGCCAGGGCGCGGGACTGGATGGTGGAGGTCTTGATCAGCTCCCAGGAGAGCATGCGGAAGACCTCGCCGAAGCCTTCGATTTCCTTGTCGAACAGTGGCTTGACCGCCTCGGGCGTGATGTCGCGGCCGGTCAGGCCAGTGCCGCCGGTGGTGATCACCGCCTGCACCGCCGGATCGGCGATCCAGCGCGACAGTTCCGCGCGGATGCGGTAGCGGTCGTCGGGGACGATCAGTTTCTCGGCCAGGCGGTGGCCATCGGCGGTCAGCCGCTCCACCAGCAGGCGGCCGGACTTGTCGTCAGCCTCGGTACGGGAATCGGATACCGTCATTACCGCTATGTCCAGCGGCTGGAACGGTGTGTCGGAAGATGCGTGGCTCATGATGTGCTCGTTTCTGCGCTGAACGTGTAAGACCTTCGGGACCGTGCCCGAAGCCGTCATTTTACACGATGCGCCTCAGGCAATATCGGAAAATCGGGCGCGATCACCCACCCAGTTGGCCACCAGCCGTTGCCGCCGTTGCACCTGATCCGGCTGCATCAGCCGCTCGGCCAGCGACTCCGCCAGGGGGAACAGCGCACGGTCACGCAGGAGGTCCGCAATGCGGAAACCGGCTTCGCCGGTCTGTCGGGTGCCCAGCACCTCGCCGGCACCGCGCAGCTCCAGGTCTTTTTCGGCGATGACGAAGCCGTCCTGATGGTCGCGGATGATCTCCAGCCGCTCCATCACCTGCCGCGACGGCTGCTGGCCGAGCAGCAGCAGGCAGTAGCTCTGCTCGCTGCCGCGGCCCACCCGGCCGCGCAGCTGATGGATCTGTGACAGGCCGAGGCGCTCCGGGTTCTCGATGATCATGATGCTGGCATTGGGCACATCGACGCCGACCTCGATCACCGTGGTCGCCACCAGCAGCTGCAATTCACCGTTCTTGAACGCCTGCACCACGGCCTCTTTCTGCGCCGGCTTCATGCGGCCATGCACCAGCCCGATCTTCACTTCCGGCAATTCGTGGCACAGCTGCTGGTGGGTGCTTTCGGCGGCCTCGCACTGCAGCGCTTCCGATTCCTCGATCAGCGTGCATACCCAATAGATCTGCTTGCCATTGTCACAGGCGGCGCGCACCCGTTCAAGCAATGCCGGCCGCTGCGCGGCGGCGATCAGCGAGGTGACCACCGGGCTGCGCCCAGGCGGCAGTTCGTCGATCTGCGCGTAGTCCAGATCGGCATAGACCGACATCGCCAGGGTACGCGGGATCGGTGTCGCCGTCATCACCAGCTGGTGAGGCACCAGGCCATCCGGCGCCTTGTCGCGCAGGGCCTGCCGCTGGGCGACGCCAAAGCGGTGCTGTTCGTCGATGATGACCAGCCCCAGGGCGCTGAAGGCCACCGACTGCTGGAACAGGGCGTGGGTGCCGATGACCATGCGCGCCTGGCCGCTTTCGATCAGCCCTTCCTTCTGTGCGCGCCGGCGGCCCTTGTCGCTGCCGGTGAGCAGCACCACCTCGATGCCCAGCGGCGTGTACCATTCGGCAAAATTGCGGGCATGCTGCTCGGCCAGAATCTCGGTGGGCGCCATCAGCGCCACCTGGTAACCGCTGTCGATGACCGGCAGCGCCGCCATAGCCGCGACCAGGGTCTTGCCGCTGCCCACATCGCCCTGTACCAGCCGCAGCATCGGCCGCCCGCGGGCGAAATCGCCCATCAGTGCGTCGATGACCCGCTGTTGCGCGCCGGTCAGGCGGAACGGCAGCCCCGCCTGCAATGCCTGTTGCAACGCCTGCCCGCCCTCGACCCTGGGCGCGGGCAGCGCGGCCAGCTCGGCGCGGCGCTGCAGCAGAGTGATGCGGTGGGCGGCCAACTCCTCGACGATGAACCGCCGCTGAGCCGGATGGCGCACCGCCTGGATCCGGCGGACATCGGCCGCATCGCGCGGGTTGTGCAAACGCAGCAGCGCATCGCTCACCGCCGGCAGACCCTGCTCGACGAGCCAGTCCTCGGGCAGGGTTTCCTGCAATCCCTTGTCCGCCAGCTCATCGAGCAGCTGGCGCATCAGCCGGCGCAGGCCCTGCTGGTGCAGGCCGTCGGTGGTGGGATATACAGGGGTCAAGGCCTGCGGCAGCGGGGGCGGATGGGTTGGATCGATGGGCTGGATTTCCGGGTGCGCCATTTCCGCTGCGCCGGCGATCATCCGCACCTCGCCGAAGCCGCGCAGCCAGGCGCCCTTTTCCATCAGCTTCTGCTGGGCGGCGCTGAAATGGAAGAAGCGCAGGGTCAGGATGCCGCTGTCGTCGCCGACCTTGACCAGCAGCACGCGGCGACTGCGCCCGCCGCGGCGGAAACTGACCGCGGCCTGCAGCACCTCACCCTCGAACTGCGCCGTCTGGCCCGGCTGCAGCGCGCCGATGGGGGTGATGCGGGTGCGGTCCTCGTAGCGCAGCGGCAGGTGGAACAGCATCTGCTGCTTGTCGCGTATGCCCAGGCGGGCCAGCTTTTCCTGCAGCCTGGGGCCGACGCCCTTGAGTGTGGAGACGGCTTCCCTGCTCCAGTCGTCCACGGCCTGTCTAGCCGCCGAGCACCATGATCGCGTCCATCTCGACCCTGACGCCCTTGGGCAGTTCCTTGACGCCGATCGCGGCGCGCGCCGGATAGGGCTGCTCGAAGTAACGCGCCATCACTTCGTTGACGGTGGGGAAATTGGACAGGTCGGTGAGGAAGATGTTGAGCTTGACGATGTCCTGCAGGCGGCCGCCGGCGGCTTCGCAGACCGCGCTGAGGTTGTCGAACACGCGCTCGATTTCCTCGACGATGCCTCCATCGACCACTTCCATGCTGGCCGGATCGAGCGGTATCTGGCCGGACAGATACACCGTGTCGCCGACGCGCACGGCCTGTGAATAGGTGCCGATCGCCGCCGGGGCGCGGTCGGTGGAAATGATCTGCTTGCTCATGTGCTTGCTCCGGTGTTGGGGCGGGCAGCGCCCGCGTTCAGTCGCGGTAGATTCTATTGACCACCGGCAGCGCCCGCAATTTCTTCATGATCCGCGCCAGGTGGATGCGATCACGCACGGTGATGACGAAGGTGGTGGTGGAAATCAGGCCGTCCTTCTCCGACTGACTGACGGATTCGATGTTGGCGGCCATGTCGGCGATGGTGGTGGCCATCTGCGCCAGGGCGCCGCGCTGGTTTTCCACCTCGACGCGGATCGCGGCCTGAAATTCGCCCTCCACATGCTCCGACCATTGCACATCCTGTTTCTGGAAATCGTGCTTCGGGTCGTTCATGTTCTTGCAGTTGAGGCGATGCACCACCAGACCCCGCCCCTGGGAGAAATGGGCGACGATGGGGTCACCGGGCACCGGCCGACAGCATTTGGCATAGGATACGACCATGCCCTCGGTGCCCTTGATCGGCAAGGGCTTGCCGGAGGGGTCCAGCGACGCACCCTCCTCCTCGCCGGGCTCGTCCTCGACCAGCGCCTTGGCCACCAGCGTGGCGGTACGGTTGCCGAGGCCGATTTCGGTGAGCAGTGCTTCCTCGCTGTCGAGGCCATACTGTTCCAGCAGCGCCGTCATGCGCCTGGCTTCGGGCTGAAAATCCTTGCCCCTGAGCTGCGCCAGGGCCTGGCTCAGCAGCCGCTCGCCCAGATCCCGCGCCTCGTCCTGTTGCAGCGACTTGAGGAAGTGCCGGATGTTGGTGCGCGCCTTGGCGGTGACCACATAGTTGAGCCAGCTGGGGTGCGGCCGCGAATGCTCGGAAGTGATGATCTCCACCATCTGGCCATTGAACAGCCGGGTGGACAGCGGCGACATGCGGCGGTCGATGCGCGCGGCGACGCAGGTGTTGCCGATATCGGTGTGCACCGCGTAGGCGAAATCCACCACCGTGGCATGGCGCGGCAGTTTCTTGATGTCGCCCTTGGGGGTGAACACATAGATCTCGTCCGGGAACAGGTCGACCTTTACATTCTCCAGGAATTCCAGCGAGCTGCCGGCACGTTGCTGCATCTCGAGCAGCCCCTTGAGCCATTCCAGGGCACGGGTCTGGGCGCTTTCGTTGCTGGATTCCTCGCCCTTCTTGTACAGCCAGTGGGCGGCGATGCCGGAATTGGCGAAGCGCTCCATCTCGTGGGTGCGGATCTGCACCTCGATGGGCACGCCGTGCGGGCCGAACAGGCTGGTGTGCAGCGACTGATAGCCGTTGGCCTTGGGGATCGCCAGGTAATCCTTGAAGCGGCCGGGGATGGGCTTGTACAGGTTGTGCATGACCCCGAGCACACGGTAGCAATCGTCCACCGAGTGGGTGAGGATGCGCACGCCGAACACATCGGTGAGCTGATGGAAGCTCAGGCGCTTTTCCTTCATCTTGCGGTAGATGCTGTGGATGTTCTTGGTGCGGTAACGCACATCGGCATCGATTTCCACCTCGCTGAGGCGATCGCGGATTGCCGTCTCGATGGTGTTGAAGATCTCCTTGCGATTGCCGATGACCTCGCGGCAGGCCCGCTTAAGTGCCCGGTAGCGCATCGGCCAGGCATGGCGCACCGACAGGTCCAGCAGTTCGTGACGCATCGAGTAGATGCCCAGCCGGTTGGCGATGGGGGCGTAGATGTCCATGGTCTCGCGGGCGATGCGGCGCCGCTTGTCGGGGCGCATCGCCCCCAGCGTGCGCATGTTGTGCAGCCGGTCCGCCAGCTTGATGAGGATGACGCGGATGTCCTTGACCATCGCCAGCATCATCTTGCGGAAGTTCTCCGCCTGCTGCTCCGCCTTGGAATTGAAGCTGAGGTGGGTCAGCTTGCTGACGCCATCCACCAGTTCCGCCACTTCCTCGCCGAAATCCTCGGCCAGCTGCTCCTTCAGTGTAGGGGTATCCTCGATGACATCGTGCAGCAGCGCGGCAATGATGCTCTTGTAGTCCATGCGCATGCCGCAGAGGATGCGCGCCACCGCGATGGGGTGAAAGATATAGGGCTCGCCGGAAACCCGCTTCTGGCCCTCATGGGCCTGGGCACCGAACAGGTAGGCGCGGTAGACCTCGGCCACCTGGGCGCTGTCCAGGTAGTCTTCGAGGTCGTGACAAAGGTCGCTGATCAGGTAACGCGGTTGCTCGCCCTCGGGCGTATCGTCAACGGCGGAGCAGGCGTATTTTTCGGCCGGCGAGTCCGGAGTGGGTGCGGGGACAGGAGCGTTATCCGGACTCGCCATGCAGCACTCAGTTCATGTCGAGGGCGGCGTTGTCCAGGCTGTTCTGAGTGATCTGCTTGACCAGCTCCTCGTCGGAGGCGATGGCGGCCATTTCCTGCTGGGTCTCCATCTCGTCCATGCTGTCAGGAGAGATCAGGTTGTCGGCAATCTCACGCAGGGCAATGACCGTCGGCTTGTCGTTGTCTTCCGGCAGCAGCGGGTCGGCACCCTTGTAGATCTGGCGGGCGCGGCGGGCGGCCAGCAGAACCAGTTCAAAGCGGTTATCGACATGTTCGAGGCAGTCTTCAACGGTAATACGCGCCATGGGGGCTCCTGGATATCGGGTTCGGGTTTCATGAAACAGCCCTTAATGATAACCCAAGCCGAGGCTTTTGCCTATAGCAAACGAAGGCCATGCCGGGTAATCGCCGGCCCGGTTCCCGCCATAACCGGCAGCCGCCCTCTGCACGCGCCAAGCTGAATCGACTCGGCGCGCCTGGTTATTGCAGCTTTTCCACTTCACTCACGATTTTTGCCGCGAGGGCTTCGATGAACGGCTCTTCATGCTCCCGTTTACGCAGGCCTCCGGCCATGACCTTGATGTTCATCAGCATCCCGCCCTTGTAGGTCAGCTTGTCGCGCTCGACCACGGCCATCGGTTCCTGTCCATGGCCCACCTCGATGCGGTAGGCAAATCCGGGATAACCCAGCGAATCGGTCGCCAGTGGCGTCCCCTCCCCGACAAAATGACGGATGTATTTCGCCCTGACCTTCAAGGCCGGCGCTTCGGCGCGATCGGTCAGAAAGCCCTTATCAGTCAAGCGTTTGCGCAAGGCCCGTTCAAAGCGCTGTTGCAATTCCTGCTCATCAAAATAATCAATGTCCGGCCGGTGATCCTGCACAAGTTCAAGCCGCGCTTCAGTCAATCGGTAGGGGCCAGGCGCTTTTTGTTGCGCTGCACTTTCCTGATGACCGACCGATGCGCAACCGGCGATCAGGCTGGCGAATACAAAAGCAAACATGGGTACGAACGGGTTCTTCATTTCCTTCTCCTTTTGGGTTGATGCTCATTCATGCGAATTCAGTGTGGTCAATAGTCCGACACGATGAAGGCCTTGTTCGGGTGCAGCAGGCCTTCGGCCTGCATGCGTTCTCGGTCCAGGTTCTTGATGCGGATGCTGGCGACGACTTCGCGCACGGCGTTCTTGAGCCAGGCTTCGGCCTGTTCGACGG
>Ga0256839_1005671_pt1 | contig 11380 bp, 11 predicted proteins | sample 354166metaG_FD_185968 | JGI IMG/M metagenome (GOLD analysis project Ga0256839, IMG submission 185968) | Hydrothermal vent microbial communities from Mid Atlantic Ridge, Atlantic Ocean - 354-166 | ecosystem: Environmental > Aquatic > Marine > Hydrothermal vents | place: Atlantic Ocean: Mid... | reverse complement strand
GGCTGTCGGCTGCCGGGAATTCCCTGCCGTCCTCTTCTGCCCCAAGCGCCACGGACACCAACTGGTCCATCAAGAATGCAAATACCGTCATGTATATCAATGCAGCCACCGCCCAGCCGCCACCTGCCAGCGCACCTGCCGTCAGCAGCGGCACCGGTGCCAGCGTCGCCAGCGCGAAAAGGGCTACCCGTGGTTTCACTTTCCAACTCCATCGGTCGCGATGGGCAAGTCTTTACCTTTTCACGCGAAAAATGCCATAGGCACGGAGCGGATGGAAAGGAGCCGGATATGAACGCACCTGGGATGGCGTTGGCACTGCTTGGCGGCCTTTCGGCGCTTGCGTATTTTCGGCTGAGCGACGCGCGCCCAAACTGGCGGCGGTCGGTGATCAAGACGCTGCCGCTTGCCTGTCTTGCGTTGGCCGCGATCATTGCCGGTGCGCCCGCCTGGCTTTCCGGTGCGTTGCTGCTGTCGGCGCTTGGTGACTTTGCCCTGTCGCGGCCCGGCCAGCAGGCATTTCTTTACGGCCTGGCAAGTTTTGCGTTGGCGCATGTGCTTTTTGCGCTGCTGTTTCTGTCACTGTCCGGTCAGCCGCTTTGGGCCGCTTTTGTCACCGCGCCGGGCCCGGCGCTGGCCTTTGTCGTCCTGGCGTTGTCCTGCGAGTTGTGGCTGGCCCCGCACACCGGCGTGCTGCGTTGGCCGGTGCGCGCCTATATTGTGCTGATCGGCGCGATGATGCTGGCCGCGCTCACCTTGCCGGCGTCGTATCGGCTGGCCACGCTTGGGGCTGTCGCTTTTGTGCTGTCGGACCTCGTGCTGGCGGTCCAGCGGTTCCGGCTTGCGCCGGACAGTTCCCTGCGCCGCCCGGTCGGTTGGCTGCTTTGGGCGTTATACATCTGCGGGCAGGGCGCGATCTTGTGGGGTGTCATGGCGGCCTGACGCCCTTCCAATGGCTGCCAAGACAGATTAAGTGAGCTTGGTCACACGGAGTCTCGCGCATGTCTTTCTTCAAGAAGCTCAAGAACAAGTTGTTCAAGTCCTCCCAAAAGCTCGAGGAAGGGCTGGATGCCATCGTTGGTGACGGTGGCGTCGAGGAAGAGGTCGAAGAAATCGTCGAAGGCGCGCCTGCGGCCGAGGAAGCCGCCCGGCAACCGGCCCAGGATCAGGAGGCCGCGCCGGACCGGGAACGCGCGCTTCAGGAGGCGCGCGCACGCGAGCAGCAGGCGCGAGATGAAGAAATCCGTGCGCAGGAAATCGAGCGCGAAAAGCGCGAACGCGAGGCGCAAGAGCGTCAGGCGCGTGACCAACGCGAGCGCATGGCTGCGGCTGAACGGGCGCAGCAGAACGCACGCGAGAAAAGCGAGCAGGCCGACCGCGCCGCGCAGCAAGCGTTGCAGGCGGAACGCGCGCGTCAGGACCAGGAGAAAGCGGCGCGTGATCTGGTCGAAAAAGAACAGGCGGCGCGGGCGAAAGCCGAGGAAGACGCTGCTGCCCGTGCGCGGGTCACCCGTGAAAAGGCGCAGGCCGAACAGGCCGAGCGCGAACGGGCCGAAGCCGAAAGGGCCGAAGCCGCGCAGGCGCGCGCAGCCGCAGACGCCGCAGAAGCAGACGCCGCAGAAGCAGACGCCGCAGCCGAACCACAGCCGCACGCGGAGGCGCCGGCCCTGACGCCCGGAGCGCCGCTGTCGACGGTGGCTCCGGTGCTTGCCGCGCTGGATGAGGCCGAAGCGGATGCGGGCGCGAAGAAACCCGGCCTGTTTGGTCGCATGCTGGGCCGCAAGGAGAAGAAAAAGGTCATCCGGCGCGAACTGGATGACGATATGCTGGAAAGCCTCGAAGAGCTGTTGATCAGTGCCGACATGGGGGTTGATACCGCCCTTCGTGTCACGGCCAATCTTGCCGAGGGGCGGTTTGGCAAGAAACTCTCGGCCGACGAGATCAAGCAGCTTCTGGCCGACGAGATCGCCCGCATCATGGAGCCGGTTGCCAAACCCATGCCGCTTTACCCGCAAAAGCCGCAGGTGGTGCTGGTTGTGGGCGTGAACGGGTCGGGCAAGACCACGACCATCGGCAAGCTGGCCAGCCAGTTCAAGGCCGCCGGCAAGAAGGTGGTGATCGCCGCCGGCGACACGTTCCGCGCCGCTGCGGTTGAGCAGCTTCAGGTCTGGGGCGAACGCGCCGGGGTGCCGGTGCTGACCGCGCCCGAGGGCTCGGACCCGGCGTCGCTGGCTTTTGATGCGATGACAAAGGCGCAGGAAGACGGCGCCGACCTGCTGATGATCGACACCGCCGGCCGTTTGCAGAACCGCGCCGACCTGATGGAGGAACTGGCCAAGATCGTCCGCGTCATCCGCAAGAAGGACGAGACCGCGCCGCACAACACGATCCTCGTGCTCGATGCCACGACCGGGCAGAACGCGCTGAACCAGGTCGAAGTGTTCCAGAAACTCTCGGATGTGTCGGGGCTTGTGATGACCAAGCTCGACGGCACTGCCAAGGGCGGTGTGCTGGTCGCGCTGGCCGACAAGTTCGGCCTGCCGATCCATGCCATCGGGGTTGGTGAGCAGATTGATGACCTTGCCCCGTTCGACCCCGAAGAATTCGCCCGCGCCCTGACCGGGGCCGAGGGGTGATCACCTGCCGTCGTCGGGTGGGTCGGGAATATCGTTTTCGAAACGGCGCAACACCCACAGGACGATCAGCGCCATGACGGTTGCCAGTGCCGCCAGCGGAATCTGCCCGGCGCCACAGGCCAGCCCCAGCGCGCCGGCCAGCCACATGCCGGCCCCCGTCGTCAGCCCGTGGACATGGCCGCGCGCGTTGATGATGGTGCCGGCCGCCAGAAAGGCCACGCCCGACGTCACGGAAGCGATCAGGCGCAGCGGGTCGAACTTGACGCGCGCCACATCGGCCCCCCAGTCGGTGGTGATCATGCCGAAGGCCACCAGCGTGAATACGCAGGCCGCAAGGGCAATCATCATGTGCGTGCGCATGCCGGCGGGCTTGTTGTGCAGATGTCTTTCAAAGCCGATCAACCCGCCCAGCACCATCGCCGCGACCAGACGGAAGGCGACAACGACCATCGGCAGCGGTTCGGTGCTGAACATGAACTCCGATGTCAGGGCTTCGTTCATCTGGCGGTCTCCTGTCCGGGCGTCGCGCGACCCTAGCGCCCGCGCTGCACCCTGTCGAGGCAAGGCCACATGAGCGACTGGCTGATCACGCTCGAGGGCACCGAGGCCGGGCGCACGCTGGCGATGATGCTGGCGCTGGCCTCTGCATTGCTTCACGCAGTATTCGGCGCGCTGCAGAAAGGGCGGCATGACCCCTGGCTCAGCCGCGGCGCGATGGATTTCAGCTATGGGCTGATGGCCGCGCCGATCGCTCTTTTCCTGGTGCCCTGGCCGCAGAAGGCTCTTTGGCCCATTCTCGCGATCTCGATTGCCATCCATACCGGCTACAAGCTGGTGCAGGCGATGGCCTATGGGCGCGGCGCCTTCACCGTGGTCTATCCGGTGGTGCGCGGCACCGGTCCCGTTTTTACCGTGATCGGGGCATGGTTGCTGTTTGGAGAAGCGTTTTCCGGTGTGCAGTGGCTTGGCCTGGCCGTATTGGTCAGCGGTATTTTCGGGCTTGCCATTTACAATATCCGGACCATCCGCATCGACCGTGCAACGTTGCTGCCGGCGCTGGGGCTGGCGGTGCTCACAGGCGGTTTCGTTGCGGCTTACACGACCTGGGACGCGGGCGGCATCCGTGCGGCTGTCAACCCGTTCACCTATCTTGCCTGGCTGTTCTTTCTTGAAGGGCTGTTCATCATGCCGACCATCGCAGCCCTGCGCTGGCGCCAGATGGCGCAACCACCGGCGCCTGGCCCGCTGGCGCTGCGTGGCATCTTCGGCGGGGTTGTTGCGTTGCTGGGTTTTGGCGGCATCATGCTGGCGACGCGGCTGGACAAGGTTGGCGAGGCGGCTGTCCTGCGCGAGACCAGTGTGGTTTTCGCCGCGCTGATTGGCTGGCTCGTGCTGAAGGAAACGGTTGGCCTGCGCCGTTTTGCGCTTATGGCGTTGATTGCGCTGGGCGCCGTGATAGTAGAGACGGGCGGCTGAAGGAAAGAACAGGCATGTCGGAAAAGAAGATCAACCCATTCGTGAAGATGGCCCTTGAGATGGGGCCGATCCTGGCTTTTTTCATTCTCTATTTCCGGTTGCGCGACGAGACATTTTCCATCGGCGGAACCGACTATTCCGGCTTCATTGTCGTGACCGCGATCTTCATCCCTTTGATTGCACTGTCCACGGCTGCGCTCTGGCGCCTGACCGGAAAGGTCGCGCGGATGCAGATTGCGACGCTGGTGCTGGTGGTGATTTTTGGAAGCCTCACCATCTATTTCAACGATGAGCGCTTTTTCAAGATGAAGCCGACGATGATCTACCTGCTGTTCGGAGGCACGCTTGCCTTCGGTTTGATGCGCGGCAAGTCCTATCTTGAATTCATGATGGGCGAGGTGATGCCGCTCAAGCCGGAAGGCTGGACGAAGCTGACGCAGCGCATCACCGCGTTTTTCTTCGGGCTGGCCATTCTCAACGAACTGATATGGCGCAATTTCTCAACCGACGCCTGGGTGAATTTCAAGACTTTCGGGCTGACGGCGGCGGTGTTCCTGTTTTTCATGACGCAGGGCGGGCTGATGATAAAATACGGGATCGAGCCGGACCCGGATGAGGAAGATGATGCCTGACAAAGGGTGGCCCGCCATGGCGGGCCATGCCTCCGGCGGGGATATTTATACGAAAAAGAAGTGCTTACGGCTTTTTCTTGAACAGGATTTCCTGAGCCTTTTTGTCGTCCTGCAGGTTTGAGGTCTGATCCGCGCCAAGGGCTGCGCCCTTTTGCACGGCAGGGCGCGCACCGACAAGATCGAGCCAGCGTTTCATGTTCGGTTTGTCGTCCATGGTTTGCCCCTGGCCTTCCCAGATTGTCGACCATGGCCAGATCGCGATGTCGGCAATCGACAGAAACTCGCCCGCGACATATTCGTTTTCGGACAATTGCTTGTCGAGCACCTTGTATAGCCGCGCGACCTCGTTCTTGTAGCGTTCCTTGGCGTATGGCAGATCATGGGGCGGGTCCATGTTGGGGGCGTATTTGATGAAATGATGGGCCTGGCCGCACATCGGCCCCAGACCGCCCATCTGCCACATCAGCCACTGTTCGACTGCGGTCTGCTCTCGCTCGTTCCTGCCGTAGAGATTTCCGGTCTTGCGTGCGAGGTATTGCAGAATTGCGCCGCTTTCGAAGATCGAGATCGGCTGGCGGTCCGGCCCTTCCGGGTCAATGATGGCGGGCATGCGGTTGTTTGGCGAGATCTTCAGAAACTCGGGTTTGAACTGGTCGCCTGCGCCGATGTTCACGAAATTGACGTTGTAGGGCAGGCCAAGTTCTTCGAGGGCGATGGAGATCTTCTTGCCATTGGGCGTGGGCCAGAAATAGAGTTCTATCGGGGATGTCATTTGTGTGCCTCCAAATTCTGCCTCCAAGATGGCCTTTTTCGCGTCGGCCACAAGCCCAAAAACGCGCTGGAATATTGACCTGTCCGTGCATTGGGGTTATCGGCGGGGTGCCGTGGCGATTTGTTCTCCGGATTGCGGGCCACGTAAAACATGCCGCTAAAGAGGTCAGGGACCATCGCGCCCCCGGCACTCTGATGTGTTCGGGGGTTTTTGATGCGCAAGGGAGGCGTCAGATGGACAAGGGTTGGAAGACACGCACCAAGCTGGTGCATGCCGGCACAAGGCGCAGCCAGTATGGCGAGGTGAGCGAGGCGATCTTTCTGACGCAGGGGTTCGTCTATGACAGCGCAGAAGCTGCCGAGGCGCGGTTTCGGCAGGCCGGCGAGGATGAGTTCATCTATGCCCGTTACGGCAACCCGACAGTGCGCATGTTCGAAGAACGCATTGCGGCGCTTGAAGGGGCCGAAGACGCTTTTGCCACCGCATCCGGCATGGCGGCGGTCAACGCGGCGTTGATGTCCGTTCTGAAAGCCGGTGATCATGTGGTGTCGTCGCGCGCCCTGTTCGGATCGTGCCTTTATGTGCTCGAAGACGTTCTGGCGCGCTTCGGAGTTGAGGTGACCCTGATCGACGGGCGCGATGATGAAGAATGGAAAAAGGCAATCAGGCCGGATACTTCGGCGGTTTTCCTCGAGTCGATTTCCAACCCGACCCTGGAGATTATCGACCTGAAAGCGGTTTGCGATCTGGCGCATGAGGTCGGGGCGTTGGTGATCGTGGACAACGCATTTGCGACCCCGATTTATTCCTACGCGCTGGAGAGCGGCGCCGATCTGGTTGTCTATTCAACGACCAAGCATGTCGACGGGCAAGGCCGTTGTCTTGGTGGGGTCGTGTTGGGCCGTCGCGATCTGATCCGCGGCAAGATCGAGCCCTACACCAAGCACACCGGCGGCGCCATGAGCCCGTTCAACGCGTGGGTGATGCTGAAGTCGCTCGAAACGCTCGACCTTCGGGTGCGGGCACAGACCGACACAGCCCAGTCCGCGGCCGATGCGTTGGCCGGGCATCCAAAGCTGCGCCAGCTCTTGTATCCTCACCACCCCAGCCACCCGCAACACGAACTGGCCCGCGCCCAGATGGACGCCGGCGGCACTGTGCTTTCGCTTGATGTCAGGGGTGGAAAAGAGGCGGCATTTCGCTTTATGAATGCATTGCAAGTATTTGTCATATCTAATAATTTTGCCGACGCAAAAAGTATCATCACCCATCCCGCGACCACCACGCACCAGCGCCTGCCGGATGATCAGAAAGATGTGCTCGGGATCACACCGGGATTGGTGCGGGTGTCGTTCGGACTGGAAGACAAGGATGACCTGATCGATGATCTTCTGCAGGCGCTTGCTGCGGCATGAGCGCCGGACGGCCCAAAATAGCACAACGCGGGTTTGGCATTGCAGGGCGCTGCGTTTAAGTTGGCGTTGCGAACAGAAATGGGGGAGTCCCGATGAACATCCAGTCCGGCAAGGCCGACAAGGCACCAGAGCGCAACGAGGCGGAAGTGGCGCTGAAAACCCTGAAGGAATGGGCCGCCAGCGCGACCCCGACCGAGATTGCCGATCTGCATCCGGCGATCTCGCGTCTTTTGCCGGGTCATGAACTGGGGAACTACCCCGCCCTGATACGCGCCTATCCGGAAGAATTCGAGGTGGATGAAGCCTACCGCGCCTCGCTGCCCGATCTGCAAAATGGCCCCGAAAGCCTGATCAAGGGCGCAAAGCGCCATATCGAGCATGTGGGCATTTCCAATTTCCGGCTGCCGATCAATTTTCATACCCGCGACGGCGGCGATCTGACGCTGGAAACCTCGGTGACCGGCACAGTCAGCCTGGACGCCGGCAAAAAGGGTATCAACATGTCGCGGATCATGCGGTCGTTTTATCGCTATGCCGAAAAAACCTTCAGTTTCGATGTGATAGAGTCCGCTCTTGATGCATACAAGAGCGATCTGGAGAGTTTTGATGCCCGTATCCAGATGCGCTTTTCTTTCCCGGTGCGGGTTGATAGCCTGCGCTCTGGCCTCTCGGGGTTTCAATATTACGATATCGCGCTGGAACTGGTGGAAACGGGGGGCGTGCGCAAGAAGATCATCCACCTGGATTACGTCTATTCCTCGACGTGCCCCTGTTCACTGGAGCTTTCCGAACATGCCCGCCAGCAACGCGGCCAGCTTGCAACGCCGCACTCGCAACGCTCGGTGGCGCGCGTGTCGGTTGAAATGGCCTGCGACGGCCCATGCCTCTGGTTCGAAGACCTGATCGACCATTGCCGCCAGGCGGTGCCAACGGAAACGCAAGTGATGGTCAAGCGCGAAGACGAGCAGGCCTTTGCCGAGCTCAACGCCGCCAACCCGATCTTCGTCGAAGACGCGGCGCGACTGTTTTCGGAAGCCTTGCAAAACGATGAGCGCATCGGCGATTTCCGCATCATTGCCAGCCATCAGGAAAGCCTGCACAGCCATGATGCGGTGTCGATCCTGATCGAGGGTGACACCTTCGCCAACGAAAGCCTGGATCCCAAGCTGTTCAACACGTTATTCCATACCGGCTGACGGCTGCCGTGGTCGGCGCGGCGCCGGATGGGGCAGGTCATGCGGCCGAGGCACATGGCACAGCACGGCTTGACACTTTGCACAGTCCTCGCCAAGCCTTGCGCCCATGTTTGACCTGCGCCCTGTAGGATATGTAATCGGCATGCTCGTTGCCGCCCTGGGCGCGACGATGTTCTTTCCATTGCTGATCGACTATGCTTCGGGAACGGGCCATTGGCCGGCATTTCTTGAATCGGCGATTGTCACAATGGTCATCGGCGGGTCGATCGCGTTGGCTTGCGCAAACGGCCTGCGCGACCACCTGTCCATCCAGCAGACGTTCCTGCTGACGGCGGGCGTCTGGCTTGCACTTCCGTTTTTCGGCGCGCTACCGTTCCTATTTGGCGCGACGCAATCCAGCATGGTCGATGCGATATTCGAGGCGACATCTGCCCTGACCACTACCGGCTCGACTGTCTTCGAGGGGCTGGAGCACCTGCCGCGCGGGCTGTTGTTCTGGCGCGGCATGATGCAGTGGTTCGGAGGTATCGGGATCATCATCGTGGCGATGGTCTTTCTGCCTGAACTGCGCGTTGGGGGCATGCAGGTCTTTCGGACCGAAGCCTTCGATACATTCGGAAAGATCCTGCCGCGGGCGGCCGAGATCGCGTCTCAGATTTCGGTGGCATACTTTGGACTGACGGTGGCCTGCGCGCTGTCTTACCTGGTGATCGGGCTGGAGCCGTTTGATGCCGTTACCCACGCGATGACAACCCTCGCAACCGGCGGGATGGCCAACTACGACCATTCTTTTGCCGAGTTTCCGCCGGCGACCGAATATGTAGCCTCGTTGTTCATGCTGGCGGCGGCCTTGCCGTTCGTGCGCTACGTGCAATTGTTGGCGGGGTCGGCGCGCCCGTTGCTTCAGGACATCCAGATCCGGGTGTTCCTGGCAACCGCTGCGGTCTTCGTCATGGTCATCGCCTTGTGGCAGATTGCCTTTTCGCCCGGTTCGCTCGAACAGTCGTTTCGCCAGGCCCTGTTCAACGTCGTGTCGATCCTGACCGGGACGGGTTTTGCCAGCGAAGACTATGGGTCATGGGGGGCATTTCCGGTTGCCACGTTCTTTTTCATGGGCCTTGTCGGCGGGTGTGCGGGGTCAACTGCCTGTTCGATCAAGGTTTTCCGGTATCAATTGCTGTTTTCTGCAATCCGGGCGCAGATCCGGCGCATTCACTCACCGCACGGCGTGTTTTTCGTGCGCTATGGCGGGCGCCGGGTGGGCGATGGTGTCTTGTCGTCAGTCATGGCCTTTTTCGTGCTGTTCATCGTGTCACTTGGCGTGATTGCGGTGTTGCTGGCGCTGACGGGGCTGGATTTCATCACTTCTGTTTCGGGGGCGGCCACCGCGATTGCCAATATCGGTCCGGGCCTGGGGCCGATCATCGGACCGGCTGGCAACTTTGCGCCGCTCAATGACACGGCGAAATGGATACTGGTGGCCGCGATGCTGATCGGGCGGCTTGAGTTGCTGACGGTTTATGTTCTGTTCACGCGCGGGTTCTGGAGGGGTTGATGTCTGATATCTCACTTGGGGCCGCGATAGCGCGGTATCTGAAACAACACGGCGTTGACGTGGTTTTTGGCATTCCGGGTGTCCACAACATCGAGCTTTACCGGGGCATCGAGGCTGCCGGGATCGAGCATGTTCTGGCGCGCCATGAGCAGGGGGCCGGGTTCATGGCCGACGGCTATGCCCGGGCGTCGGGCAAACCCTGCGTCGCTTTCGTGATAACCGGCCCCGGCGTCACGAATATCATGACCCCGATGGGGCAGGCCTGGACCGACAGTGTTCCGCTGCTGGTGATCTCATCTTGCCTTCCGCCAGACAGCGCCATGCCAGGCCAGTTGCATCAGATGCGCGACCAGACAGGGGCGGGCGAAGCGGTTTGCGACTGGTCGGAAATGGCCCGCGATGCTTGTCATGCACGTGCGCTGCTTGACCGGGCTTTTGGCGAGTTCGAGGCGCGCAGGCCACGCCCCAAACACATCACCATCCCGATCGATGTCCTGGCCGGTCCGGGCTGGGATGACGGAAAGACACAACCGTGGGCGGCCGGGGCCGTGCAGGCCGCAGCGCCACAACAGGATGCAATCGGCGAACTGGCCTCGATCATCAATCACGCCGACCGCCCTGTGTTCATTTTCGGGGGCGGGGCAAGAAACGCCTCAGCGGCCGCGCGCGAAGCGCTCGCACTGAGCGGTGCGGCGGCCTTTACAACCTACGCCGGGCGCGGCGTGGTCGATACCGCCTATCCCCTGAACCTTGGGGCGACCCTTGCGCGACCCGGCAGCCAGGAGATATTGGAACAGGCCGATGTCGTTGTTGTGGTCGGCAGCGAGTTGGCCGAGGTTGACCTTTGGCGCGCGGAGCTTGGACACAGGGCAACGCTTGCACGTATTGATCTCGACCGTGCTGTTCTGGATGATATTCACAATGCCGACATCCGGATCGAGGCGCGCGCCGAACATGCCTTGCCGGCCTTGAACAAGCTTTTGCAAAAGCACAACCCGAGATGGACAGCGGCCGACCTGCAGGCGGCGCGTGCGGCATTCCGGTCGCAGACATTGGCGGAACGGCCCGCAATAGCGCCTTTTGTCGACGCGATGCGGCAGACATTGCCGGACGATATCCAGATCTATTCGGACATGACGCAGTTTGCCTATGTCGCCAAGGAAATCTACCCGATGTCCGAACCGGGGCTGTGGCATCACCCGTTTGGGTTTGGCACTTTGGGATACGCCCTGCCTGCGGCCATTGGCGGCTGCATGGCGTCTGGTGGCCGGCCTGTCGTGGCGGTCGCCGGGGACTATGGATTCCAATATACCATTCAGGAACTCGGCGTCGTCGCAGAGTTGTCGCTGCCGATGGTCATCGTGCTGTGGGACAACGGAAAACTGAAAGAGATAGAAGACTGCATGGTGAGGTCGCAGATCAAGCCAAACGCGGTGATCGCCCGAAATCCGGATTTTGGGCTGTTGGCGGCAAGCTATGATATCGCCTACGAAAAATGCGACGATCCCGCGGCCTTTTCCACCGCTCTTTTGCGCGCGCTTGAACGGACCGGCCCGACGCTGGTGCATGTGGCTGCCGACCCGACGGTGTCCTAGGGTCCTGGCCCTAGGGTTAAAACCTAATCAACCTTTTGATTTTTCGATATCTGTCTGGTTCACTGCGGGAAAACGAGCCGGAGGTGAATGATGACGGAAGGGTTTT
>Ga0256839_1005670_pt1 | contig 11381 bp, 10 predicted proteins | sample 354166metaG_FD_185968 | JGI IMG/M metagenome (GOLD analysis project Ga0256839, IMG submission 185968) | Hydrothermal vent microbial communities from Mid Atlantic Ridge, Atlantic Ocean - 354-166 | ecosystem: Environmental > Aquatic > Marine > Hydrothermal vents | place: Atlantic Ocean: Mid... | reverse complement strand
TCTCTCTGGCAGGGGAGTGTGATCGTGCCCGGGGTTGCTCTCCTGTGGAGGCCTTAACCCAAGGTAAACAGAACGTTAAGGCTCTGTTAACCAAGGCGGCTCGTGAAGCGGGTACACTCGACGTAGGGAGGGAGTCTATTGGCCCTCCGAGGCAGTCGGCTGGACGCACAGGACAAATGTATCCAACACAGGAGGGAGGGAAGTATGCGCCGACGATACATCTCCGCACTGGGAGTGTTGCTCTTCTTGATTCTGCCACTGGTGGCCCTTGCAGGTGCGGCCGACAGCGGTGAGCTGGAGTACAAGGGGCTGATCGAAAGCATGCCCGCCAGCGGAAGGATAGGCGAATGGCGCATCGGTGGGCTCACGTTTCAGGTCACCTCTTCGACAGTGTTCGAGATCGATCACGGCCAGCCGGCTGTGGGCACCTGCGCCGAGGTCAAATATTACGTCGCCAACGGGGACAACGTGGCCGTCAAGGTGGAGACCAAGGGCGCCGACGAGTGTGGCGACGTGGACGGCTTCGACTTCAAGGGCGTGATCGAGGACATGCCGGCCGCTGGCGGTGCCGGCACGTGGACCATTAGCGGTGTCGCCTTCCAGGTCACCACCATGACCCAGCTCGATGCCGAACACGGCCCCCTGACCGTTGGCGCCTGTGTGGAAGTCGAGTACATCGTCCAAGGCAACGAGAATGTGGCCATTGAAATCAGCTCTCAGGAATCCTACGAGTGCCAGGGAGCTGGTGTGGGCACCCAGGAAGCCCGTGGCCTGGTCGAGGCCATGCCCGACGACGGCCTCGTGGGCACGTGGACCATCAGTGGCGTCCAGTACGAGGCCACCAACACGACGGTCTTCGAGCAGCGAGAAGGCGCCTTCGCCGTGGGCGCATGTGTCGAGGTCGAGTACCTGGTGCAAAACGGCGTGCGCGTGGCCCTCAAAATCAAGACTGACGACACATGTGGGAGCAGCAGCGCCAAAGCCAAAGCATACGGAGTCATCGAGGCCATGCCCAACAACGGCCTCGTGGGCACGTGGACCATTGGCGGCGTCCAGTACGAGGCCACTCAGGCCACCGAATTCGAGCCACGTTACGGTGACTTCGCCGTGGGCGTGTGCGTCGAGGTGAAGTACGTAACGAACGGCGCCGTCCGGCAAGCCCTTTCGATCAAGACCGAGTCGGCGGACGAGTGTGGCCTGCCCGTCCAAGGTGGGGAGTTCGAGACCAAGGGGATCATTGACGCCATGCCGGCCGATGGGCTTGTGGGCGCGTGGGTGATCGGCGGCCAGACCTACACGGCCACGGCCCAGACGCGCTTCGAGCAAGACCACGGCGCCTTCGAGGTCGGACGGTGTGTCGAAGTGAAGTACACGCTCAACGGCACGGACCGCGTGGCCACGAAGATTGAAACCCAGCGCCAACAGGAGTGCAGCCCCTCCGACCAAGTCCACGAAGCATACGGCGTCATCGAAGCCCTGCCGGCCACGGGGCTCATCGGCACGTGGACCGTGGGCGGCGTGGAGTACGAGGTCACAAGCACCACCGCGCTGGAAGACGGCCCCTTCACCGTGGGCCTGCTGGTGGAGATCAAGTTCACGGTGCAAGCCGACGGCACCCTGGTGGCCCTGAAGGTCGAGGGCAAACATGCCGTGAACGACGACGATAAGGCACTCGCCCAAGCCTACGGCCGCATCGACGCCTTCCCGGCCGGCCTGGTGGGCACGTGGACCATCGGCGGCGTGAACTACGAGGCCAATGCCTCCACCAAGTTCGAGCAGGACGATGCCCCCTTCGCCGTGGGCGCCTGCGCCAAAGTGCGCTACTTCGACCAAAACGGCACCCGCGTGGCGGCCAAGATTGAGACCCAGTCCGACGAGGACTGCCAGGCTGCCAACGGGGCTACGGTGAGCCGGCTCTACGGCTTCGTGGAGGACATGCCGCCCCAGGGCTTCCTCGGCACGTGGACCGTTGGCGGCACGCTCTTCGAGGTGACGGCCACCACGCAGCTCAAGGAGGAACACGGCCTCCTGGTCGTTGGCGCCTTCGTGGAAGTCAAGTACGTCCGGCAGAACGGCGTGAACGTGGCCCTCTCCATTGAAACTCACGTGCCCCCCGAGGCCGGTGAGTACACTCGAATCGGCTACTTGGAGCAAAACGGCACCACGTGGACCGTCAACGGCACCACCTTCGTCATCACCGACGCCACCATCCTGGACGACAGCGTGGCGCCGCTTCAGAACGGCCAGGCCGTGGTCATCAACGGCTACCGCTCCGCGGCCACGGCCGGCTACAGGGCCACGGCCGCCCACGCCGACACACTGGTGGCCACGCGCGTGACGGCCATTCACGCCATCTACAACGCTTACCTGCCGATGACAGTGCGCAGCAGGTAAACGGCCCGCCCGTTCTTGCCACCCTGTGGAGCCGTGTCACCACGTGTGAGCGCGCCCGCCAGGGTGGCTCCCAAATTCGCTTGTCCTCCCCGCGGCGGCAGGCGGCCGGCAGACCCTCGGTCTGTCGGCCGCCGCTTTTTTGGGGAGCACCACCTGCCCTTACCTCTGCGGCGCCTTCGGGCGAGCAAGTTGGCATGAACTCCTCTGGGGTGTACAATTGGCTTCGGCGAAGATGACGAGGTCGAGCACCACACCAACGGCGAGGAGGTGAGAACGTGAAGGTTGAGGCCCGCAAGGGAAACATCACCCAAGTCGAAGCCGACTGTTTGGTAAACGCCGCCAACAGCTTGGGGTACATGGGGGGCGGCGTGGCCGGCGCTTTGAAGCGGGCCGGGGGCGAGGAGATCGAGCGCGAGGCCGTGGCCAAGGCCCCTATTCCCGTGGGCCAGGCCGTGGCCACCACAGCCGGCCGGCTCAAGGCCCGTCATGTCATTCACGCGCCCACAATGGAGCGGCCCGGCGGCCCCAGCTCGCCCGACAAGGTCAGGGCGGCCACAGCAGCCGCCCTGCGCGCGGCCGACGAGTGCGGGTGCCACACTGTGGTCATCCCGGGCATGGGCACAGGCGTCGGGGGCGTTTCCCCCCGCGACGCAGCGCGGGCCATGGTGGAGGCCATTCGCTCTTTCCACCCCGAACACGTGGAACAGGTCGTCCTCCTTGACCTGAACGACGAGATGGTTGCCGCCTGGCAGCAGGCCCTGGACGAGGCCGACACATGAAGATCGGCATCATTGGGCTGCCCAGCAGCGGCAAAACCACCGTCTTCAACGCCCTCACCCGCGGCACAGCCGAGACGGCCGGCTTCGCCGGCGGCCGCTTCGAGGTTCACACTGCCGTGGTGGACGTGCCCGACCCCCGGCTGGAGTGGCTTCACGCCCACTTGGGCGTTCCCCGGCGGGTTCACGCCCAAGTGACGTACAACGACATCGCCGGCCTGGAACGAGGAGCGGGCGGGCGGGGGTTCAGCGGCGCCCTGCTGAACGCCATCAGCGCCAACGACGCCCTCCTGCTGGTGGTGCGGGCCTTCGAGGACCCCAGGGTGCCACACGTGGACGGCACTGTGGACCCCGTGCGCGACTACCAGGCCGTGGAAGCCGAGCTTATGCTCAACGACCTGGCGCTCATCGAGCGCCGGCTGGAGCGAATTGCCGACGAGCTGCGCCGGCAGAATCTTCCCCGTGCTCGGCGGGGCGAGTTGGAAGAGGAGCGCGCGTTCATGGGAGAGCTCCGGGCCCACTTGGAGGCCGGCCGTCCCCTCCGCCTCCTCGACCTCGCCCCGGACGAGGAGAAGCGCGTCCGCCACTTCGCCTTCCTCTCCCTCAAGCCGCTGCTGATCGTCCTCAACGTGGGCGACGAACAGCCCGAACCAGACCTCACCCCCTTTCACGTGGGGCCGCGCGCGGCCGTCACCACCTTGCGCGGCCGGCTGGAGGCCGAACTGGCGGTCATGCCCCCTGAGGAGGCGGCCGAATTCATGGCTGCCTATGGCCTGGAGGCGCTCAGCCTGGGGCGCGTCATTCGCCTGAACTACGAGCTGCTGGGCCTGAAGACCTTTTTCACCTTCAACGAGAAAGAGGTGCGGGCGTGGACCGTGCCCGAGAGGGCCACGGCGTTGGAGGCGGCCGGCGCCATTCACAGTGACATCGCCAGGGGCTTCATCCGCGCCGAGGTGATCCACGTGGACGATCTGCGCGCGGCCGGCAGCCTGGCCGAGGCCCGCCGGCGCGGCCTGGTGCGCCTGGAGGGCAAGGACTACGTGGTGCGGGACGGCGACATTCTCACCGTGCGCTTCAACGTGGAGCGCGGCCGGCCCGGGCCAACACCCCGCTGATGGGCCGGGGCCTGACCGCGAGCACGCGGTCGGCCCGGTCGGTGCGCAGCCGCACGTCGCGGGGACGGGGGTGGGGAAAGTCCCGCTGCCACGCCGGGCGCACCAAGCGCGCGTCCAGGCCGTGGTAATGGGCCAGCAGGAGCCCAAGGGCAAAGCGGCTTATCGCCTCCGGCCCCGCCAGATGCCAAGGGCCGGCCCGCTCCTCGGCCGGCAAGGCCACCAGCTCCCACACTTGGGCGGCCAAGTCCTCGATGGCCAGGGGACAGCGGAGCTCATCGGCGAAGAGCTCCACCGGCCGGCCGGCGCGCAACGCCTCCACCACCCAGGCCGAATTGCGGTCCGGCGGCGTGCCCCGCACGAGCAAGGAGGTGCGCACAATGGCCGCGCCGGGGCCAAGCGCCCTCACCGTGCGCTCGGCCTCGGCCTTGGCGTGGCCGTAGGGGTGAACGGGCGCGGGCTCATCCCCTTCGCTGTAGGGAGCCCGTTCGCCGTCAAACACCAAGTCGGTGCTGAGGTGGATGAGGGGAACCCCCAGAGCGCGGGCTGCTTCGGCCACGGCCCGCGTGGCCGCGACCACGTCCTGAGCCAGGGTCTCCTCGCGGAAGCCGGACGCCGTGTGAACGACCACGTCCGGCCGCACTCGCTGGAAGAGGCGTAAAGTGGCTTGGCCGTCGGCCAAGTCGAGCCGGTGAGCTTCGGGGCCCACGTCAGGCGGGGGTGTCCGCCGCCACGTCACGTGGAGCCGCGCGTGGGGAGGTGCCCGGCGGACCAGCTCGCGGCCCAACTGGCCGCTGCCCCCGGTAATGAGCACGGTGAGCGCCGTCACCCCTCCTCCTCGTCGGCGAACTCCATGGCGGCCAGCCGGCGCAGGGCGTCCTCGGCGGCGGCCTGGGTGGCCGCTTGCTTGCTCGGCCCCTGGCCGACGCCCCACACGTCGTCGCCGAGTCGCACTTGCATGGTGAAGAGCTTGGCGTGGTCGGGGCCCTCCTCGTGGACCAGCTCGTACACCGGCGTGATGCCGAAGATGGTCTGCGCCTGTTCCTGAAAGCGGCTCTTCGGGTCCTTCACCAGCGCCCGCTCCTCGATCTCGGGCAAGGATGGCTCGATGAAGCGCTCCACGAGCCAAGTGCGCACGCGCTCCAACCCCTGGTCCAAGTAGATGGCGCCCACAAGGGCCTCGAAAACGTCGGCCAGGAGCCCCTTGCGCTTTCTTCCGCCGCTCTGCTCCTCCCCGCGGCCCATGCGAATGAAGCGGCCCACGTGGATGCGCTCGGCGAACTGGGCCAACATCTGGGTCTGGACCAGGGCTGCCCGCAGAAAGGTCAACTCGCCTTCACGGTGATGGGGGTAGTGGCGGAAGAGATACTCGCCCACCACGAAGTCGAGCACGGCGTCGCCCAAGAACTCGAGGCGCTCGTTGTCGGTGAGGCCGGGCACGTCAGGGTGCTCGTTGAGGTATGACCGGTGTGTCAACGCCGACTCGAGCAGCGAACGCTCACGAAAGCGCACGCCCAGAATGGCCTGCAGCTCGTCCAAGTCGCTCTGCTCGCGTTGCCTGACCATCATGACTGCACTCGTGAGGGCTGTCCGCCATCAGGGAGGGTTTTCAAGGGCCTTGAAGGACACTGTAGCATTGCGGCTTCGCCTCACCTCCCTCACCCCTCATCCCTCATTCTCAAAAGCCTTGAAGAGCACTGTGGCGTTGTGACCGCCGAACCCAAAGCTGTTGGAGAGGGCATATCGCACCCGATGGGGCCTGGGACCCTCGGGCACGTAGTCCAAGTCGCAGTCGGGATCGGGATATTCGTAGTTGATGGTGGGGTGGATGATGCCCTCCTGGATGGTCTTCACGCAGACGGCGCCCTCGAGCACGCCGGCCGCGCCCAAGAGGTGGCCGGTCATGCTCTTGGTGCTGCTGACGGGAATGGAGTAGGCGGCCTCGCCGAAGACCTGCTTGATGGCCAACGTCTCGGTCTTGTCGTTGAGGGGCGTGCTGGTGCCGTGGGCGTTGATGTAATCTACATCTTCGGGGCGCACCCCGGCCTTGTGGAGCGCCATGCGCATGGCGCGGGCAGCTCCTTCGCCGCTCTCGTCGGGCGCGCTGATGTGGAAGGCGTCACACGTGGCGCCGTAGCCCACCAGCTCGGCCAGGATGTGGGCCCCGCGGGCGCGGGCGTGTTCCAGGCTCTCCAGCACGAGGGCGGCGGCGCCCTCGCCGAAGACGAAGCCGTCCCGCCGGGCGTCGAAGGGGCGCGAGGCTTTTTCGGGCTCGTCGTTGCGGGTGCTCAGGGCCCCGGTGCGGTGGAAGGCGGCCAGGCCAAAGGGGACGATGGGCGCTTCCGTGCCGGCGGCCACCATCACGTCGGCGTCGCCCCGGCGGATGATCTCGGCTGCCTCGCCGATGACGTGGGTGCCCGTGGCACAGGCGGAGATGAGGGCGAAGTTGATGGCCCGCAGGTTGAACCGAATGGCCACCTCGCCGGCTGCCATGTTGGGCAACATGTACGTGGCCACGAAGGGGCTCACCCGCTTGGCGCCCCGCTCGAAGAGCACTTTGTGGCCGTCGTAGATGGTTTCCAGGCCGCCGATGCCGGTGCCCACGATGACGCCGGCCCGCGTGGCCGCTTCGGGGTCGTCCCGGAAGGAGAGGCCGGCTTGGGAGAGGGCCTGGTCCGTGGCGGCCAGGGCGTAGAGGATGTTGAGGTCGATGCGGCGGGCTTCCCGGGGCGAAATGATGTGGGTGTACTGCGAGATGTCAAAATCCTTGATCTCACACCCGATGCGCACCAGGAAGGGGCTGGTGTCGAAGCGGGTGATTGGCCCGGCCCCGCTCTTGCCGGCGAGCAAATTGCGCCACGTGGTTTCCATGTCGCTGCCCAGCGGCGTCACAGCGCCCAACCCCGTCACCACCACACGCCTTGTCTCGCTCATGGGACTCCCTCGCTCCTGTGATTCCTGGGCATTGCCGGGGATCCAAGGGTGCTGCTTTCCCCTGCGTGCCGCTCATTGTACCACGAACGGCCATTTTCACGAATCGCCCCAGTGCCCTTGCTTGAGCCCGCTGCCCGTCAGCGGCACCACAATCTGGGCCGATGGGCCCACCAGGCGCCGGACGGCAGGCAACGCGGCCACCGCCGTGGCCGACGTGGCCTCCACGAAGAGCCCCCGGCGGGCCAAGGCCCTCTGGGCGTCCACGATGGCGTGCTCCTCCACCCGCAGGGCGCCGCCGGCAGTGGCCCGCAGGGCGGCCAGCACCTCACGCCCCCGCACGGGCGCGGCGATGCGCACGCCCTCGGCCACCGTTTCCCCCTCTCTCACCGGAAGGGGGGCGTCGGCCCCGGCTTCCCACGCCCGCACGATGGGGTCGCAGGCGGCCGCTTGGACCCCGTAGAGGCGGGGAAGCCTGCTCGCGAAACCGCCTTCCCGGAGAGCGAGGCTCCCCCGCCACAGGCCCAAGAGCAGGCCGCCCTGTCCGAGAGGGCAGACAACGGCGTCGGGCAGGGTGCCCCCCATCTGCTCCCACAGTTCCCAGGCGACCGTCATCTGCCCCAACAGGAAGAGGGGGCTCCAGGCGTGGCTGGCGTACACGGCCTGCTGGGCCGCCCGCCGACACGCCTCCGCAGCGGCCGCACGGGGGCCGGGCACCTCCACCAGACGGGCGCCGAAGACGGCCACCTGCCCTTTCTTGGCCGGCGAGGCGTGGGCCGGCACGAAGATCGTGGCCTCTATGCCGGCCGCGGCCGCGTAGGCGGCCAGCGAGGCGCCCGCGTTGCCGGACGAATCCTCGACCACCTCTGTCACCCCGTGGGCCACCAGGTGGTTGACGAGCACGGCCGTGCCCCGATCCTTGTAGGATCCGGTGGGAGCCAGGAACTCCAGCTTGGCCAGGAAATGGCCGTAGGGCGGAACCGTGCAGGGCACCAATGGAGTAAACCCCTCACCCAGGGAAACGTTACGGGGCACGCGCAACAGGGGGCCGTACCGCCACAGAGTGTGATCGTCATCCGAGAGGTGGAGGGCGAAGGCGGGCCACGAGGCCAAGGTCAGCGGGCCCTGACAGCGGGGACACTGCCAGGCCACCGGCGAAGCCGGCCGGTGACACCGCTCGCAGGTCAACTCCAGCCTGGTCATAGCGTGTTCAGGCGATCCCCTCGGGCCCACGGGGCGCTGGGCGCCGGGCTCCTCGTCTCCCACGGTGGTCCGCGGGCACGGAGGTGTTCACGCCGACTCCAGAATGCGGCGAGCAATGATCAGCCGCATGATCTCACTGGTGCCCTCGCCGATTTGGGTCAGCCGGTTGTCCCGGTAGTACCGCTCGACGGGGAGCTCACGGCTGTAGCCCATGCCGCCGTGAATCTGGATGGCCTCGAAGCAGACCCGCTCCGCGGCCTCGCTGGCGAAGAGCTTGGCCATGGCGGCCTCCTTGGTGTAGGGCTTGCCCTCGTCCTTGAGGGTTGCGGCCCTGTAGGTGAGCAGGCGGGCCGCTTCCAGGAGCGTGGCCATGTCGGCCAGCTTGAACTGAATGGCCTGGAGGTTGGCAATGGGGCCGCCAAAGGCCTCCCGCTGCGTGGCGTAGGCTCGTGCGGCCTCGAAGGCTGCCCGGCCGAGCCCCAAAGCCATAGCGGCAATGCTGATGCGGCCGCCGTCCAACGTCTTCATGAACTGGATGAACCCCTCGTTGGGGCGGCCCAGCAGGGCGTCGGCGGGCACGCGGCATTCCTCGAAGAAGAGCTGGGAGGTGATGGAGCCCTTGAGACCCATCTTGGGCTCGTTCTTGCCCACCTTGAAGCCCGGATTGTCGGCCTCGACGATGAAGTTGGAGATGCCACGCGCGCCCCGGTCGGGGTCGGTGACGGCTGCCACCACCACGAAGGCCGCCACGCCGCCGTTGGTGATCCACATTTTCTGTCCGTTGATGACCCACTCATCGCCGTCCCGCACCGCGTAGGTCTTGAGATTGGAGGCGTCCGAGCCGGCGTGGGGTTCGGTGAGCGCGAAGGCGCCCAGCACCTCGCCGCGGCACAGGGGAACCAAGTAGCGGCGCTTTTGCTCCTCGGTGCCGAAGAGGTAGATCGGCGTGCAGGCCAGGGAGATGTGCGCCGCGTAGCTCAGGGCCGTCGAGCCGCAGGCCGCGGCGAGCTCTTCCACGGCCAGCGCGTAGCTCACCGTGTCGGCGCCGGCCCCGCCGTACTCCTCGGGAAAGGGAAGTCCCATGAACCCCAGTTCTGCCAGGGCCTCGAAGTTCTCGCGGGGAAAGCGCCCCGTCTCGTCCACCTCTTGAGCCCTCGGCGCGATCACCTCTTGGGCCACGCGCCGGGCCGTGTCACGGATGAGCCGTTGCTCTTCGTTGAGCGAGAAGTCCACGTTGTCCTCCCTCCTCACATTCTGTGGTCTCCACCAGCACACATGCCAACACGTCGTGTTGGTATTCTACGGCATCACTCAGGATCGGAAAAGTCCACGTCCCCCGGCACACCCCGTAACTTCTCCCCGGGGATGGGGGTTGTAGTTGTTGACTGAAGCACCGCCTCCGGGTATACTAGGGCGCAATTGGAAACAGGCAGGCGAAAATCCACAGAAGAGGAGTCAGAGCCTATGTCCACAGTATTCGAGCGAGTTCGCCAAATTATTGCCGAGCAACTGGACGTTGACCCTGAGCAAATTACTATGGAAACCCGCTTCAGGGAGGACCTGGAAGCTGACTCCCTTGACCTGGTCGAGTTGATCATGGCGTTCGAGGAGGAATTCGGCGGCGAGATCTCGGACGAGGAAGCCCAGGAGATCCAAACCGTGGGCGACGCCGTGCGCTACTTGGAGGAGCACGGCGCAGCCTGAGAGGGCTTCACCCTGACGTGCCCAAGGCGCTCCTGCCACGCCAGGTTACGGGCGCGGACAGCAGTTGTGTTGGGATGAGACCGCCTCCCGGAGGCGCAGTGCCCGGCCCGCCTCAGACTGAGCGGGGCCGGGTTCTCTCTTCCGGGAGATGACGTGTGCCCTTCCCCCACTTACCCCACCCGGCTCACCAGTTGCCACACAGTGATCAGGAGCAGGCTCTGCACCACCACGCTTCCCCCGAAGAGCATGTGGCTGGCGAAAGGCAGCCGGCGGTAGAGGGCGCCTCCCAGAGCAGTGTTCAGGAGGAGAATCACCAGCCCGATGACGGGCAGGGTGAAGACATCCTGTCGGGGCGCAATGCGGTCCGGGTTGCCGGCCGCGTCGAAGTGAAGGGGCACAAGCGGTGGCAGTGAAGAGTAGGCGAGGGCCAACCAAGCCCACACGGCAATGTTGAGCCCCAAGGCCGTGACCAGAAGGCGCGTGACGGCCTGGTTGCGCAGGAAGGCGGGACGGTGAGCCTGCCAGAGAGCCCAAGCGTGGCCGGCCAAGGTGCGGCCCTCTTCCCACGCTTGGCGTGTCGCCCGGCGAACCCGGGGGGCAACTTCGGCATACGTGGTGGCCAACCACTGCTTCGCCGGGCGCCCAAGCCTGCGCCGCACTGTGACCCGGGCCACGCGCTGCCACCGCCGGAGGGCGGGGCCGAGCCGCTGGGAGGCGTGGCGTCGGGCTGTCCGGGCCGCGCGCGGCAGGCGCCGCCTGAGGAGGACCCGGGCCACGCGCTGCCACCGCCGGAGGGCGGGGCTTACTCGCTCTCGCAGCCAATGGGCGTGGACTTCGACTCTTGGTTCACGGTTCTTAGAGGGCTGGTGTTCTGCCATCGTGCGGGTATAGTATTCGTCCCGCGGAGAAGTGCAAATTTACAACCGCTGCCGGGGCGCACAGCCGCGCGGGCGCACAGCCGTGCGGGCCACAGCCGTGCGCCCCTACAGGTTTGCCCCCGCCCGCCCTTTGGCCTATACTTGCCCCAAGTGGGCGGCGCCCGGCACGGGCCCCGCCCGCGCCGCCGCGTCGTCTCCTGGGAAGGTTGTCGTCGTGGAGGGAGGATGATGGTGCCCGTCTGCCCGCGCCTCGGCCGGTGCCCCCCGGTCTCCTCGGTGACTGCCGCCGTCCGCCGCGCCCTGCCGGCCCTGCTGGCCCCGTTGGCCCTGCTCCTGGCCGCCTGCGCCGCCCCCGGCGCGGCCCCGCCCGCGCCCACGGCCCC
>Ga0256839_1005669_pt1 | contig 11381 bp, 10 predicted proteins | sample 354166metaG_FD_185968 | JGI IMG/M metagenome (GOLD analysis project Ga0256839, IMG submission 185968) | Hydrothermal vent microbial communities from Mid Atlantic Ridge, Atlantic Ocean - 354-166 | ecosystem: Environmental > Aquatic > Marine > Hydrothermal vents | place: Atlantic Ocean: Mid... | reverse complement strand
AACCACACTGGGTCATCAATATCTATATGTGGAAAATAAAGGGCAGAACCTAACATGTGCATACCTCAAATAAAACGATTCGTTATTTCACGTATGTTACCGTAACTTAAAAGGGAGAACTACGCGACTACATTATGGCATTCCTAACGTCTGCAATTGAGGATAAAACAGACATTCACCTACTGTAATTACCCGCAGATTTTATCATGAAGTGTTTGCATCGTAAAAATGCATCGGGTATGACACGACTATGAAAAATATACTTAAAACATCCGTTCTTGCCGCTAGCTTATGTTTTGCTGTGCCTGCTTTGGCACAAAGCATGCCTGCCGCTATGGATTTTGGCCCGCGTGAAAGCTTAACGATTGTATCCAATGGTACGCCTCATGCTTTTGATATTGAAGTTGCTGATACCCAAGCCGAATTATCTCGGGGCATGATGTACCGAGACGTTGTCGCGCCCAATGAAGGCATGTTATTTGAATTTGGTGATGAGCGTATTGCCAGTATCTGGATGAAAAACACTAGTGTTTTTCTCGACGTGATCTTTGTTCGTGCAGACGGGCGGATATTGAAAATCGAACATTCTGCCAAACCATATTCCCTGCGCTCTATAACTTCGGAAGCGCCTGTGACCGCCGTGTTCGAAATCGCAGGCGGGCAGGCGAATGCTCTTGGCATACGCCCGGGTGATGTTGTGCAGCACAACTATTTTTCTACAGCGCCTTAGAGCAAAAAACCACGACATTTTCTGTTTTGAGGGCTTGCGTATTTATAATAAGCCGCTAAAAGCACCATCGGTTGCCTAGGTAGCCATATAGTCTTGTCAGGCAGACTTTAAACCCATTATTTCCGTCGGGGAGTAGCGCAGCCTGGTAGCGCATCTGTTTTGGGAACAGAGGGTCGCAGGTTCAAATCCTGTCTCCCCGACCATTTTCTGTTGTAAAATCATATATTCCTGTAAAATCAGACATATAGTGCTGATAAGACTGCTTTTGGCGCAAAACACTCGATTTTCGGTAAGCATTTCCTAACGCTGTTGTGGTTTATTGTCCGAAATGGGATTGGGAAACGCTTATGACACTGCAAAATTCAACTACTGCAAAGAGTAACACAAAAATTATGCCGTTAAAACGTCCCGCAAAACAAGTTGAAGTTGGTCGCATTATGTCCGTTGGGTCATCCTCTGCGGTCATCTCTGTTAATAAATCAGTGATTCGTAACAATCAATTGCATTTGGTTGAGCTTGGTACTGTTTTGAAAATTTTGACCAATAGTTCGCTTGTCGTGGCGATGGTGTCGACTTTGAAAGTCGGCGCGGTTGACGACGAAGGTATGCACGACGGCTGTATTGCCCATCTCAGTATTTTGGGTGAAATCTCTACCAATAAAACGACCAGACAAACTAAATTTTTCCGAGGCGTGCGGACATTTCCTGTGCTTAGCCAGCCCGTATTAACGATGAGTTCCAATGAGTTGGAGTTGATTTTTTCAACCGGGAGCGCCCCGAGCATCGCGGTTGGCCGTATGCAGCAGGACGACAATATCATTGCCCGGGTCAAGACCAATGATTTACTGTCCAAGCATTTCGCTATTATTGGCTCTACGGGTTCGGGTAAGTCCTGTACGGTTGCTTTGGTTTTACAAGCTATATTAGACGAAAACCCAAATGCTCATGTGGTGTTGTTCGACCCGCACAATGAATATTCCCAAAGTTTTGGCGACCAAGCCAAAGTTATCGGGCAAGCCGATTTTGAACTCCCCATTTGGCTCTTTGATTTTGAGGAAACTGCGGAGCTTTTAACCTCAGAAATCCTCGATCATAAACGCGAGGAAGTGGATATTTTACAAGAGGTCATATTAAAGGCCAAACAACTCTATGACCGTTCCAAACAGGCTGGCTCCAACATTGGCGCCCAGTCAAAAATGGCGGACATCGAGAAAGACCTGCACCGGGCGGCAGCACATATTTCACTGGATTCGCCAGTGCCATACCGGATGCGTGATATTTTAAAATTGCTCGAATATTATATGGGGCGGCTGGAAAATTCTGGTAATATCGGCCCCTATAAGCGCTTAACCCGGAAGATTAACAGCTTGATGGCCGACCCGCGCTATCAATTCGTGTTTAGGAACCAGGCCGCACCGCGCTCTATTCAGGAACTTACTGGCGAAATTTTCCGCATTCCTGTGGCGGGGAAACCAATATGTATCCTCGATTTTTCCGGTATTCCGGCGCAAACACTGAATATTGTTGTCTCTGTGGTCAGTCGGCTTGCCTTTGAACTTGCCATGTGGAGCCAGCGTAAAATCCCTATATTGCTGGTGTGTGAAGAAGCCCACAGATATATTCCTGCGGATGTGGAGAGCGGCTTTGCGGCCACCCGCCGTTCGATTTCCCGCATCGCCAAGGAGGGGCGTAAATACGGGGTTTCACTGGCAATTATTTCTCAAAGGCCGTCGGAGCTTGAACCGTCTACGCTTTCTCAATGTAGTACGATTTTCTCCATGCGGCTCGGTAATGAACGGGACCAAAATTTCGTCCGCGCCGCTATTCCGGACGGGGCGGCGGATTTGCTTTCTTTCTTGCCATCGCTCGGTACAGCCGAAACCATGGTGTTCGGCGAAAGTGTAAACTTGCCCATGCGGGTGATCCTGAACACGCTAGCAGAAGACCGCAGACCCCATAGTTCCAGCGCGGAATTTACCGAACTATGGAGTTCTGGCGAAATATCCCCCGAATATATGAACGGCGTATTTGAAAGTTGGCGTACCAGAACCATGGGAGGGAAAGTTTCACAGCCCAGACAAACTTTACAGCCCGTGACATCCAATCAAGTACAACAACCTGTAATGCCGGAGACGGCCACAAGCCAATTTAGGCAACAACACGCGCCAAAAGCTCCGGTAGATAACCAATCTGTACTCGGAACCTCGAATGAGAGGCTGACCGATGTTAAGAAAATGCTCAATAAGGCTTTTCATAGTAATATCTAATTATAGAATTTACAGAGCCGAAGTACGGATGTATGTTAATGGTTCAATCTATGAGGATTAATCATGTATTCTATTATTCGCCAACCAGCCCCTAGCACAGTCCAATCCGGTAGTTACGGCACTGACAAATGGGTCATCGAATTTCCAACGGATCACAAAGTTACTCTTGATCCGCTGACCGGGAATGCGGGTAGTTCCGACATGATGCGCTCTGTACACCTAAGCTTTGATAGCAAAGAAGACGCCGTAGCTTATGCTAAAGCTAACAACATCGCTTTTCAAGTGATAGAGCGCCCCAAGCACGAACCAAGAGGTCGGTCATACGGTGAGAATTTTGACTTTAGCCGTAAATTCCCGTGGACGCATTAGATACCCATTTAATTATGGACACACTAAGGCTCAGGCCATATACACCCGCAAACGGTTCCGTAGCTCAACCGGATAGAGCACCTGCCTTCTAAGCAGGGGGTTGTAGGTTCGAGTCCTACCGGAATCGCCATTTTTATATTTTTTAGCTTAGGCTAACAAGCCAAGCGAATGGTGCCAATCGGCTTTCATGTCTTCTATGTCTTCTAGGCCGCAGGAAACGCGGATGAGCGGGCCTTCGAATTTTGGGTCGTGATTGCGGGTGAGTTGTGGGTCACAGTGAATGACCAGACTTTCAAAGCCGCCGAACGAGAAGCCTTTGGCGAACAATTTTAACTGGTCGAGCAGGGCGAGGACTTCGGTCTCTGGGCATGGTTTTAGCACAATGCTGAACAGGCAAGACGCCCCCGTAAAGTCGCGCTGCCACATAGCGTGATCGGGGTGGGATTTCAGGGCAGGGTGGACGGCGCGCAGGACTTTGTCGTGGGCTTCTAGCCATGTGGCCAGAGCGACCGCCGATTTTGATTGCTGTTCAAAGCGCGTCACAACTGTGCGAAAGCCGCGCAAAATCTGGTAGGTGTCGTCGGGGGAGGTTGAATTGCCAAATGCCATGGCGGTCGCCGCGACTTTCTTTGCCATAGATTTTGTCCGCGAAACCACGGCACCAAATAAAATATCGCCGTGGCCGCTAAAGAATTTGGTGGCGGAATGCACGGCAATGTCTGCGCCCATATCTAGCGGCGCATAGACCAGCCCCGCCGACCATGTGTTGTCGACGATGGTGACAATGTCGTGGGCTTTGGCGGCCTTGACAATCGCGGGCAAATCCTGAATTTCCATGCTCAGAGAACCGGGGCTTTCTAGCAATATACAGCTCGTATTCTCACGGATTAGCGCCTCTATGCCCGCGCCGATACCCGGCGGGTAATACTCTGCTTCCACACCGAATTTAGTCAGTTGCGTATTGCAAAAATGCCGAACCGGGCCGTAAGTGCTGTCGGTGACCAAAATATGATCGCCAGCCTTAACATTGGCTAAAATGGACGCAGTATTGGCGGCTAGCCCGCACGGGGTCAGGGTCGTGCCTGCACCGTTTTCTAGGGCGCAAAAAGCTTCGCTTAAGGCATCATGAACCGGAGAACCATGGCGGCCATATATCCGGTGCCCGCCATTATAAAGATCGTCGGCTTTATCAAATAACAGCGTAGACGCGCGGATAATCGGCGGATTGACACTGGTGCCAACGCCGACTTTGGGGCGGCCTAAATGGGCAAGTTTTGTCGCGTCTTTCATATCATTCCATCCAGTCAGCTATGGGTAGGCCTTTCTGGCGCAAAAAATCTGGATTGTAAATCTTGGATTGATAGCGCGCACCATAATCGCACAGCATTGTCACAATAGTATGCCCCGGCCCCATATCTTTGGCCATGGCAATTGCGCCCGCAATATTGATACCGGACGAGCCGCCCAAGCACATGCCTTCGTGCTTGGTCAAGTCGAACAAGATGTTAAGCGCATCCGCATCATCTATACGGTAAGCACGGTCGACGACGATGCCCGCAAGATTATCGGTAATCCGCCCTTGGCCGATGCCCTCAGTGACAGATCCGCCTTCGCTCTCCAAAACGCCGTCTTTATAAAATGAATACAGTTTGGAGCCGCCCGGATCCGCGATGCCGATTTGAATATCCGGGTTCATGCCCTTGAGCGCCATGGACATACCGCCCAGCGTACCGCCTGAGCCTACGGAGCAAATAAACCCGTCTATTTTACCGTCCGTTTGGGCGTAAACTTCCGGTGCCGTGGTCTGGATATGGGCGTTGCGGTTGGCGGTATTGTCAAATTGATTGGCCCACAGCGCCCCCAATTCTTCGGCCAGCCGCCCGGAATAGCGCACATAATTGTCCGGATTGGAATAGGGCACGGCGTCGACTTCGATAAGCTCTGCGCCGGCCAACCGAATAGCGTCTTTCTTCTCTTGAGACTGACTGCGCGGTATAACGATTTTGCAAGTATATCCAAGCACCGCACATACCATAGCCAGTCCAATGCCCGTATTGCCCGCCGTACCCTCAACCACTGTGCCGCCGGATTTTAATGAACCATTTGCTTCGGCGGCGCGGATAATAGATAAAGCCGCCCGGTCTTTAACAGATTGCCCGGGGTTCAAAAACTCGGCCTTTCCGAAGATTTCACACCCGGTGATTTCCGACGCTTTGTTCAGGCGGATAAGCGGCGTATTGCCAATGAGGTCGATGATAGATTGTGCGGTCATGGTGTCTCTCCTTAAACCAACAGGTATGACGTTCCCCGCCCGCGTTCAAGTGTATAAATATCCGCTCACTAAAGTTTGATACGAAATTTTCACTTTGCAAAGCCGTAAGCTTAGCCCATATGTAGGGCAGGAGATTTATATGACTGAAATGAATGCGACGATACGTTTGAAGACACCAGGCGGCGAGATTTATGAAATTGGAAATGACAAGCCGCTGACGATTTTTGCCGGGCCTTGCGCTATGGAGAGCCGGGAACATGCGCTGGAGACTGCGGGCATGCTTAAGGAAATCGCCGATAATGTTGGCGTTAATCTGGTTTATAAATCGTCATATGACAAAGCCAACCGCACCAGCATCCATTCGCCGCGCGGTATCGGGATTGATGCGGCGCTACCGATTTTCGCCGAGATTAAAGAAACCATTGGCCTGCCTATTATCACAGATGTGCATACGGCGGAACAATGCGCCCGCGTCGGCGAAATTGCGGATATATTGCAAATCCCGGCATTTTTGTGCCGCCAGACAGATTTACTGGTTGCCGCCGCCGAAACGGGCCGCGTTATCAATGTGAAAAAGGGGCAGTTTTTGGCGCCGTGGGATATGGAAAATGTCCTGAATAAATTGGTCGAGGCTGGTAATCCGAATATTATGGCTTGCGAGCGCGGTGCTAGTTTTGGCTATAACACATTGGTCACAGATTTCCGGGCGCTCCCGACCCTGAAAAGTTTTGGCGGGCCTGTTGTGTTCGACGCCACCCATAGTGTGCAACAACCCGGCGGGCAGGGCGGCACGTCCGGCGGTCAGCGCGAATTTGTGCCGACCTTAGCGCGCGCGGCTGCGGCTATTGGTGTTGCGGCCATATTTATGGAAACCCATCCCGACCCTATGAGCGCACCTTCCGACGGCCCGAATATGATACCGACAGGTGAATTTGAAGCTTTGCTGACGGATATTATGGCCTTTGACCGCCTTAGTAAGTCTATGTAAGTTATTGTTTTAACGGTTTTAACGGTAAAGTAACCGGGCTATCTTCTACCTCGATAGTTTCTAGGTCCAGCAAGGGGGCGCGTTTCGGCAATATATCTTTATCGATTAAGTATTGTACCCGCCGCGCCGCATCGACCCGTAAATCCTCGTAGAATAGATTAGACGGCAATGTGCGGTATTTTCCGCCAAAACGGCTGGGTCTGCGTAAGGCTTTTTGTTTGGGTTTATCCAAAAGCAAAACGCCGTCCTGACATTGCGCTCCGGTCTGATGCGGCATAGGTACGGGCATGGTATCAAATCCAAACCCTTCAGCGGCCACGCCGCCAAGATGTAGTCTTGCGGGTGCATAATCGTTATCCGTTGTCCAAAGTAGTGGGTTAACACATAAAAGCGGGCGCCCACTCACAGCTTGCATACCAGCCGCATCCCAAACCAGAGTGCGATCGACGAATCTTTGAACGCGTTTTTTTTCTTTTGGTTCAAACGCTCCGAAAGCTACAACACAATTCGTATCTTGTTTGCGTGCGCAAGGCTTTATGAGGGATAGTTTTTCGAGCAAAAACGGATGGTCAATGACATAGGCTACAGCCAATTTATTGATGCGGGAGCCGTCTTGGAAAAACTCACGCAATAACCGTTTTACATGCAGGCCACCTTGACCATACCCTACCAAAACGATTGGCCGCTCCGGTGGATTCTCGGCTAAAAATACTTCGAATGCACGCCGCACATCACTGTATGCAAATTGCATGGCGAGTAGGGAATCGTCACGATTGTTGAGGAATGTATAGAGGGCAGCTTGGCGATATTGCGGTGCATAAACGCGCCCCGATGATGTATAGGGGAGTACATAATTTGGCAAAACGACGCGCTTGAAATTATCGGCTAGTTTTTTGGAACTAATGGGTGCATTCCAATGGGTACGCCCCAAAAATATAGTTGGTGAAACAACAAATATATCTCCGCCGGGTATATTAATAGGGTCAATATCCGTATCGGGCCTAATAAGCCAAGCCGTATCCACAGTATAATCTGGCGCAGGTGGCATTGCCATAGTTTGAAACGGCTCACCGGGGTCATAAATAGAGCGAAACAAGTCATCCCGGTAAAACCATGATGCGAATATCAGCAGCAAAGCAAAGAACCCCATAAGCACGCTGATAATGATGCGAATATGTATATACCCTAATTTGGCCAAATTTCACCTTTATCACTAAATTGCTATTTACTGAATCGCTTAAACAAGCTTACAACAGCATACATCAATACGAAAGCAATCAAAATGACAAAACCGCCATCTGAACACCCAGCTAAAAGGCACCATTTCTTTGCGTCCTTGCGCAATAGTTTTTTCACGGGCGTCGTTGTGGCTCTGCCTATTGGTATCACAATCTGGCTAATCACATGGTTTGTCAATATCGTTGATACTAGGGTCAAGCCGCTCATCCCGTCACATTATGTACCGGAATGGATTGTAGCGCTTCCGGGGTTGGGGATTATCATATCAGTTGTCGCACTTTGGTTATTGGGGGCGATTGCGACCAATTTCTTTGGTAGCCGTTTGTTACGGTACGGGGAAAACTTAGTGTCGCGGGTGCCGCTTGTGCGGAATATCTACAAAACCCTGAAACAAATCGTCCAGACAATGGCGAACCAAAAGGATCAGGCTTTCAAGGAAGTTTGCTTATTGGAGTATCCGCGCAAAGGCTTGTGGGCGATCGGGTTTATCACGTCTGACCTTAAGGGTGCGCCTGAAAAACATTTAAAGGACGGCTATGTGTGTGTATTTGTACCGACAACCCCCAACCCAACATCTGGGTTTTTGTTGTTCGTCAAACGTACAGATTTAAAAGTTTTGGATATGACACCGGAAGAGGGCGCCAAAATGATTATTTCTGGCGGGATGGTCACAAGCGATGAAGACATAAAGAAACTCGAAGGCCCCACGCCTTCGATGTGATCTAACTGTATCAACATTACCCCGATTGCATTAATTTTACGCCGACATCTTGCTCAAATAAATACAGCAAATTCAGCACTGCCTTACCTCGTTCGCTGGCTAAATTAGGGTCTGTGGCTGCGAATAGTCGGGCGTCTGTTACAGCGGTTTCCAGCAGGGATTTATGCTTGTCCAAGTTTGCCAGCTTATAGACAGGCAGGCCGCTTTGCCGAGCGCCGAGCAGATCGCCAGAACCGCGCAGGTTCCAGTCTTCTTCGGCGATCAGAAAACCGTCCTCGGTCTCGCGCATAATATTGAGCCGTGCCTTGGAATTGATACCGAGCGGGCCTTTATACAGCAAGATACAGGACGATTGCTTGTCGTTTCGCCCGACCCGTCCTCTAAGTTGGTGTAGTTGTGCCAGTCCGAACCGTTCTGCATGTTCAATCACCATAACCGTGGCGCCGGGCGCATCGACGCCGACCTCGATAACCGTTGTTGCTACTAGAATATCATATTGCCCGCGCTTGAAGGCTTCGGATATGGCTTCTTTTTCCTGTGCTTTTAATTTGCCGTGCAACAAGCCGACCCGATCCCCGAACCGTGCGGATAAATGCCGAAAGCGCTCTTCTGCGGAGGCGAGGTCGATCAAGTCCGAATCCTCAACCAATGGACACACCCAATACACCTGTTCGCCTTTATCTAGCACCCTTTGTAGGCCGTCTATAACGGCTTGCATTTTTTCTACGGGGACAATGCGGGTCTCTATGGGTTTACGCCCCATGGGCTTTTCGTCGAGGCGCGATATATCCATATCGCCGTAGGATGTGAGGGCGAGCGTGCGGGGGATAGGTGTGGCGGTCATCACCAATATGTCCGGCTTTTGCCCTTTTTGGCTGAGGCGCAACCGGTCACGCACGCCGAAACGATGTTGCTCATCAATGATGGCTAGCCCCAAATTAGCGAACTCCACATGGTCTTGGAACAGGGCGTGGGTGCCGCAAATCACATCTATATGCCCGTCTGCTAGCCCGCTCAGAATAGCTTTTCTCTGTCCGCCTTTATCGCGCCCGGTCAAGGCTTCGACCGTGAGATTGGCAGGGGCGAGGAATTGCTCCAGGGATTTTTTGTGTTGCCGCGCCAGGATTTCGGTCGGCGCCATAATCGCCACTTGCGCCCCGGCTTCGCAGACATGGGCGGCGGCGAGGGCTGCGACAAATGTTTTACCCGCGCCCACATCACCCTGTAACAAACGTGCCATACGGGTTTCTGCGCTCAAATCAGCCTTTATCTCTTCGAATGTACGCGATTGTGCGCCTGTGGGCTTGAACGGTGCGCCGTCCAGCACTTCGCGCACATATTCGCCTGCTCCTGTGAAACTGCGCCCGGATTTACGTCTCGTATGCTCACGCACCAAGGCCAAAGCCAATTGCCGTGCTAGTAATTCGTCGTAGGCGAGGCGGCGGCGGTGTAAGGTGTCTTCGCCCGCTTCGATCTTGCTAGCAGGGGCGTGTAGGCGTTTGAGTGCGTTCAGCCAGCTTGGCCATTCATTTTTGGCGCGCATAGTCGGATCCAGCCATTCTGGCAGTTCAGATGTTTTCTCAAGTGCGCCGATGACCGCCTTGCGCGCCATTTTCTGGGATAGACCAGAGGTGAGCGGATAAATAGTTTCAAATTCCGGGATGTCGCAAGCGTCCTTAAGCGGCAATATATAATCCGGGTGGGTCATTTGCGGCTGGCCACGAAAATGCTCGATCTTGCCAGAAATTATTATATCTGCACCCTCAGGTAACTGGCGGCGCAAATAATCAGGCCGGGCGTGGAAGAATGTAAGTTCTAACTGCCCGGAGCCGTCCGAGACAAACACCCTATAGGGTAAACGCCGTGTCGCGCCCGGCCTGTGGGTATCCACATGCACGGTCAAAATCACCATATCGCCGTCAACTGCACTGGATATACCGGGCAGACGTTTGCGCTCAATCAAGCCACTGGGCGGGGTCAAAACCACATCACGGATGCGCCGCCCCATAGCTTTTTCCAACAAATCAGCCGAGCGCGGCCCAACACCGGACACGGTGCTAATGTCTGCAAACATCGGAAATAAAATATCAGGTCTCATAAATGCATTTTGCGCCTAGTTTTTCGTGACTGCAAGGAATATAGGAACGTGGTTGGAGATTCTTATGGTAGATACAGAAAAAACTTTGCGCGTTAAAAAGCTTATACACCGCTCCGGATATCGGGGGTTTAAAGAGGTCGACCTTATTCTCGGCGGCTTTGCAAAAGCCCATGCCGCAGAGTTAAACGACGATGAGTTCTTGCAATTCGAAACCCTGCTCGAAGAAAAAGACCACGATATTTATGACTGGATTACAGGCACACAACCAACGCCGCCCGAATTTGATACGCCGCTTTTTGTTAAGCTTATGAATTTCACGCCGGATATTTTGAAATAATGCGCAGTTTAAAAACATATACTATGAACCTCGTAAGGTGGATTAGGCTTTTTGCCGTAATCCACCATTGGCACACCCCTCACGGTGGATTACGCGCAAGAGCGCTAATCAACCCTACGACAAATTTGGAAAGTTCGTGAAATAATGCTCGCAATCCAAACATATGCAGATGCCAAAGGTTTGTGGCAGGTTGGGGAATTGGCTGAGGGGGCTGATGCTTATGTGTTTGCGCGGGCAGCGAAACGGCGCGGCGGTCTGCATATATTTGTGGCGCGGGATGATAGCCGGGCAGGGGCTTTTCGCAGCGCCGTCTCGTTTTTTGCGCCTGATATTGAGGTGCTGCAATTCCCGTCATGGGAC
>Ga0256839_1005668_pt1 | contig 11382 bp, 8 predicted proteins | sample 354166metaG_FD_185968 | JGI IMG/M metagenome (GOLD analysis project Ga0256839, IMG submission 185968) | Hydrothermal vent microbial communities from Mid Atlantic Ridge, Atlantic Ocean - 354-166 | ecosystem: Environmental > Aquatic > Marine > Hydrothermal vents | place: Atlantic Ocean: Mid... | reverse complement strand
ATCCGGTTCAATGACTCTGGAGTTCATCGGCCAGCACCGCAATCTCTTCCACTGCGGCAGCCAGCGATTCCATTCCCTGAGCCTGCTCCTGTGCGGCACTGGCGGCTTCACTGGTAGCCTGCTCCGCTTCCTGCGCAGCGGCTGCGATCTGCTCGACTCCTGTACGAACCTGCGTGACGGCGGTCGCAATGCGCTCAGCTTCACGCAGAATAGCCTCGGCCCCCGCATGCACCTGCGCCATCTCCTGATCCAGTCGTTGCAGGCTATGCGTGACCTGCTGCGCCTTTTCGGCCTCTGCAATCGTTCGGGCCATCAGCTCTTCGACATCGCGGGCCACGGTCTGGATATGGTCCTGAATCGTCCGCAGCGTGTCTTTAATGCGATCGGCATTGTCGGCTGAGTCGTGGGCCAGATTGCGAATGTCGGCGGCCACAACGGCAAAACCTTTGCCGAACTCACCGGCACGCGCTGCTTCAATGGCCCCGCTGACCGCCAGCATACTGGTTTGAATGGCTACCATCGTGATCGCATCGACGATCTTGTCGATACGACGCGAGCGGAGCTCTAACTGCTTGATGCGTTCCAGGCTCTGCTCTACTCGTCCGACCGCCTGTTCGATGCTGGCGATCAGCGCCTCAACAGCGCTGCGATTTTGCATCAACTGCTGTTGCTGCGCCTCCATCTGCTCCTGCCCCTCCCGGGCCTGCTGCTGCGACACTTCCAGGCCCTTTTCAATCTCTGCAATCGCCGCAGCCGATTCTTCGGTAGCACTTGCCTGTATCTGCGCGCCCTTCCGGATCTGATCGATAGCGGCTGAAATCTGAGCAGCCGATCGGGTCATTTCATCCAGGGCGGCCGACAGCTCCTCGGCGGCTGCTGCCACATCATTAGCGCTTTTGCTGAGATCCGTCGAAAGCTTCAGATCTTCGGCCAGCTCTGAGAGGTTTTCAGCAGATTGCTCACATTCGGCCAGCACCTGCACCTGCTCGCTCACCGTACGACTCCACTCTTCAACCGCCGCCGACTGCTCTTCGGCGGCTGCTGCAATTTCATCGAAGCCACGTAACGCCTCACGTACCGCCTCTTCTGAACGTACAGCTCCCTCAGCGATCTGCTGTGCACGCTGGACAATACGTTGAAATCCCTCGCCGATGCACTTTAACTCTTCGCCAATCTGCTGCCCTTTCTGCGCTTCCTCTTGAATCGCCTCAGCCGCTGCCGTGATGCTCTGCACTACCTGTTGCACGTCGGCCTGAATCTGCGTAATCAGTTCCTGAATCTGACGGGCACTCTTCTCAGAGGTCTCAGCCAGCGTGCGCACTTCGCCAGCCACCACGGCGAATCCTTTTCCATGCTTGCCGGCCCGAGCAGCCTCAATGGCAGCGTTAAGCGCCAGTAGATTGGTCTGATTCGCAATGCGACTTACCGTCTGAATGACTTCGCTGATCTGCGAGGCCTGCTTTTCCAGCTCGGCCACCCGGGCTACCGAACGCTGCTGACGCTCGGCCGCCGTCACGACGTTGCCAATCAGGTGCTCGACCTGTTCCCGAACCTGCTCCGCCAGCGCTTGAAGGGCTTTGCTTTTTTCCTCGGCCTGTTGTGCAGCTATGCGCTGACGTTCCACGGCCTTGCCGACCTCTCGAAATGCTGCCAGCGACTCCTGCGTGGCACCTGAAGCCTCTACAGCACCCGCCGCAATCTGATCGGCCGCACTCTTCAGCTCCTGGGCTGCCGAAGCAGCCTCACTGATTCCTGAGGCAAGCTGGACAGCAGCCGCGGCGATACGTTCGGCCAGTTGTTGCCGACGGGCCATCGTACGCGCCCGGCGGCGCTGCTGCGCGGCTTCCCGAGATGCCGGACGCGACATCTCCTCGGTCCCATTAGATTCCGAAGACGTCTTGCGTACAAGGGGCATAGGAAGCTTCCTGCAGTTTTGTGGTTGGTTTCGTTGAAGTTTTACTGCAGGAAGCGATATCTAAAAGCATACCAGGCTGTAATCCTGTGCTCAGCTTTCGTTTTTCTAAGGGGTTATATAAAATGGAGAGGCTTGCTACGCGGCTGTGTATTTCAGGAAAAGTTTTCCTACTGTCCTTTACCGGCCAGCATGGTATAAAGCGTGCGTAAAATGATCTTCATGTCCATGCGCAGGCTCATGTTCTCAATGTAGAACAGGTCGAATTTGACCTTCTGGCGTACATCATCAAGGCTGCTATCATACTTCCAGCGCACCTGAGCCCATCCGGTAATGCCGGGTTTGACGCGGTGACGTCGGTTATAGAGGGGAATCTCCCGAGACAATTGCGCTACAAAGTGGGGGCGCTCGGGCCGCGGCCCCACCAGACTCATGTCGCCCTTGAGGACGTTCCAGAACTGCGGCACTTCGTCCAGCCGCCAGCGCCGCAACCAGCGGCCAACCGGCGTTACCCGCGGGTCATCTCTGACGGCCCAGACGGGCCCGGTATGTGCTTCGGCATCGACGTACATGGTGCGAAACTTGTACAGCGTAAAGATACGTCCGTGCTGACCTACCCGTTGTTGCTTGTAGATGGCCGGACCGGGCGAAGTCAGGCGGATCAGCAGGCCAATGGCCATCCAGAGCGGGAGTCCCAGCCCCAGCACGACCAGCGAGACGGTCACATCGATCACCCGTTTCATGCTCTGCTCCCAGGCGGGCATGGGCTCGGGCAGCACTTCAATGAGGGGCAACCCGTACATGTGCTCCGTACGCGCCATACCGCCAATGAGCGTGTAAAAGTCGGGCACCAACTTGAGCTTCACCGGCTTGCCATCACACAACCGGAGTACTTCGAGCAACGCGTCGTGGTCACGTCCATCCAGCGCAATCAGGACATCCTGCACGCCGAGCTCGTCGATTAACCGTGGCAGGGCTTCGATCGTGCAGGCTGAGGTGCCGATCGACGCAACGGCAACGGCTGCTCCGTCTCCCGCGTTCTCCGAGGTTTCAGGCTGTTCGCCAGGACGAGCCAGCCGGATAGCCCCTACAATCTTCAGCCCGGCCTCCGGATAGCGGGCCACCTCCTGGTAGAGCTGCTCCACTTTGTCACTCCAACCCACCACCAGCGCCTTGTGCACCCCATAGCCACGCAGCAACAGGGCCTTCTGCACCGTGCGCACCCCGACCCTTCCCAGCGATACCAGTCCATAGACCGACGCCCAGTAGAAAAAGATGGCTTCCCGGCTTGTGCTGGGCTCCAATGTGTCAATAAAGATGGCAAACACCAGGATCAAAACCCCGACCGTCACCACCTTGAACAGCGAGACCAGCTCGTCAAAACGACTTTCAGCATACCGCTCCCGGTACATGCCTGAGAAGGCGAACAGTAACATCCAGTAGACGGTCATCAGCAGCATAGGTAACCACAATACCACAGGATACAGCCGGGGCGGTCCAAACCACTGCCACTCGAACCGGGCCAGGTACAACAGCACATAGGCCAGGCTGAACATCAGGGCATCGATCGCCAGCAGGGCAGCCAGTTCAATACGGCGCGACACGGGAACGCGCTATGGGTTAAACCATTGATTTTAAGCAAACAGATGTGGTAACAAACTGCGCGCCGTTAAGAGGCTCTGATCCGGTTACGACTTGGGTTTGTTTTCGTAATTCAATATACAAAAGAAACCGCCAAAATACACGCTCATGTCGCGCTCCTGGCCCGCTTATCTGGCCCTGAGCCGTGACGAATGGCAGCGTCGCGTCGAGCAGGCCCGCGCCATGCTGGCCGACTGCCGGGCCTGTCCCCGCGACTGCGGCGTCAACCGGCTGGAAGATCGCTACGCGGCCTGTAAGACAGGCCGCTACGCGCTGGTGAGCAGCTACTTTCCACACTTCGGGGAAGAAGACTGCCTGCGCGGCTGGAACGGCTCGGGTACGATCTTCTTCGCCCATTGCAATCTGCGCTGCGTGTTCTGCTTACCGCCAGCAGCCCGTATCACTACAGCGGAAGGGCAGTGCGACCTGGCAGGCCTCTTCAAACAGGCTGCTCCGACCCCCGACCTCCACGTTCGGCACCTGCCCCGACCTGTACAGGCCCTTTCGGGGCGAGGTACGTGGGTACCGGTGCTTCGCCTGTTCCAGCATCCCTACCGGGGCGATCTGCTCTGTGTCAAGCCGTTCAACGCACCTCCTGTATGGCTAACGCCCGAACATCAGGTGCCCGTCGTTCCCAAACAGGCTCCTGATTGCCGGCTAAAGGTACCGGCCTGCATGCTCACCCGCGACTACTATCTGATCGTTCCCAAGCGTCGCCCCCGCGAAGAAGACGTAAAGCTGGACGTGCCGGATTTACTCCGGCAGATACTTCCGCAGCCTGCGTTCCGCAAAAGTAAACAAACGCCTGTCGCGCAGTTGCAGGCGCTCTTTCAGGAAGGGCTCACCTCCTACGAAATCGCCCGTCGTACCGGTTACCATCCGGGATATATACGCACCCTACGCAGCAGATGGCGTCGCGGTCAGCTCAACGACAATGGGATGACTCCCAACAGCGTGGTGATTGAAAATGGGCGTGTACGCCTCAAAACCGAACGCCGCCCCGGCATCCCTCAACAACTCTTCCTGGACGAGTCCCTTGCCCGGTTGCTTGGATTTTACTGTGCCAAAGGCCACGTGACGCGCTCGCCGCATCGCCCTTTTGCACGACGCCTTGTCTTTTCGTTCGCCCACCGGGAGCTCGAACAGGCCCGCCATGTTCAGCACCTGTTGCAGGAACGCTTTGGCGTGCAGGTCTCGCTCCACCAACGCCGCACAACCCTCACCGTAGAGGCGGGGAAAACCTCCCTGGCACTGTTTTTTCAAGCGTTGTGCGGCACCAGAGCGCGCGATAAGCAGATACCGCCCTGCCTATTCCGGGCACGCCCAACCGTATTGCAGGCTTTTCTGGAAGGATATCTGGCCGGGGATGGATGCGACCGTGGTTCTCACTACGTGATCCACACCGTCTCCGAGAAACTGGCTTACGGTCTGTTTGAACTGGGCCTGCTGCTTGGCCAACTTCCCAGCTTTCACCAGTGGACGCCAGCTTCTCCCAAAAAGATCGAAGGGCGCACGGTTCGGCGATCCACCCTCTATTATGTCAAATTTCCCAAAGACCATCCGCAGACCGGCCGGCCACGTCAACGCTGGAAAGAAACATCTGAGGCCTACCTGGTCCCCATCCATCGCATTACGCACCAGCCCTACGAAGGCCCTGTCTATAATCTGGAAGTGGCCGACTCGGAGCACACATACGCGGCCCCGTTCGTTGCCGTGGGCAACTGCCAGAACTACGACATCAGCCAGGCCATCAAGCCGCACAAAGCGCCGCCCGGGCATCCTCCTGAAGCCATTGCGGCTATGATGCTGGAGTTGCAGGAGCTTGGCTGCCACAACATCAACCTAGTGACGCCCGAGCACGTCGTCCCACAAATCATCGAAGCCCTGGCCATTGCCGTCGAACACGGCCTGCGCCTGCCTATCGTCTACAACACGAGTGCCTACGACAGCCTCGAAAGCCTGCGCCTGCTCGACGGCATTGTGGACATCTACATGCCGGACTTCAAGTTCTGGAGCCCGGAGCGTAGCCAGCGCTATATGAAGGCCGCCGACTATCCCGAACACGCCCGCGCAGCCATCAAGGAAATGCACCGGCAGGTCGGAGACCTGGAGCTGGACGATGAAGGGCTGGCGCGTCGCGGCCTGCTCATCCGGCACCTGGTCATGCCCGGCTGCCTGGACGAAACGCGGGCCATTCTGGAATGGATCGTGCGTGAACTGGGACCCAACACCTATGTCAACCTGATGGATCAGTACTACCCGGCCGGACGCGTCAACAGCACCACTTTCCCTGAGCTCAACCAGCGCCTGAGCTCCGACGAATTTGCCGAAGCGCTCCACATCGCCGCCGAACTGGGCCTGCACCGGCTGGACCGCCGCCGCCCGCACCCCCGACTGCTAATGAAGGGGCCCTGGTTTTATTGAAAAACAGAAAAGGCCGACCCCGGAAAAGAGGCCGGCCTCTCTGCCAACACGCAGGAAGCACACTCAGCCGATTCCGTACTGCTCACGGACAAAGGGAAGCAGCCCGGCGGCTTCCAGCTTCGACAGGGGCGCCAGGAACGTTACCTGGATCACACCGGGATGCCGCCCGATTTCAATGGCCCCGGTAATGGTCGCGCGGTTGCGCACTTCGGCCACGCTCATGTCCAGCAGACGAGCCGCCCGTTGCAATCCCACCTCGGTGGCCGTATTCAAATCCGGCCCCGTCCCGATTACTGAGATAGGCGCACTCTCTTCCACGTCGGCCAGACCCCACCGACGCGCCAGCGCACGCGCCCGAGCTTTCTCCTCCTCAGTAAGTGGCCGCGCCAGTGGCGGCAGATCCTCCGGCAATGGAAAGAGCACCGGCCCCTCCAGCGTGCGGCCTTTCAGCACCTCAACCTCCAGCGTTACCGTACCCGACACGTCCATGGTGTGCCCCGCAATCTCACCATCACCCTGCAGCGCATGCATATCCCCCAGGTAAACGCCAGCGCCCGGTACCTTGACCGGGGCCAGCAGGATCGCACCAGCCCGTACGGCATCGATGTCCATGTGCCCATCGGTTCGCTGCTCCAGCTCCTCGGCTGTCAGCGCATACTCATGCGGTGCTCCTATCAGAGCCGCTCCGAAATCCCCTGCGTTGTGTGAATCGGGCATACGCACGGCCGGCGTCGTGCCCAGTTGTCCCAGAAAAGGCCGGAGACGTACGGCCACGCCCACCAGATCATGGGGCGCATACAGCACGATGGGATGCTGTACCGATTGGTCTGGCACCGCCATAACCTGTGCCGCCTGTTGCGCCAACTGCTCGGCCCTCTCGCGTCCAACCGTTACGCCCACCTGGCGCGTCTCGTCAAATACTACCGTGTAGCCGTGCACAAACTGAAACGGAGTAACCGGCGTGCCGCATCGGGCACACCGTACCGCTTCCGGACCGATCCCCTCAACAACCGTCTCAGGGTACAGCTCCCCACACTGCGGGCATCGCGCAGCCACGTAGGGATCTCCCAGATAATACCCTTCTACCCACCGGTCATGCCCCGAAGCTGTAGCCATGGAAGTGACTGTAATGTCCCGAATGCGAATGACCAATGCATCCCCCGGTTCTGCCCCTTCGACATAGACCGGACGTGTCACCTCATGGGCACCGCGCAAACGCGGCGTGATCATCGGTCCCCAGCAACCCGGTGCCGTGTTGGCGATAATGGTGCCCCCATTGACAACCGGCCCCAGCATCGGCGCCTCCGGATCCAAGATGCCGTTGGTAAACTCGTTGACCATCACCGTGCGGCGCGCCTCCTTAACCGCCGCTTTTGGCGTTTCAGCAACCTGCATGGCCCCTCCTACCGTTTTGGTGAATAAGGATCAACCACCGGCCTGTGGCGGTAACAACACCACCTGCCGCCCGACCGGAATCGCTTCCGAGCTATCCAAAACGCGCCCTTCGGCAACGACCAGCACGTGATCCATCCAGGACTGCAAGCGGGGATACTGCTCCGCGATCAGCCGCCGCAACTGTGCTACCGTGACGGCCTGCTTCGGAAGGGCAATGAAAATAAACGGCCGCCCTACTTCCTCAGCCAGCAGCCGCCCCAGACGAATGGATAGACCCGATGCGGCGTCCGAAGCCATAGCCCTTGTTTTTTTCAGCAAGATAGGCTTTCTACTTACGCAAACAAGCGGCGCCCGTCCAATCGTTTCAAAAATGTCAAATCGCTGAACTTGAGCACGTTATTCCCTATCACTATGACAGGACAGCTCAGGAGGCGCCCCACTATTCTAAACGGAAACGGAAGGTAATCACGCCGGTCTGGTTTTCCGGAGGCACGCCGGGAGGCAGCGGATTGAAACGCCAGCGCCGCAGAGCTTCCAGCACAGCCCGCTCCAGCGCCGGGTTGCCCTTAAGCAGTGGAATGGCCTGCACGACGCGTCCCTGCGGATCAACCACAATGCGTACCCGAATGATGGCATTGACCTTCTCGGCATAGACGGGCAACGGCGCCTGCACGAGCGTACGATCCAGCCCTTCGATCAGGTAGGGCGCACTGCGCTGGTCTTCCTGTCCCTCGCCTTCGTTGCCGGTGGCCGCGCCCGCCGAGCCGTCGGCCTGCCCCCCGTCCCGGGGCTGAACCGGCTGTGCCGCCTCGTCGGGCTCCGGCTTTTCGATCTCGGCCGGATTGTTCTGCGGCTCCGGCGCAACGCGCGTTTCTTCGGGCTCGTTGATCTGCTGCTCGTCTTCGACCGGCTGCGTCTGGGGCAAATCGACCGGACGCGTCTTTTCTGGAAGGGCAGCGGCTTCTTCCGGAGGTGTCTCGGAAGGGGACTCCGGCGTGGCCTCGTTGGGCCGGGGTTGCTCGGACTGCTGCACGGGCCGTCCTTCTGCCCAGGGTCCCAGCTCCACTTCAATAAAGCCCAGCGGTGGCGCCTGGGTCAGTTCCACCTGCGTGAAGGCCAGCAGAAGCAGCACCAGCGCGTGCACGGCCAGGCTGGTCAGCAGTCCGATCCAGTCGTTCCGTTTCATGGTCGGTCAGGTGATGCTCGTCGCAGGCATCTCCGCTTCCAGTTGCGCCCGCAGCGCAGCCAGCGCTTCGTCGTACGGAGGCCGCAAAATGCCTCGATCCGTAATGATGGCCGTAATCAGCTCGGCCGGTGTTACGTCGAAGGCTGGATTATAGACCCGGACGCCGTCGGGGGCCGTCTGTCGGCCGAAACCATGCGTGATCTCGCGCGGATCCCGTTCTTCAATAACAATCGCCTGCCCGGACGGCGTTTCAAAATCGATGGTAGAAACCGGTGCCGACACGTAGAACGGGATGCCATGCGCCCGGGCCAGCACGGCCAGTCCATACGTGCCGATCTTGTTCGCCACGTCGCCGTTGGCTGCGATGCGGTCGGCGCCGACGATCACGGCATCGACCCACCCCTGCTGCATCACGTGCGCGGCCATCGAATCCGTGATCAGCGTGGCTGGTACTCCCGCTTTCAACAGCTCCCAGGCCGTGATGCGGCTGCCCTGCAGCAGCGGACGTGTCTCGTCCACCCAGGCTTCGAGCCGCACGCCTCGCTCTTTCCCCAGAATGAATGGGGCCAGCGCCGTTCCATAGCCGGACGTAGCAACGCCACCGGTGTGGCAGTGCGTGAGCACGCGCATGCCGTCTTTGAGCAACTCCAACCCGTAGGCGCCCAGTCGCCGACCGGCCTCGCGATCTTCTTCTTCGATCGCCCGGGCTTCGGCCAGCAGCCGTGCTTTAAGCGTCTCCCGATCTGCCTGCCCGTAGGCCTTCAGCACCGCTTCCACGCGTTGAAGCGCGCCGAACAGGTTCACGGCCGTGGGACGCGTCTGCCGGAGCTGCTCAAGGGCCTGTTTTACCCTCTCGGGACCCGCTCCAGGTTCGCGCAGCGCGAGCACCACGCCGTAAGCGGCCGCAATGCCAATGGCCGGAGCCCCTCGCACGCGAAGCTTCCGAATCGCCTCAGCCATCTGCTCGGGCGTCTCAACAGGAATCCAGCGCTCTTCAACGGGCAGCCGCGTCTGGTCCAGCAGGTCCACGCGAAACGCTTCGTCGTTCCAGTACAGCGGTGGAATCATCGCTTTACTACTTTTTCAGTCGGTTCAAACGTCCGGGCGGTGCCAGCTATCCCGGGCCAGTACGAAACGCACGGCCAGCCGATGCGCAAAGCCCAGTTCGGATGCCAGCCCGGCAAAGTCGCCAAAGCTGTAATCGACGGTCAGATACCGAAGGCGTATGCCGGCGCCTACGGTCGGGGTCAGTTCCAGTCCAAAGCGGTCGGAGTAGGCCAACCGATTGACCCCGCCTCGAAGTGCTACCACCTCCCGATACCAGAACTCAGCGCCCAGCCGGGGATGCAGCGACACGTCCCCCACATTAAAGGCATAGGCCTGCTGACCATCGAAGGCTACGTCTATGTCAAGTGCCAGCACCAGCCGATGCAGGCCCAGTGGCTGTTCGTAAGCGACGCCTGTCCGAAGTACCGGCAGCACCAGATAGGTACCCCCTTTGGGCAGCTCCTGACCGAACGCTTCCTCAAAGGTATAGGGCTGGCCGGTTTCCGGATTGATCGTCTCGAGCGCGAACGCATCGGCATTGATACTCCAGCTCTGGAGCATCGTCGAAAGATCCTGCACGTTCACGCCCAGCCAGAAGCGGCCCAGCCGGTAGCGGGCACCGGCATCCACGCTGTAGCCCCAGGCCTCGGCAAAGTCGCCGATCGCTCGACGCACTACCTTGGCCGACACACCCAGTGCCAGATCCTCGCCCAGCAACCGGGCATAGCTGAAATAAAAGGCATAGTCGGCTGCCGAGAACGTTTCGATGAACGACTCAGCCTGCGGTCTGGGTCGATTGCGCACCGGGTCCCAGGCATTCAACGTGTTTTTAATGTCATTGACCCCGCTCCGGAAGAATGCGATGCCCAGCGTCGACGAGGCACTGAGGGGCCAGGCCAGCGCTGCGTAGTCGAACGACACGATCCCGGCAAAACGCTCGGCATGCATGTAGGCCACCTCTGGATAGACCAACCCGCTCAAGCCGGCCGGATTCCAGTAGGTGGCATCTACATCGGTGGCCAGCGCCACGTAAGCCCCTCCCATCCCGAGCGCCCGTCCACCGACGCCACCGGCCAGAAAGTCGGCCCCGTACTTGGCAATCCGCTGGCCAACCGCCGGAAGCCCCAGCCAGCTCCACCCGATCAGCAGCCAGAGGGCCGCCCGTTTTCCTGTAACGAACATGCGTAGCAGCTCTGCGTTGATTGTGGCTTGCTGTAACAAACGACCACGGTATCGGCCTGTAAAGTTACTCTTATAACAAAAATCCAACCGGCTGACCCTCCCCCCGTTCCCTCCGACATGCTGCGGTGGCCTATGCGCGTCATCCTCAAACCCGGAAAAGACAAGCTGCTGCGTCGCGGCTATCCCTGGGTGTTTGCCAACCAGCTTCATCGCATCGAAGGCCGACCGCGAACTGGCGACGTGGTCGAGATCGCCGCGGCCGACGGCACCGTGTATGGCCTGGGCTTCTATCATGAACACTCGCAGATCGCCGTGCGCTTTCTAACGTCGGATCCCAACGCGCAGATCGACGCAGATTTTTTCCGGAGGCGGCTGGAGCGGGCCCTCGCGCTTCGACAGGCGGCCTTTGGCGACAGCACGCACTACCGGCTTGTTTTTGGCGAAAGCGACGGCCTGCCCGGCACCATCATCGACCGCTATGGAGACGTGCTCACCTGGACCTGCCTCTGCTACGGCATGGAGCAACGCCGGGAGTTGCTGCTGGATCTGCTGGAAGAATTGTTTCGGCCGCGGGCCATCGTCGAACGCAACGACA
>Ga0256839_1005667_pt1 | contig 11383 bp, 9 predicted proteins | sample 354166metaG_FD_185968 | JGI IMG/M metagenome (GOLD analysis project Ga0256839, IMG submission 185968) | Hydrothermal vent microbial communities from Mid Atlantic Ridge, Atlantic Ocean - 354-166 | ecosystem: Environmental > Aquatic > Marine > Hydrothermal vents | place: Atlantic Ocean: Mid... | reverse complement strand
CCCGAAAACCGGTTCCCACTTTTCGGGAAACGCTTTAGGGGGCAATTGTTTCTTCAAGCTTTGACGCCAGAGACAACAAACGCGCTTCGGCGATAAATAAAGCCACATGCTCGCGATAGCGGGCAATCTGTGCATCGCGATAATCATTTTCTGCGTCCAGCGCTTCTACGAGCGTGCGGATGCCGGCTTCATATTCTTTTTGTGCGCCTTTGGCAGCCAGACGGGCAGCCTCTTCTGCACGCATGGCGGCGTTTAGGGATTGGCGTCTGGCCTGCAAATTGCCCCACAAGCCCGCGACCGCTTCGCGTAATTGCAATTCAGCGCGTCTTGCACCGGCTTGTGCCTGCGCCTCGCCTGCCCGGGCTTCTCGGATTTTTGCACCGCGCAGGCCGCTGGTGAAAAGAGGCATTTCAAATCCAACAAAGGCGCCCACATCTTCTACCGGTTGATTGAAGAAAAAATAACTCTCTTCAGTGCGGGAGGCCCGTGCTGACAGGATGAGTTTGGGCCCAAACTGACCCTTGGTTTGTTGCACGCGATAGCCGGCGGATTGGGCCATGGCTTTGGCGGCGGCGAGATCGGGATTGGCTTGCAGAATCTCGGCCATGGCGTCATCAAAATTGGCTGGCAGTGGCAAGTTATGATCGAATGCTGTGACCGGGCGGGGATCGTCAATACCGGTCAGGCGGGCAAGCTTCGCTTGCGCAGCAATCAAAGCCGCCTGATTGGTGGCATGACGGGCTTGCGCAGAAGCAAGGCGCGCTTCGGTAAGCGCAATATCGGTTTTGGTTACAAGACCCTGCGCCATGCGCGAGCGCGTTTCCTCAAGGCGGATTTCAAATGTTTTTACCTGCTCTGCACTGACCTCATAAATGCGATCTGCCAGCCAGGCATTGGCATAGGCTTCAACCGTAGCAAGGGCTATTTTTTCATTGGTGCCTGCAAGATTATTTTCGGCGGCAAGGCTTGCACTTTTTGATGCATCAATCGAAGCGCGTAAGGCACCGGATTGATAAATTGGTATTTCTGCCTGCAAGCCAATTTGTTGAGGGTTTTGGGAAATAGAGCTTGTTGTGAAATCGGTTTCCGTAACCCCGAGCTGTCCTTGCACGCCAATTGTGACCAAGCGATTGGCCTGTGCGGCGCTAATCCCGGCCTTTTCGCGATCAACAATCGCACGGGCTTCTGAAATGGACGGATCAAATTGCAAGGCCTGTTGTACTGCTTCCGGCAGAGATATAGGGGTCATGAAAACAGCCATGAGGCTGATAGCGGAGGATCGGAACAGATTGGTGTTTTTAAGCATATCATTTTCTCTTTTCTTTGAATCTGCGGACCAGAGCATCAGGCTCGAAAGGCCGAGTCTATCCATTGCGTGAGGCCATCGCCGGTTTGTGCGCCAGCCTGTTTTGCGATCTCACGACCCCCTTGATAGGCGATGAGGGTTGGAATGCCGCGAATACCGAGGCGGGCGGCAACATCCTGATGGGTGTCGGAATTTAGTTTGAAAAGTCGAATATGGTCTGCGAGGGTTTGGGCCGCCTGCTCATAAGCGGGGGCCATCATCCGGCAGGGGCCACACCATGGTGCCCAGACATCAATCACATAGCGGCCTTTATCATGGGTCCATAGGCGCTCGAAGATTGTGCTGTCTATATCGACCGGTTTTCTGGTTGCCAATGGTGCGCTGCATTTGCCGCATTTGCCACCAGAAAGTACCGCCCCTTGTGGTACGCGATTGAGCGCGCCACAGGCATAACAGACAAGCGGATAGCTGTCTTGTCGGGCAGGATTTTCTGATGGCATTGTTTGTACTCCACTTACTTTTTCAATTTATGGGTTTTCATGAGTTGCAGCATGACATTTTCGAACAGGGATTCGGATTTGCCCGCGCGAATCTTGCCGAGAAAAAACTTCTCAAAGGCGACTTTGGCCACATGCACCCATTTGCCCTGTGAGGCCCAATTGACATTGCGCGGCGGGATTTGTGGTTGTGCCACAAAGGCAACGCCACCATCGCCGAAGTCAGCAAGGCAAACCGCATTCCAAGTGGCTTCGCTTTGCGGCTCGGAATTACGCACCAGCGCGCCAATATTTTCTGCGGTTGCCGTTACCATGGATTCAATCATGAAGCCGGTTTTGGGAACGCCGGTTGGCACCACGGTCGGGGTTGGTGGTGCAATCGCTATGCAAACGCCGATGCCGAAAATTTCCGGATATTTCGGATTGCGCTGATGCTTGTCAACAATGATAAAGCCACGGGGATTGACCAGACCGTCAATATCCCAAACGGCGCCAACCCCCTTAAAGGCCGGCAGCATCATGGAAAAATCCATTGGCAGGTCATGGACGGCTTTGGTTGAGCCGTCTTCATTCATCTCTTCCACATGAAGATGGCCGGCTTCGGCTTTTAAAACCTTGGCATTGGTAATCCATTTGATATGGCGGTCGCGCATTTCACTTTCCAGCACGCCCTTGGTATCGCCAACGCCATCAAGGCCAAGATGGCCAATATAGGGCTCTGAAGTGACAAAGGTCATCGGCACTTTGTCGCGGATCTTGCGCTTGCGTAATTCGGTATCGATAATCATCGCCGTTTCATAGGCAGGACCAAAACAGGAGGCCCCCTGAACCGCGCCAACAATAACCGGGCCGGGATTTTTACAAAATTCCTCAAACGCCTGATTGGCCGCAATCGCATGATCAATATGGCAAACCGAATGGGTATGCCCTTTGGGACCAAGTCCTTCTATCGCTTCAAAATCAAGTTCCGGGCCTGTGGCAATAACGAGATAGTCATAAGAAACTTTTGAACCATCGCCCATGCGAATGGTTTTTTGCTCTGGTTCAACGCGTTCGGCTTTGCCAACTATAAAGTCAATCTGCCGCTTTTGCATTGGCTTGGCCAGATCGACCAGAATATCCTTACGGTCACGCCAGCCGACAAGCACCCAAGGATTGGAAGGAACGAATTGATAGAAATCATTTTCATTGATGATTGTGACCTTGTCTTCTTCGCGCACCTTGTCGCGAATTTCATAGGCAGCGATAACGCCGCCAAGGCCTGCGCCTAAAACAACAATATGGGCCATTTGCAACTCCTGTAATGCCGTCCTGTTTTTATGAAACCAGGTGACGGTCTTTGGTCGTTATGGATCACACCAAGCCTGCTTGATGCGGTGACTATTTCATATATTTCCCGGCGGTATGATTCTGACCCCCGAGAAATAAGCCTGCTGAAGTCTAGCCCTGTCCGACCGGTTTTCAACGCAGCGAATTTTTTTGCTATTGCGTCTGGTCAAGACAGTTTTATTATGTTATAAAATGCTTAAATAAGCAATAGCTAATTCAACAAAAAGAGTGACAAGAAAAATAACCCATAAATATCAACAAGATGGAGCATGAACCGCGATATGTCAGTGCAAAGAGAAGAACAAGAAGACCTCCCAGCGGAGGTTGTTATAAAGAAAATACGGGCCGGGGAGGCTGTTTTGGTCGATGTTCGCGAGCCGAGGGAGTTTGCTTTTGAGCGGATTCATGGGGCTTTGCTGCATCCCTTGTCAACATTTGAGCCCCGCGCCATGCCCAAAACAACCGAGCAGGTGATTATTTTCCACTGCGGATCGGGCAAGCGTTCGCGCAAGGCATTAGAGGCCTTCAAGGCTGCTACGGGCCGTGCCGGCCTGCATATGGCGGGTGGCCTGGGGCAATGGAAAGCGGCGGGTTTTCCGACCATAAAAATCAATCCGGCGACAGGTGATGTGGAAGATTCGGGGCGTTTCTAGAGCACTTCCCGAAAAGTGGGAACCGGTTTTCGGATAAGAAGTGCTCAAAAACAAAGACTTAGAGCCCGGTTTTGATTCCATCAAAACAAAAATAGGCTCTAGACCCATTTTTTAAAACCCAAGGACGCAAAATCATGACCAAGATTTGGAAGATTTTCTTTGCTGTTATTTTTATTTCCCCGTTTGGATTTACGGCCCGGGCAGCCGAAAACGAGCCAGACGGAATAATCACAATACAGGAAAGTGTTGTCGTTGATTATCGTCCGGTGGTGGCGCGCATTGAGGCTGGCGATACGGCTATGGCGCGTTCTCGCTTGCAGGGTATCGTAACGCGCCTTTCCATTGATGAAGGTGATGTGGTCAGTCAGGGGGATATTGTTGCGGTCATCACCGATAGCACTTTGGCGCCAAAAATTTCTGCATTGGCCTCCCGGATTGCCGGTTTGCAAGCGCAATTGGAGCAGGGGGAAGTTGACTTAAAGCGCAATGAAGCACTTTTTGCAGAAGGCTTTTTTCCAAAAGCGCGTCTTGATGAACAGCGCACCAATCTTGATGTCTTAAAACGCAATCTTGCCGCCGCCCGCGCCGAAAGACGGGCTCTGTTGGCGCGCCAGGATGATGGCAATATTCGTGCGCCTGCCGATGCGCGAGTTACCGAGGTAAGCGTGGTTGAGGGGTCGGTTGTTGCGCCCGGTGAGGTTATCGCCCGTTTTGCAACGCTGGATGGTCTTGTGCGCATGTCCTTGCCGGAACGTCACGCAGCGCAAATCAAAGAAGGTGAGACGGTTTCTCTGCGCTTGCCAACCCGCGAGAATGAATTGCGCCAGGCGACGATTATAAAAGTCTATCCGGAACTGCGTGAAGGTGCGGTGATAGCGGATGCAACGGTAGAGGGGGGGCTAAGCGCTTTGGTGGGGGAGCGGGTTGATGTGCTCGCGCCGATTGGCGAGCGCCGGGCTATTTTGGTGCCGGAAAATTATATCTCGACCCGCTATGGTGTTGATTTTGTCCGCGTCAAAGTCGGCGAGCGTTTTGTTGATGCGCCGGTTGCTCTGGCGGCGCCGCTTCTTGGCCAGCAGGGGCGGTTTGAGGTTTTGTCGGGTTTGCGCCCTGATGATATTATCGAGCCTGCGGAGTAATATCATGAACATGGATCCTTCCGGCAGCATTACCCGCGCCACTATCCGCTCTCCCTTAACCCCGCTTTTCCTGCTCACCGCATTGGCGGTCGGGTTAATCGCTTTGCTGACGATTCCACGGGAAGAAGAGCCACAGATTTCTGTGCCGCTGGTGGATGTCATGGTGTCAGCACCGGGCTTGCGTGCCCCGGATGTGGTGGAGCAAATTACCAAGCCGCTTGAGGAGATTATCAAAGCCATCCCTGAAGTTGAGCATGTTTATTCCCAAAGTCGCGATGATGGCGCATTGGTGACGGCGCGGTTTAATGTCGGCACGGATTCCGATGCGGCGATTGTGCGTATTCATGAAAAGCTACAGGCCAATCTTGATCGCCTGCCCCCCAATACGCCGCTGCCAATGGTAACGGGGCGCGGTATTAATGATGTGCCGATTGTGACTTTGACATTATCGCCGGAGACATGGACCGGGGATGTCTGGAACGATACGGCCCTATGGATGTTGGCGGATGAATTATTAAAAGAGCTGATTAAAATAGACGATGTTGGTCTGACCTCGGTGATTGGCGGCCGTCCTTTGGAGATGCGGGTTGAGCCGGATATTCAGGCGCTTGCGGCCAATGGTATATCACTGCGCCGACTGGTTGCTTCGGTTGAGCAGGCGGCTTCGGCCATGCCGGTGGGCATGGCGCGGCAGGATGGCTCTTCCCTGATGGTGCAGGCCGGTGATCAGGTGGAGAGTTTGAGCGCATTGCAGCGGTTGGAATTGCGCGGTAGCGATGGTCGCACGGTCTATCTTTCCGATGTGGCGACGATTCGGGTGATTGGCGCGGATACAGAATCGCGTGTTTGGGCATTGGAGCCAAAGAGCAATCAGGCAGGGTTTGAAATGGCACCTGCTGTCACTTTGGCTTTGGCCAAGCGCCCGGGGGCCAATGCGGTTACGGTCTCTGAAGCGATTATGGAACGGGTTGCGCATTTAAAAGGGCCGCTGATTCCGGAAGGGATCAAGGTCGAGGTGACCCGTAATTATGGCGAGACCGCTAATCATAAGGCCAATGAGCTTTTGTTCCATCTTGGATTGGCCACCATTTCCATTGTCATTCTTATCGCTTTTGCCATTGGCTGGCGTGAGGCTGTGGTGACCTTAATCGTCATTCCCACAACCATTATGTTGACCATGTTTGCATCAAAAATGATGGGTTATACGATTAACCGCGTCAGTCTTTTTGCCTTGATTTTTTCGATTGGTATTTTGGTGGATGATGCGATTGTCATCATTGAAAATATTGCCCGCCATTGGGCGATGCGGGATGGGCGCTCGCGGGTGAAGGCAGCCATTGACGCCGTGTCTGAGGTTGGCAATCCAACCATTATCGCGACCCTGACGGTAATCGCAGCTTTGATGCCGATGATGTTTGTATCCGGCCTTATGGGCCCTTATATGGCGCCGATTCCTGCCAATGCCTCTGCCGCCATGGCGTTTTCTTTCTTTGTTGCCGTTGGCATAGCCCCATGGTTGATGATGCGCATTGCCGGACAGGCCAAGCTTTCTGGTCATGATGACAGCAAGGCTGGCGAATCAAAGTTGAGCCGGTTTTATCGCCGGATAGCCGGGCCGGTTATCGCGTCGCGGCGCAATGCCTGGTTGTTTCTCGGGCTTGTTGGCGGTGTGACTTTGCTGTCGCTGACCTTGTTTGCATTTAAAATTGTGCCGGTGAAGCTGCTGCCCTTTGATAATAAATCGGAAATTCAGGTAATTGTGGACTTGCCGGAAGGCGTTTCTGTTGAAGATACAGAGCGGACCTTGTTTGCGCTGGCGGATGGTTTGCGGGAGATTGAAGAGATTGAAAATATTCAAGCCTATGCAGGCACGGCAGCGCCGATCAATTTCAACGGGCTGGTGCGGCATTATTTTTTACGCCAATCGCCAGAGCTCGGGGATTTGCAGGTAAACCTTAAGGAAAAATCCAAAAGAAAACGCACCAGCCATGCCATCGCCCTTGATATGCGCGAGCGGCTAAAGGCCGTGCCATTGATGGAAGGTACGAGCGTCAAGGTTGTAGAAGTCCCGCCCGGGCCGCCGGTTATTGCAACTTTGATGGCGGAGATTTATGGACCAACCCCGGAAATCCGCAGGCAGACGGCGGTCATTATTCGTCAATTATTTGAACAAACCGACTTTATTGTTGATGTTGATGATTCTATCGGCTCGCCATCCACGCGCCTTGTCATCGGTGTGGATGAGCCACGCGCCGCAGATTATGGTGTGGCGCAGGGCGATATATTGGATACGATTGCGCTGACCTTTTCCGGACAAATTGCCGGTGTGTCCCCGCGTGGAGAAGGGCGCGATCCGCTCGATATCCGTATTCGCCTGCCAAAATCAGCGCGGAATTGGTCGCAGGAAGTTGCTGCCATTCCGGTGCCGCGCAATCTTATTGGCCCGACAGCAACACCGGTAGAGCTGGGCGCGCTTGTAGACATAAGCGAAACCGCAAGCTCGCCCTTTATCTTCCGGCGCGATGCGGCCTTTACAGATCTTGTGATGGGAGAATTGGCAGGCCGGTTTGAGGCGCCCATTTACGGCATGTTTGAAATTGAAAAACAAATCAACGCTTTTGACTGGCAAGGGGCAGGACTCGAAAAACCGGTCATACGCATGTATGGGCAGCCGAAAGACGAACATAAAACAACCTTGCTATGGGATGGCGAGTGGGAAGTAACCTATGTGACCTTCCGGGATATGGGGCTTGCTTTTGGGGTTGCGTTGTTTGGAATTTATATTCTGGTTGTTGGACAGTTCAAAACTTTTCGCGTGCCGCTGATTATTCTAACGCCGGTGCCATTGACCCTGATTGGCATTATGATAGGGCACTGGATTTTTGGAGCCGCGTTTACCGCGACCTCCATGATCGGCTTTATTGCCCTTGCCGGGATTATTGTGCGCAATTCTATTCTATTGATAGATTTTGCCCGCCATAGGCAGGATGGTAAAACCAGCCTGCGCGATGTGATGCTGGATGCCGGGGCGGTGCGGTTCAAGCCAATATTATTGACAGCGCTGGCTGCGATGATTGGCGCATCCGTGATTTTGACAGACCCGATTTTTCAAGGTTTGGCAATTTCATTGCTGTTTGGTCTGGCATCGTCCACCGCCCTTACAGTGCTGGTTATTCCAGCCATTTATGTCGCCTTACGGGGGCCGGATTCAATTCCGGCGGCAATCCATGCCCCGGCAAATGAGGAGAAAAATGCGTGAGCAGGGTTGAGACAAGATCGCCAGAGGCGTTTGAAATCATTTCAGACAGGGTCAAAGATGCCGCCTCGGTTTTGAAGGCTATGTCGTCGGATACGCGGTTGCGAATTTTATGCGCCTTAAGCGCGGGTGAATTGCCGGTGCATCAATTGGCCGAGATGACCGGTCAGTCCTCTTCGGCCATTTCCCAGCATCTGACAAAGCTGCGTGCTGCGGGTCTGGTTGATTCAAGGCGCGAGGCGCAAACAATTTACTATTTTTGCACCAAAGGGATCGGCAAGGAAATCGTTGATACTTTATGTGCCTATTACAAAGAGGATGGGTCCTGACCTAGGGCAGTTCCCGAAAACCGGCCTCATTCTGAGCTTGTCGAGGGACCCGCTTTTCGGGAACTGCTCTAAAAATTTTAATGATAGGGCCGCAAATCTCACAAAGAATTCATCGCATTATATGGGTTTTGTTTAATAGAAATTAACCGCTTCCCTCTTTTATGGGCGGTGAAGTTTAAAAACGGGCAATCGCCAATCCGCAGGTGTAAATTCGGGCACGAAAAAGGACGGGCGTTAAACAAGGAGGGAAGTATAATGCACCATCCCGGAAAAAAATTACGCGCAGGGCTTGCGGGCCTTATGATTATTGCTGGTATGGCCATGGGTATGGCCCCTGGTATGACCGCTTTTGCTGATGGCGGCGGCTTGACGGCAAAGCAGATCGTGGAAACAGAGCGGGTCGTCAAGCTATCCGATGGCAGTGAAAAGGTTGAGCGGGTTCCCGCCGAGCTGGTCAAGCCGGGAGATAAAATCTTCTACACACTGGTCTATCGCAATGAAGGTGCTTCAGCGGCAGAAAATATTGTTCTGACCATGCCGGTGCCACCGCAGATTACCTATCTGGAAAATACAGCCGTCCAACAGGGGGCGGAAGTTATGTTCTCTGCCGATGGTGGTAAAAGCTTTTCACCGCGCGGTGCTTTGCTGGTTACGCTTGATGACGAGGTGCGGCCGGCCAAGTCTGAAGAGGTTACCCATATACGCTGGGTCGTAACCGAACCAATTGCGCCCGGTAGTGAAGGGCGTTTGAGCTTTGCCGGCATATTGAAATAGAAATCGGGCCGGTTGTTTTGGAATAGAACACATTGCTTCAAATAGAAACACTATACTGCAAAAGCACCGCGTTTTAACGCGGTGTTTACTTTAATAAATTGATTTATATGCTATTTTTCTTAATTTCCTTAGGTCCCTCTTAACCAGAATATGCGACATTCCTTCGCGAGGAAATGCAAATGGGCCCCTCGGGAGGGGGCTTAAAGTTACGCTACGAAGGAGTCGCAAAATGCCCAATCCTATCAGAACCCGTTCCGGGTTACGCAAGGCTGTGTTCGTCTCGACAGCCGCGATTGTCTCACTTGGCTTTGCCGGATCTGCCCTTGCTGGCGGCACACCGGCCGGTACAAATGTGCAAAACACATTCACGCTGGACTATTCGGTGGGTGGCACAGCACAGCCGCAAATCGATACGGGTCCGGCCGGCACCAATACGCCAACGGAGTTTACGGTTGACCGGTTGATTGACCTGACCGTTGCCAGCACCGGCAATGTGAATGTTGCGCCGGGGGCGACCAATCAGGACCTGGTTTTTTCGGTTACCAATAATGGTAATGATGTGCAGGCCTATGATTTCTCCTTCGTCAATGAAACCGGTGATAATTTTGACCCTACGACCAGCACTGTGCTTTATGTGCTGGATGATGGCGACGGGCTTTATGAACCTGGGGCGGGCGCGGGCAATGATGGCGCGCTGAATGCCTATACTCTGGGCACAGCGTCGCCAGACATTGTTGCCGATGCGCTTGTCTGGGTTGTGATCCGCTCGACAATTCCGACCGCGGGGACTGTGGCTGATGCCGATCAGGCCGATCTCAGCCTTATCGCTGATACGCTTGAGCCTTCGACTTCTGGCGCTGCCGGAACGCCGGTTACCGGTGACATTGACGGCAATACGCTCACCGGCGCGGCTGAGAATGTTCTGGCTGACGGTTCTGGTACGGCCAATGAGGTTGCCAATGCCGGTGACCATTCTGCGACCGGTACATTCATCGTTACCGACCCTGATATTACCGCTGCAAAAGCTGTTACGGTCTATTCACAAGACGGCACAGGTTGTGCGACCATTCCCGGCACGCCAACCGGCGGTTATTCTGTTCCCGGATCATGTATTGAATATGTGATTACGGTGCAAAACACCGGCGCAACCGCAACGGCAACAGGGATTGCCATTGCTGATACGCTGGCCAATGAATTGACCTTTGTTGCAGCGGTAGATGCTGGTTCCTTTACCGGTGGCACATTGACCACACCGGCAGCCAATACCAATTGCGCTGGCGGTGCCTGTGTCATTAGTTATAGCGGGGCCAGCCTTGCTGCTGGTGCTACCGGCACGATTACAATTCGTGCATTGGTGCAATAGGGCCATGCAATAATCTTGTGAAGGGTGGCGCTACCGCCCTTCACAAAAAACCCTGATTAAAAAACACCACCCATCCGAAAGCAGTTTTTCGGATAACGGGAGAGTTGTGTGTAATGCGTCACGCCGTCTGGCATAAGATCTTCCTCGCTCTGGCTTCGGGCCTCGCCTTTTTAGGCGTGGCTCGGGCTGCGGAGTTGGGCGCGATTGTGCCGAATGTAGCGGAGGTAAGCTATACTTATGGTGGCAGCTCGGTAACGGTGTTGACCAATACAGCCTCTTTTCAAATCGAAGCGCGGCGCACAGATTCAACAATAGAATTTTTGCGCTATTTTCCAGCCAGCAGCAACCAGACGGTTGTGATCAATGGCGCTGACTACAGCCCGGATGGCTCTCTTGCGGGCCCCTTCGCACCAATTGGCCCGGTAAGTTCGCCCGGCGGCTCTGGCTTTGCGGCCGGTAGTCCAACGCCGGTGGTTGAAACCGACACTTATTTGCCCGGAGAAATGATTCTGGTTCGTGTAACCGATCTTGGACAGAACGGGGATCCCAATCAGATAGAAACCATAGTGGCAGTGGTGACGGCCAGTCCCGGGGATTGGTCTGGAGGCGGCGGATCCGGCTCCGGCGATGATCGCATCACAATTCGGTTATATGAAACAGGCCCTGATACCGGGGTCTTTGTTGCATATTTACCCTCGGTTTCCGGGGGCGCTTTTGTCAATGATAGTGAACTTAGC
>Ga0256839_1005666_pt1 | contig 11384 bp, 10 predicted proteins | sample 354166metaG_FD_185968 | JGI IMG/M metagenome (GOLD analysis project Ga0256839, IMG submission 185968) | Hydrothermal vent microbial communities from Mid Atlantic Ridge, Atlantic Ocean - 354-166 | ecosystem: Environmental > Aquatic > Marine > Hydrothermal vents | place: Atlantic Ocean: Mid... | reverse complement strand
CGGTGGGGGATCAGGGCAAGGACCGGATCGCGGTGGTCAACGCCATCAACGACATCTCCGGACAGACCGGGGTACGGGCCGAGGACACCGGACAGGGAGTGCGTCTGATCGCCGATGACGGGCGCAACATCAGTATTGCAGTGGATATCGGGAGCGGGGCTGCGACGCTGCTGGACAAGTTCGGTCTGAACGGTTTCGGCACGACGGCCACGGGGAATTTGGGAATTGTCGATGCGACGGGTACCGACACCTTCGCCGACAAGGCCGAAACCTACTATTCCACCGTCACCCTGCGCTCGGCCAAGGCGATCAAGATCGAGGCCGGCACCAACGGCACCACCGCCCTGGAGAACCTGAAGTTCAAGGTGGGCACCTACGGCGGCGCCGAGACCGGCCAGTTCCTCAAGGACGTGGACATTTCCACCGTGGAAGGGGCCAACAAGGCGCTGGAGGCGATCGACAACGCCCTGGAGACGATCAACAGCGTGCGCGGCGATCTGGGTGCGGTGCAGAACCGTCTCGAGTCCACCATCGAGAACATCCAGGTCACCCGCGACAACCTGACCGCCTCCAAGTCGCGAATCATGGACGCGGACTTCGCCGCCGAGACGGCGCAGTTGGCCAAGGCCCAGGTGCTGCAGCAGGCGGGCATCGCCATGTTGGCCCAGGCCAAGCAGGCGCCGCAACAGGTGCTGTCGCTGCTGCGGTAAGCGGCGGCATTCCGTTCCACGCCCAGGGACGGGCCTTTTCCGGGCCCGTCCCCTTGCCGTTTGAGGAGGCGTCATGGCGACCATCACATCCCCCGGTCTCGGATCCGGTCTCGACATCCAGAACATCGTCACCAGTCTGGTGGACGCCGAGCGCAAGCCGGTCGAGGCCCGCATTCAGCGCCAGCAGGAGAAGATCGAAGCTCAATTGTCCGCCTTCGGGAAGCTCAAGAGCGATCTGGCGGCGATGGACACCGCCCTGGGCAAGCTCAAGTCGCCGATCTTCTGGCAGCGTCATCGGACCACTTCCAGCGACGAATCGATAGTGACCGCCACCGCCAGCGCCGTGGCCGCCGAAGGCCAGTACCGCGTGACGGTGAACCAGACCGCCCAGGCCCATGCGGTGGCCTCGGGCACCTTCGCCTCGGTGAACGACGTGGTGGGGGAGGGGCAGATCACCATCCGTTTCGGCACCTGGAGTTACGACGCCGGCGGCAACCCGACCGGTTTCACCGCCGATCCGGCCACTGCCAGTCAGAGTCTGACCATCGATACCAGCAACAACACCCTGGCCGGTCTGCGCGATGCCATCAACGACGCCGGCATCGGGGTGCGCGCCTCCATCGTCAACGACGGCAGCGGTTTCCGGCTGGTCCTGTCGTCGGAGCGGACCGGCGCCGGCAACGCTCTGGAGATCAGCGTCACCGACGCCGACGGCAACGACACCGACGTCGCCGGCCTGTCGCGCCTGGCTTTCAACGCCGGCGCCGTCAACATGACCCAGACGCTCGCGGGGCGCGACGCCGAACTGGAGGTGGACGGCATCGCCGTCACCTCGCCCGACAATCTGGTCACCGGCGTCATCGACGGCGTGACCCTGAACCTCAAAAGCGCCGCCCCCGGCACCACCGTCACCGTCGGGGTGGCCATCGACGCCGAGGCGATCGCCGAGGCGATGGCGGGGTTCGTGGAGGCCTACAACCAGTTCCGCGCCGACGTGCGGGAATTCACCGCCTTCGATCCGGAGAGCGGGGAAGCCGCGCCGCTGTTGGGGGATGGGACCATCCGCTCGGTGGACAATCAGTTGCGCCGCTTGCTGGGGCGGGTGGTGCCGGGGCTGGAGAATGCCGGCATCCGTTCCCTGGCGGACGTGGGCCTGAGTACTGACAAGGATACCGGCCAGTTGTCACTGGACCGCGACCGCTTCGAGGCCATGCTTCGGGAACATCCTCAAGCGATGCAGGCGTTGTTCGCCACCCGGGGCGAGACGACGGACGCCCAGATCCGCTATTTCGGCGCCACGCCCAAGACTCAGGCCGGCACCTACGCGGTGGAGGTGACGGCGCTGGCCACCCAGGGGCGTTTCGAGGGGGCGTCGGTATTGGACTTCACCACGCCGATGGTGATCGACGCCGACAACGACGAATTCACCGTCGAGGTGGACGGCATCCGCTCCGGCACCATCCGCCTGACCCAGGGCAGCTACGCCACGGGCGACGATCTGGCCCAGGAAATCCAGAACCAGATCAACGCCGACGCGGCCCTGAAGCAGGCCGGCCGCCACGTGGAGGTGCGTTACGACAGCGCCAACGGCCGTTTCGTGCTCACCTCGGCCACCTACGGCAGCAGCTCTCAGGTTTCCTTCGTCCAGGTCGATAACAACAGTGGCAGCCTGGGATTCAGCGTGGCCGACGGCGTCGCCGGTACCGACGTGGCCGGCAAGATCAACGGGGTCGAGGCGGTGGGCAAGGGCCAGTTCCTCATCGGCGCCGAGGGCGACCCCAGCGAGGGGCTGCAGGTCAAGGTGGTGGGCGGGGCCCTGGGGCCTCGGGGCGAAGTGACCCTGATCCGCGGACTGGCAGACCGCCTCGACGATCTGCTCGAGGAGATGACCGGCCCCGGCGGTTCGCTGGCGGACAAGATGGACGGATTGAACCGCCGTCTGGACAAGCTCGGCGAGCAGCAGCGAAAGCTCGACGATCGAATGGAACGCTTGGAAGCGATGTATCTGAAGAAATTCAACGCGATGGACGCCCTGGTGGCCCGGTTCAAGAGCACCCAGGAATTTCTCACCCAGCAGCTCAAGGCGCTGGAACCCAAGAGTGACAACTAAAGGAGAGACGACATGTACGCGACGGCAGGCAATACCGCATTGAAGCAGTATCAGCAGGTGGGGGTCGAAGGTCGGGTGACCGATGCCGACGGCCACCGGCTGGTGATGCTGCTGTTCGAGGGGGCGATGGAGCGAATCAACGCCGCCCGCGCCGCCCTGGAGGCCGGCAATCTGGCCCGGAAGGGGGAGTTGATCGGCAAGGCGGTGACCATCCTCGGCGGCCTGCGGGAAACGTTGGACTTCGAGGCCGGTGGTGAACTGGCGGAGAACCTGGATCTGATCTACGACTATGTGCAGCGCCGCCTGCTGCAGGCCCACGTGAAGAACGATCCGGCAGGGATGACGGAGGCGGTCGAGCTGCTGCGCCCCCTGGCGGAAGCCTGGGCCGCGATACCCGAAGCGGTGCGCCGTCCGGCCCCGGCGAAGGTGGGCGACGCGGCGTGAAGCGATGGAGAACGGAGGTCAAGGCCATGAAAGTGGATGGAATGCATACGCGCTATCCGATGGCGAACGCCGGGCTCGATGTCGCCCGGCCGCAGCCGAAGGCCGACGTGACGCGAATTACGTCGGCGGAGCGGCCCGCCGGGGAGGCGGCGCCGAAGGGCGGGGTCCCGCCGGAGAAAGTGGCGCAGGCGGTCAAGCAGATCAACGACTACCTGCAGAGCGTCCAGCGGAATCTGCAGTTCTCCGTGGACCAGGACACCAAGCAGATCGTGGTGAAGGTGATCGACGCCAAGACCGGCGAGGTGGTGCGCCAGATTCCGCCAGAGTCGGCCCTGGAAATCGCCCGAAACATGGCCCGGACGAAGCCGGATCAGGGCCTGCTGTTGGCTCAGCGGGCCTGATCGTGGCGCTGGAAGACGTTCTGCGCCTGTCCGAGGCCATGCTGAGCGCGGCCAGGTGCGAGAATTTCGAGCGGCTGGCACAGCTGGAAAGCCGGCGGAGCGAGCTTCTGGCCGGTGTTGCGGAGCTCGATGCCTCCCCGTTGCAGTTGGCCGAGGCGCTGAAACAGATCAAGGCGTTGGATCGGGCGATCCTCGCCATCCTGGAACAGGAGCGGGAGACGGCGGCGGCGGCCTTGCGGAAATTGCGCCGTGCCAGGCAGGCGGTCACGGTTTACGGTGGGGTGGAGTGACCGGATCACCCACGTCGTAGGATCAGTTCCAACACCAGCTTGCTGCCGAAGTAGGCCAGCAACAGGGCGGCGAAGCCGCCCAGGGTCCAACGGATCGCGGTCTTGCCGCGCCAGCCGTAGTGCCATCTTCCCCACAGCAGCAGTCCGAACACCCCCCAAGACACGATCGACAGCACCGTCTTGTGCACCAGGTGCTGGGCGAACAGATCCTCCACGAACAAAAATCCACTGATCAAAGACAGGTTCAGCAGGGCGAAACCTGTCCCGATCATCTGGAACAACAGCGATTCCATGGTTTGCAGCGGCGGCAGCGAACGCACGAACCAGCCGGCGCGCTTGTGGTGCAGCTGCCAATCCTGAAAGGCCAGGAGGATGGCCTGCAGGGCGGCGATGTTCAGCAGGCTGAAGGCCAGGACGGAAATCAGGATGTGGACCTGCAGCCCCGGGGGCAGATGGCCGAGCAGGTGCACTTCGTGGGGAAACGCCAGTCTAAGTGCCAGGGTGACCACCGCCAGGGGCAGGACCGCGATGCCCAGTTTGTCGATGGGCTTGCCGACCGCGGCCCCGAGAAACAGCAGCACGATGAGAAAGCTGACCAGGACGGCGGTGCTGAAGAAGCTCAGGTCGATGCCGCCTGGCGTGACGAGGACGTTCTTCAGGAACAGGCCGTGGCACAGGGCGCCGCCCCAACCCGGCGCCAGCGTCCAGCCCCGGGAGATGGGCAGGGTGTCGCGGGGACGCAGCGACAGCAGGATCGTGGCGACGAGATACAGCAGGATGGCGCCCACGGCCATGACGACGGTCGTACTCGACAAAGCTTTTCTCCCAACCTTAGTCTGGCATAATGTAGGACTGCCCCGTGGCGGTCCGTGTCTTTATCTATTGTATTGCAGGTGACAGCGCGACATGTTTGACAATCTTTCCGAGCGACTGACCAAAACCCTCAAGACCATTCGCGGTCAGGGCCGCCTGACCGAGGACAACATCAAAGACACCCTGCGCGAGGTGCGCATGGCCCTGTTGGAGGCCGACGTGGCCCTGCCGGTGGTCAAGGCCTTCATCGAGCGGGTGCGCGGGCGCGCCCTGGGGCAGGAGGTCCAGACCAGCCTGACACCGGGGCAGGCCTTCGTCAAGATCGTCCACCAGGAATTGATCGAGGTGATGGGCGGGGAGAGCCCGGGCCTGAATCTGGCCGCTCAGCCGCCGGCGGTGATCCTGATGGCCGGTCTCCAGGGGGCGGGCAAGACCACCACGGTGGCCAAACTGGCGCGCTGGCTGAAGGAGAATCAGAAGAAGAAGGTCGCTGTGGTCAGCGCCGACGTCTATCGCCCCGCCGCCATCGAGCAGCTCCGGACCCTGGCCGAGGAGGTGGGGGTCGAGTTCATTCCTTCCTCTCCCGACGAGGAACCGGTCGCCATCGCCCGGAAGGCGGTCGCCCACGCCAAGAAGCACCTGCTCGACGCGGTGATCGTGGACACCGCCGGGCGCCTGCACATCGACGAGGAGATGATGCGGGAGATCCAGGCGATCCACGCGGCGGTGAACCCGGTGGAGACCCTGTTCGTGGTCGACAGCATGACCGGCCAGGACGCTGCCAACACCGCCAAGGCGTTCCACGACGCCTTACCGCTCACCGGGGTGGTGCTGACCAAGGCCGACGGTGACGCCCGGGGTGGGGCGGCGTTGTCGATCCGCCACATCACCGGCAAGCCGATCAAGTTCATCGGTACCGGGGAGAAGACCGACGCCCTGGAGCTGTTCCATCCCGACCGCATCGCTTCCCGGATTCTGGGAATGGGCGACATTCTCAGCCTGATCGAGGAAGTCGAGCGCAAGGTGGATCGGAAGAAGGCGGAGAAGTTCGTCAAGAAGATCCAGAAGGGCAAGGGATTCGATCTGGAGGACATGCGCGAGCAGTTGCTTCAGCTCAACCGGATGGGTGGGGTTTCCAAGCTGCTCGACAAACTGCCGGGCATGGCCGAGCTGCCCAAGAACGTCCGCCAGAGCATCGACGACCGCGACATCGACCGCCAGATCGCCATCATCAACTCCATGACTCCTCACGAGCGCCGCTTTCCGGCGGTGATCAACAACTCGCGCAAGCGCCGCATCGCCGCCGGTTCCGGGATGCAGGTCCAGGACGTCAACCGCTTGCTGAAGCAGTACAACCAGATGCAGAAGATGATGAAGAAAATGAAGAAGATGAAAGGCTTCGGCAAGGGCGGCTTCCCCGGTATGCCCGGCGGGGGAATGCCGAAACTGCCGTTTTGACGGAGGGTGACGATGGCGGAGCTCAATCTGGAATTGCTGATGCAGATGGTGCAAAAGGTCCTCGACAATCAGCGCGAGATGCGCGAGGACATGCGTGAGATCAAATCCCGTCTGGGGCGTTTGGAAAGCGACGTGGCCGGTTTGCATGGTTTTTTGGCCGAGCAGTCGATCCGGCTGGATCGTTTCGGGGACCGCTTGGAGCGGGTCGAACGCCGTCTGGAACTGCGAGACTGAGAAGGATCCACCATGCTCATCGACCGCTTCGGCCGCCGCATCACCTATCTGCGCCTTTCCATCACCGACCGCTGCGATCTGCGCTGCCGCTATTGCATGGCGGAGGATATGACCTTCCTGCCCCGGGCCCAGATCCTGACGCTGGAGGAGATCGCCACCATCGCCCGGGCCTTCGTGGAACTGGGGGTGGAGAAGATCCGGGTGACCGGCGGCGAGCCCCTGGTGCGGCGGGGGGCGCTAGAGCTGCTGGAAGAACTGGGGACCCTGCCCCTGAAGGAGCTGGTTCTGACCACCAACGGCATGCGGCTGGCCGAGTGCGCCGAGCGGTTGGTGCAGGCCGGTGTCCGCCGCGTCAACGTCAGCCTCGACAGCCTGAGGCCGGAACGCTTCCGCCACATCACCCGGTTCGGCGATCTGGGCCGGGTGTTGGCGGGGATCGAGGCCGCCCGCCGAGCCGGATTCGCCCGCGTCAAACTCAACGCGGTGATCCTGCGTGGCGTCAATCACGACGAGGTGGTCGATCTGGCCACGTTCGCCATCGAGCGCGGCCTCGACATCAGTTTCATCGAGGAGATGCCCTTGGGGGTGATCGATTCCCACGACCGTCGCCGGGCGTTCTATTCCTCCGACGAGGTGCGCGCCGATCTGGAGCGCCGTTTCACCCTGTTGCCCACCACCGACCGCACCGGCGGGCCGTCGCGCTACTGGCGGGTGGCGGGGAGCGATTCGCGCATCGGTTTCATCTCCCCCCACAGTCACAATTTCTGTGGCGACTGTAACCGGGTGCGCTTGACGGTGGAAGGCCGGTTGTTGTTGTGTCTGGGCAACGAGCATTCGGTCGATCTCAAGCGCGTCGTGCGCCGCTGGCCGGGCGATGCGGACAGGCTCAAGAAGGCGATCGTCGAGGCGATGGCTTTAAAGCCGGAAAGGCACCATTTCGATCTGCGGGAGCAACCGATCATCCTGCGCCACATGAACGTCACCGGGGGTTGAGATGGCTTTGCCTGAACACAGGCGCTGTTATACTTACGCCGATTATCTGACCTGGCCCGAGGACGAGCGCTGGGAGCTGATCGATGGGGTGCCCTATGCCATGGCTCCGGAGCCGACCCGGCGGCATCAGGAAGCGGTAGTGGAAATTTGCCGCCAGTTCGCCAACCAGTTGGAGGACCGCCCTTGCCGGGTGTACGTGGCGCCCTTCGATGTGCGCCTGGGGGCACCCGATGCCGCCGATGCCGAGATCACCACGGTGGTGCAGCCGGATGTGAGCGTCTACTGCGATCCGTCCAAGTTGGACGAGCGCGGAGCCAAGGGAGCGCCGGATCTGGCGGTCGAGGTGTTGTCGCCCCACACCGCGGCCAAGGACCTGACCGTCAAGCGTGAGCTCTATGCCCGTTTCGGGGTCAGGGAATACTGGGTCGTCGAGCCCCTGGACCGGGTACTGATGATCTGGCGCTACGAGGAGGAAGGCTTTGGAACGCCGGAAATCCTCGCTCTGGAAGGGCAGGCTTCGAGCCAGGTTGCCGGTTTGCAGTTGGATTTGGACCGTTTGGCGAACGTTTTGGAGGTTGTGTGACTCAGAATCTGAATTTGGATCTTCGGGGGTTGTCCGGCGCCAGGCTGGTCGAGGATGCCGATCCCCAGGAAACCCGGGAGTGGCTGGAAGCGCTGCAGGCGGTCGTTCAGGCCCAGGGACCCGAGCGGGCCCACTATCTCATCGAACGCCTGATCGATCAGGCCCGGCTGGCCGGGGTGACCATTCCCTACGCCGCCACCACGCCCTACGTCAACACCATTCCGTCCCATCTGGAAAAGCGCTGCCCCGGTGACATGGCGCTGGAGCGCCGCATCCGTTCCTACGTGCGGTGGAACGCCATGGCGATGGTGGTCAAGGCCAACCGCAAATCCACCGAATACGGTGGTCACATCGCCACCTTCGCCTCGGCGGCCACCCTGTACGAGGTGGGTTTCAACCATTTCTTCCGCGCCCCGAGCCGGGAGTTCGGCGGCGATCTGGTGTTCTTCCAGGGGCATGCCTCGCCGGGGATCTACGCCCGCGCTTTTTTGGAAGGACGTCTGACCGAGGAACATTTGGCCAATTTCCGCCGCGAGGTGGAAGGCAAGGGATTGTCCTCCTATCCCCACCCGTGGCTGATGCCGGACTTCTGGCAGTTTCCCACCGTTTCCATGGGTCTGGGCCCGCTGATGGCCATCTACCAGGCCCGTTTCATGCGTTATCTCCACGACCGCGGCCTGGCCGACACCTCGGGGCGCAAGGTATGGTGCTTCTGCGGCGACGGGGAGATGGACGAGCCGGAGTCGCTCGCCGGTCTGTCTCTGGCCGGGCGTGAGCGTCTCGACAACCTGATCTTCGTCATCAACTGCAACCTCCAGCGCCTCGACGGGCCGGTGCGGGGCGACGGCAAGATCATCCAGGAACTGGAGGGGCTGTTCCGCGGCGCCGGCTGGAACGTCATCAAGGTGATCTGGGGCGGGCGCTGGGATCCCCTGCTGGCCCGGGACAAGAGCGGTCTGCTGCGTAAACGCATGGAGGAGGTGGTCGACGGCGAGTATCAGACCTACAAGGCCAAGGATGGGGCCTACGTGCGCCAGCATTTCTTCGGCAAATACCCGGAGCTGCTGGAACTGGTCAAGGACATGTCCGACGAGGAGATCTTCCGCCTCGACCGGGGCGGCCACGATCCCCAGAAGGTGTATGCCGCCTATGCCGCGGCGGTGGAGCACAGCGGCCAGCCCACGGTGATCCTGGCCAAGACCATCAAGGGTTACGGCATGGGCGAGGCGGGGGAAGGGCGTATGGGAGCCCATCAGCAGAAGAAGCTGGAAGAAAAGGCGCTGCGTCAGTTCCGCGACCGCTTCGACATTCCCATTCCCGACGACCGGTTGCTGGAAACCCCGTTCTACAAGCCGCCGGAAAACAGTCCGGAAATGGAATACCTCCACGAGCGCCGCCGCGCCCTGGGCGGCTATCTGCCCCAGCGCCGGCGGCAGTCCTCGGTGCACATCTCCATCCCCGACGACAAGCCCTTCGAGTTCGCCCTCAAGGGCACCGGGGAACGGGAGATGTCCACCACCATGGTGTTCGTCCGCATTCTGGCCGGTCTGATGCGCGACCGCCGCTTCGGCAAGCACGTGGTCCCCATCGTTCCCGACGAGGCCAGGACCTTCGGCATGGAGGGGTTGTTCCGCCAGTACGGCATCTATTCCCACGTGGGACAGTTGTACGAGCCGGAGGACGCCGGGCAGATCAACTATTACCGCGAAGACAAGAAGGGGCAGATCCTGGAGGAGGGCATCTGCGAGGCGGGCGCCATCTGCGACTGGATCGCCGCCGCCACCGCCTACAGCAATCACGATCTGCCCATGGTGCCTTTCTACATCTACTATTCCATGTTCGGTTACCAGCGGGTGGGAGACTTCTGCTGGGCGGCCGGCGACATGCAGGCCCGCGGTTTTCTGCTCGGCGGAACGGCCGGGCGCACCACCCTGGCCGGGGAAGGATTGCAGCATCAGGACGGCCACAATCTGCTGTTCTTCTCCGCGGTTCCCAACTGCGTCGCCTACGACCCCTGCTTCGGCTACGAGTTGGCGGTCATCATCCGTGACGGTCTGCGCCGCATGATCAGCGAGGGGGAGAACGTCTATTACTACATCACGGTGATGAACGAGAACTACGCGCATCCGCCGATGCCCGGTCCGGTGGAGACCGAGATTCTCAAGGGGATGTACCGCTTCGCCAGCGCCGGCGACAAGGCCCAGGTACAGCTTCTCGGCAGCGGCACCATCCTGCGGGAGGTCATCGCCGCGGCGGAACTGTTGCGACAGGACTACGGCATCGGCGCCGACGTCTGGAGCGTGACCAGCTTCTCGGAGTTGCACCGCGACGGCGTCGAGGCGGAACGCTGGAACCTGCGCCATCCGGAACACGCCCCGAAGAAGCCCTACGTCACGGCTTGTCTGGAAGCGGCCCCGGGTCCCGTGGTGGCGGCGACCGATTACATCCGCACCCACGCCGAGCAGATTCGCCAGTTCATCCCCAAGCGCTATTACGTCCTGGGGACCGACGGCTATGGCCGCAGTGACATGCGTAAGGCGCTGCGTCACTTCTTCGAGGTGGACCGCTATTCGGTGGCGGTGGCGGCCCTCAAGGCGCTGGCGGACGAAGGTGCGGTTCCGGAAAAGACGGTGAGCGAGGCGATGGACAGATACGGCATCGATCCGGACAAACCATTCCCGCCGACGGTCTGAGGAGCGGAAGGATCCCCGGTTTTTTTTGTGAGAGGCGAGCCTGAAAAAAACGAAACATTGGGAGCGACCGAGTGAGTGAGGTGAAGGAAATATGCGTCCCGCCGCTTGGGGACGTGGATCAGGTGGATGTGATCGAGGTGTTGGTTCAACCGGGGGACCGGATCGCCCAGGACGATCCCTTGATCACCCTGGAGAGTGACAAGGCCTCCATGGAGGTGCCCTCGCCGGACGCCGGCCTGGTCAAGGAGGTGTTGGTCAAGGTGGGCGACAAGGTGAAGGAAGGTGATCCCATCGTCCGGCTCGAATCGACCGAGGCGGCCGCCGAAGCACCGTCCCCGTCGCAGCCGACGGCCGAGACGACGCAGGAGACGGTGGCGGCCGAGACGGCGCAGGAGACGGTGGCGGCCGAGACGGCGCAGGAGACGGTGGCGGAAGCGGACCGATCGCATCCCCCGGAGCCTCCGCTCGCCCCCGAACCCGAGGAAGCGCCCCCTTCGCTGGAAGCGGCGGAAGTGCTCACGGGGGCGCTGCCGTACGCCACCCCGTCGGTACGCAAGTTCGCCCGCAAGCTGGGGGTCGATCTGCGCCAGGTTCCGGGCAGCGGTCCCAAGGGGCGCATTCTGCGGGAGGACGTGGAGGCGTTCGTCAAGGCGCG
>Ga0256839_1005665_pt1 | contig 11385 bp, 10 predicted proteins | sample 354166metaG_FD_185968 | JGI IMG/M metagenome (GOLD analysis project Ga0256839, IMG submission 185968) | Hydrothermal vent microbial communities from Mid Atlantic Ridge, Atlantic Ocean - 354-166 | ecosystem: Environmental > Aquatic > Marine > Hydrothermal vents | place: Atlantic Ocean: Mid... | reverse complement strand
TAATTAAAGCAAAAAAAATTAAATACGATGTAGACAAAAAACCCCCTATCATTTCGAAAACGATGCCTATTCCAGAGAAGTTTCAGATGAAGATTATCTCTGTTCAAGACTTGATAGATAGATATGTCAAGATTGAAGACCCTTTACGTTTTAGTTTTCCCTTAGAAAAGGATTTTGAAATAAAAGTAAAAAAAAGAGTTGTAACAGAAGACAAAAATAAAACTAAAGTAGAAGTGAAGCAAAAGATTCCAAAAATTCTTGTTAGGTATGGTAAATATAAAATTGTTAAAGGAGATACGTTTAATACTATTGCTAAGAAATTTTCTATGGTAAAAAAAGAACTTCTACGTGTTAACTTAATGGATGAAAAGTCTACTATAAAAATAGGTGAAAAACTAAGAATCCCTTTTGAACAAGAGATAATAGATGCTCTCGTAAGTGGAGAATATACAATAAAATCTGGAGATTCACTTCACTCTATAGCAAAACAATTTAAGTTAAAAGCAAACGAATTGTCTATGTTAAATAATATCAATTCTAAAACACTCATCAAAGTAGGTAAAAAGTTAAAGCTTCCTTTTGGTGAGAATAAAAAGAAAGCTACACAAAGTAATGCGGCAAAAAAGAAAAAAACTTTAATTGTAAAAAAGAAAGTAAAGCGTAAGAAGAACAAAGGTATTAAAATGTTGCGGGCTTTTGGTAAAAGAAAGTTACGTGTAACAGCCACAGCATATAGTTCCCATAAAAATCAAACAGATAGTACACCTTTTCTTGCAGCATGGAATAATCGTTTACGTCCTGGGATGAAAATTATTGCAGTTTCACGAGATATGTTAACAAGATATGGTATGAAAAATGGTACAAAAGTGCGTATTGGTGGACTTCCAGGATACTATAAAGTCCGAGATAAGATGAACAAACGTTACCGAAAACGTATTGATATTTATATGGGTGTCAACAGAAGACGAGCTTTACGTTGGGGTAGAAGAAGTGTTGTGATTTATTGGTGAGACCTGTTATATAAACGTGAAGAGTTCCACGTTTATAGGGCCTAAACCAAAGTGGTCGTAGCGAATACCTAGCCACGCAGGATGGTAGTTATAAAGATTCATATATTTCTAATACCTCTAAATATGTATCACTTTTTTCTTCATACTCTTCCTCTAGTTTAGTGAGTTCTTCACTAAGTTTGACTAACCCTTTCTCTTCATAACATTTGGGGTCGTAGAGACAAGCATTAATTTCAGCTATTTTTGCTTCTAAATTTTCTATCTCATCTGGCAAAGTATCATATGCTTGTTGTTGTTTGTATGTGAGTTTTGTTTGTAGTTTTTCTTTTACTACTTCTTCTTTCTTTTCATCTATTTTAAATTCTTTTTCTAAATTAGAAAGTTCTTTCATCTCTTTTTCAATATCAAGGTACTCTGTATAGGTTTGAAAAGATTCTTCAACCACACCTTGTCCTTTAAAAATGAGAAGTTTAGAAGTAATTTTGTCGATAAAATAACGATCATGTGAAACAAAAAGTAAAGCACCTTGAAATGCGATGAGTTTGTCTTCTAGTATAGTAATGGTTTGAATGTCTAAGTCATTGGTAGGTTCATCAAGTATGAGACACTCTACATTTTTAGTAAAGAGTAGAGCAAGAGCAACTCTATTTTTCTCCCCGCCACTTAGCTGTCCTACTTTTTTTGTCATGTACTCTTCAGGAAAAAGAAAGGTTTTAAGGTAGGCGTAAACATGCATATGTTTGCCCTGAACATCGACATGGTCTCCTCCATCAGGACAAAATGTATCTATGAGTGTTTGCTCATCATTTAGCATCTCTCTGTGTTGGTCGAAGTAGCCTATGCTAAAGTCGCCTTTACATATGAGCCCAGCGTCAGCCTTTAGGCGTCCTAGCAGTAGTTTAAGTAGGGTAGATTTACCTGCACCGTTAATACCAACGATGGCTAGTTTATCACGCTGAAGTATACGCGTGGTGAAATTTTCTATGAGCAGTTTATCGGCTATAGAATAGTTTAAATTTTCTACATCAAAAAGCATTTTACGTTTGCTAAGTCCTTTTTCACCTCTCCAACTTTTTTTCTCACGTTCTAGTTCTACTTGCATTTTACGTATGAGTGTGGGATTTTTCTTTGCTTGTTCTCGTAGCTCAAAGACTCTTGCTTTTCGTCCTTGGTTACGTTTTTCTCTAGCTCGCACACCTTTGCCCAGCCATTCTTCTTCACGTTTGAGCATCTTTACTAGTGTGTCGTGACTTTTTGCTAAAGATTTCATACGTTCTTCTTTTTGTACAAGGTAATCTCGGTATCCACCTTTGTAACTCACAAGCCCTTGGTTTTCTACCTCTATGACGCGTGTGGCAATGGTATCTATAAAGTGTCTATCATGAGAAATAAAGAGTAGGGTAAATTTTTCTTTGAGGAGTATCTCTTCTAAGAATTCTACCATATACACATCAAGATGATTGGTAGGTTCATCTAGAAGTAAGACATCAGGTTTTTTTAGTACGAGTGAAGCCAATGCTACACGTCTTTGTTCTCCACCTGACAGTGATATAACTAAACGATGTTCATATTCTTTGAGCTTAAACTCTTGAAGTATACGTTCTATTTTGTCATCTAAGTTCCATGCATTATGGTGGTCTAGGTATGCTGTGATGTTTTCTAATTTTTCTAAAAGTTCTTTATTTTCAAAATCATTGGCAACTTCAAGACTGAGTGTACTATGTTCATCTTGGGCAGTTTTAAGTTCTTGGAGTTCGTTTAGTATTGCGTCACGCACGGTGAGTGAGGCTTCAAAGTGGGGCTGTTGTGAAAGCATTTCTATCTGTAGGCTATTATTTACTACACGTTTTCCCTCTGTAGGGGCTTCTGTGCCTAGAGCTATCTTCATGAGGGTAGACTTACCACAACCATTTTGTCCTACAACGGCTATACGTTCACCAGAATTTAGATGAAAATCTACATCAGAGAGTAGTAGTTTAATATCATACTGTTTTTTAATGTTAAAAAGGTCTATAAGTGCCAATGTCTATCCTTCGAACTGTATTGGCAAAATTATAGCAAATTTAAGTCTTGATTAGGTATATTTCTTCATACTACATCCAAGGATACACATGTTAGAAACGATTATTATTCTTTACTCTATTTATACCTTTATGAAAATTTATATCTCTGTGATGCAAATAGGGTATATAAATGAAGAGAAAAGAAAAACACCAGTGCTTATGTCAGCAGATAAATATTTAGTTGCAGGAGAATATGCAGTAGCCAATGGTAAACTTGGACTTGTGACAACCTTAGTTGACTATCTTATGTTTATTTGGTGGGTTTTAATAGGTTTTACTTGGTTGACTTCGGTCATTTATGTTGACGGAGTTATCTTGCAGGCAGTACTCTTTTTATTTGGTTTTATAGTTGTCAATTTTATTGTGGGGCTTCCTTTTGAGTTGTATCAAAAATTTAAAATAGATGAAGATTTCGGTTTTAATAAAATGACATTTAAAATGTTCATAGTAGATACTATCAAATCCAGCATGCTTTTTATCATTATTGGTGGAGGGATTTTTGCATTGTTAGCTTGGATTATAACTTCATTTGAGTCATGGTGGCTATGGGGCTTCATGTCTATGTTTACTGTGGCAGTTCTTGCTAATGTACTTATGCCTACATTTATGGCTTTATTTAACAAGTTTACACCCATAGAAGAGGGAGAACTTAAAGATGAAATCTCTACCATGATGGAGCAAGTAGGATTACGCAATGATGGTATCTTTATCATGGATGCTTCCAAACGTGATGGTAAGCTTAATGCCTTTTTTGGTGGTCTAGGTAAATCAAAACGTGTCGTTCTCTTTGATACCTTAGTAGAAAAGCTAAACAACAAAGAGTTATTAGCTGTATTGGGACATGAACTAGGTCACTTTACGCATGGTGACATATGGAAAAACATAGGGCTTATGGGGTTACTACTCTTCATTGCCTTTTACCTCTTTGGACATCTACCTGATGTATTGTTTACACAAATGGGCGTAGTCCCTAAAGCAGGGGTACAGATAGCGATGCTTATGTTGCTCTTACCTTTACTGTCATTTGTATTTACACCATTTATGTCAGCAGTAAGCCGTCACAACGAATACACAGCAGACGAGTTCGGTTCTAAAATGGGAGGAAAAGAAAACTTAGTTTCAGCGTTGATGAAACTTGTGACAGAAAACAAGTCATTCCCAAAGTCACATCCACTAGTCATCTTCTTTTACTATACGCATCCCCCAGTCCTAGAGCGTCTTAAAGAGCTTGGTTTTGATGCATCAAATACTATAGCAGGAGAAGAACGTATTGAAGAGCCGGGACTTCCTACTGATGGTATTTTTGCGTATATGGATAAAAATGACCATTAAAGAAGCCCTTACTTGGGGAAGCTTAGAACTAAAAGTTGCTTGTGAACGACCTCAGTATGAGGCAGAACTTCTTTTAGCATATCATATAGATCAAGACCGTACTTATCTCATCACACATGATAATAACATTATAGATATTAAAGAATATAAAAATTTAATTCAAAGAAGAAAAAAGTATGAACCTTACGAGTACATCGTAGGTGAGGCTAGTTTTTATGATATTCATTTAAAGGTAGAGAAGGGTGTGCTAATCCCTCGTCCTGAAACTGAGATACTCATAGACTTGGTAGCAAACATTATAGAAAAAGAAAACATAACTCGCATAGCAGAGATAGGTGTTGGGTCTGGGGCTATCTCTGTTGTGTTGGCTATGAAGTTTCCAAAGTTAAGTATTATAGCTACAGATATTAGTGAGACAGCACTGAGAGTAGCACAATTAAATATTAATAAATATGAAATTACAGAACAAATAGAATTACGAAAATCTAATCTCATAGATGAGGTGAGTGAGCCTGTCGAACTCGTGGTATCTAACCCTCCTTACATTGCTGAAGATTTTTTACTGGACTCAAATGTTATTGACTATGAGCCAAAGAAGGCTCTCTTTGGTGGTAGAGTGGGGGATGAATTACTTAAACAGATTATTGTTGATGTAAAAGAGAAAAATATAAGATGGTTAGCTTGTGAAATGGGATATGACCAAAAAGAGCCTATTCAAGCTTTTGTTAATGAACTTGGAGTAAAATCAATACAATTTTACAAAGACCTTGCAGACATTGACAGGGGCTTTGTTATAGAATTTTTTAAGGATGAAAAATGAATAAAAACTTTAGAATGTTAACGATGGGATATCTTATCTTACTGTCAGGTGTACTAGGTGCTATACTCTATGCAGGGATTGTTGTCACTTCTGTAACATTTAATACGCACTTATATGTAGGGTCTGAACTTTTAACACAGTTCCAAGAAGGGCAGGTGATGACAGAGAACTTTTTACGCTTGTCATATGTTGTCAATGTACTTCTTGTGGTTGTGGCTCTTTATGAAGGCTATAAATTTAAAAAGTTTGAACGTGACACCTTGACTAGTGTAGCAACTTTTTTTGTATTAGCAACAGCACTACTTTTTTCACAGTACTATATACCAGATATTGTATCGATGCAAGCTCAAGGTGAGGAGATGACAGAATCTTTAGCCTTTTTGAATACTCATAAGGGGTCTGAAATAAATTCTAAGATTTTTGCATTTTCACTTTTGCTATTGATTGCTCAAAATATGCGTAAAGCGTGTAAATAATATGAGTGGAATGTTAGAGCATCCTTTTGAACCAATCGTTTATAAAGATACAAAGTTACTTATATTGGGGTCTTTTCCTAGTATTAAATCTTTTGAAAATGACTTTTATTATGCACATCCAAGTAATAAGTTTTGGAAAATACTCGAAGCAGTGACATCGTACCCCGTAAATAACCGTGATCAGAAGCTATGGCTACTGAAAGAGTGTAAGCTAGGGTTATGGGACATGATACGAGAGTGTACACGTGACAATTCACTTGACAGTTCTTTAGAGAATGAGACATTAAATAATATAACTAATATTTTAGAAACATATAGTAGCATTAATAAGATTGCATTTACAGGTAGAAAAGCAGAGGCTCTGTTTAAGATACATTTTTCACATTTGGATATAGAAACAACCTACCTACCGTCTCCCTCTTCAGCTTATGCTGCAATGAAGTTTGAAGATAAAGTTAAAGCGTATAAAAAAGCATTGGGGTTTAGCTAATGGCAGTATGGGCTATTGGTGATATTCAAGGGTGTTACGGTTCTTTTATGGAGCTTTTGGAGAAGATAGCATTTAATCCTGAAGTTGATAGGCTTTGGATAGCAGGTGACTTAGTGAATAGGGGAGAAGGGTCACTTGAAACCTTGGAGTATCTGTATAGTATTAGAGAGAGTGTAGAGATAGTACTTGGTAATCATGATATTACACTTATTGCAGCCTATTATGGTATTAAAAAGTCAAATCCAACCATTGACCCAATACTTGAGTCACTTGAAGCAAAAAAGCTCATAGATTGGCTCCGAGGACTAAAATTTTTGCATGTAGACTATCATTTAGGGTATTGCATGGCTCATGCTGGTATATCTCCTGAGTTTGACTTAGGCATGGCAATGGAATATGCTAAACGCATTGAGTTACAATTACAGTCAGATACTGTGGAAGTTTGGCTGAAAAGTATGTTTAAAGAAGGCAACAAGTATTTTGATAGGGTAGCTACACCTGTTGATATTGATAAATATATAGTTTCTTCATTTACACGTATGCGTTATTGTTATGGCGACCATAGATTAGACTTTGACCAAAAAGGTTCTCCTACAGAGGCATTAAGAGAAAAAGGACTTAAGCCTTGGTTTGAATGTGAAAATAGAAAAGAGATAGATCTTAAAATTATTTTTGGACATTGGTCTACTTTAGGTTTCCATCATGATACAAATGTATTGTCATTAGATACAGGATGTTTGTGGGGTGGAGAATTGACTGCCGTACGAATTGATACTGTTGATACTGAGAGAATTCAGGTTTTTTGTAATAAAAGCTAAGGGTGAAGTTTTACCACCCTTGAAAATACCGTAGGTTTTTAAGAAAATTACTTACTAAAGCAAAGAACTAAAGTCATCGAGGAGTTCACTGCCTTCATTATAAAGTTCATCATCATAAAGCAAATCATTATAACTGTCATCTATAGCTATATCTAGCTCTTCAAGTAGTTCTTCTACACTTTTATCTATATCTTTTTTCATATTCATCTTTTTCCCTTTATGTTAAATATTAGGGAAAGTATAAATGAGAATTGTCAAAAAATGTCAAATAATATAAAAACGGGAGAATAAAGTATATTAAATAGTATTAAAATATGTATTTTATACTTATTTTGGGTAGTGAAAGTGACTATTTAGTGGATGAAAGGTCTACTTGATAATATGTCCTACAAATTTAGACATATTATCAAGGATCTTGCCACCTTTTCTGAATCCTAGTCCACAGGCTTCATAGGCGTAAAATACACCTGCCTGGTAACTATCTCCTTTAGTATCTGTTGGCAATTCGGTATAGGCTTGGTAGATCATTTTATGATTGTCGTAAGCATCATCTACATGTTCTATAACATCACCATCTTCATCTAAAATACTTATACTTCCGCCTTCTCTACCAAACACTGGTTTTTTAACTTGTTTTTGTCCCTCTAATGGTTCAAAGGAACTTTCTAACAGTAGAGGATGATTGGGATACAAGTCCCATAATATTTTGAGTAAGCCTTTATTTTGGAAGAGTAGGGTGTAGGCTGGATTAAAGAGTATTGCTTTTTGATTGGCTATGATATTTTTTAGTATCATAGCCAAGTCAGACTCTTCTAGGGCGATGTCTTCCCATGGAATGAGTTTAAACCAGAGTTCATAGTTTTCATCTTGGTAGCTGATGCCTTCTTCTTCATCAAACTCTACATCATCCATGAAGGCAAACTCTGTTTCGTAGCCAGCTTCGTTGGCTATGTGTTGTAGAAGTCTTACCGTGTTTTCTTCTTCTGAGTTGCCACGTACAGAAGTGAAGAGAAATTTCCACCCATCATAACGCTCTTCAAAGTTGGAGACATCGTCTTCTAAAATGACAAGTCTTTTGAAGTTGTCAATAAGTGCTTCATAGAGTCCATTAAATTGACTTTCTTCTTCTAAATTATTTTGCTTTAGCATGGCCCATTGGATAATGGAAGTTTCAAAAAGTGCTGTGGGAGTGTCTGCATTAAATTCCAGTAACTTTATGGGCTTTCCGTCTAGCCCACCAGCTAAGTCAAAACGTCCATACAAATGCCAATGTACATCGTTCTCCCAAGATTCTTTTATGACCTCTATAAGGTTAAACGGTATGCCTATCTCGTGGAAAAGGTTGTGCTCTATAACGTATTCGGCTGCTTCTACATACATGTCATAAAGTGTGTTTGTAGCTTCATAGTATGCTTCTGCTTCTTTTTCAGACAATACTACAAGTTCATCTGAGATATAAGAACTTTCATCGGAGTCAGTGTGCCATACAAATCCAAGAGATTCTAGGTAGTCTGTATCAAGGGCAGTTATTTTTTGTAAATTTATCATCATTAACCTCCGAAGAATCCACCTCTTCTGCTTGAAGACTTTTTTTTACCAAAGAATCCACCTTTCTTTGCAGAAGATTTTCTAGGTTTAGTGAAACTTTTTTTACTTTTACTATAGGTAGATGGAGATTTATATCCTGCTTTACGGTTATTCTGGAAGTTTTGATTTCCAAATAATTTGTTGCCTATCCATGCACCAAGCATTGCACCAGCCATACTTGCCATGATTGTTTCACCTAGCCCCATACCCTGTTGTTGCATTTGTGGGTTTTGTTCTTTGGTTAGGTTAGAAGTACCAGAATCTATTTTAGCAGCCTCTTCTTTTATAAGTACATCTAGTTCTGACTGTGTGAGTATTTGCTCTGTTCCATCTAATTTCTTTAGCACAATACGTGTTTCATCCGCAGGGAATTCATCTTTAATTTGGTATTTACCGGGTGCAGTCTCCTCAATGATGACAAAGGCACCTTTTGCTTGAGCTTGCTCTTCTTGCTGTTGTGTGTTACTGGTACATCCTGTAACACCAGATATAAGTAGTGTTCCAAGTCCTGTAGCAGTAGCAATATTAGAGAGTTTCTTAATGTATTTCATTTTATAAAATCCTAAATATGAAAGTTTTAATTATGATAGCAAAATATAGCTAATAAGTAAGGGGAGAGTAGAGCAAAGAAGAGGGGGAAGGGAACTTCTTTGCTATAGTGGAACTAGGACAATATAAAAATAATGCTTAGTCCATTTGCTTTCTTAAGAAAGTCGGTACTTCTAAAATATCTTCATTGTCACCATTGTATCCACCAACAACCATTTTATTCGCAGAACGGAGTGTATTGATGTTATTTTGATTTGAACCTAAGAGTGTCGTTTGTGTTTTCACGGTAGTAGGTTCAGCTATAGCATTTTTGTCTTCAAAACCTGTTGCTACTATAGTAATTTTGACTTCATCAATATCCATATTTTCATTGGTAGTAGTACCAAAGATAACAGATGCATCTTCATCTGCACTCTCTTCAATGATATTCATTGCTTCACCAATTTCCATAATAGGATAATCTGGGTGAATGTCAAAATGTACAAGTACACCCATTGCACCATCAATGGAGATGTTGTCAAGTAGAGGAGACTCTATAGCAGCTTTTGCTGCATCATATGCAGCGTTTGCACCTACAGCATAACCAGCACCCATAAGAGCTAAACCTCTATGAGACATGACTGTTTTCACATCGGCGAAGTCAAGGTTGATGTCATTATCTCCATGTGAGAGAATCACTTTAGAGATACCACCAACAGCTTGGGCAAGAATGTCATCCACCATTCTAAAACTTTCTTTGATACCGAGATTTTTTTCAACAATAGATAGGAGTTTTTCATTTGGAACAACGATGATAGAATCACTTTCACGTTTAAGTTCTTCTAATCCTTCTTTTGCAAGTTTAGTACGTTTACGACCTTCAAATTTAAAAGGGCTTGTTACAATAGCTACAGTTAAAGCACCCACTTCTTTAGCAGCTTGAGCAATAATTGGTGCAGCACCAGTACCTGTACCTCCACCAAGACCAGCAGAGATAAAGACAATATCTGCACCTTCAAGCATTTCTTTAATATCATCAAAGCTTTCTAGTGCGGCTTCTCTCCCTTTGTCTGGTATCATTCCTGCTCCAAGACCTCTTGTAGCCATTAATCCTAGTTGCATTTTAAATGGAGCTAGAGATGAATCAAGTGCTTGAGAATCTGTATTTGCTACAATCAAGTCAATAGTATGAATACCTTCACTAATCATATGATTAATCATATTACCGCCACCGCCACCAACGCCAATAGCTTTTATTTTTGCACCATTTGTTTGACATTTTGTTTCAATGATGTCTATTTCGAATTCTTCCATCTTTTCCCCTTTTATTGTGATGTATTATTAAAAAAGTTGTTTTGCCCAATTGGCTAACTTTTTAAACGGATTATTATTCTCTTCAGATATATTTGGTAAATCATCAAAAGAGAATGCATCTGTATCGCTTATTTTATTGTTTTGTTTTGTTTTGTCTAGTTTTATTTCTTTAATTTGTTTATTGTTATCTTCTACCTCATTAATAGTATTGGCGATTTTTATGTCATTTAGATTTTCCACATGGACATCTTTGGAATGTAAAATTTCTTGTTGAAAGTTAATTTCATATTGGGTATTTTGACCTGATTTATATAGAAGTAAACCAAGAACTGTTGAATAAGAAGGGTCTTTTAATTCATCAAAAAGCCCTTCTATTTTTTTTGTTGCTTTTGCTATACGTACAGGCATGGCAGAAAAAATGGATTGTGCTAGTTCTCGTATACCTTTTAGTTTGGTCATCCCACCTGTAAGTATGATGCCTGCACCTATTTGATCTTTTAGTGAAGATTTTTCTAAAGAGTTTGCCAATATCATGAGAACTTCTTCTACACGTGAATAGATGACTGAATGTACGACTTCTAAAGAAACACCATTTTTGTTGTCTTCATCCCCTATAATAGGAAGTTCAATTACCTCATTACTCGTTTCAATAAGATTACCGTGATTTATTTTTACATTTTCTGCAGTTTGCAGTGGTGTATGTAAAGCCATAGATAAATCATTGGTGATATGATTTGAGCCAACACCTAAAAAGTCGTTGTATCGTATAGAATTACCTGTATGTATGACTAAGTTACTTGTTTGTCCACCTAAGTCAATTACTACGACACCAAGTTCTTTTTCATCTTCATTAATAGTTGATATGGCAGAAGCATAACCACTTAGGACAATACCATCTATTTCAACACCAGCAGAACGTACAGCTTTTTTAAGGTTTGATAAGTTTG
>Ga0256839_1005664_pt1 | contig 11387 bp, 9 predicted proteins | sample 354166metaG_FD_185968 | JGI IMG/M metagenome (GOLD analysis project Ga0256839, IMG submission 185968) | Hydrothermal vent microbial communities from Mid Atlantic Ridge, Atlantic Ocean - 354-166 | ecosystem: Environmental > Aquatic > Marine > Hydrothermal vents | place: Atlantic Ocean: Mid... | reverse complement strand
CCGGAAACAAAGCCTAAACACCATGCACTTTCCCTTTGAAACCCTCATTGGCAACACCCCCCTACTCAGCCTCAAAACACTTTCAGACAAGACAGCTCAACTCCTTGTCAAACTGGAGGGCAACAACCCGGGTGGCAGCGTCAAAGACCGAGCTGCATGGAGCATGATCCGCGCGGCTCTGCAAGCAGGACTGATTGAGGCCGGAGGAAAAAAACGCATAGTAGAAGCCACCAGCGGCAATACCGGCATCGCACTGGCCATGATTGCAGCCCGCTTAGACATCCCCATCACCCTGTTTATGCCGGAAAACGCCACACCCGAACGAGTCAAAATCATGCAGGCCTATGGCGCAGAAGTTGTGCTCACCCCTGCCGAAAAAACCATCGAATATTCCCGCCTGCAGGCTGAAGAAATGGCCCGAAGCGAAGGCCATCTGCTCGTCAATCAATTCGGTAACCCCCACAATCCCGACTTCCACTATCACAACACAGGACCGGAAATATGGCGGGATACCCGGGGACAAATCACCCACTTTCTGTCTGCCATGGGCACTACAGGCACCATCACAGGCTGCGGCCGGTTTTTGAAAGAACAAAATCAAAACATACAAATCATAGGTGTACAACCCGATGAAAAGGGCGGAATCCCCGGCATCAGAAAGTGGTCCCCCGAGTTTATGCCGAGCATTTTTGACCCCTCCGTCATAGATCAAAAAATCACCGTCTCCAAAGAAGAAGCCGTTGACATGAGCAAGTACCTGGCTCGCAAAGAGGGCGTTTTCTGCGGTCTGAGCGGAGGAGGAGCCGTGGCTGCCGCCAAAAAGTTGCTGAAACAACTACCCCAGCCGCCAATGGAAAAACCCTGGCTTTTGGTCTGCATCCTGCCCGACCGAGGCGACAGATACCTCAGTCAGCAAAATCCGTAAACAAACGACTAAGACAGAGCACGGAAATACCGGCCAAGGCCCGACAAACTTACAAAATGCAAAACGCTTAATGCCCCTTCCCTTCTCGACAGGAACCCCCAAGCCCCCAAAACCCATTCAAAAGCAAAGCACTTACCACATCTTTTTTCTCCGTACTTTTGCGGGATGAAAGAAAAGGTGATCATCCTCGACTTCGGCTCACAATACACCCAATTGATCGCACGCCGCATACGAGAACTGAACGTCTATTGCGAAATACAGCCCTACAACCAGCCTATCAAAGAGGAAGAAGGCCTAAAGGCTGTCATTCTCTCGGGCAGCCCTTTCTCCGTCAAGGAAGAAAATGCTTTGAAGCTGCCCCTGAAGGGCCTGTTGGGGCGGTACCCCGTTCTAGCCATCTGCTACGGAGCACAACTCCTGGCCGATCAACTCGGCGGCCAGGTGGAACGCTCCCAAAAACGGGAATACGGCAAAGCGCATTTGCACAAGCTCAAGCAAGACGATCCGCTCTTTCAACATGTCCCCGAAAGCTCCCAAGTCTGGATGTCCCATGCCGACCACATCCTCCATTTGCCGAAAGGCTATGAAGTCGTTGCCGGCACGGAAAGCATAGAAGTTGCTGCTTTCCGCAAACGAGAAGAAAACTCGAAACAAGCTGTTTACGGACTGCAATTTCATCCGGAAGTAAGCCATACCGAATACGGCAAACAACTGCTCAAAAACTTCCTGCGCAACATTGCCGGCTGCAAAGCCGAATGGACACCGGCCTCTTTTGTGCGCGAAACCATCGAAAACATCCGCAAGCAGGTAGGAGGAGAAGGCGTCTTGCTGGGCTTATCCGGCGGCGTAGATTCCTCCGTGGCGGCAGCCCTGTTACATCGGGCCCTGGGCGATCAACTCGTATGCTTTTTCATAGACAACGGCCTCTTGCGCAAGGGCGAATACGAGGAAGTCCTCCATTCCTACCGCGACATGGGTCTCAACATCGTGGGCGTGGACGCCAAAGAAGAGTTTTACCAGGCCCTCAAGGGCTTGAGCGACCCTGAGGCCAAACGAAAAGCCATAGGAAGGACCTTTGTAGAAGTCTTCCAACGCGAAGCAGCCAAACTGCCCGACATACAATGGCTGGCCCAAGGCACCATTTATCCCGATGTCATCGAGTCGGTCTCCGTGCACGGGCCTTCGGTTACCATCAAATCGCATCACAACGTAGGAGGACTGCCCGACATCCTGCACCTCAAAATCATCGAGCCGCTGCGCATGCTGTTTAAAGATGAGGTACGCCGCGTGGGACGCGAATTGCAGCTACCTGAAGACATCCTCGGTCGGCACCCCTTTCCGGGCCCCGGCCTGGCCATCCGCATCCTGGGTGAAGTTACTGCCGAAAAAGTTGCCTTACTTCAAGAAGCAGATGCTATCTTTATCGGCGAATTGAGACGCGAAGGACTGTACGAACGCGTCTGGCAAGCCGCCACCATCCTGCTGCCCATACAATCGGTGGGCGTAATGGGAGACGAGCGCACCTACGAAAAAACCGTCGTGTTGCGAGCTGTCAACTCCCTGGATGGCATGACCGCAGAGTGGAGCCGCTTGCCCCACGACTTCCTGGCTCGCGTGTCCAATCGCATCATCAACCAAGTTCACGGAATAAACCGCGTAGTTTATGACATCAGTACCAAACCTCCGGCAACCATCGAATGGGAATAAAAACCGGATACTCCTGCTCCTGCTTTTGCTGCTCCCCCTCCTGCATGCCTGCGAACTGTTCAAACCGGCTACAGGCACCAGCCACAAACCCGGCAAAGAGGAAGAGCTGGGAGATCTGCAAGGCCCCGTAAAAATAAACCCCGAAACCGGGGAATTCGAACGCGTTACCAGCATGACGGAGCCCATGGACACCGCTCACTGGACTGTCAACTCCACGGAAAAATATCCCCCCATAACCTCCGAAACGACGGCCGAGGGAAGCGACAACGCCAATGCTCACAACCTCAACGGGGAAGTGCAATACCTCACCCTGCTGCTGCCATTCCTCTCCCAGCAGTTCTCCTATGCCGACACCGAAATACCCAAAGGCTCGGAGCGTGCCCTACAGTACTATGCCGGTGTCAAACTGGCCCTGCAAGATCTTCAAAAAGACAGCACCCAGCTCGACCTGACCGTCCTCGATACCAAATACTCCGAAGAGGAAGTCAAACACCTGCTTTCCTTTGAACCGGCCGTGCAACAAGCCGACCTCCTCATCGGCACCTATCGTTCGGCCAATGCCCGCCTCGTGGCCGACTACGCCCTAAAAAACTCCAAACCCTTTGTCAGCCCCTTTAGCGGCAGCAGCTCCATCAGCACTGACAACCCGCAATACATCCAAGTCAACCCGACCTTCCGCACCCATTGCGATGCCATCACGCGCTACCTCATGCAACGCTATACACCCGATCAAATCATCCTGGTCGTACCCAACAAACCCAAAGAGATAGAGCGCCTGGCAGTCTTTCAGGAACTGCGCAAGCGTTATCTGAGCGAAGGAGATACCAGCCGTTTTAAAGAACTCATCATCTCCGATGAAACCCTAGACCTCAAGGAAACCAACCTGACTGAACAGCTGCTGGCCGACCGGCCTACCGTCTTTGTCGTACCTTCCTGGAGCAATGAAACTTTTGTTTACGCCTTTTTGCGTAAGCTCAAAGTAGCTTCACAAAACTTCGCCGAGGTGCTGGTTTTTGGCATGCCCCAATGGATGGAATACGAACGGGCCGATTTCGAACTGTACGAAAACCTGCACGTACACCTCACCAGCAACTATTACATCGACCCTTACAACCCCAATATACGCCTTTTTAAACAGCGCTTCTTTCAAGAGTTCAGTATGCTGCCACGCAAAGAAGCCTACTACGGCTATTGCACAACCCTCTACTTTTGCCGCTTGCTCGAAAAATACGGCCGAGGCTTCCCCCCCCACCTGCCCGATGAAGATTGGACAAACCTCTACACCAGTTATCACTTCAGGCCGGTTTTCGAACAACAAACTACCGGCATGGAAACAGCTGCAAAAATCCAGCGCTACGAAAACAGCTTTGTCCACATCCTGGAGTTCAGGGATTACTACTTTCAACCGGCCCAATAGCTGTCCCCCACGCAACATCAGTCTATGAGACCGGAACGCAGAGCAAAATTCCGACGAGTCGCTGCCTTGCGGCAAATGAATTTAACCGTCGTATTGGAAAACGTACATGACCCCCACAACATCGGCGCCGTGCTGCGCAGCTGCGATTCGGTAGGCATCCCGGAAATCTATGTCCTCTACACCGATGAACGCCTCACCGAAGAGCGCATAACAGCCGGCCGAAAAGCCGCCTCGGGGGCACGAAAATGGGTGGACATTCACTTTTTTACCGATTTGGAAGCCTGTGTTCGAGCCGTACGCCAACGCTACAAAAAGCTGTTTTGCACGCATCTGTCCGAACGAGCTTCAGACTTATACCAACTCGACCTCTGTCAATCTGTTGCTTTGGTATTTGGCAACGAGCACGAAGGCGTCAGTGAGGCTTTGTTAAAACAATGCGATGGCAATTTTCGCATTCCTCAGGTGGGCATGGTTCAAAGTCTCAACATTTCGGTAGCTTGTGCAGTCAGTTTGTACGAGGCCTTTCGGCAAAGGAGGCAAGCGGGCTTATACGACGAAAACGAAGTCCGGGAAGAACTCTTTGAGACCTATTTGGCGAGGCACAAACAAAGAGGATAATTTTAAGCCGCGGAACGAGAAACAAAAAATATGCTCTTAGCCATACAAGTTGGTTTTCTACCCATCACTTTAGCCGATTTAATCGACATTTTGGTGGTCGGTTGGCTCCTCTATTGGAGCTACAAACTACTGCGCGGCAGCACCGGGCTGACCATCCTAATCGGAGTTCTCGTCTTGTTTTTGTTGGGCAGACTGATTCGTTCCATGGGCATGCTCATGCTCTCAACCCTTTTCGATCAGTTTGCCGAGCTCATCGTCATCATCCTCATCGTCATCTTCCAACCCGAAGTCAGGCGTTTTCTCATCATGCTGGGCAACAACACCCTGCGACAGCGCTCTCATCTTTTGCGCCGTCTGCTCGATCGAGAATTTGACAACAGTGAGAAAAAAGTTCAGCTTGCCGAAGAAATCAAAAATGCGCTGGTGCAAATGAGCCGCAAAAAGTGGGGCGCCCTCTTGGTGCTTTCGCAAAATGAAGAAATGCTCGGCATCATGGGTACGGGTGTTCCCCTACATGCCGACATTTCCCAACAGCTCATCGAAAGCATCTTCAACAAGGAAGGCCCCTTGCACGATGGAGCTGTAGTGATCAAAGACAACAAAATTATCGCAGCCGGCTGCACCCTACCCGTTTCCGACAACCCCAACTTGCCCAAAGCCGTGGGCCTGCGGCACCGAGCTGCGGTAGGCATTTCCGAACGCATGGAAGTCATTTCCTTCATCGTGTCGGAAGAGACCGGTTCTATCAGTTATGCCCTACGAGGTAAGCTGCACCGCCGCATTTCGGAAAGCACCCTCATGGAACTGCTGGAAAAATACCTGTAGAGCTCTTGCTCAACATCATACCTTTCCCTTTAGGATTTCGATTTTGTCTTGCAAAAAACGCACCTCCAACTTATCGACCTGATTGAGCCAGTCGAGAAAATCTCCTCCAAGAAATTCCCTGCGCCAACCTCTGGACAAAATCGGCGCTCTGTAAGTGGGGTCTTCTTTCAAAGCCCTGATGATTTGGCGTGGCATAGCCAAAGCTGGTGAAACGCCTTCGCCTGCACATTTGAACTGCACCAGCAAATAAAGCAACTCCAACACCAACTCGTAATGCGGATGTGCCTCTTTTTTTTCCTGAATGCGCTGCAACAGTTCTTCTTCCTCCGGGGTGGCCGGTGATTTGGTCATCTCGCTAAATATCGAATTGTACTTGTTTAGCAAGTGTTTTGGAATGCGTCGATTTTGCCGCAAGGCCTCTCCACCCGAACGCATGGCTTTGACCACATCCGGTATGTTCTTCTTCGACAAGACCATTTCCCGCGAATGACCCCGCCTGCGAGCCTCTGCATCTCGCCAACGCAAAAGCCTGAGCAAAAACAAGCGGTCGCGCTTGTTGAGGCGCTGCATCAAAGAAGAAGAAAGAATTTCCTTGTTGGGGTCTTGTTTGTAAAAGGAGGCCTGCTCATAAACGGCAAATTCCTCCTGAACCCAAGAAAGGCGACCGAATTTGCGCAACTTGGCATCTAACTTATACCACAAATCCCGCAAATAAATGACGTCGTCCAAGGCATAACGAATTTGCTCTTCCTTCATAGGGCGAGCCTGCCAATCCGTAACCGAATAACTCTTGTTCAACTTGACACCCAACTCCAAGCGCAACAGCCGATCAAAACCTATCGGGTAGTTGTGCCCGGTAAAACCGGCCGCTATCTGTGTGTCAAAAACATTGCGGGGCACTATGCCTGAACGCCGAAACAAAAGCCTGTAGTCGTTCTCACCGGAATGCGTGATCTTCAAAATATCCGGAGAAGTGAGCAAAGCCTCAAAAGGGCTGAGGTCTTCTATACGCAAAGGGTCTATTAAAAACAAGCCCTTAGGCGTACTCACCTGAATCAAACACAAGAGCGTGTGATAACGCTTCTCGCCAATGAATTCCGTGTCGAAGCCCAACCATGGCGTATCCTTATGCGCTTCGACAAACTCCCGAAGCGCATGGGGGGTTTGGATAAAGGTGTATCGGGTCATAGGTTCGCTTGTAAAAGCGATTTTTGGAAATAGGTTTGTGGTTTATGGTTTCCCTTCGCGATCTCCTAAATGCCAATGATGAACACCCGGCTTCCAGTCCTTCTCCAACAAAGCTATCATTTGCCTAAAAGCCTCTTGATCTCGCTCAAAATCCTTACCACTCACGTCCAAAATCAGCACGGGAAAGTCCTCAATATGGCGAAGATACTGCATATAAACGTTTTGGATGGAACAAAGATATGTTTTTTGAATGTTTTCTTCATAAGTGCGTCCTCGACGACCAATTTGCTCCAACAACTCCTCAATGGGGCGATGCAAGTAAACCACCAAATCGGGATGAGGAAAGGAGGCATTGAGCACATCAAAAAGGCGTTGAAAGAGGCGAAACTCTTCCTCCGAAAGGTTATTTCGGGCAAAAAGAGCTGTTTTGGCAAAGAGGTAATCCGAGACGATGAGTTGATCAAAGAGCTGTCGTTGGGCCAATTCTTCTTGCAGCTGTTTATGCCGCTCCGTCATAAAGAAAAGCTCCACAGGGAAGGCATAGCGTTCAGGCTCTTCGTAAAAATAAGCCAGGAAGGGATTGTCGGCAAATTGCTCCAAAATTAACCTGGCCCCCAGCTCTCGTTCCAACAAGCGACAAAAGGTGGTCTTACCCACGCCAATATTGCCCTCAACAGCGATAAACCTGTAAGGCAAAACACGGCCTTTCCTTCCTTTCGGCACATCCTCATAGGGCTTCACCCCGCGCTTGTCTGTACACATTTGCAACAGTTCCTCTACCGTTTTGCCAAAAACGGGATGCTTGAGCTGAGGAACAATATCCAGCAAAGGTTGTAAAACAAATCGCCGTTCGTGCAAACGCGGATGAGGTATCTGCAAATCGCTTTCGCTCATCACCAAATCGTCGTAAAACAGGATATCGATATCCAACTTACGAGCCTCACCCAATCCTTTTGTTTCGGGCGAACGACCCAACTCGCGTTCAATGGCATGTGCTATGTTGAGCAAGGCTCTGGGCGCATGCGAGCTATTCACCACTAAAGCTCTGTTTAAGTAAGGAGGCTGCTCATCGCTCACGCCCCAAGGCTGCGTTTCATAGATGCGAGAGCGCCGTATGATTGCTCCCATTCGTTCCTGGATAAAACGCTCTGCAGCTGATAGATAAGCCCGTCGATCTCCGAGGTTGCTGCCCAGCATCAAGTAAACGGTATGTTCTTCCATCCCTTACTAACCGAGCTTTCTGCGCTTGATTTCCTCTTTGATCAAAGCCAACTCCCGGCTCATATCGCCCATTATGGAGCTGTTCTCTTCTGCCCGCCTAATCAGGTAGGGCAAGACTTCCTTGACCGGGCCATAGGGCAGGTATTTGGCTACGTTATAGCCGGCTTGCGCCAAATTAAAGGTAAGGTGATCGCTCATGCCGTAAAGTTGGCAAAAATTCAAATGCGGGTGATTTTTTACAATGCCCTTTTCCGCTATCAATTCAGCCTGCAGGCGGTTGCTTTCTTCATTGTGCGAGGCATTGGCCGAAGCCATGTCGGTATAGTGCTCGACGCAAAACTCCACGGCCTCGTTATAGGCTTTGTCTGTCGCCTCTTTGGTGGGGTGGATGGGAGAAGGATATCCCAACTGCCTGGCCCGCTCGCGTTCCTTGTCCATATAAGCGCCGCGCACCAGCTTGGCTCCCAGTATATACCCCTCTTTACGGGCTTTCTCATAAGAGGCTTTCAAGTAGTCCAGCTGGTCTGTTCTGTAGAGTTGAAAAGTGTTGTACACCACAGCTCGTTCTTTGTTGTAGCGGGCCATCATGCGATTGACCAGGAAGTTGATGGTATCCTGGTACCAGCTTTCCTCCGCATCGAAGAAAATGGCAACTCCTTGTTCAGCAGCCATTGCACAAATTTTGTCCAAACGCTTTTCAACGGCCAGCAGCTCCTCGCGCAAAGCTTCGGATTCAGGTTCTTTTCCCTGCACTTCTTCCAGCAAAGCATTGCTAGCCAAACCGGAGATTTTGCTACTCACGACCGGCACGCTCTCATGGGTGGCGGCAAATTGCACGGCTCGCACGGTTTCGCGCATGGTCTTTTCAAAATCGGCCTCCGTTTCCTTGCCTTCCGCTCCGTAATCCAGAATGGTCAGCACCTGATAACGATACAAACGCTCAATGGTTCTGCTGGTCTCTTCCAAGCTCGTTCCGCCACAAAATTGGCGGAAGACCGTGTTCTCCACCAGCCTTTCGGCAAAAGGCAAACCCCACTTCACAGCTGTCACAGCCAGGGCAGAGCCCAAGCTTACCAGCCAGGGATTGTTCATCAGGCGAAAAAGGCGATACGCCTTGCGCAAATCCTTATCGCTTTTGTAGCGAAAGGCTATCTCGGTATTCGTGAAGTCGGGCAGGATGAGGCGGCCGTTTTGGCGATCGGGAAATTGGCGAACAGCTTCTTTGATGAGGGCTTCGAGTTGTTCTCGCTTGGGGTCAACGGGTTTACCTTCGTCTTTCATCAGAGCTTAAAATTATGCTTCAGGCCTCAAGATACGGCCTTTTGCCCAAATAGACCAAGCCGCATCGGCTTGTAATTCCAACATGCGCAAGCCGTTGAGAGTTTTTGCACCCCGCTCGCGCCCCTGTAAAAGGAAAGGCGTTTCCGCCGGATTGTAAATCAAATCGAAGAGCAAATGCTCCGGCCCGATGGCTTCATAGGGCAAAACAGGAGCTTGCCCTGCATAAGATCCCATACCCAAAGGCGTAGTATTGACGATGAGGCTATGCTCTCGCAACAAGTCCGGACTGATCTCTTCGTAAGTGAGTACACCCCCTTCCATCGGCCGACGAGATACCTTCCTGAAACGCAGCCCTATTTGCCGAAAGGCGTAACAAACGGCCAACGAAGCTCCTCCCGTTCCCAAAACCAAGGCTTTCAACTCGCCTGCTTTCGCCAAAAAATTGGGAAAGCGTTCCTCCAAAGCCTTGCGAAAACCCCAAACATCGGTATTGTATCCCAACAAACGCCCCTCTCGACAATCCACGACATTAACAGCTCCTATTTCCCGAGCCTCCGCAGATAAAGCGTCTAAATAAGGCAATACGGCCTGCTTGTAGGGAATAGTAACGTTGAATCCCCACAAATCGGGCTGCGTGCGCAACAGAGTAGGTAGCTCGTCTATCCGCTGCAAAGGAAACAAAGCATAACGCACCTCTTTCAGCCCCAAGCGCTCAAACTTAGCAGCAAAATAGGCCGGAGAAAAAGAATGCGAAAGCGGATAGCCAATCAAACCCAAAAGCATAAAGCGCTCATTTTTCCTGACGAGAAGGAAAAAGGGAAAAGCTCAACACCAAAACAACCCCTAACACCATAGCACCCAAGGCCCAAAACAACATGGGGTCTCCGGGGAAGTCCGACGGCCAGACAGGCCTAAGCCGCTCAGGCATTCCTTCGCCGTGCCGAACAACTGTTTGCGATATTTCCGCAGCTTGCCAAGGCCATATTTTGTACAATGACCCCAGCATAAACCCCGTGAGTAAAGCATACATGCGCTGGTGATAATGATGCAGCAAAAAGGACAACAAATGTGAAAAGGACACCAAACCAAACAACATGCCAAGGCCAAAAACAAATACAACTTGAAAATCTCCCCAAGAAGGATTGCTGAGAAAAGCCTTGGCTGTAGGCAAAATATAACTATACATCCCCAAAAGCAACAAGACAAAGCTGCCCGACAAACCCGGCAACATCAAGGCCGATACAGCCAGGGCGCCGGAAACAAAAACGAACCAAAGGGCCTGATTTCCCTCGGCAGGCACACCCATAACTACACCCAGGGCTACGACAGTCCCCAACAACAAAAAAAACAAAACGGAAAGCGAGAAAGTGAGTTGCCTGCCCACATACCAAATCGATGCCAGTATCAAACCGAAGAAAAACGCCCACAACGGTACGGGATAAGTCTTTAGCAAATGAGCTATGGTGAAAACGCCCGTTACCACACCCACAACCATCCCCGTCAAAAGGGTAAACAAAAAAGCTCCGTCAATGCGCCTCCACACAGCCCCAAAGCCTCCCTCCTGCCAAGCCTTCCACAAGCCGGCATCAAAACCCTTGATGGCATCTATCAACCGATCGTAAATCCCTGTAATGAATGCTATAGTACCACCGGAAACACCGGGCACCACCTCAGCTAAACCCATGGCTACGCCCTTCAGGGCCAAAAAAATGGATGAACGCATTGCTTTTTGCAGGCAAAGATAAACCTTTGAAGGGATTGGAAAGCAAACCGAAATGGTTTGGGATATTTATATACCCAAACTGAAATGGTTTGGGATATTTACAACTCACAAACTAGCGAAAGATAAGAAGTTTGGGAGGCTGACGCCTCCCAAACCACTTCGCCATGAGTATAGCTCATAACAAACGAAAAATAAGGAGTTTGGGAGGCCTTAGCCTTCCAAACCATCTCGTCATGAGTATAAAGCAAAAATCTAAATAAGTCAGCACCGCCCTCTCAAAAAACCAAGCCGCAAGCAGGAGACTGCTTGGCTTTCTTCCTCCCTTTACACCTGTCAATAGCAAAGTGCATACAAGGTAAGCATTCGACCAACCACCTCTCCTTCAGACCCCAAAAAGCTTATGGGTCGGGATTTAGCATGAGTGCTGAGCAAAGATTTTCCTGTGGGTTGAGGGGCAGGTCACTTATTCATTCATACCATTT
>Ga0256839_1005663_pt1 | contig 11387 bp, 7 predicted proteins | sample 354166metaG_FD_185968 | JGI IMG/M metagenome (GOLD analysis project Ga0256839, IMG submission 185968) | Hydrothermal vent microbial communities from Mid Atlantic Ridge, Atlantic Ocean - 354-166 | ecosystem: Environmental > Aquatic > Marine > Hydrothermal vents | place: Atlantic Ocean: Mid... | reverse complement strand
GACGGGGGACTTCCGCGTGCAGTACAAGCGCGTAATTGGGGCCAACCAGCAGCTTAAGAAGTATACCCTTGACACCTCACCCACACCGGATGTGGCGAATGGCTTTTTCCGAGATGGAGTCATCAGCCAGCACACCATTTCAATCAGTGGAGGAACGGCCAATGTGCGCTACTACACCTCCTATGACCGGCGCAAGGAGGAGGGCCACATCCTGAACAATGCCATGGACCGGCAGACCTTCCAGGCCAACTTTGATGCCTTTCCCAATGATAAGATTACGGTCCGTGCGAGCGCAGGCTATACCTATAACGAAATGGATCTGCCTCAGAACGATAACAACATCCTGGGCTTTCTGGGCAACACGTTGCTGGCTAACCGTCCCTTCCTCTTCGAGGACAGCACGGACTTGGTGGACGTAACCGACCGCTCGCGGATTACCGAATTTCTGGGGTCGGTCGAGATAACCTACACACCCATGGACAACATGGAAGTGCGGGCCGCAATCGGATACCAGGGCTCGGACTTCCGGGAAGATCGGACCTTGCCGCGGGGCATTAATGTCACGACCAATGGGCGCCGCTCGATTTTCATTCGGCGCAATCAGCAGTACACTTACGATTTCAACGCACGCTATACCTATAACATTCTGCCCAATTTGGAAGCAACCACCATTGCGGGCGGACAGGCGTTCAACCGGATCCTGCGCACCTTCTTTATGCAGAAGGAGAATTTTGTCAGCGAATTGATTTCCAACATCGGCGCAGGATCGGACTTCATCAACGGCGATGAAGGATTTGCCCACAGCCGAGAAGCCGGCATCTATGTGCAGCAGGAGTTCGCCTATGCCAACCGGCTGTTTGTCTCGCTGGGATTGCGGCGGGATTATGCCAGTGCCGTGGGTCGAAAGGCGCCCAGCATTTTCTATCCAAAGGCCAGCATGGCGCTCCGGCTGGATCAGTTTGACTTCACGCCGGACTTCTTCACGCTGCTGAAGCCTCGGATAGCCTATGGCGAGACTGGTGTGTTGCCGGGTCCCTTAGATGGCTTTGCGCTGCTGTTCGGCGCAGAGCCCTCAGGCTACGGCGCCGGAGCAACGCCTGACCAGATCGGCAATCCGGAAATTGAGCCCGAGCGCGTGCGGGAGCTGGAGGTGGGCTTCGACGCCGAGCTGTACAACCGCATCGGGATCGAGTTCACCTACTATCGGCAGTGGGCCACCAATTCGATCATTGATTTCCGGAATCCGCCGTCCACCGGGCTGATTGCTTCGGCGGTGCCCTTTAACGTTGGTGAATCGCAGGGCTGGGGCATCGAATCGGCCCTGACGGCCAACGTCTGGCGTACGCGGAACTACAGCTTGGACTTTACCTTCATCTGGAACTGGAGCCGGAACGAGGTGAAGGACTTGGGCGGGGCGCAGCCGATCTTTGACCCCTTTGATGTCAATGTCATCAAAGAAGGGCTGCCACGTTCGGCTTTCTACACGTTCCGCTCCAAGGCTGTCTTTGATCCGAATACCGGCGAATATCTGGGTTCGGAAGTAATCAAAGATGAAAACGGCGAGGCCAAGCGCTTCTACTTGGGCACGCCCTATCCGGAGCACAGCGGGTCGTTTTCGGTAACCTTCCGCTTCCTCCGGAACTTCACCTTCTATGCGCTGGCCGACTGGCAACTGGGACTGAACGTGTTCAATCTGACCAAGCTGTTCCAGGTCCGCTTCGGCGGCAACAAAGAGCGGAACATCCTGGCAGCCAAGCTGGGGCTGTTGGATCCAGACACCTTCGAGTACACCAAAGGCATTACCCCGCTGGAGCCAGGCACACCCGAGTATCGTGAAGCTGCCGAGCGACACGCCGCCCTGGACGGCAACTACGATGGCAACTTTATAGAAGACGGAGACTTCCTGCGGATTCGTGAACTCAGCCTCCGCTACGACTTCACGGACCTGCTCCGGCGTTCAGCAATGGGACGCCATATTCGCGGCCTGAGCGTGGCTATTTCGGCCCAGAATGTGGCGCTGTTCACAAAGTATAGCGGTATGGATCCCGAGCTGAACTTTGCCGGTGGTCGGGGGCTGATCCGTGGACAGGACTTCCTGACACTGCCGATTCCACGGGTGATCTACGCCACAATTATGGTAACGCTATAACCAACCGGGGGTGGGAAGCTTTCCCACCCCCCTCCTGCACTAAATCCGTTTGTGCAACCAACCATGTGGAATTACGCCATGAAACGCTATCTCACGCTGGTAAGTGGCAGCCTGCTGTTACTGGTCGGGTTGCTGGCCGGCTGCGACACCTTTGTCGAAGATGTGGATCCTCCGATTGACACCATTCCAGATGAACGGCTGAACGATCCGGACCAGATCCCTTTCTTGGTGCTGGGAGTGCATGCTCGCTTTGCGGATACTTATGGGGGGCTGGCCCTGCTGGGGGGTGGGCTTTCCGATGAGCTCTTTTTCGACCAGAATGTACCCGGCGCCACATTCCCCTCGTACCGGGAAATCGACCAGGGCGATATCCTGCTGGATAACAACTCCGTCGATGGCGTCTATAATGACGTCGGAGAACTGCGTTTCCTGGCCGATAACCTGGTCGAGCGCATCGACAATATGGAAGATGTGCCGGCCGACTTGGCAACATTGGGACGCTTTGTTGGATACTTCTATGGAGGAGTGGCCCGGTACTTTTACGCTACCTACTTTGGCCTGAATCCGGATCAGGGTGGCGGGGTGATTGATGCCGGGCCGTTCATCCCCTCCAACCAGATGTACGACCTGGCTCTGGAAAAACTGAACGCCGCCCTCCAGAACCTGCCGCAGGAACTGCAAATCGGGGAGACCACCTTCACGCAGGAGCAACTGCGGCGGGTCGTGAACTCTGTGATCGCTCGGGTTCATCTGTACAAAGGAGACTATGCGGCGGCCACCCAGGCGGCCCTGAATGGCATGCAGCCGGGTGATCCACCGTTCCTGGCACTTTTCAGCGTGGAAGCTCCAAACGACTTCTATTTTGGGGGTGGTCCCGGGCGGACCCAGTTTGTGCCGGACTGGCGGTTTGCGCAGTACGTCGAGGATGATCCTTCTGAAGCAGCGCGGGTCCCGCTATGGACCAAGGTGGGGAATGATGGGATCACCATTTACTACATTCAGGGCAAGTACTTGAGTCAGGATTCTCCCATTCCCTTCATGACCTGGCAGGAAAATCACCTGATGCTGGCCGAACTGGCCGCCTTGCGCGGTCAGGACATCGGAGGGTTGGATCCGCTGACGCTCATCAACGAGGTGCGGCAGAGCCACGGCGTTACGCTGCTGCCCGCAGGCACTACGGTGGATGAGGACCTGATTGTGGAGGAGCGGGATAAAGAGCTGTTTGTGCAGGGAGCCCGGTTGCCGGATCAGCGGCGCTTCAACCGGTGGCACCTGCCGCCAGGTCGGTGGATGTATTTGCCCATTACGCAAAACGAACGGAACGCCAACCCGAATCTGTAATTCCGCGTCGGACCCTCTGAGAAAGCGGGCCGCTCGGCAATCCGGACGAGCGGCCCGCTTTTTTTCAGAACTCTTGAAGCCGTTGTGCGTGCAACCTGTAAAGGGCGTATCTGCTGAAAAAACTGCCATGTGGGGACTTCTCCTTGGGCTCTGGCTGAGCAGCGTCAACCCGGCGGTTGATTCGCTGGAGCAGTGGGTCCAGCAAGGCGTTGCGCTTCTTCCAGAGCATCCTGCGCAAGCAGCTACCGTCTTCGTGCAGGTGGTGCAGATAGATTCGACCTACATTTCCCCCCGCCATGGAGCTGCACTTTTCTGGTTAGGGCAAAGCCTGTGGTTACTGGATCGACAGGAGGAAGCACTGACGCTGTGGGAACGGGGACTGGCACTACTGCAACAGCGCGGATGGGTAGATGTAAGGATAGCAGATGCCTATGTGCGGCGGGTTTTCATGGTGCAAGATCGAACTCGTTATGCTCGTGGCGCGCAGGTCTATCAGCAACTGCTGGCACTTCTGGATGACCCGGCGCTGGATACGGAGACATTGCAGCTACTCCTGCCGCATCTTGAGGCGCTTTCCTGGATTGTGCCGCCTGCTATTGCGGCGCGCGCCGATTTAGCCGGACTGATCCAACAAAAACGAGTCACACGACCCGGTGTGGGGCAGTTGTTGTTGGCCTGGTGGCGCAGCCAGGATCCGCTTCCCGTAACCCGTCGCAATGAACGGTTGGAGGAGCACCTGGAACGCGTGGGCTATGCCCTTACCCACTTCGTGGATCCAGACGAAGGATTCGATGATCGCGCGCGCATCTATGTGCGCCTGGGCCCCCCCTGGCGTCGGGTGCGGCTTACCGTGAGCAATCCATGGCTTCGCCGCAAGGTATTCGCGCGCATGCCGACGCTTATGGAAATCCAGATGCCCCGTGGCGAATTCTGGGTCTATCGCCACATCAATGGGGATGCCCAGTACGTCTTCGTAAGTCGAGATAATAAACCATACCGGCTCGGCACTTCATTTGATCTGCTGCCTTCAAGGCTGCTCAGCGGCATCGGGGCGACCACCCGAGGGCAGGAGAAGGCCCGGGCTGCCATCCGCATTCTGGCCGAACTGTACGGGCAACTGGCCACCAATCATCCGCTTTTTGGATTGCGCTATCAGGATCTGGCTACGTACGCCCTCTGGTTAGATGAACTGGAACTGGCTGAAGAAACCGCCAACTGGGTCCGGCTGCGTTCTCAGGTAACCGATATACCCGATGAGCTGGATCCCGAAACGCAGCGCCGGCTCAATATGGCTGAAATGATGGGCGTTCCGGTTATGGGGGGGATGCGTTACCCGGGCCTGGGGCTTGCGGATCAGCCCCCACATCTTTTTGCTCTCCGCATGATTCAGGAGGGCAAAATCGAAGAGGATGAGGCTATCATGCGGCGAGAAGAGCACGTACCCCGCGTGTACAGCAATCTTTTTGAGGAAGTTGAACCCCTTCCGGTTGCAGTTCGGCTGGCGCGCTTCTTAGATGCAGATGGCACAACCCGAACGCGCCTCTACTGGTCTGCTTCCAACAAAGCCTTCCAACCCGGTAAGCTGGCCCAGAAACGGCTCCGGGAGACGGGTATGATTGGCGCCGATTTTCTGGTTACCGCTACGCTGGCCCAGCGCGATGAGGCCTATCGGACGCGCACCCTGCATGTGCGTCGGCAGCAGGTGTGGCAGACCGATCTGAACACTGAGGGAGTCGCAGATCCGATGCTGCTGGAGGCCCGGGGAGATACCGGCCTTTATCACTTGGTGCTGCAAGTTTCTCAGTTTGCGCTGAATCGCGCCACGCAGCCCCCGCGTCCCGGCCCACTACTAAAGATCACCTCCATTCGTTTTGACTCCCTGCAAGCCCTCAATGCAGACCCATCCGTGCTGGAGATGAGTGATCTATTACCGCTGTGGTATGATCCGGCGCTGAGCGATACCCTGCCCGGACGTCCGTATCCGTTTGTACGTCTGATGCGCGATGTGCCGCTGGCCCTGTACTTTGAGATCTATCACCTGACCTTCGGAGCGGACGACCGCACGCACTACGAGGTGTCTTACGAAGTCCGACGACGGGAAGAAGGTGGGCTGCTGCGACGGGACCGGGAAGTGCAGACTACGTCGCGTACCGTTTACGAAGGCACCGATCGAACCGCCCGGGAGTATATCGTGCTGGATCTGCAGGACTGGGAAAAGGCTCGCTCCGTGGAAGTCGTGGTACGGGTCCGCGATCTGATTTCCGGACAGGAAGTGGCCCGTACTATTGCCTTTGAAGTGCGTTCCTGAGCATGGCCGAAAGGCAACGCGACGATCACCAGGAAAACGCTGCTCGAAAGGATTTTTTCGCCCGGGTATGGGAAGTAGTGGCCCGCATTCCGCCCGGCCGAGTGACTACCTATGGACATATCGCCGAATACCTGGGAACGCGAAGCGCTGCCCGAACAGTCGGCTGGGCGTTGAACGCGGCAGCGGGCTCGGATTTACCCTGCCACCGAGTGGTCAATCGTCGAGGAGAGCTGACCGGCCGCATGCACTTCGAGGGGCCTTTCGTCATGGAAGAGCGCCTGCGTAGCGAAGGGGTCACTTTTACGGAAGATGGCCGCGTCGATCTTTCCCGCCACCTGTGGATTCCCGGACAGGATGAAGACGACCCTGGGCGCTCCGATCAGGACGGGACGACCACCCGAAGAACGGGCTGACCGTTGTCGGTGTTCAGTGTAATATTGCCCGACCTCACTGCCTCTCTCGACGGTACGGCAGAATTTTCTTTATGCACCGGCCGCTACCGAATGGCCGGCCAGGCGGTCGAGCACGTCCCAGAAGCCGGGGAACGAAATGCGAGCGCAGTCGGCCCCTTCGATGAGGGTTTCGCCTTCGGCCACCAGCCCCGCCACGCCCATGGCCATCGCGATGCGGTGATCGCCGAAGCTGCGGACGGTGGTGCCGCGGAGCCGACGGCCTCCTTCGATCGCCAGACCGTCGTCGAAGACTTCGACGCGCGCGCCCAGGGCCTGCAGGTTTTCGGCCATGGCGGCGATGCGGTCGGTTTCCTTGACCCGCAGTTCAGCGGCATCCCGAATTTCGGTGCGGCCGGTAGCGCAGGCAGCCGCTACGGCCAGCACCGGAATCTCGTCGATCAGGTTAGGAATGAGGGCGCCGCCCACTTGTACGCCGTGCAGTGTGCTGCTGCGCACGATCAGGTCAGCGATAGGCTCACCGCCGTAGGTGCGTTCGTTCTCGACGGTAATCTTGGCGCCCATGGCCCGTAGCACGTCAAGCAGGGCGGCGCGGGACGGATTGAGACCTACGCCAGGCAGGCGGATTTCGCTGTCGGGCACGATCGTACCGGCCACCAGGAAAAAGGCGGCTGCCGAAAAATCGCGCGGAATGGTCCAGGTGCGGGGTGGAATGCGCAGGCCACCCTGAATTGTCAGGTAGCGCTCGCCATTGATTTCGACGACGCTCAGCCCCAGCATGCGCTCGGTGTGGTCCCGGGAGAGGATCGGCTCGATGACGGTCGTTTCGCCTTCGGCAAAGAGACCGGCCAGCAGCACGCACGATTTGACCTGTGCGGAGGGGACAGGCAGTCGGTAGGTAATGCCCTGCAGCTTGCGGCCTCCTCGAATATGGATGGGCGCATGGCCGTCGGTGAGTGTCAACGTGGCTCCCATCTGGCGGAGCGGGGCGGCAATGCGCTCCATCGGGCGGCGGCTAAGCGAAGCGTCGCCCACCAGCGTGCTGTCGAAAGGTTGACCGGCCAGAATGCCTGCCAGCAGGCGCATCGTGGTGCCCGAGTTGCCACAGTCGAGCGGGCGATCCGGTGCCTGCAGGCCTTCCAGGCCACGACCCTCAACAATCAAAATACCATGCGCGTCTTCTGTAATGGAGACGCCCAGCTGACGCAGACACGAAAGCGTGGACTGGGGGTCGGCGGCCGGCGAATAATTCACCAGGCGCGAGGTGCCGTCGGCCAGCGCGGCCAGCAGCGCGGCCCGGTGGGCAATGGACTTGTCCGGGGGAACTTCCACAACACCCAGCAGGCTGCGGGCTTGCAACACGCGGCGTATCATGGACGATACCGATTTTCACGGGGTCGGCGATGGCTGTGAAAGGCCGGCCAGCAACTGGTCGAGCTCCGCTTCCACATCGCGTAGCAGTTCCTGTTTCTCTTCCCAGTGCAGGAAAGCGTGGCGGAATCCGTTGAGCACCACTTCGCGGAGTTGTTGCACGTTCAGGCCACAGTAGTGGTGCACGCGCCAGAGTTCGTCGGTCATGGTAGTACGGCTGAAAAGCCGATTATCCGTGTTGATGGTGACAGGTACCGAACGCGCCACATACTGCCGGAGCGGATGGGAAGCATAGTCGGCGACCGCTTTGGTCTGTACGTTGCTGGTCGGACAGACCTCCAGCGGAATCTGGTGGTCAATGACATACTGGAGCAAGTCTGGATCTTGATAGAGCGTGACCCCGTGGCCAATGCGGTGCGCCCCACAGTAGAAAAGCGCCTGATGGATGGAATCGGGCCCCCAGGATTCCCCGGCATGGACGGTCAGGTTCAACAGGTGGTTGCGGGCCAGATAAAAGGCATGCAGATGGTGTTTGGGGGGATGACCGGCTTCGCCCCCGGCCAGGTCGAACGCGACCACCCCCCGCTTGCGGTAGGCCACGGCCAGCTCGGCTGTGCGCATAGAGACACTCTCGGGCTGATGGCGCAGGCCGCAAAGGATCAGTCCGGTGCGGATGCCAAGGTCGCGTTCGGCTGCCCGCAGGCCGTCAATCACCGCATCGTTGATCTGCTCGAGGGTCAGCCCTTCTTCGGCATGCAGCACCGGGGCGTAGCGCACTTCCAGGTAGCGAACATTTTCGCGGGCGGCATCTTCGGCCAGTTCATAGGCAATGCGGCGCAGCGCTTCACGTGTCTGCATGACCGGCACTGTGTAGCGAAACCAGGCCAGATAGGCCTCCAGTGAGCTTGAGGTATCCACCTGGTGCAGCACTTCTTCCAGCCCTTCAAGGCTGTCGGCCGGCAGCAAATTGCGCTTTCCCTGTTGAGTGGCCAGCTCCAACAGCGTCTTCAGTCGTAGCGATCCATCCAGGTGGCAGTGCAATTCAGCCTTGGGCCAGGCCAGAATCGCGTTGCGAGAGAGCGTAGTCGGGACTTCCATGATGGGCTTTTTACCAAAAAGAAACGGCTACCATTGCGCAGAGTTTCGAATACGGAACCCCAATTTCAGGCAGTCGTTTCGCAAGTGTCCCGGGCATGCAGCTTTCGCGGGATTTTCCTGCACAGGAGGCCGCGCAACGCTTAACTTTAGGCGGTCGGCTGCATGCTGGAGAAGGGGATAGCATTGTATCATCATATGCCGTCTGAGGTGAAGCCATGTTTGGGAACATTGGAGCGCCCGAGCTACTGCTGATTTTCTTGGTCGTGCTCCTGGTCTTTGGCGCCAAGCGCATCCCTGAAATTGCCCGGGGGTTGGGCCGTGGAATTCGGGAGTTCAAGGAAGCCACGCGAGAAATTTCTCGAGAGATTTCGGTGGATGTAGACGAAACGCCGCAGATTCGGGCGCCGCATCAAGGAGCGCCGACGGCACGGACTACGGCGACGCCGACGCAGCAGCCGGCGGCCGGTTCGTCGCAGACGTCGGAACCCACCCAGAGCTGACAGGCAACGGCCCGTATGGAGTATCTGACCTATGCCGACGCCCGACGGGCGCTGGAGCAGGGCGAGACCAGTTGTGAAGCGCTGGTCTCGTCTTTTTTGGAACGCATCGAGGCCGACAACCCGCGTCTGAACGCGTTCATCTCGGTCGATGCCGAGGGGGCGCTGGTGCAGGCGCGGGCGCTGGACACACGCCTGGCCCGTGGCGAGCCGCTCCCCCCACTGGGAGGCCTGGTATTGGCCGTCAAAGACGTGATCTGCATTAAGGATCAGCGGGTCACCTGTGGCTCGCGCATGCTGGCAAACTTTGTCTCGCTTTACGATGCGACCGTAATCGAACGGCTGCGGGCGGCCGGTGCCATTTTTATCGGGAAGGCGAACTGTGACGAGTTTGCCATGGGGTCGTCGAACGAAACTTCGTATTTCGGCCCCGCCCGCAACCCGATCAATCCGGATTATGTGCCGGGCGGCTCGTCGGGCGGTTCAGCGGTGGCCGTGGCTGCGCGGATGTGCCAGGCTGCGCTTGGAAGTGATACAGGCGGCTCCATCCGTCAGCCGTCCGCTTTCTGCGGCATCGTGGGGCTGAAGCCCACCTATGGACGCGTCAGTCGCTACGGGCTGGTGGCTTATGCCTCGTCGTTCGATACCATTGGCCCCATGACGCATACGGTCGAAGACGCGGCCCGCATCCTCCAGGTGATCGCGGGCGTGGACCGCTGGGACTCGACGAGCGCGCCGGTCGACGTTCCGAATTATCTGGAAGCACTCGCGCGGCCAATTAAAGGGCTTCGCATTGGATTGCCGCGTGAATACTTTGCAGAGGGGCTCGATCCGGAATTCCGCCAGCTTATTGAACAACGGGCCGCCCAACTCGAAGCAGCCGGGGCAATCGTGGAAGAGGTGTCGCTGCCCCACACCGAATATGGCATCGCCACGTACTACATTCTCGCTACGGCCGAGGCTTCCAGCAACCTGGCGCGCTACGACGGTATTCGGTACGGGTACCGGGCCGATGTGCAGCAGATCCGGCGCGAGCTGGCCGAAAGCGACCGCGACGACTCTGTGATCTATCAGCTCTACGTGCGTTCGCGAAGCGAGGGCTTCGGTACCGAGGTCAAGCGTCGGATCATGCTGGGCACCTACGTGCTCTCGGCCGGCTACTACGAGGCCTACTATGCCAAGGCGCAGCGCGTGCGGCGGCTGATTCGCCAGGACTTCGATCGGGCCTTCGAACAGGTCGACGTGCTGCTCACTCCGGCCACCCCGACACCACCTTTCCCGCTGGGAAGCAAGCTGGCCGATCCGCTTGAGATGTACCTGAACGACATCTATACGGTAACCGCCAACCTGGCCGGTATTCCGGGACTGGTGGTGCCGATCGGAACGCATTCGAGTGGATTCCCGGTAGGCGCGCAGTTGCTGGGACGCCACTTCGACGAAGCGACGCTCCTGCAGGTGGGGCAGGCCCTGATGGAGGTAAGCGGTACCGCGGCCAGAACATAATCGTTTTTCGTTATTCCTGAAACGAATCGTCTGTCACCAGCCAGCCAAAAGACCCATGAGTATTCTGGTCGATCGCCATACACGCCTGGTGGTACAGGGCATTACCGGCAAGGAAGGGACCTTTCACACCGAGCAGATGATCGCCTACGGGACGAACGTGGTAGCCGGCGTCACGCCGGGCAAAGGAGGCCAGAAGCACTTGGATCGTCCCGTCTTTAACACCGTAGCCGAGGCCGTCGAAAAAGAAGGGGCCAACACCTCGATCATTTTCGTACCCCCGGCCTTTGCTGCCGATGCCATCCTGGAAGCGGCCGATGCCGGCATTGAAGTCATTGTCTGCATCACCGAGGGTATCCCGGTGCGCGACATGATTCCCGTTTATCACTATGTAAAACAGAAAGGGGTCAAGCTGATCGGTCCCAACTGCCCTGGCGTCATTACGCCCGGACAGGCCAAAGTGGGCATCATGCCGGGCACCATCTTTAAAGCCGGACCGATTGGGGTCGTGTCGCGCTCGGGCACGCTTACCTACGAAGCGGTCGATCAGCTCACGCGCCTGGGACTGGGACAGAGTACGGCTGTGGGGATTGGGGGCGACCCGATTATCGGCCTTCGCTTCACGGATGTGCTCCGGCTGTTTCAGGACGATCCGGAAACCGAGGCGGTGGTACTCATCGGGGAGATTGGCGGCACGGCCGAAGAGGAAGCGG
>Ga0256839_1005662_pt1 | contig 11388 bp, 10 predicted proteins | sample 354166metaG_FD_185968 | JGI IMG/M metagenome (GOLD analysis project Ga0256839, IMG submission 185968) | Hydrothermal vent microbial communities from Mid Atlantic Ridge, Atlantic Ocean - 354-166 | ecosystem: Environmental > Aquatic > Marine > Hydrothermal vents | place: Atlantic Ocean: Mid... | reverse complement strand
TGCCTAGTTTGACCGCGCTTCTTCATGCGCCAGAAGCCATTTTTTACGGTCCAGACCGCCGGCAAAACCTGTGAGGGAGCCATTCTGCCCAATGACCCTGTGGCAGGGCAAAACAAGGGCAATGGGATTTAAAGAATTGGCGTAGCCCACGGCTCTTGCGGTTTTCGGGCGACCTATATTACGGGCAAGCGTGCCGTAGCTCATTGTCGCTCCTGCGGGGATTTTGCGCAGGCTTTGCCAGACTTTCTGCTGAAATTCGGTGCCGGTCAGGGTGATATTCACCGCGTCAAAGGCTACAAACTCCCCCGCCATATAACGCTCCAGACAGGTCTTGAAACCATATGGGTCATTTCTATGTTCCAGATGATGCTGCGGATAGTTTTTCTTCAGCAAACGCAGGCAGCGACCTTCATAATCCTTGAAATCAAGCGCACATAAGGCGCCGTCATTGAAAACGGTGATTATGGTGCCAATTTCTGAGTCGAGATAATCAATGATGAGTTTTTTTGACATATGTCCTGTTCCGTATTTCCTGTGTCATTAGCCCATAAATACATGGCGGCATAGGCGCGCCACGGACGCCAGTCTTCTGATATGGTTTCAAGTTTTCTGGCCGTCGGCCTCTTGCCATTTTTTTGCATACGCTTTAGCAGGATAAGGTCGGAGCCTGGAAAGGCGTCCGTCTCTTTCATGGCGCGCATTGCCACATAATTTGCCGTCCATGGGCCGATACCCGGCAAATGGCATAATGTGCTGACAAAGTCGTCAAGATTTGTTGCGCGCTGGAAAAAAAGCGGGTCATCAACCAGCATGCGGGCCAGATGATGAATGGCCCTAATCCTGCTGTGGGTTATGCCAAGCTCAGATAAATCCGCATCAACCAGAATTTGAGCTGTGGGGAAAATATGGGTTATTTTCTTTTCTGGCGTATCAGTTATCAATCCATGGCGGGCCACAATTCGTCCGGATAAGGTTGTTGCCGCCGCGACGGTGACCTGCTGGCCCAAGATGGCGCGAATGGTAAGCTCAAAAGGATCCCACGCCCCCATAACGCGCAGGCCCGGCGTTGCTTTAACGCGCCATGCCATATCAGGATGGGCAGATAAATGATGGTTTATGATATCAATATTGCTATCAAGGTCGAACAGGCTTCGCACGCGTGATAAAATGAGCGGGATTGATGGGATCGCCGCATTATGAATGGTCAGGCATAATATTTCCTTGTCAGGGTGGGGGAATACGGTAAAGCTGCCGGATTTTCCATTAAGCTGAAAACTTCGTGAATAGCGGTTCCCCTCGACGGCCTCAACACCCGGAATGGCGCGGATACTGAGGTAATTTGTCATATGACCCCAATCAAAGGGTGGATTATAGCTCAGCTGTAAAGTCAGGCTTTCGGCATTGTTTTGCGGCGCAGCATGGTGTTTTTTAATCTCTATTGGTTTGAGTCTGAAGTGTTTCTTCAACGCGTCATTAAACCGGCGCAGGCTTTGAAAACCGGACGCAAGGGCTACTTGGGTAACGGAAAGGCTGGTTTCTGTTAAAAGTTGTTTAGCTATTGAAAGCCGCCGATTAAGCGCCACAATATTGGCCGAGGTACCCATGTGTTTCTGGAATAATCTACGGAAGTGACGTTCCCCAATACCGAGTTTATCCGCCAGCTGCGGAATATTATGGTCATTTAAAAAGCCCTCTGAAATATATCTGAGCGCTCTGGTAACCGTCGCAGATGTCCCGTGCCATCCGGGAAAATTTGGTGATAGTTCCGGACGGCATCTTAAGCATGGCCTGAAGCCTGCTGCTTGCGCGGCGGCAGCGGAAGGTAAAAACAGGCAGTTTTTCTCTTTGGGCGTTCTGGCAGGGCAAATTGGCCTGCAGTATATCCCTGTGGTAATGACAGCCGTAAAGAAGCGCCCATCATAGCGTCTGTCGCGGGCCAAAACCGCCTTATAACAACTTTTATGGTCCAAATTTTATCTCTATCTCCTTTTATGATTGAATATAGATAACCGAACGCATTCTGAGATTCACGCCATTTTCGGACTCGGATACAAAATTCAAAATCTGTTAATCTCATCCGGTTTCTTATGCTGGCAGGGCGTTATATTGATAATTTAGCGTATTTTTTTAATGTTTGTTAATGAAATAAGTATACATAATGGGGTTGAAATATAAGTGGATAGGCCTTGCAGGGTCATATAATTATAAGAACCATGGGAAGATAGGACGTAAAAGGAATGCTCAGCACGAAGGTAGCATCCAGGGATTTATTAATTCTGGCGCAGGAAAAATCTGTGTCTGCCAGAAGTGAACTGCTTGAAAATATATCAGATTTATTTTTATCTCCCGAGGGACGATTGAATGAGCATGAGCGCGCTCTCATGAATGATGTTTTGTTGAAACTCATCAATTCAGTAGAAAAAAAAGTTAAAAAAGAATTGAGCAAGCGTTTGGCCAATGTGGAAGATGTTTCCCCTGATCTGGCAGCAAAACTTGCCAATGAGTCCATTGAAATTGCAGAGCCCATGTTGCGGAAAAGTGGGGTTCTCAAGGACGAACAATTGATTGAAATCATTCGTAACCGGTCTGATGCACACCGAATGGCCATAGCCATTCGTTCTCATGTAAGTGAAGATGTCAGCGGAGAATTGATTGAAAAGGGCAGTGAAGATGTTCTCGAGGCCCTCATTCGCAATGAAAATGCAGAACTTTCAGAGCTTGCCATAAAATATCTGGTTGCGGAGTCAAAAAATGTTGACCGTTTCCAGGAGCCACTTTTGAATCGTCAAGACCTCCCCGTTGATCTGGCTTACCGTATGTATTGGTGGGTTTCAGCGGCCTTGCGGCGAAAAATTGTGTTAGAATTCAATCTGGACAGCTCTATGATTGATGATATGCTTGAGATGGCGACAAAATCAGCCATTCAGAACCATGATTCTACTGATAGCGTTATGAGGACAGCCCTTAAACTTGCTAGGGAACTGGCCAGTAAAAATCAATTGACAATCACATTTCTGCGGCAATGTTTGCGGCAGGAAAAAGTAAATTTATTCGTGGCAGGCCTGTCGGAAATGACTGGTCTGGACGTGAAAATCCTCTGGCGCGCCATGCGAGAGAGGACAGGGGAAAGCCTGGCCATCATCGCGAAGTCCCTTGAAATAGATCGTGATAGTTTTGCGTCCATTTTCTTGTTGATTATACAGTCTCGTTCAGGCGGCAAAGCCAGAACAACCGGACTGGTAAATTCCATTTTATCATTGTATGATGAGATCAAGGTAATAAATGCGAAAGTTGCTGTGAGGCATTGGCAGCGTGACTTTGGGTTTCAGGATTCCATATTGTCTATGAAGGATGCAGTATAAAGATGTTCGGCAGATCGGATTCAAATAGGGCAAGCGTTAAGAGAGCAGGGAAAATGCTGGTGCCAAAGCTGAAACATCAAACCATCATCCCCCTGGCCGTTGTACAGAGCATTTCAGGCGGCACGAAGACCAAGGCGCGCAGCAGGACCACGGGCGCGGTTATGGAAAAAATCCATAAGCTCATTGGTCAGATGAGCTTTGATGCTTCTGTTCCGCTATATATATCAACTGTTTCGGGTGAGTTGGCATATGTCAATGAGGGCTATAAAACCCTTGTGTCTTCTTGTGAAGGCTCCGAAGAGACGGCTGAGGATGAGGCACATTTACCCGCCAGTCTTACGGCAATTTTGCATGAAGTTCAATTGACCAGACAGAATGTATCCGTTGAGGAAACCATTAAAATCAAGAATAATCCCCGGCAATTCAGATCCCGGCATTTTCCTGTGTGTGATGATGATGGTAACGTGATCGCCGTTGGCGGGACATATGTGGATTGTACGGAAAAAGTGCGAACCCTTGGGCATGAAAGCCTGATGCAGGAAAGATTCCGTGATTTTGCCCGGGCGACATCAGACTGGTACTGGGAAATTGACCGAGATTTTAATATTACCTATGTTTCAGACAGGTTGACGGCAATCACGGGCAAACCCGGTTTGTTAATGAAGGGCAAATGCTTTGAGGATATTGGGGAAATGAAATCTGATTCCCAAGGTCAAAATCAAACAGAGATGGATTTTCTTGGCGCGATGAAGCCTTTTCGTGATCAGCTGTTTCTCATTAAAAACAGTGAAGGCGACCTCATATATAATCATTTGAGCGGTGTGCCGATTTTTGATAATGCCACGGGTGAATTTCGGGGCTATCGCGGTGCGGGGATGGATGTGACCGCAAGCTATATAGCGCAACAAGAAACATTAGCCGTCCAGAAATCGCTGGAAGATACACTCGAAGAATTGACCAATAAGAATGTTCAGCTGGATTTGGCATCTGCTGAATCAGAGGCGGCCCTTGGGGCCAAAAGTGAATTTCTTGCCGCGATGAGCCATGAACTGCGAACGCCCCTGAATGCGATCATCGGATTTGCCGAAGCCATGAAGATGGAGGTTTTTGGTAATTTAAACCCACAATATGTCTCCTATAGTAATGATATAATGTCTGCAGGTAAGCATTTATTGGCATTGATCAATGATGTGCTTGATGTGGCCGTGCTGGAAAGCGGAAAAATTAAACTTGATGCCGAGTGTATTTCGTTGCGGGAAATCATAGATAAGGCCTTAAAGCTTATCGTGTTGCGTGCTAATCGCAAGCATTTGGATATTGATGAAATAACTGTCCCGGAAGATTTTTTAATTCATGTTGACGAGCGACGCGCGGTACAGATTTTTGTTAATCTGTTCAGTAATGCGGTGAAATTCACCCCGGATTTTGGCAAAGTCGGCCTTAAGGTTTCTCAGAAAGATGCCGGCACTGTTGCGGTGACGGTTTGGGACACGGGGATTGGTATCCCGGCGGATCAGCAAAAACTGGTTTTTGAGAAATTTCATCAGGCGACCGATAATATTTATTCCCGTAAAGAAGAAGGTACGGGTCTCGGGCTGCATATCTCACAACATCTGGCCCGTCAGATGGGCGGTAATATTACCCTGCGAAGCGTTATCAACGAAGGCTCTGAGTTTACCGTGACATTCAACTTACACGAATAGAGGCAGAATGCTCTAGAGCGCTTTAATTGATGAACTGTTCGTTTAAAATTCTTTCCTCCAGGGTATGATGACTATCAAACATAAGATTTATTTTGATGGATCTGTCCTGTTCAATGGATACTTTTGTGACATTGCGCACTTCTTTAATATCGGCGACAGCACTGACAGGCCGTTTGCCCGGATCAAGAATTTCAAAAACAACCTTTGAATTTTGCGGCAGTAAAGCTCCCTTCCAGCGTCTTGGGCGGAAGGCGCTGATGGGGGTCATGGCCATAATTTCTGATTTCATGGGAATGATTGGCCCATGTGCCGACAGGTTATAAGCTGTGCTGCCTGCGGGTGTTGCCAAGATAACGCCGTCACAAACCAGTTCTTCCATTCTTACCTGACCGTCCACCAGAATTCTTAATATGGCGGTTTGCCGGGTTTGGCGGAGCAGGGAGACTTCATTAATGGCCAAGGCCTCAACCTGTTGGCCATTTTCTGTTTGGGCTGTCATTCGAAGAGGGTGCAGGGTGATTGAGGTGGCATTATTAATACGTTCAATGAGCCCTTCTTCATGGAAATCATTTAACAGAAAACCGACTGTGCCGCGATTCATGCCGAATATTGACGCCTTATGGGGCATGATGTCATGAATAAGATGCAAAATAAAGCCATCCCCGCCAAGGGCAACAATGATATCCGCATCAGATAGGGGCACAAATTCATAACGCGCTCTCAGTACCGCAGCGGCCTTTTGTGCGGCCTCTGTTTGAGAGGCAGCAAGAGCAATATTCTTATAACGATCAGCCATGATTATCCTGCCATTATTGCCAGTTTTAAAACTTTATGGAGCTAAAGACTAGAATATAGAGCTGCCTGTGGCTTCTGCAACCCATTTTTGAATAGTTACATGGGCTTTCTTTTTATCAAGTCTCTTGAAATGCTCAAAAGCCTTGGCCGTTTCGTCATCAGAAATTTCAGTTTCGATATTCTGTGCGGCGCGCGTAAGTTGGAAAATGGTTAAAAATACGCTTTGATCTATGCCCGCCGCGCAGCAGGAAACAGCCAGGGCATCTGCGCCCCTGTTGTATAGAAAAGAACGCATTATTTTGCGGGGTACCTTGATCATTTTTGCAAAAGCAATCTCAAAGAGGGAGGATTGCCCTTGATTTAAACATTTCATTAAAAACGCCGGCGATAATTTCTTGGCCTGATGTAATTTGTTAACAAGAATGATTTCAGATTTTTCACTGGTTATTTGGCCCAGACCACCATTGGCGACTTCTTCAATTGTCGTGAGTAACAATTCGTCAATATCAGATTCATTCAAGTCTAAATTCGTCAATATTGATTGCTTTAAACTATCCGATACCCATTGATACATTTTGGCGGCCATATCTTTGGGCAGGTCTGGCCGCTCAATGATTGGCGGCTGGAGAGGCTGGGCATTTTTTGATTTTTCAATCAAATCGGCAAAGGAGCTATTATCAATTTTTGCATCATGATTATTGAGCATAACGACCAAAGTCTTGGTGTTGCCGACGGTGACAAGTTCGCGGCAAACATCGGAAGACAGTTTTTGCCGGCCGGCTATACTCAATTGATGCTGGGCTGTTTTATGTCGGATAATGTTAATCAGTTCATTATCGGAGAGTAGTTTGCTTAATTCCAATACGGGCAGGGCAACGTCAATTTGATCATTCGCCAGCAAGACAATTAAATCAAGCGGTGCTTCCTCACTCATCGCGAGGCGTTCCGCCAGTTTCTTGCGGACAGTCATTTCAACATTATTGAGAAGTTTATCCAGAATTTCCGACATCAGGGTCTGTTCGGTTTGAGATAATTCTGTGTGATGCTCTTCCAGGAAATCAGTAATTTTATTGAACAGCAGGGATCGCCCCTCTGTGTTTTTTACGTAGGATAGTTGGAGAATATTGGAAATTTTCTCATTAAGATTTTGTTGCTCTATAGCCATACTTCGCTGTGATTTCTGGTCGTTTGGTTACTCATAAAATACTCATCGTTCCATCATATGCTTTTGTCACTATATATTTCAATAGATTAATTTTATGTAAATCCCTAAGGGCGTTAGAAAAAGTGACGTTAATAGCGCCGTAAATCTGTCCAATAAAGCAGAACCACCCCTGTCCAGAAGAGCGATAACAATTATTTGGATTTAAGTCTGGATATTATAAAAGAATATTCCCACAGATAGTTTTGAATTTTCTTATTAAAAGGATTATATGATAGTAATGTTTTTTATTAACCGTGGAAAATTCCAATGACAGTCACATCTAAAACAGAGACAACCAAGAAAATCAGAGCCGCAATATTAGGTGCTAGTGGCTATACGGGGGCGGAGTTGATTCGTTTGCTGGTGCGTCATCCCAATGTGGACATCGTCCTCATGACGGCCGACCGTAAGGCAGGCCAGCCTCTTGAAACGGTCTATCCCCATTTAACCGGGCTTGGGCTGCCGGATTTAATGGCGATCAGGGATGTGGAATGGCCGGGGCTTGAACTGGATGTGATATTCTGCGCCTTGCCCCATGCCACGTCACAGGAAATCATCAAGGGTATTTTACATGCCACCGGTCATGATTTTATCGATGAAATGATCATTGAACGCCCGGCGGATTATGCCAATGCCATTAAAGGTTCGGTCAAGGTGATCGACCTGTCCGCAGATTTCAGGCTGCGGGATATTGAGGTTTATACCAAATGGTACCTTGAATATCATCAGGCCCCCGAACTGCAAAAAGAAGCTGTTTACGGCCTGACCGAACATTACCGCGAAGAGATCAAGAACGCCCGCCTTGTGGCCTGCCCGGGATGCTACCCCACGGCGGCGTTGCTGGCGCTCATTCCGCCGCTCAGGGACAAGATCATCAAAAAGGACGGCATCATCATTGACGCCAAATCCGGCGCGAGCGGCGCGGGGCGCAGTTTGAAAGAAGCCAATTTATTTGCCGAGGTGTCAGAAGGCATGCATCCTTATGGCATTGCGGGTCATCGGCATTCTCCTGAAATTGAGCAGGAGCTGTCCCGCGCGTGGGGCGAGGATCTTATGGTGACTTTCACGCCGCATCTGGTGCCCATGAACAGGGGCGAACTGGAAACAATTTATGTGACCCTGCAAGACGGGCAAACGGCCGCTGATCTGCGGGAAAATCTGATCACCGCTTATCAGGATGAGGCCTTTGTCCATGTGGTGGCAGACGGCGTGGTGCCGGCGAGCCGCCATGTGAGAGGCTCCAATCAATGCCTGATCGGGGTTTTTGAAGACCGCGTACCGGGCCGGGCCATCATTGTGGTGGTTATTGATAATCTGATCAAGGGATCATCAGGACAAGCCATTCAGAATATGAATATCATGTTCGGCCTGACAGAAAGCCTTGCGTTGGAACAGGCCCCATTATTTCCCTAAAAAAACCGGAAAGCAGAGCCCTATGGCACAGGAAGACTTCAGGCGCGCCCCCGGCGGCGGAAAATTATACATCTATAACGGCATATGGCCAACTCTGGGGCAGGGGGTATTCATCGCCCCCGGCGCGCGGATCATTGGCGATGTGGAAATTGGCGATAAATCCAGTATCTGGTTCAATTGCGTTTTGCGCGGCGATGTCAACCATATCCGTGTCGGCAAAGGCAGCAATATTCAAGATGGCACCGTCGTTCATGTGGAAGGCGACGGGGCGGCCACGTTGATTGGGAATGATGTCCTGATTGGTCACAGCGCAATGATCCATGGCACCATTATCGAAGACCGGGGTTTTGTTGGCCTTGGCGCGGTGACCATGGATGGTTGCGTGATCGAAGGTGACGGCATGGTGGCTGCGGGCGCCTTGCTCAGCCCGGGAAAGCGGGTTCGGGCGCGGGAATTATGGGTCGGCCGGCCCGCCAAGAAAATACGCGAGCTGGATGACAGGGCATTGGAAGGCATGATGGCGGGGACAATCGGCTATCGGCAGCTTGCCGAGAAATATCTGCGGGAATATTCCGCTTAATCTGTGCTTTCTTAATCTGTAACAGTCGCTTTTTCCAGAGCGGTGGCGGCTTCGCCCAGAATACGGCCTTCCAGGGATAATTCCAGAAAACGGACATAATCTTTTGGTTCTGAGATTTTCTTTTTAGCAATGGATATTATTTCGAGAGAATTTGTTGCATCCAAATCATATTTTTGAATGAGCAAGATCATTTCAGAACTTAATTCTTCAAGTTCTTTGCGGATAGATGTGAGTGTAAGCGGTTCAGTAGATAACATATTCGGCCCCTTTTTTTATATATTTTATATATACGATACCTGAAGGGAAAATTGTTAAATATTTTACATGATTATCTTATTTAATTGAATTTTTCCCATATAAAACAACATGTATTTCAAAGGCATCTATTGTTTATGATGTTAAATATTTTACCTTTTTTGATACAGATCAAAGATGTTATGAGGCTATCCCCTTAAAAGTTTCTCTTGAAATCAATTAACTGAGGAAACTAAAAAAATGACCCATACACTTTTAAAATCTGTAAGCATTGCGGCTCTTATCGCATCTTCTGTTCCCATGACCGCAGCGGCGAAGGAGGCGGGTGATTTATTGATGCGGGCCCGCGTTATTTATGTTGCACCGGATGAAAGTGCAACCACGTCTATTGGCGGCACTGTCGGCCTTAATAATGACGTTGTTCCCGAACTGGATTTTACCTATTTCCTGACAGACAATATTGGTGTTGAGCTTATTCTTGCGACAACAAAACATTCTGCAACGGCTATTAATACGGCGCTGGGCGCATCTGTAGAACTGGGCAATGCCATGCTGTTGCCGCCCACATTGACGTTGCAATATCATTTTAACCCAAAGGGGAGCATAAGCCCCTATGTTGGTGCCGGCATTAATTACACCTTCTTCTATAGCGAAAATGCGGCGGGCGGAGCCATTACGGATATTAATCTTAAGGATAGCTTTGGACTGGCGCTTCAGGCGGGTCTTGACTTTAAAGTGAATGACAAATGGTCTTTTAATGTTGATGTGAAGAAAATCTGGCTGAATACAGATGTGAGCATCAACGGCGGCGGCGTGACGGCACAGCTTGATATTAACCCCTGGGTTATGGGCGTTGGCTTCGGTTACACGTTTTAATAAATAACTAATTTTTCCAGCGCCTCCCGATTTTCGGGGGGCGTTTTTTATTTTAGCCTCTAACAGGGCAGGAGATAACCATGGGTGAAAAAAACATGGTGCTAAGAGATTGACGGCTGGTTTTGCTGGGTCAGAAGTCTATGCGTCCGGTTCCATAAAGCGGTGAAGATGAACCACCACATATTTTGTCATGGCATCATCCACGCAGGCATGGCTGGCGCTTTTCCAGGCTTCATAGGCCTTTTTATAGCTGGGGAAGATGCCAACGACGTCCAGATTATCCGGATCTGAAAAGTCTAATGTCTGTGGGTCGTTAACTTTTCCGCCAAATACGAGATGTAATAGATTGTCGGCCATTCTGTCTGTCTTTCAGGTCGTGGAAAATCAGGCGGAACCAGTGAGATATTTCATCCGGGCGGCCGATTTTCTGGTTTATTAAAAAATTGCGCAATACATAACGCTAAACACCATACAGCGCAATAGGTCAATAAAACGTATAGGGATTTATTTTAGCTCGGTTTTATCGTTTTCCTTGCTATCGTCAGCAACTATTATGTTGTTATTCACAATGGATTGCATGAAACTTATCAGGCCTGACATGCCGCTTTCTGCAATACGCGATGAAAAATCATCCCTTTGGGTACGGGCCATGCTGATGCCTTCTATTTTAACATCAATGATTTTATAACGGCGTTCTTCAGGGGTGTTTTCTCCTGCCGTACTTTTAGAGGCCGAGGCGACGACAGGCCGAACCCGCCAGTCAACATCATAAGATTTTTCTTCGCCGTCGATAACTTTGGTTCTGATGTACAGATCTCTCTTGCCATTGGGCAGCGTTTTGCCGACACGCACTTCCCGGGTATCAAGCTTTGTCAGGCGGCTTGTGTAGACCTTGACCAGATATTCAGGGAACAGGGCGTAATAATCTTCTAAATTGGCTTTGGAGGCTTGTTTTCTGTGACGGCCCAGGGAAATTTTTCCAATATAATTGACATCGAAGCCTTCCAGCAGAATGCCGCGAAAGCGAAGCTCCTGATCTGCGAGGCTGCTGTCGCTGTCTTTTAAGCTGGTCAAGGCTTTGTTGGCTAATCTCTGAATGAATTCAGCGGCTTCCTTTTGTACTTCAGGGTTTTTGTTAAGACTTTCTTTTTTCTCAATGGCCCAGAGATTTTGAGCCCAAAACAGGGTGGCAAGCAAGAG
>Ga0256839_1005661_pt1 | contig 11390 bp, 13 predicted proteins | sample 354166metaG_FD_185968 | JGI IMG/M metagenome (GOLD analysis project Ga0256839, IMG submission 185968) | Hydrothermal vent microbial communities from Mid Atlantic Ridge, Atlantic Ocean - 354-166 | ecosystem: Environmental > Aquatic > Marine > Hydrothermal vents | place: Atlantic Ocean: Mid... | reverse complement strand
TAGCCCCGGCCCCGGCGGCTGGCGCGAGGCGCGCGTGCTCGATCCGGCCGCGGCCGTCCGGCCCCTTGCGGCCCCTGCCGGCGCGCCCGCCATCCCGGTCACCGACCTGCTGCCCTGAGCGTTACCCCTCACCCACCCCGGCCCTCCCCCGCCTGCGTGAGAGAATTTGGGAGGGGGCCGTCAGTACAGCTCGGCAGGGTCCACGTCCAGCGCCCAGCGCACGCGGCGCGCCTCGGGCAGCCCGTCGAGCGCCGGCGCCAGGCGGTCGAGGGCCCGGCCCAGGGCACGGCGCGAAGGCGCCTGCAGCAGGAGCTGCCAGCGGTGCAGCCCCGCCCGGCGCTCCATGGGCGCGGGCGCAGGCCCCAGCACCTCCACGCCGGACGGAGGCGGCTCGAGCAGCCTGCGCGCGGCGTCGAGGAAGGCCTCGGCCTGCTCTGCGCGGGGGGCCTCGGCCCGCACGAGCGCGAGCGCCCCGTAGGGCGGCAGGCCCGCCGCGCGGCGCTCGGCCAGCGCCGCCTCGGCGAAGGCGCCGTAGCCCCCGGCCAGCAGCGCGCGCAGCAGCGGGTGCTCGGGCTGGCGGGTCTGCACCACCACCTCGCCCGGCCGCCCTGCGCGCCCGGCGCGGCCCGCCACCTGCACCAGGAGCTGGGCCATGCGCTCGGGGCCGCGGAAGTCGGCGCTGAAGAGCCCCTGATCGGCGTCCAGCACCCCCACCAGGGTCACGCCCGGGAAATCGTGCCCCTTGGCGATCATCTGCGTGCCGACCAGGATGCGGGCCGCACCGCGCCGGGCGGCGTCCAGCGCGCGCTCCAGCGCGCCCCGCCGTCGGGTGGCGTCGCGGTCGAGGCGCACGATGGCCTCGCCCGGGAAGCGCGCGGCCAGCGTCTCCTCCACCCGCTCGGTGCCGTGGCCGCGCGCGCGCAGCGCCACGTCGCCGCAGGACGGGCAGCGCTCGGGCACCGGCCGCTCATGGCCGCAGTGGTGGCAGCGCACGCGCCCGGCGCCCCGGTGCCAGACCAGCCGCGACGTGCAGCGGGGGCACTCGGCCACCCAGCCGCAGGCGTCGCAGATCAGGACGGGGGCGAAGCCCCGCCGGTTGCGGAAGAGCAGCACCTGCCCGCCGGCCTCCAGATGCCGGCGGATGCGGGCGATGAGCGGGGGCGAGAGCCCCCCGTCCAGGGGCCGGCCCCGGATGTCCACCAGCTCCACCCGCACGGGGGCCTCGCCCCGGGCACGGCGGGTCAGCCGCAGATGCCGGTAGCGCCCCTCGCGCGCGTTGTGCAGGCTCTCCAGCGAGGGTGTGGCCGAGCCCAGCACCACCGGGACGCCGGCCCGCCGCGCGCGCATGACGGCGACGTCGCGCGCCGCGTAGCGCAGGGGGCCGGCGTCCTCGAAATAGGCCGGATCGTGCTCCTCGTCCACCACCACCAGCGCGGGACGGGCCAGCGGGGCGAACACCGCCGAGCGCGTGCCGACCACCACCGCGGCCGCGCCCGACCGCGCCGCCTCCCAGGCGGCCGCCCGCACGCCCGGCGCAAGCCCCGAGTGCAGCACGGCCACGCTCGCCTCGCCGAAGCGTGCGCGCAGCCGCGCCACGAGCTGGGGCGCGAGCGCGATCTCCGGCACCAGCATCAGCGCCTGGCCGCCGGCTGCGACGGCCGCCTCGGCCAGCGCCAGGTACACGGCCGTCTTGCCGCTGCCCGTGACCCCCTCCAGCAGGAAGGGCGCGAACCGTCCCAGGGCCGCGGCCACCTCGCCCACCGCACGGCGCTGCTCGGGCAGCAGCGCCGGCGCCTCGCCCGGCACCGGGGCCGCATGGCCTTCCGCCTGCGCTTGCGCCTCCTCCACCCAGCCCTTGCGCGCGAGGGCGGCGAGCACCGCCCGCCAGCCCCGCGCGGCCACGGCCTCGGCGGCGAGGGAACCGGTGGCCTGGAGGCGCGCCATCACCTCCGCCTGGCGGGGCGCGCGCCGGGCGAGATCGGCCACCGTCACCGCGCGGCCCGCCGGCGTGAGCCGCCACACCGTCGCCACGCGCGCGGCGCGTCCGAGGCGCCGCAGCGGGGCCGGGAGCGCCGCTCCCACCGCCGCGCCCAGGGGGCAGCGGTAGTACGCCGCGGCCCACGCGATGAGATCCAGCAGCTCGCGGGTGAGGAGGGGGGACGGGTCCAGCACGCGCCGGATGCGCCGCAGGCGCACGCCGGGCGGGGCGCCGCAGCGCCCGGGGCCCAGCACCACCCCCAGCGCCTCCCGGCGCGCCACGGGCACCGCGACCCGCATCCCTGCGCGGGGAACGCTCCCCTGCAGCGGGGGCAGGTAGTCGAGCACCCGGCCGCCCGCCGTGGGCACGGCCACGGACAGGATGGGCTCACCCTTGCGCATCCGTCGGTTGGGACACCTTCCTGCAGCGCTTTTCCGCCTTTGCGCCGTTAGGTCATCGATCCCGCAGAAAAATTGCCCTTGTCCACAAATCCTGTGGATAAAGCTGTGGAATCCATGCGCGAAAGTGCGCTAAGCAGGCTTCCGCCCGTGCCCCGACCCGGATTGGACAAAATTTGTCCAGATTGTTACGCTCCTTTGAAATCATGGGCTTGCACGTCGGCGAGCCCCACGGGGCGGCATCGCTTCCTGGACGGGACGGCGCCGCGGCGCCGCCGAGCGCCGCGGTGCAAAACTCGCGCCCTCAGGCGTCGGGATCCGGCGCCGGCAGCCCGTCCAGGCTCGTCCGGTTCCTGCGCGCGCGGTATTCGCGCAGCCCCTCGGGCCCCTTGCGCTCGGCCCATTCCGCCAGCGCCTCCCGTGGACCCACCAGCCGCAGCAGCGGCACGCCGAAGCCGCACGAGACGGCGATCCGGTCCACGGCCACGTGGACGATCTGCCGCTCCGCGGCGGGGTGCAGGGAGCGGGCGCCGGCCGTCACGGGGCCTGCGCCGAAACGCCCCCTGAGACCGGTCCAGGCAGGATCGGAGCGCCGCACCACCCGGCCCCGCCCGTAGAGGCGCAGGATGCGCGGCGGCCCCTCGAAGGCGCAGAACATGAGCGTGATGCGGCCGTTCTCGGCGAGATGTGCGGCCGTCTCGTTGCCGCTGCCGGTGAGGTCCAGGTAGGCCACCTCCCGCGGCCCGAGCACCCGGAAGGTGTCCAGCCCCTTGGGGGAGAGGTTCACGTGGCCGCCGGCGGCGAGCGGCGCCGTGGCCACGAAGAAGACGGGCTGGGCCTCGATCCAGGCCCGGAGCTCGTCGTCGATGGCCTCCCGCCGCCCCATGGCGCCCATCCTACCCCAGCCACCGGGGCCGCGGGTGTCAACCACCTCGGCGCCCCGTGCGTTTCATTGAATGAAGGCGGCCGCAACGGCCGCCGCGGACAACGGCTGCTCGACCACGAGGAGGCACACCATGTCCAAGCATGCCAAAGCCCACATCCTCGGCCTGGGCACGATCCTGGCGGCGGCCCTGAGCGCCGCGCCGCTGGCCTTCGCCGGCGACGACGATCCGGGCGCCCGCGCCGAGCGCCGGCTCGATCGCATCGGCGACCGCATCGACGCACGGCTGGACCGTCGGGGTGAGCGCATCGACGCGCGCCTCGACCGCCGCGGCGAGATCATCGACGAGCGGCTCGACCGCCGCGGCGAGCGGATCGACGCGCGTCTGGACCGGGCTGCCGAGCGCGCCGAGGCGGCCGCCGCCGTGGTGGCGGCGCTCCGCGCCCTGCCCCACCGCCAACGCCAGGCCTTCCTGCTGCGCGCCTGGGAGGGGCTCGACGTGCGCGAGACGGCCCGCGCCATGGGCTGCTCGGAGGGCAGCGTCAAGACCCACTACGCGCGCGCGCTGCAGGCCCTGCGGCGCGCCCTGGGAGAGGCGCCATGAGCGACAGCGTGACCGGCAAGGAGCGTGACAGGGCGTTGGAGCAGCGGGCCCGCGCCGCCCTCGACGCCGCCGCCGCGGAGGTGGACCCGACGCGTGCGGCGCGGCTCGCCACCGCCCGGCGGCGGGCGCTGGAGGCCGCGGCCCGGCCCACGCCCTGGTGGCGCCGCGCCGGTCCCGAGCCCGTGGGGCTGGGGCTCGCCGCCGCAGCGGGCCTCGCCGTGGCGCTGGTGCTGCTGCGCACGCCCGGAGAGGCGCTGCCACAGCCCGAGGCCGTCGAGGACCTGGAGATCCTCACCGTGGCCGAGCCCCTCGATCTGATCGAGGAGCTCGACTTCTACCAGTGGCTGGAGGCCGAGGGCCATGCCGCAGGCTGAGGTGACGGCCGCCGTGCGGCCCGCCGCGGCGGGCGGCGCGGACACGGGAGCGCGAAGCGCTCAGCCGCGGGGAGCGCCGCAGCGCCCGCAGGCGGACACGCACGATGCCGCCCCCGCCCACGATCCCCAGGCTCCACCGCCGGCTCCCGGCACGGCGGGAGCCGAGGCCCCGGACGAGGCCCTGCTGGAGTTCCTAGGCACCTTCAGCACCGAGGACGGCCAATGGCTGGACCCCCTCGGCCTGGACGACGAGACGCCGCCGCGCGCGCGTGGCGGCGGGGAGGAGGGACGATGATCACCCGCAGGGGCATGCTGCGGCTGCTGGCCGGCGCGGCGCTCGCGCCCGTGGTCGGCGCGCGGGCGGCAAGCGCGCCCGCCTGGGACGAGCTCGCGCCGGAGGAGCGGCGCGTGCTGCGCCGGCTCGCCGGCCGCTGGGACAGCCTGCCGCCGGAGCGGCGCGCGCGGCTGCTGGCGGGCGCGCGCCGGTGGCTCGCCATGACGCCCGCCGAGCGCGCCCACGCCCGCCGCCAGCTCGAGCGCTGGCGGCGCCTGCCCCCCGAGCGGCGAGCGCGCATCCGCGAGCGCCTCCGCCGGCTGCGCCGGCTTCCGCCGGAGGAGCGGCGGCGGCTGCTCGAGCGCTACCGCTGGTTCCGCAGCCTCCCGCCGGAGCGCCGCCGGGCGCTGCGGCGCCGCTGGCGGGAGATGCCGCCCGAGCGGCGCCGCATGCTGCGCGAGCGCTGGCGGCGGGGACACCGGCCGCGCGGCCCCGGCCGCGGCGGCCGCTAGCCCGCACCGCGCTCAGAGCTCCTTGACGGCCTGGATGAGCTTGGTGGCGACGTCCTGGGCGTCGCCGTAGAGCATGCGGGTGTTGTCGGCGTAGAAGAGGGCGTTCTCGATGCCGGAGAAGCCGCGCCCCTGGCCGCGCTTGATGACGATGACGTTCCGGGCCTTGTCCACGTCCAGGATGGGCATGCCGTAGATGGGGCTGTCGGGGTTGTTGCGCGCATCCGGGTTGACCACGTCGTTGGCCCCGATGACGAGCGCCACGTCCGCGGTGGGGAACTCGGCGTTGATCTCCTCGAGGTCGAAGATCTTGTCGTAGGGCACGCCCGCCTCGGCCAGCAGCACGTTCATGTGGCCCGGCATGCGGCCCGCCACCGGGTGGATCGCGAACTTGACCTCCACGCCACGCTGCTCGAGGAGCTGGGCGAGCTCCCAGATCTTGTGCTGGGCCTGGGCCACGGCCATGCCGTAGCCCGGCACGATGATGACCTTGCCGGCGTAGGCCAGCATGATGCCGGCGTCGGTGGCGTCGATGGGCTTGAGGCTGCCCTGGACCCCGCCGGCGGCCTCGGCGGCGGTCTCGCCGAAGCCGGAGAAGAGCACGTTGGTGAGCGGGCGGTTCATGGCCTTGGCCATGAGCTGGGTGAGGAGCGTTCCCGAGGCGCCCACCACCGTGCCGGCGATGATCATGGCGGCGTTGTTGAGCACGAAGCCCTCGAAGCCCACCGCCAGGCCCGTGAGCGCGTTGTAGAGCGAGATCACCACCGGCATGTCGGCACCGCCGATGGGCAGCGTCATGAGCACGCCGAAGGCGAGCGCGAGCAGGAAGAAGGTCACCAGCAGCGGCGTGGAATGCACGAAGATGGCCGTCGCCCCCAGCAGCAGCGCCAGCGCCAGCACGCCCAGGTTGAGCGCCTGCTGCATGGGGAAGCGCACCGAGCGCTTCATGAGGCCCTGCAGCTTGGCGAAGGCGACGAGGCTGCCGGAGAAGGCCACGGTGCCGATGAGCGCGCCCGCCACCGCGAGCGTGACCACGCTCGTGGGGTGCTCGCCGCCGCGGAAGAGCTCCACCGCCGCGATGGCCGCCGCCGCGCCGCCGCCCATGCCGTTGTAGAGGGCGATCATCTGCGGCATGTCGGTCATGGCCACGCGCTTGCCGGTCCACCAGGCCACGGCGCCGCCGGCGGCGATGGCCACCACCATCAGCCCGTAGTTGGACATGCCCGGCCAGAAGAAGGTGGCGAGCGTGGCCAGCACCATGCCCGCGCCCGCCCACACGATGCCGCCGCGCGCGGTCACCGGCGAGCTCATGCGCTTGAGGCCGAGGATGAAGAGGACGGCGGCGAGGAAGTAGCTCGCCTCGATCAGGGCCATGCCGCTCATGCGCCGCGGGCCTCCTTGCTGGACTTGAACATCTCGAGCATGCGCTCGGTGACCACGTAGCCGCCGACGGCGTTCATGGCCGCGAGCAGCACACCGAAGAAGCCGATCGTCACCTGCAGCGCCCCCTCGGCCTGGCCGAGGGCCACCATCGCGCCGACGAGCACGATGCCATGCACGAAGTTCGAGCCGGACATCAGCGGCGTGTGCAGGATGACCGGCACGCGCGAGATGACCTCGTAGCCCGTGAAGGCCGCGAGCATGAAGATGTAGAGCGCGGTGATCCCGGTGAAGCCTTCCATCAGCCGTCCTCCCCCTCCACCAGCTTGCGGGTGGGCTCGTGGCGGATGGCGCCCTCGTGGGTGAGGGCGCTCTCGCGGATCACCTCGTCCTCCCAGTCCGGCGCGAGCGCGCCGTCCTTCAGCATGAGGGCGAGGAAGTTGTACAGGTTGCGCGCGTACATCTCGCTCGCGTGGTAGGCGAGCATGCTGGGCACGTTGAGCGGTCCGTGGATGGTGACGCCCCCGTGCTCGATCCGCTCGCCCGGCCGGGTGAGCTCGCAGTTGCCCCCGCCCTCGGCGGCGAGGTCCACGATCACGCTGCCGGGCTTCATGGCCTCGACCATCTCGCGCGTGACGATGCGCGGGGCGGGCCGCCCCGGCACGGCGGCGGTGGTGATGACGGCGTCGGCCGCGGCCACGTGGCGCGCGATGGCCTCGGCGACCTGCCGCTTCTCCTCCTCGGTGAGCTCGCGCGCGTAGCCGCCCTCGCCCTCGGCGCTCACGCCCGTGTCCACGAAGCGCGCGCCCAGGGACTCGACCTGCTCGCGCGTGGCCGGACGCACGTCGTAGGCCTCCACCATGGCGCCGAGGCGGCGTGCCGTGGCGATGGCCTGCAGCCCCGCCACGCCCGCGCCGATCACCAGCACCCTGGCGGGGCGGATGGTGCCGGCCGCGGTGGTGAGCATGGGGAAGAAGCGTCCGGTGAGGTTGGCGGCGAGCAGCGCGGCCTTGTAGCCCGCCACCGAGGCCTGCGAGGAGAGCGCGTCCATGCTCTGCGCGCGCGAGATGCGCGGCACCAGCTCCATGGCGAAGGCCGTGATGCGCCGGTCGCGCAGCCGCGCCACCCGCTCGGGGTCGCGGTGGGGGGCCATGAAGCCGATCGCCACCGCCCCCTCGCGCATGGCCTCGATCTCCTCGAGGCTCGGCGGCTGCACCTTGAGGATCACGTCCGCCTCGCCCAGCAGGGCCTGGGCCGAGTCCACCAGGCGGCAGCCCTCGTAGGCCTCGTCCGGGTAGTGGGTGGCGGCCCCGGCGCCCCTCTCCACCAGCACCTCGGCCCCGAGCCTGATCAGCCGGGCGGCCACGTCCGGCACGAGGGCCACGCGCCGCTCCCCCGGCGTGGTCTCCTTCGGCACTCCCACGCGTACTGCCATGCGCACTCTCCGGTAGCCTGTGTGGCCGGTCCGCCCCGGCGCGGGCCGCACGAGGCCCCGTCCGCGGGCGGCCCGCGGAAAGAGGCGCGATTTTAGCCGAACGGGAGACGGGAGACGAGCCAGGCGCCGCGGGCGGCCCGGCAGCACAGGCCGGAATGACGGTCCAGGCCCCGTGGGGCCGGCTTCCAGCCGGCCCTCGCCTGCCGGGGCTCCGGCACGGAGGGATTCCGATCGCAACCCTTCCGCCCTCCTGCAGGGAGGGCGCGGAAATTGCAAATGTCCCGGGCATCCTTTAGATTCGGGCGCGGCCCCGCGGAGGGCGTCGCAGCCATGACCGACCTCAGCCAGCAGGTCCTGCGCACCGACGTCTCCGGGATGCCCCTGGAGTGGGTCCACTACCAGGATGCGGTGCGCCTCTACCACGCAGGCCAGGTGGCCTACGCCTGCGGCTCGCTGCTTTACCGCATCCGTGGCGGCATCAACGCACGCACGGGGCGGCGCAGCGTCATCGAGGTCAGCTCCATCATCGCCACCTGCGGGCACAGCCGCATCCTGGACCGCGCCCGGGACGGCGGCTACGTGCCCCCGCTCAACAACGCGGCGCTCTTCAAGCGCGACGCCTACCTCTGCCTCTACTGCGGCGAGCGCTTCCCGGCGCGCGAGCTCTCGCGCGACCACGTCACGCCGCTCAGCCGCGGCGGCACCGACACATGGAACAACGTGGTCACCGCCTGCAAGCGCTGCAACAACCACAAGGCGGGCCGCACGCCCGAGGAGGCCGGCATGGAGCTGCTGGCCGTGCCCTTCACGCCCACCCACGCCGAGTACGTCTACCTCCAGGGCCGGCGCGTGCTCGCCGACCAGATGGAGTTCCTGCTCGCCCACTTCCCGCGCTCGAGCCCGCTCCACGAGCGGCTCGCCCGGCGCATCGGCCGCGCCTGAGCGCGCCTCTGGACGCCTGCCCGCGCCCGTCGCACACTGGGGCGGGAGGCGGAGCGGACGGCTCCGCGACGGAGGGAGGACGACGTCATGAGGCATGGAGGTCGGATGCTGGCTGCAGCGGCGGCGCTCGGGCTCGCCCTCCAGGCGGCCGCCGGGCCCGCGCCGCGGGCCACGCGCTACCTCGTCACCTTCGAGACCACCGCCTGCGGCGGCGGCATGGGCCGGGCGAGCGTGGACGCGGCCTGGATCGAGCGCATCGTCGAGGCCGGCTGCGCGGGCCCCGGCGGCGAGCCGCTGATGCAGGTGCTGGTGCGTGCGCCAGGCCAGCAGCATTACTCGGCGCACGTGGTCACGGCCGCCGAGGCGCGCCGCATCATGGACCAGGTGCAGGCCTGGAGCGAGGCGCGCCGGCGCGTCCTCGAGCAGGGCGGCAGCATCGTGCTCGACCGGCCGTGAGCCGGAGGAGGGCGCGCGTGCGGTGAGCACGGGCGCGGGCGAGCGTGCCGCGGCCCTCGGGGCGCTGGCGGGGGGCGTGCTGGCGACCCTCCTCGCGCCCGCCGCCGGGGCCTGGCTCGCCGGGCGGCCGCTGCCCGAGCTCGCCTTCCCGCCGCGTCCCGTCGAGCCCGGGCCGGCCAGCCTGCACGTGCCGGCGGCCGTCGCCGTGGGCTGGATCGGCGCCGCCGTCGTCTGGGCGGCGCTGGCCGCCGCCTTCGGCTGCCGGCCTCCCGGTGGCGCGGAACCTGGCGCGCCGCGCGGCCGGTGGCCGGCCTGGGGGTGGGCGGCGCTCGCCTGGACCGCGCTCTGGTGGCTCGTCGCCTGGACGCGGATCCCCGCCCTCGACCCCGTCCAGCCGCTCACCTTCACGCCCCTGTGGCTGGGCTACATCGCCACGGCCGCGGCGGGGGTGCGCGCCCTGGGCGGCAGGCTGCCGGCGCCCGGCGCGCTCGGCCTGCTCGCCGCCGCCAGCGGCGCCTACTGGTGGCTCTACGAGCACCTGAACCTGTTCGTGCGCAACTGGCACTACCTGGGCACCGGGCGCTACGGCGACGCCGCCTATGCGCTGCTGGCCACGGCGGCCTTCGCCACGGTGCTGCCCGCCGTGCTGCTGACGGCGGCGCTGCTGGCCCGCCTCCGGCGCCCCTGGCGGTGTCCTGCGCGGCTGCGGCCGGTGCGCGCGCGCAGGCCCCGGCGCGCCGCCGCCCTGTGGGCTCTGGCGGGGCTCGGGCTGCTCGCCGCCGCGGGCGCCTTCCCGGCCCAGGCCTATCCCCTCATCTGGGCGGCGCCTGCCATGGCGCTCGCGGGGCTCCAGCGGCTGCTCGGCGGCCGCACCTGGCTCGCGCCGCTCGCGCGCGGCGACTGGCGCCCGGTGGTGCTGCCGGCGCTGGCCGCCCTCGTCTGCGGCCTGTTCTGGGAGCTGTGGAACTGGCGCAGCCTCGCCCGCTGGGACTACACCCTGCCCGGGCTGCAGGCCCCGCGCCTCTTCGCCATGCCGCTCACCGGCTGGGCGGGCTACCTCCCCTTCGGCGTCACCTGCGCCGTCTTCGCCGACCTCGTCCTGCGCGCGGCCGGACGCGGCGGGCTCGCGGCTGCGCTAGGATGGGACGCCCTGCACGAGCCACCGGAGGAGGGGAGCCGATGAGACCGCGCATCGCGACCGCGCTCGCCGCCGCCCTGCTCGCCGGCGCGGCGGCCGCCCACGAGGAGAAGCCCTACGACGCCCGCGAGCAGTGGTGGTGGGACGAGGCCTGGTGGGAGGAGGGCCGGATCGAGCCGCCCGTCAACCACGCGGTGCGGGTGCGCTGGGCGAGCGTCATGAACGGCGACGTGGAGGTGCCGCTCATGATCGCCCGGCCCGACGACGGCCGCCGCTACCCGGCGGTGCTGTTCCAGCACGGCCGGCGCGGTCTCGACGACCTGGTGCAGCTCCAGGTCAGGCGCATCGCCGCGCGCGGCTTCGTGGTCGTGGCCCCCGATGTCTTCACCGCGCGCTTCATCCCCAAGTTCCCCATCGAGCACGACTACGCCGTCGAGGGCGACGTGGACAAGGGGCTCGACTTCCTGCTCGCGCTGCCCGACGTCTCCACGCGCAAGGCCTGCCTCGCCTCGCACACCCGCGGCGGCTACATGACGCTCAAGGTGGCGGTGAAGCACGGACGCCAGGAGAAGGACGTGGCCTGCTACGTCTCCTGGTACCCCCACATGCAGGACCCCAACGCCCCCGAGCCCATGCAGGTCTACCGCTTCGCCCCCGAGGCCGAGCGGCTGACGATCCCGGTGCTGGTCTTCATCGGTGAGCACGAGCAGTACCAGCGCCGCCGTCCCATCGAGATGGCCATCGCCACCCTGCAGCGCAAGGGACGCGACGCCACCCTGATCGTCTATCCGGGCGTGGGGCGCGGCTTCGACTTCCGCCCGCCCAACGTGCGCACCTTCGCCGACGACCTCGCCGCCAAGGACGCCGTGGTGCGCGCCGCCCGCTTCATGCGGCGCCACCTCGCCCCCTGGACCAGGCCCGAATGAGAGCCCCCTGCCGCAGACGCGTGGGCGCACGCTCCGGAGCTCGGTGGCCCGCGGCGCTCCCCACGCCCGCCTGGGATGCGGGGGGCACGCGCT
>Ga0256839_1005660_pt1 | contig 11394 bp, 18 predicted proteins | sample 354166metaG_FD_185968 | JGI IMG/M metagenome (GOLD analysis project Ga0256839, IMG submission 185968) | Hydrothermal vent microbial communities from Mid Atlantic Ridge, Atlantic Ocean - 354-166 | ecosystem: Environmental > Aquatic > Marine > Hydrothermal vents | place: Atlantic Ocean: Mid... | reverse complement strand
CAATGGCGTGGTATTTTGGTGCGTTATGCGAAGAAGTCATCGAACGACCTCGCTTCGATCAAACTCGCTTGTATCCTGATCTGGTACAGAAGACTTCAACGATTGACCGTTTTGAGATAGTTTCTTACAGCAGCCTTTGGTCGTGATGTCGCGAAAGATTCCGGGGATTATCATGAAGAAGGTGATGAGGGGACAAGAGATTCAGCAACGGATCAGTATAATAATATAATGAAGTGGCGAGACAATTTATGGAGCAGTGCTTGGCCGAGGGCGAATCAATGGATGCATGTATAAATCGCATGCTTGAAATGATACACAATGAAGATGGGACATTTATCACGGATCCAGATGATCCAAGGATTGACGAGATTTTAGATGGAACATTGGACATTGAGAAAATTGAAGTTGTTCTGCCATAAATGCACATACATAGTGCTTGCCTTACTACTACTGCTGCTGGTCATTTCATTTTTAATGGTGACCCGCAGTAGTGTTGGTTCAGTTGCAGATCGCTGGGATCAAGAAGCCCAGCAACTCACCATCGAAGCCACCCAACCACTCATCGAAGCAATCAACGCCTACACGAAATCAGCCGGCAGCGTCCCTCAATCACTCGAAGACCTCGTTCCTGAATGGATCACCGAAATCCCAACTCCAATCGTCGGCTCGCAACAATGGTCATATAGCCTGACCAAGCGCGGGTACGATCTCCGCATCAAAGCGACAAAGTCCGAACCACCATCACTCCTCTGGATGATGATCTTCGGCCCATCAGGCTATGATGACCGCATGTTTGTCTATTACCCCACGCTAGAACTCTGGGAAATGGCCGACTGGTAAACCGCCGGGTGCCATGTAGGTGACGAAGTCTCCTGCATGTCTTTTCCCATCTCCTCCCCCGGGCCTCCGGGGGAGGTGTCGAGCGCAGCGAGACGGAGGGGGTCTTCCTCCCCTTCCACCCCCACCCTCGACCTCTGCAACCTCCACCAACTCTCCCTCCCCGAACTCGCCGACTTGTTGGAGTCCGAAACTTTCATCGCCGCAAGAGAAGCCTTCGAGTGCATCAACAAAGCACGCACATCCATCATCGAACCCGAAACCAAGACCCTCGCCACCGCCCGCCTGGCCGATCAACTCAAAGACAAACCCACGACCCCCGCCCACGCCGAGTCCCAGCGAAAAGCCGCCACCAAACTCCTCGCGTCTTCAACCACCCGCGATCGCCAAGAATCGATCCCATCTTCTCTTCTCCTCCCCCGGGCTTCCGAGGGAGGTGCCCGAAGGGCGGAAGGGATCTTCTCTTCCCTCTCCTCAACAAAAAAGGGGCATCCATCTCTGGACGCCCCTGAAAAACCAATCAACCTCAAGATCGCTTACGGGCAACCCGCCCCGAAGGCTGCGAGGAAGTCAGAGATATCGAAGAAGTTGAGGGCCCCATCATCATTGAAGTCCGCTGCCAGATCACCATCGCCAAAGAGTGCGAGGAAATCAGAGATATCGAAGAAGTTGAGCTCGTCATCATCATTGATATCCGCTGCGCACGGGTCGGCGCAATCAAAACTCAAGAGCTTCACCGCATCAACACCCGCTTCAACAATCGAGCCAAACCCGAGGTCCGAAGCCGTGAACCGAATCCGGAACTGGTCGGTGGCCGAGATGCCCGGGATATCAGCAATAGCAAACTGTTTGGTGAACCAACCACCCGAAACTTCCGACCCACCCGGGCCAACGGTTTCCAAATTCACCCAACTTGCGCCGCCGTCATCAGAGACTTCAACCACAAAGATATCAGCTCCTGGACTATCGCCTTGCATGTTGTCATACCACCGAGCATAGCTGATCGCCATGGCTCCTGCTGATGCATCCATGACAGGCGAAGTCAATGTCGTGCTTCCATCATCCACATCAGAGTTGCCATCAACATTATCCGTCAGATAACAGCGTCCTGATCCATCAAAGTCCATGCCAGGATCGCCGCGATCACCGCCGCCGACAGGGATGCCCCGTGTCCATTGTCCATCGAGGGCATTGCCTGAAACCGTCCACCCTTGGTTGGTCTCAAAATTGTCTTCAAAAGCAATCATCGGGGCACCAAATGCCGAGGTTGTTGAAAACACGCCACCAGCAGGAGCGCCGGTAGGTGAGTTTTGCGTCGCACCACTCGTGGTTTGTGAAGTGATGTAGTACACCACTTCTGAGCTGCAATCCACAGCAGGGAAGGTTGCGTCATACTGATTCGGTGCAGTTTCGATCATCGGATATCCAACAAAGCCTGCACCAGTATCGACCATCAGCATCGGTGAATTCGGATCAAGTGTCCCGGCAAGGTTCGTAAAGGTCACTTCAAGGGTCGTCCCGCCATTGGGATTGATGAACTCAGGGTGCCCGGCGGGGTAGGAAATGCTGATGAGATTCAAAGGGGGTGCATCCATATTATGAGCGCCAAACCCGGTGGCGATCTCGTCATAGTGAGGCGTGCCGTTGCCGATGTCGGCGTCGTCATCATCCAGGGTCAGCCAGTCGATGGTGATCTGAGGGGTGATCAAATCGCCCGAGTGCACCAAGATCGAGTTGACCGCCAGGAAGTTGAGGATATCAGTATAAGTGCCCGGCTCGGTGACGATGAGCTCGTTGCGCGTACTCCAGACGGCACCGGAGATGAGCTGCCCACAAGTATGGATGGCTTCGCTGCATGGGTATTGCCTGTTGTTGTCCGCATTGCGGAGCGAGGTGCTGCAGTTGCCGAAGAAACCGAGTCCCAAGCGCGGGTCATCGAGGATGATGGTGCTCATGACATCGCCCATACCTTCGCCATATTGCCCTTGTCCACTGCCGCCTGCGTTGACGAGGTGGTGTCCGTATTCATGATGAACGACAGATGACCACGCGGTGTTTGGATTTGAGCTGCCCGAGGAGCAGAAGTTGATGGATCCACCTCCACTGGGATCATACCAGGCATTGCCGGGGCAGAATCCGTCGGTGCGGTTGACGGTGATGGGGAACTGGGCATTCATGACCGTTGGGTAGGCGGGGTTGGCTGCGACGACAAAGTCGCGCACACGGTTGGCCTCGATGTAGGCATTGACTTGGGCGCGGATATTTTCGGAGTTGTTGGCTGCGTTGAAGAGCAGGTCGGCAGGCCCGGGAGGAGTGGCGGAGGTCGATTCGGAAGTGACCGAGCCGACGAAGTTGAAGACGCGGAACCATTGCCCGGTGAGTGTGGCGTCGATGGTGACGGGGGTGACTCCTGGGTTTGGGAGTGTGTAGTTGCCGTTGACATCGGTGAGGACCGAGTTGCCGTTGTCACCATTGACCCAGAGATAGGGCAGGGGCTGAACGGTTTCAGGTTCGCAGTTGTCCGATCCGGGTCCATCGGAAGCCAGGGCAGAGACATTGCCCGAGAGATCGACGGTGTGGATGAGGTTCTCTTTGTAGAGGATATCGCCCGAGAGTGCGTCGGTGACGATGAGGTATTTTTCGAACCCATTGATGGTGATGTTGGTGACATCGGCCAGTGTTGGTGGGAAAGGATTTGAATCGGTTCCTGCGAAGATCATGCGTTCGGTGGTGTCGAGGTCGATGACTTTTCCTGGGAAGTCTTGCTCGGCACTCCAGATGATGCGGTCTTTGTTGACGGGCATCCGGACGATTTGGCTTTCTGGTTGGTAGTCGCCTAGGTTGTGGAGGAGCGATGATGCGAGGACCAGTGGGTTGTTGGCTTCGTTTCTCACGAGGAGGACGAGTTTGGTGCGGAAGACGGGGATGCCGTTGCGGACTTGTGTGTAGTAGTACCCGGTGAATTTGTAGGAGTCGGTCTCGGGGAGGTACCCGATGGGTTGAGTGTGGCGTCCGTCTTCAAATGGGCCTTTGGGGATCAGGTCGTCGATGGAGAGTCCCCACATGGCGAGATTCTGGTTGATGAAGCTTTGGACGGAAATTTCGGGGGTTGGGCCGTTGGAGAATGCTTTGCCGTAGACTCGGGAGATGGAGCCGTCGGTTCGGGCAGCGATGGCCGATCCGGGATTGAGGGCTTCGAAGTTGGCGATGGCTTGTACACTTGTGAGTGGGGTAGCTTGCCCAGCTGCTTGAGCGATGTTTGCACCCATCGCGTTTGCTGATGAGGCTGCGAAATAGGCAGCGCTGAGGCAAAGGATTGAGAATCTCGTGGTGGTCATTTTTGTTTGGCCTTTCTGCAATACCAGTTGTTGGGTGGGTCTTTGGATGTTTTTTTTTCGATGGGGCAGAGCCGGGGAGCGTCAGGGATCGCCCGTTGGGGTGATCGGAGCATTGAGCAGGCTTGTCATCGGTTTGGAACTCGTGAGACCCGAATGGGTTGAGGACTTGGGGCATGAACGACGCGCCCCAGTATCACCATACCGGGATTTGGGGGGTAGTGTCAAGGGATTTGGGTGGATTCGGGAGATTCGTCATTTTTGGGGGCAACAATAGAGATGGCCGAGGCTATGAGCAGACCATATTGGTCGGATTGGGCCAGAACGGGGGCCAGAACGGGGGCCAGAACGGGGGGCAGAGCGGAGGCAGTGGTGGGTGTTGGCGAGATGGTGGCCAATTTGGGCAGTGTAAGGGGTATGGACGCGTCCTTTTCTTTCCAATTGATGAGTTTGTGGTGGGTTTGTGTGGGAAGGTGAGTTTCGGCGAGTTGGTCTGAAAATGTGCGATAGGTTGGTGGGAAAAGGGGGATCAGGTTTGCAGTTTTCGGTTCCATGACCAGATTCCGGCGAGGATGGCTCCGATGGTATTGGCGACCAGGTCCCATCCGGTGTTGATGTAGCCTCCGACATTGGTTTCGGGCACGATGAGGACGGCGAAGAACTCGATGACCTCGTTGATGGCGCCGAGCCCCATGCCCATGAGTGCTGCGGTGATGGCCAGGGGGATCGAGGGGCGGGCGTGGAGGAGGATACGGGCCGATTCATAGCAGGCGACGGTGGCGCTGAAGAACCCGAGGGTATGAACAAACTGGTCGTAGCGGGGGAGGTTTGGGAAGTAGCGCAGGGAGTAGAGGACTGCCGAGAGGGGTTGATCGTCGGGGGTTGCTGCGTTGCGGTAGGCATCGGTGAGTTGGGGGTCGATCGAGACGGTGCCTCCGATCATGTGGAGGAACCCCCAGATGCCCAAAAGCCAGAGGGCGGTTGGGGTGAAGTGGATACGCAGGTGGAGCAGGAGGGTGATGGTGATGAAGAAGACCATCACCACGGCGTACATCAGGAACTCCGTGTTGCCTTGGCGCAGGGCGAGGAAGGAGCAAATGATCATGTAGAGGACGACAAAGGCAATGAGGAGAGGGGATGGATTTGTTCTGTGTTGTTGGGTGTGCATGTGCTGAGTCTATCAGAATGAGAAAAAGCGTGTTTGTTTTCCTATGCTGTTGTATGAGCAAAGAACACACAGACCCCGTGACAGTTGGGCGGTATCCGACCGAGTTTGAAGCGGTGCTGACCAAGAATATGCTGACTGAGGCTGGGATTCCTGCACAGGTGGTTGGGGCGATGACTGCTGCCTTTCGCGCGGAGACGCCTGGGTTTGTGAAGGTGATGGTGCCTGGGGAGTTTGAGGAGCAGGCGCTGAAATTGCTCATTGAGCAGACCAATGAGGCCCAAGTGCGGGAAGATGAGGATTCGGAAGAGGAAGCGTAAGAAAAGGGGCTTCATTCGTTGGGCTGGGTGTGCCACAACGACCCGCGGAGTATTTTGTTGGGGGTGGGGTTTGGTGGGGGAAAGTTTTTTCTCGGACGCATTGGAGATTGCCCGTTTTGACTTTTGTGTGCAGGGGTCATTGGATGGGTTGATTTTGGTGTAATTCTGTGGGTTTGGGTTGTTGGCGGGCCTGATTTGGCTGATGCTTTGGGGATGAACGGTTGGTTGGGTCAGGTTGGGCTCGGGCAGATGGGCCAGATGGGGCATTCTGGTGGGTGGGATCAGCGTGGGTGGGATCAGCTGGTGCGGTCGATGCGCGGGGCGATTGAGGATCGGAGCCATGTGGTGCATCTGGGGATTGGGTTGGGGGTGGTCCTGGTGGTGTGGATCAACTGGAAACTGGCCCAATGGATTCTTGGGCATTTTGAGAGTCCGAAACAGGGCATGTAAACCATTGGGTTGATTTTTACACGATTGATTTTGTAGCCGTAGCCGATGGGTGCGGGCTTATCAGTATGCTCGCACCATATTCTGGGGCGTTTGGGTGATCCGATGCAGGTGAGTCAGCGGTATGGGTGGACTTTCCGTGGGTTTGGCGGGGTGGACTCTGGGTTGCGAAGATCGGATGGGGGCTTTGGGCCGGTAAATTTGAGTTTGGATTTCTCTTGTCCCGGCGTCCTAGAATGGGGCCGGGACTTCGTTTTACTCAGGAGAAGTGACTATGAAATCTGTTGTTGTTGGTGTGTTGGTGATGGCAGGATTGGTAATCGCTGCGTTTGCGGTACAACCTGAAGGGGGCGCAAGTTCTCAGAAAGGGTCAAAAGAGGCAGTCAAAGAGGTCGCCAGTACGGGGCAACCCAAAGGGGAGAAGGCTCAGGGCGATGCTCAGCAAGAGGAGAAGTTTGTGTATTTCAAAATGACGACATCGAAAGGTGATATTTTTCTCGAGCTCAACAATGAGCTGGCCCCGATTTCAACAGCCAATTTCCGGGCCTACGCCGATGCGGGGCACTACAACGGGACGATCTTCCATCGGGTGATCGAGAATTTCATGATCCAAGGTGGGGCTTTTAAGCCTGACATGAGCAAGATGCCTTCGTTTGCGCCTATTGAGAATGAATGGACCAATGGACTGAGCAATGTGCGTGGTTCGATTGCGATGGCCCGGCTTGGTGGTCGTGCCAACTCGGCGACGGCGCAGTTTTTTATCAATGTGACGGACAACGGTTTTTTGGATCAGCCTCGCGATGGGGCGGGGTATGCGGTTTTTGGCCGCGTGGTCAAGGGGATGGATGTGGTCGATGCGATCCGGAAGGTGACGACGGGTAACAAGGGTGGGATGGGCGATGTGCCGATCGAGCCGATTGTGATCGAGCAGGTCGTCGAGCTTGAGCCTGCGCAGGTCGAGGAGCTCGAGTTGGTCGAATCTGAGGATTAAGGCGGTTTTTTGATCGCAAAATGAGCCCGCAATCCTTTGGGATGGCGGGTTTTTTCTGTGGGTATTGGATTGAGAAGGCCGCAATCCAATTTGGGGGTTGTGGAGATGGTCCGAGAACTCGTTTGGTGATGTGGGGGATGGACATAGCCGATGAAACTGGAGTGGATTGATGTCCAATGACGAAGTGGGTCGAGTCATTTGATTGGGGACTGAGATGCAAGAGACCTCTGGAGTGCACATGGACATGAGTTTGTCGAATACTTTGGCCGACCCGGAGCTTATCCCGTTTGCTGACGAATCGTGGACAGGGGCCGAACCTGATGTCCAGCGTTCTCGAGCGGATCTTGGGGCCTCTGCCCGTGAGGGGTTTGGAGAGGTAGGTAGGCCGATGTCGGTGGTGGATCGAGATTTGGGTTTGGAGTCTTTGAGCCAGCAGGCATCGCGTGGGCGGTATGCCTGTCCGTGCTGTGGGCAAGGTGCTCGGCGGGTGATGCGTGTGCGTGTGGTGAGCCCGCAGCATGGGCATTCTCGCTGGGTGGCGTTGTGCGCGGTGTGCGCTGCTTCGATGTTGGCGAAGGTTCCTGGGACGATTGTGGGCGGGCTGGTTCGTCCGACTCGGCGGAGAAGACCGATGCGTGTGCAGGCGGCGGGTGTGACTCGCCAAGAGGGTCAGCTTGGTTTTCGAGGACGAGGTACTTGTTATCGTCGGGCGGGGTGAGTGGGTTTGATGAGGTGATTGATGAACCGGTGCGACGGTGTCGGTTTTTTGTGTGCATTGAGTCGGGTAGAAAGCACGAGGAACTCACAAAGACCCGACTGCGCCCAAGAAGGCGAGTCGGGGCACCCGGCATTAAAGGGCTTCGCCAAAATGCCTAAAACAAGTTTTATAAAGAGGGGTAGCTACGCAAGATTTAATCTTCTTGCGTATCTGTTTTTGTTGTCAATCAATGGATTCGGGTATTGGTTCTTAGTTCACTATGCACAACTTTCCTCGCCAGGCCCATTTGGCGGCGTGATATCATGGATTTCTAGCGGTATCTCGGTGTTGATTATCACGCATTGTCTATTTCAATATGGAAGGGAAATAGTTCATGTTGAGCGGCTGGTGAAGGAGGGTCAACTTCCGTGTGCAACATGCGGATATCCACTCTTGCCACAGCCCGCCTCGCGGTGCCCTGAATGTGGAACGGTGCAAGAATGGTCTGAAACAGCAGATTATTGGCGAAGTCGGGGGATTGTGACCCCTGAACTCATTAAGGATACTCCGCCACAGAAGAATGGGTTGCCGGGGTATTTTGAGGAAGAATGATCTGTGCGCCGGGGCATCCGGCGAATCACGAATGCCTTGCACTCAAGCGTCGCTGCCAAGGCAGTCATAGCAATTGATCCAAGGCCTGCTATCATTCCATAGACAATGTTCACAATCAAAGCAAAGGTCGCGGATTTCGTTTGAATATATCGTTTGGCGCTCAGCCAAAACAAATAACCGATCGCTGAATGGATAAAAAAAGGAATAATCGTCATGGCGAAATAGTCATCGTTGCCCACTTGCTTGATAAAATTAAGAAGTGTCATTGCTGCCGATAAAAAATAACAAATTTATGATTTCTGACAATCGTTTTCCCTGAATCAAGCTTTTTAAGACATTCCATGCTCAATACCCATTTTTTTCCACTGCTCCTCACTATGGGAGTCTCTGGCCAATCAGTTGCACTTGCCTGATTCTACTCGAAATCGAGCATCGCCGGGGACGGCGAGTCGGGGCACCCGGCGGAGTGTATCAGGAAGTGTTGCAGTGCGCACAAGAAAACCCGGCTGGTGGTGGGTCAGCCGGGTCTTGCGGAGTGAACTGGGTCGGTGCTTGGGTGCCTTCCGTCGAGGGCATGAGCCGTGGGTTTTTCGCGTCCTTGCGAAGACCCGCCGTCCTTGGTGGTTCAAGGGGGCACAATCACCCCTCACCAGCGTGGACTCAGTTCTGATTGTCTCGCCCGAGTGAATGGTGGTCCATTGGGGCGATGGTGGGTCGATTGGATTCCCGTCTGTGGGTTTCTGTTTCGACTTGGTTGGTATGCCTGTGGGCATCGCTTGTGCGCCCTTGGGCATCCCGTCCGGGGATGCTCAAGGGGCGCGTGTTTCGTGTTGTGCTGGTGGTGTTCTCTTGGCGAGTTTGGATGCCAGCTCGGACATTTTGTTGAGTCGCTCGTTGAACTCGTTCTTCCATGCGTCCCGGGCTCTGATCTCGAGTCGATCGCCGGCACCGAGTACAATTACTTCTCTGGGTAACCCCAGCGCTTCGACCTGCCATTTGGGCAAGCGGATTCGGTTGTTGGCATCGATGTCCACTTCCTCGGTGACGCCGTGGAGAATCACATCGAGCTCTGCCTGGTCTTCGTTGGGTGTCAGGCTCGGGTCTCGTCGGCCTGCGGTGAAGAGCTCGTTGTGCATTTTTTGGGTGTAGAGGCGAAGGGAGTTGGTTTGAGGCCAGGGGATGCAGAACCATGTATTGCCCTCGGTTTGGGGATCCCACCGGTTGCGGAACTTTGCAGGGATTGCCAATCGCTGTTTCGCATCGATATTGGCTTCTGCTTGTCCGGTGAATGGCACGGCTTGTGACTCCTGTGGTTTTCATTGATGGGATTATCGCCCACAATGCCCCACAACGCAAGTCGTCTCGCCCAATCTTTGGGAGATTGGGGATGGTGTGTGGATGGATGGGTGTGGTGGTGTTTGTCCTGTTGGTTCGTGTTGGGAGAGTAGAGACTTTGGTGGCAAGGGGTTAGCAATAAAAGCGCAATGTATGCGCGTAGATTGTTCAGATTTTGAACCAATGGGAAGTGGGGAAAAAATTGGGTCGATGAAGTGTGTGAACTCATGCCATCGGGTTTGCCATCGGGTTTGTTGGGGGATTGGGATGGAGTTGAGTGGTCTGTTGACCGTGGTTTGTTGAGATGGTGTGGGAATAACCGGCGAGTTTTTGAGGGGCCGTGGTGAGTATGGAAGAACACGCTGACCAATTGATTGATGATGCACTTGGGCTTTTGCCTACGGGTTGGTACCTGATGACCGCAAGTTATGGTGGATGTCGGTGTGGGATGATTGTGTCGTCGGTTCAACGGTGTTGCGATGAGCCCGCGTTGATTAGTATTGCTGCCCGTAAGGGGCACAAGATTGATCCGTTGATTCGTGATTCGAGGTCTTTTGCGGTTGGGATTGTTGATCCGAGTGATAAGTTGGTGTTGCGTCGGTTTTCCAAGACGGATGCGGCGCCGAGTGCTTTGCCTTCGGTGGGGGATGATGACCCGTTTGACGCGTTTGATGCAGGGGCATTGGTAACGGGGTCGCCGATTTTGCTTCGGTGTTCGACTTGGTTTGATTGTGAAGTGGTGCGTCGGGTTGATCTTGAAGCGGAGACCGAGCTGTTTGTAGGGCTGGTGGTTTCGATTTGGCATGGGGGTCAGCAGATTACGATTGATCGGGCCAATGTCTTTGGCGAGTCTGATTGATCTGGTTGCGGAGTTTTTTTGAAAAGATATGTTCACTGAATCGCAAAGCGCTGGATCGGCAGCGTTGGGCGGTGTGTTTGTTTGTCGGTACACGGGCAATTGCATCGGCGATGGATTCGGGGGTGGGTTCATCGAAGAAGGTGCCTGTAGAATTTTCGACGATGGTGTCGAGGGCGCCACCTGCTTTTCGGGCAACGACGGGGCATCCGGTTGCTTGGGCTTCGACGGCGGTGATGCCGAAGTCTTCGATTTGGGGGAAGAGGAAGGCATTGGCGCTTTGGTATTGGGCGCGGAGTTGGTTGTCGGTGAGGTGCCCGAGGAATCGGATGAGCGATCGGGTGTTGTGTTTGGATCGGATTTTCCGGGCGTGCTTGCGCAGTTGGTTGTCGTGTGAGCCTGACCCGATGATGAGGAGCTCGCGTTTGGCGATGGCGGCGGCTTCGATGGCCAGGTCAACTCGTTTGTACGGTTCGAGTGCAGAAACCAAGAGTAAGGCGTCGGTGCGGGGTTTGCTGGTCTCGGGATCAGGGGGGACAAAGAAATCGGTGCGGACAGGTGGGTGGATGATGGTTGAGTCGCGTTGGTAGTGGGTTTTGATCTGCTCGGCGGTGTGGGTTGAGTTGGCGATGAAGTGGGTGACTGAATCAGCAGCGGCCAAGTCCCATCGACGAAGGGGCGGGGTGGCGGTGCGGAGTCCGAAGGTGCGGAGTCGCCCTTTGAGGCCTGGGGAGGTGTAGGCGGCGGTCTGAGACCAGAGGTATCGGGCGGGGGTGTGGCAGTAACAGAGGTGGGGGAT
>Ga0256839_1005659_pt1 | contig 11395 bp, 1 predicted proteins | sample 354166metaG_FD_185968 | JGI IMG/M metagenome (GOLD analysis project Ga0256839, IMG submission 185968) | Hydrothermal vent microbial communities from Mid Atlantic Ridge, Atlantic Ocean - 354-166 | ecosystem: Environmental > Aquatic > Marine > Hydrothermal vents | place: Atlantic Ocean: Mid... | reverse complement strand
ATTGCCGTCGGGGGCACTGGGGTCGGTCTGGTCGCCACCATAGATCACGTCGTCGCCCGCACCGGCGATCAGCGTGTCGTCGCCGGCACCGCCCACCAGCACATCATTGCCGTCGGGGGCACTGGGATCGGTCTGGTCGCCACCATAGATCACGTCATTGCCGGCACCGGCGATGAGTGTATCATTGCCATCGCCTCCGACCAGCAGATCGTTGCCGTCGTTCACATCGGGGTTCGTCGTGTCGCCGCCGAACAACGTATCGTCACCGGCTCCGCCAAGTAGCGTGTTCGGCAAACTGTTTCCTCGCAGCGTGTCTGAAAACCGGCTGCCTCGGAGGTTCTCGAAGTCTCCCCGAATTTCGACGGTGTCCTGATCGGCCGCGGCCGCGCTCGGGTTGACCACTTGCGCGATACCGACAATCGACAGATCGAACGTGATGCCGTAATAGGCAAGGCCGTAATCGATCGTGTCGACTCCGCTACCGCTGTCTTCCATCAGCAGATCCGCGCTTCCGGGGACTTGGATGTAGGTATCGTCGCCGGCTCCTCCGATCATCGTATCATCGCCCAGGCCACCGTCGAGAATGTCGTCCCCCTGGTTGCCGACCAGCAGATCGTTTCCGTAGTCGCCGCCGCCCGGCCTCTGGTAATCACCCGGGTTGTTTCCGATGAGATAATCGCCTTGTCGGCCGCCCCTCAACGTGTCGTCGCCGGCGCCTCCGACCAATTCGACGGGAACGGCGGTAACCGCGCTGGCATCGATCGAGTCATTTCCCTGCAGCCCGAACACGATCGTCTTTTGGATATTGGCCGGGGGATCGACGACGGTGATGGTGTCATCACCGGCCGTTCCGACGATCACTTCGGTTTCATACGTCGACGATCCGGTGTCGTCGTCGGTGACCACGAGTCGGATGGAGAAGCCGCCGTTGCCGGAAGCGACGGTCACCTGCTGCTGGTCAGCCGGCCCGATGATGGTGGCCCCCGTGGCGGACCAGGCGAACCGGAACGTGTCCGGCGTCCCCGGATCGTCGACTCGAGCCGCAAACGTGTATTGGTCGGCCGTCGCGTTGAACAAGGAAACCACGTCGATGTCGGGCGGAGTGTTGACGATGGTGATCGAGGTCGTCGCGTCGACTTGCATGGGAAGCCGTTCGATGGCTCCGGCCGCCGCGCTGACTTGCACCTCGTAGCCGGCACCATCCAACGGATAGCGCTGCAGCATTCCCGCCGGGTCGGAAACCCAGAGGGCTCCGGCTTCGACCAGCAGGTAGCCCGCCGATCCGCTCAACTCCGGCTCGACCACTACACCGAGCTCATCGCCGGTGGTGGAGTCGAACCGGAGGACCGCGGGAGCGGGACTGGCATTCAGCACGAACAGATCCTTGCCGTCGAAAGCCAGGTCGACGGGATTCCGGATGCGCTCGGCGGCGGTCGGGAACCGGTCGACCAGATCGCCGGAGAGTCCGTCATAGCGCAGGACGGCGTCGCTACCGAAGTCGGCGATGAAGAGATCCCCCTCGGGACCGAACGCCAGTCCGCGCGGGTCGCTCAGGCCACCGCCGCCGGGTGCCACGAATTCGTCCAGAAACGCACCACTTCCGCCATCGAACCGGAGAACGCGCCGATTGGGACCGTCCAGGTAGTACAGATTTCCGTCGGGCCCGAACGCCAGGTCGGTCGCCCGCGTCGTCCCCTGGACGCCTGCCGGCAGGAAGGTCGACAGGAACGTTCCCGAAAGGCCGCTGAAACGCAAGACCGGATTGGTTCCCGTCGCTCCGCCGGAGACGTAGACGTCGCCGTCGGGGCCGATCGCCAGGCTGGCGGGATCGGCCAGGCCGCCCGCGTTGGGTGTCACGAATGCTCCCCAGTCTTCGGCGGTGGTGCCGCTGAAACGCCGGAGCGAATCATCGGAAGTCCGGGCGGCCAGCAGATCGGCGGTGTCGTCCTGCAGCCGGATTCGAATCGCAACGGCATCGCTTGCCGTGCCCGAGTCGCCGTCGTCCGCATAGCGGTGCCGCAAAGCGAACGAGGAGACTCCGGCGTCCAGCCGGATCCGCTCGAGCGGCTCGCCGTCCCCCCAGTCGACGATCAGCGTGTGGGAGTCGCCGTTGCCGGGATCGAAGAACGCGCCAAACGCTTCGACGACGCCTCCTTCCTCGATGGAAGCCGACGACAGCGAGAGGCTGCCGGAAGGCTCCAGTTGATAGACGGCTCCCGCGTCGACGGCCGTCGTGTCGTCCAGGGGGGCACCGACGAAGAGTTGTCCGGTGGAACCCAGCGCGACGGCGGCACCGAAATGGTCGCCGGAAGCCGGAGCCGGCGCCGTTACCAAATCGAGGACTTGTCCGAAACGAGGACTGGCGGGATCGATGTCGACCAGATAGACGGTCCCCGCACCGGCAGCGCCCGGATCGTCGGCCGGAGCTCCAACAACGGCTCGCGCTCCCCACGCGTCGACGGCGGCTCCGAATTGCGCCGACGCCGTGCCCGGATTGGGAACGGTCGCCAGCCATGCTCCGCGAGCCTCCGAGCCGGCCGACAGATCGAACAGGTGGAGGGCGCCGCTGCCGTTCGCGTCGGCCGGATCGGAAATCGCGGCGAGCCCGCGGGTCGCCGCCAGCCTGGCTCCGAACCGCTCGCCCGAGACCGGGGTGGGGTTGAGAATCTCCAGGATCGCCGTTCCCGTGTTGGGATCGTACAGATGAGCGGCCCCGGTGTCGGTGCCCGCTCGGTCGTCTCCGGGCGCTCCCACCAGCACGGCGCCGTCGACGACTGCCACCGCCGCTCCAAACTCGTCACCGGATCCCGGCGTCGGATTGGCGAACGTCTCGAGCAACGTCCCGCTCTGGGGATCGAACAGGTAGGCTTCCCCCACGTCGCTGCCGACTGCCGTCGCTCGACCGGGAGATCCGATCACGACGAGATCGCCGAGCCGGGCCAATGACGCTCCGAACCGGCTGCCCGCCTGGCCATCGGGCGCCGTAATCGTCCGCACCAGTTCGAAGTTGCGCGTCGCCTGATCCAGCGGCCCCGATGCCGGGTTCCATTGGTAGACGTAGACGGCCCCGCCGCCTCCCGCTTGCGGCGCGCCGATCACCAGCCGCTCGCCCAGATTCAGTACCGCTTCACCGAACCGGGCATCGGCGGGCGTTCCGACCGGAGGAGTCAGAAACTCTCTGATCTGCTGCGACGCCGTCGTCCCGGTGGGATCGTAGAGCCATGCTTCGTTCCCCGCCGCCGATCCGATCAACAGGAAGTCTTCTCCCATCGACAGCGCGTTACCGAACTCATCGCCGGCATCGACACTCCCCAGCGAGCCGCCGGTCCGCAGCGCCGTCGCGGCGTCATACTGGGCAGGCTGCCATACCGGCCCGGCGTTTCGAGCAACCACGGTCGTCGCCACCGAATCCCGATTGCCCGATTCGTCCCGCACGGTCACTTCGACCTGATAGACTCCTTCCTCCTCCAGCTTCAAACTCACGACCGGCTGATCGCTCGTAAGATGCGGCTGTCCGTCGAGCGTGACGATCCAGTCGTAAGTGAAATAGGTCGAGTCATCATCTTTCACCGAAACGCCCAGCCCCAATTCGCTTCCTTCGTCGACGATGCTTCCGGGAACTCCCAGCAGCGAGACTTCGGGGATGCCCTTTTGGTCGAGCCATATCAGGAGACCGGCTTCAGCCGTCGCATTGCCGGCAGCAAAGGTTCGAAGAGCGGTCCCGTCCGTCGGATCGACATCGATCGACTGCCGGAACCGAGCGACCACGCCGACGCGGTTGTCGGTCGCAACGGCCACACCGCCTCCCCATGACTGAGCATTCGGCTGGTCGCCCAGTTGCGTCGCCCAGAGGAACTCGCCCGCACCGTCGAGCTTGACGATGAACGCTTCGGGGGTCGCCGGGCTCGAGGTCTCCAGCGGATGCACGCCGTCGAGCGGGTCGAAGTCGACACGATCGCGGAACTCGCCGGTGGCATAGACATGTCCCGCCGCATCGACCGTCACGTCGGCCAGCCGGTCGTCCCGGTAGCCGCCGATATTGCGAGCCCACTCGAACGCTCCATCGCTTTGCAGGCTCAAGAGGAACAGATCGCGATTCCCACCGCTGTGCAGCGCGAACGCCGAGGCCGGATCGACGTCGAAATCCGCGGAAAGCTCGAAGCCGCCTCCAACGACCACGCCATCGTTGGGACCGACCGACACGGCAACAGCCTCGTCGTCTCCTTCTCCACCATACGCTTGAGCGACCGACAAACTGTAGCCGGTCCCGAACGGCATCAGCTTGAGGACGAAAGCGTCGGCGCGACTGGATGCCGGCGCGCCCGACGCCGTCAGAACCGCCAGTCCCGTCGTCGTCCCGGAAAAACTCCCGACCAACCACGCCGCTCCGGCGGAGTCGATGGCGACCTCGGCGGCGGCATCCGCCCCCGATCCGCCGAGTCGCGCCACGCGGACCACGCCCGCTCCGAACGCGTATTCCAGCACGAACGCGTCGTCGGCTCCGGCCGAGACGATCGAAGCGGGTGTCGTGGTCAAGGTACCGGTGAACGCACCGCTCACAACCGCATTGCCGCCGGCCGTGACGGCCACGCCGGTTCCGCGCGACGTTCCCGCAGTGGGCAGCGAAGCCAGTCCGCCCAGCGTCCCCGCCGTATCGATCCGCATCACGAAGGCGTTTTCCGCGCGACCGGCAACCGACGTTCCCCGGTAGACGAGAGAACTGCCGAACGTTCCCGTCACATACAACTCCTCGGCGCCGCCCGGTCCGGTCGGCGCGATGGCGATGCCGGCCGCTTCTGTCGGCCCACCACCGTCCAAATCGAACACCCACCGCAATCGTCCCGTCGGATCGAAGGAAGCGATGTAGCCGTCGGTGCCGCTGGACGTCAGCGTGTCGCCCGCCACGGCATGTTCGCGGTCGAAATCGACGGCCCCTTGGAAGCTGCCGACGACATAGCTGTTCCCGGCCTGGTCGAAAACGTTGCGGCGGGGAACCACGACGCCCAGCGGTTCCGCACTGGTCGTGGCCGCGACGAACTCCAGCGGTGGGATCACCGCGTTTTGCAGCTTGAGCCCCGTTCCCGAATAGAGAGGACTCAGGCGTCTGCCGCCGCCACCGGGCGAGGGGAGTCTGTAATCGGCGAATTCTCCCAACCGCAGCGCCCCGGAGAGGACGTTGAACTCGTCTCCCGGAGCCGGCTCGAATCCGCCGATCAGCTCGACGTCGATGCCGCCATCGATCGTCATCGTACCGGTCACTCGAAGCCGATCGAACTCCGGTGCGTTCGGATCGCGCCCGGCGATCTCCAGCAACAATCGTCCGCCGCTGCCTTGCCGGTAGTCGCCCTGGATGTCCAGCACTCCGGGAGACGCTCCCGGCGAAACGACTCCACCGGAATTGTCGACATTCCCGATCACGTCGCCGATACCCTCCAACACGCCTCCGCGCAGCTCGAGACCGGAAGGAACCGTCAATGTCGTGTCCACGGAGGTTCTGCCGGCCGTTTGAAGGTACTGTCCGCTGTTTTCCGGAACCTCGCCCCGGATAGCGACTGCATCGATGCCCTCGAACTCGTTGAGCGCATTGTCGGTGTCGACGGTGATCCGAACGGCATCGACCAGTTCCGCCGTCCGAGGAAACGTGACAACCAAATCATTGAATCCCGGCGGCGTCCCGTCTGCTCCGGCGAAGACGGTCGTGAACTCGCCGGTCGCCGCCGTGCGCAATTCGATCTTGCGGACGAACCCGTTGCCGGAGATCTCGCGCACCGACACCTCGGTGGCGTACACCGGTTCCGTGAAATCGACGGTCAGCGTTTCCACCGTGCCGTCTTTCGCGGTGGGGTACCAGCCGAGAAAGGCATGCGGCGACCGGGGATAGGCCCCGGACGCGTCGGGCTCGCCCAGAACCGCATACTTCGATTGCCACGAGAACGACGAACTCGCGGCGACGAGCCGATCGGCGTATTGCTTCAGTCCCGCCGCCCCGGTACCCAACGGCGCGACCGACATCGTTCCACCATCGATGACCCGGATCGTCCCCGAATTTCGCAGGCGGGAACGGGCAGCGAACGCGCTGGCCTCGATGATCAACTCGCCGCGATTCTCGAAATCGATCGGCGCGAACGTCCGCCCGTCGGCGATCGTGATCGCCCCCCCCGACTCGTTGACCTTCAACGAACGGAGGAAGTCGTGTCCGATCAGCAGGGAGCGGAACGCGGCATCGGGACCCCGCAATTCGAGGTTCGCCGCGTTGGTGCGGAAGACCGACTCCATCGGGAACTCGATCACGCCTCCCGCGTCGGCGATCCATGTCCCGCCGGTCAGCGTATTGTCGGTGAAATTGTAAGGATCGTCCCGAAGGAACACCGTACTGCCGTTGGTTGCCCGGACGACTCCCTCGCTCCGGTTGTCCAGTCCGCGAATGTTGATGCTGCCATCTGTGGCCTCGATCGTTCCCCGATTCACCACTCGGCCGTATTCCGTGTAGTAGTCCCGATAGAAATTGAGGATTCCTCCCGCCGAGGTGAAGACGCGGACGCCCGGAGGAATCACCAGCTCGCCCTGATCGGCCGCGAACAAGTGCGAGTAGAGACCGTCGGTCGCCTCGACGTCGCCCGAGAGCGGAGTATCGGGCCCGAAAATCATCACACCGTTTCGCAGCCGGGCGCGACCGTAGGTGGCCCCGTTCACCAATGTGACGTCGCCCTGATCGACGTACAACTCGTCCAGCACGTCGACGTCGTCCAACACACCGGTCGACCGATAGGGGGCGAGCCGGTATCCCGGTTCCTGCCGCACGGCGCCACCGCGGAGCGTGCCCCGCAGCAAGGCGATGTCGCCGGTCGATGCGCCGATCACCAGCGTCGTCGGGTTCCCCGCCGCATCGAGGAGATCCAACGTGCCGTACAGCTGGAACACTCCGCCGCTTCGCTGAAACCGGTTGGTCATCAATCCCAGGTCGGCGACTGTCGTGTTCGCTCCGAAGAGAGTCTCCGTGTTGTCGAGAATCAACGTCCCGCTCGACCGCTTCCATCGGCCGCCGGTGAAGAAGCGGCCATCGCGAACGCGGATCAAGCCGTCGTTTTGCAGACTCGTCATGAACTGGAACGCCGCATCCCCGCCCTCGACCAGTATTTGTCCGGTCGCTTCATTGACGAGCGCATCGCGGATGTAGAGATCCGCCCCGCTCGACTGAATCAGGCCTCGATTGCGCACGGGACCGATGTCGAGCCGCGAGTTCGGCTCCACCGTCACCGACGTCCCCGCAGGAATGATGATGTCGTTCCGAGCCGTGATCACGCCCCAACCATCCTCCGACACCACGACATCCGGGATGATGATATCCGGAGAATACCAATAAGGATACTCGATCTTGCCGGCGATGAAACGGACCGAGGAGAAGGTCGTCCCGGGGTAGATGAAGGCTCGTCCGCTGCCTTCGATCACCCACTCGCCGGGAATGCTGATCTGCTGGAACACGGTGTCGTTGGCGATCAGCAGCCGGTAGCCCGGATCAACCTGCAAGATGCCGAACCGAAAACGTCCACCCGATGCGATCCAGTCCCCGGTCACGGCGTCGATCGTCAGCGTCGCCGGCTGATCGCCGGCGGCGTTGGCGAGGAGGTCGAGTTTCGCCTGCATGTAGAAGGTCCCGCCGGTGCGGAGAAACCTTCCCGTGTCGGTCGACCGCAGACCGAGTGACGCCACTGTGGCACTTCCACCGAAATAGGTCGTGCTGTTGTCGAGGATCAACACGCCGGTGTCGGAATAGGCCCAACTCGCCTCGTTGCGAAACACGCCGTTTCTGACTTCCACGGTCCCGTCGTTGTAGAACGTCACCGGGAGCGTGCCCTCGGGGAAAGTCTCTACCACGCCGCCCACGCTCCTCACGACGGCTCCGGCGCGGTTCCTCGCCACGCGCACCCGAAAGCGGACACTTCCGTCCCCGCTCGCCACCATCCCTGTCGGCTCATTGACGAACTCGTGCGGCGCAATCTCGATCGTACCCGACGCCGTCTGGATCGTACCGGCATTCACGATGGCATCGCTGCGATCCGCTCCCAACGCCAGATCGGGAGACTGGCCCAAGTAGAGCGTCGCGGTCGACGACACGTCGATCATGCGCCCGGCCGGAACCGTGACCACGCCGGTGTCGACGACGTAGACGTAGGACGCCGTGGCACCCTCCACGCGGATGTCACCGACAAGAGACGCCCCCGGTTCGAATCCCAACTTCCCGGCATTGAGCACGACGGAAGGATACGAGCTACCGCCGGTCAATTCGAGGCGCCCTCCGGAGGAGACGACCAGGGGTTGCAGCAATGTCACACCGTCGAGTCTGCTCGTGTTGGTCGTGAATGTCAGCGCGCCCCCGCTGGTGTCCCAGCTTCCAGACTGCAACCGCGCCCCGTCCAGCAGCAGCGTCGCGTTGATCACCGCCGATCCGGAGACTTGCAACGTCCTGCCGTTTTCGATCCGGATCGACTCGTCGGTCACCAGGCTCTGAATCGAGACGTCGGCGGTCGCAATCCGGATCGTCGGATCGGACGCCGGAAGTTGAATCGTCACATCATCGGCCGACGTCGGTAACGAATCGGTCGACCAGTTGAGCGGATCATTCCAACTCGTGCCGTCTCCGCCGCCATCCCAAGAGACGGTCGCCAGCAAGCAGCGAGGCTCCAGTTTTTCCAGACGGTTCAGTCGGAACCGCCGCAAGCGGCGTCGACGGCGGAGACGCATCAAACGGGTTGTGCGGCGCTGCATCGTGATGACTCCGGACAAGGTGCGGGACCACGTTCGCGCCTCTTCTCGGGCCGCTGTTTCCACGCAAAAGCGCAGAACAATGGCCATCTCGCCACGATCCGGCTCGGCAGGCGACGTATCGCCGAGACAAGTCGGCCGGTCGTATTTATCAGAGCCCGCTACAAAACCGACCGCGCGGCATCCCAAGTCCGGGAGTCTCCCCGGCGGTACGGAGTCTTGTGACAGTCTCGTAGTTCCTCTGGCCTGATGCGGTTCGAACAGCCCGACCGTCTCCTACACCCACCGGTGACGAAACTGGTCGCGCCAACCGACTGCCCCTAGCTTAGTCGACGACTGCCCCCTGTCAATCAGTTTTTTCGACAACTCGGGGGGATCCGCATTCTCCATTGGAACCAGACCGCGATGACGGAGAGAGAGGCGGGAGGCGGGAGGGCTGGTGGGCGCCCCCCGATCACAGACACCGATGCCGGCGGAGCGGCAAAGGGGAAACGCAAGACCGATTTCCCACGAGGTCCCGATTCATTCAGAGCCTGTAACAAAACCCGCCGCACCGCTGCCGAATCTCGGATATGTTGCTTGCGGCCTGAAGTTTTGCGACGGCCTCTTATTCCGCGAACGGGTCGCGGCGATCGGGTTGCACGCCGAGCGTTTCGTCATCGATCACGAACGGCGATCCCCCATCGGGCGAAATCACGATCTCTTCCACCCTCTCGACATGGCCGTCGACGAACAGTACTCGTCCTCGCTGAGCTAACACATCGATGTCACTAAGTGGTCCGCCGCCGGGCAAGGAGACTTCGTCCAATGATAGATCGGTCGGTTGCATCCAATGGACGGTCTTTTCCGCTTCCACGATAACGATCGTCTGAGCGTTCCCGTCCAAAATGTCCTTCAGACGGCGGAATTGGTCGGCAGCCAATACGGTTCGCTCTCCCACGACGGCCAGAATATTCGTGTGATACGGCGGAGCGTCCGTTCTGACCGGCTGGAAAACATCCGGCATGGCAGACTCGAGTTGCTTGTTGACCGGATCGTCCCACGGCTTGGAAAAATCGTAGCGGGCATACAATTCAGGATCGATGTGCTTGAGAACGGCAACGCGCCAACTATGAGGCGGCTTGTTACCTCCGTCGGAAAAGGAAGCCGCCGGAAAACACTGGTACTCGTTCTCGTACTCCAGTAGAGCCAAGCCGATTTGCTTGAGGTTGTTGGTGACTGTCATCTGCCTCGCGGCCTCACGGCTCATCTGTACGGCGGGAAGCAGCAGAGCGATCAGCACGGGAATCCCCAAACAGCACAGACCCGCCACGACGATCGCACCGACGACGAGCCAAGGCCACCCCTGCTTGCTTGTACCGGCAGCCGGTGCGGCCGCGCCGTAGACGGCGTCCACGGCCGAGGGAATCGTGATCGGCTGGTGGCAATCGGCACAGTTGCCCGACTGCCCGGCATACTCGTCGCCCACGACTCGCTGCGCGCCGCAATGAGGACAGGTGAATGAAATCGGCACGGGCAGCTCCTTTCCTCAAGCACGGGGAACGCATCGATACGCCGCCTTCACCGTAGAGCAATGCAAGCGCGTACTCAAGCAGCCGGCTCGGGAAAAAAAAGCAAGTCCGCCGGTTATGCCCGCGGGTGGCAGGAGCGGTGGACGCGTTGCAGACGCGACGTATCGACGTGCGTGTAGATCTGCGTGGTGGCGATGCTGGCATGTCCCAGCAGCTCCTGCACCTCGCGCAAGTCGGCGCCGCCGGCCAGCATGTGCGTGGCAAAGCTGTGCCGCAGCGTGTGCGGGCTCACGTTCTTGGGCAACCCCGCTCGCCGGGCATATTTCTTGACGATTTCCCAGACGGCTTCGCGGCGCAGCCGGCGACCGCTACGGGAGAGGAGCAGCCATGGGGGACTACGGCCGGCCTTCCCCGCCAATTTCCCCCGTTCCCGCTCGAGGTAGGCGCTGATCGCGCGCCGGGCCGCCGCCCCCAACGGAATCACCCGCTGCTTGCCACCTTTTCCCTCCACCACGCAATACCGCTCGTCCAGGTGCACATTCCTCACCTCCAGATTCGACACTTCCGAAGCCCGGCAGCCGGTCGCGTATAGCAGCTCGAGCATGGCTCGGTCGCGGAGCGGAAAAGCGTCGCGGCGCCGTGGAGCTTCCAGGAAACTCGATATCTGGCGAGGCGGAATCACTTGCGGAATTTTCTGCCACAGCGTTTGACTCCCCAGAAGCTCGGCCGGATTGTCGCGCACTCGGCCCTCGAGCTGCAGGAAGCGGTAGTACATCCGCAGCGACACGACGTGCCGCGCGATACTCGAGGGAGCCAGCGGCCGTCCGTTGAGCCAGGCCACGTAGTCCGCCAGTTGCCGCACGGTCAGCGCAGCGGGCCGTTTACCGGCAGCCCATGAAAAAAAACGCCGCAGGTCGCGGCGATAGGCCGTCACGGTGTTGTCGGCCAACTGGCATTCGCGGCGAAGGAAGTGCGAAAACGCCTCGAGCTCCGTCGCCGCGCCACCGCCGGCCGAGCCGACCGGCTTGCGAAGTCGTCTGGGTTTGAGAGGGCGCACCATGTAACATGCCTTCGGTCCCCCCGACGGTTGCACTCCACTCCGCTTCAGCCGGATGCCCACC
>Ga0256839_1005657_pt1 | contig 11396 bp, 8 predicted proteins | sample 354166metaG_FD_185968 | JGI IMG/M metagenome (GOLD analysis project Ga0256839, IMG submission 185968) | Hydrothermal vent microbial communities from Mid Atlantic Ridge, Atlantic Ocean - 354-166 | ecosystem: Environmental > Aquatic > Marine > Hydrothermal vents | place: Atlantic Ocean: Mid... | reverse complement strand
GACATGGGATGGCGAGAACGATCCCCGCGGCGGCAAGTGCTACCTCCCCTATCTCTTCCGCAGCCTCTACGCCACCGCCATCGAGCACGACAGCGGCACCGCACACGGAAAGACCCTGCGCGGCATCGAGGTCACCGTCCCGCTGGCGCTCACCGCCCGGGTCGAACCGGTGCCGGGGCGGGCACCGCCGGAGGGCTGGCCGGGCCTGCTGGCGGACGTCCTGCCGCTCATCGACGCGGTGGGCGCCCATCGCAGCCGCGGCCTGGGCCGGGCCGTGCTCCACATCGAGGAGGCGAAGCCATGAAACGCATCGCCCTGGACCTCGAGCTGCTGGAGGACGCCGTGTTCTCCGCCCGCTCAGCCACCGAAGGCGGCCACGAGTCGCTGGACCGCATCCCCGGCGCGACGCTCCTGGGCGCGGCCGCCGCCCGCCTCTACGACGACCTCGGCGATGCGGCCTTCACCGCCTTCCACTCCGGGCGGGTGCGCTTCGGCGATGGCCTGCCCCTGTCCGAGACGGGCGAGGTCGGCTATCCCGTGCCCCGCTGCTGGCACCATCCCAAGACCCTCTCGCCCGGCGTAACCGGCCGTCTGCTGGCCAGGCGCATCACCAACTTCCTCCATGCCGACGGCCTGGTTGGCCACGCGGAGGCACAACCCAAGCAACTGCGCGACGGCTACGCCACCGAGAGCGGCCGATGGCTCAAGCCGAGGCACGACCTGCGCATCAAGACCGCCATCGAGGCCTCCACCGGCCGCGCCGCCGAGGGCCAGCTCTTCGGCTACGACGCCCTGCACCGCGGCCAGCGGTTCCGTGCGTTCCTCGAGGCCGACGAGGCGGTTGAGGCCGACCTGCTCGAGCGGATCGCCGAGGCCCTCACCGGCGAGGTACTGCTGGGCCGCTCCCGCTCCGCAGAATACGGTCGCACCCGCATCACCCGTACGGAAGCCGAGCTCCCGCGCTCCGGCGACCCCGCAGGCGACCGCCTCACCCTGTGGCTGCTCGCCGACCTGGCGCTGGTGGACGCATACGGCCAGCCCACCCTGCAACCCGAGCCCGGTCACTTCGGAGTGGATGACGGCGAAGTCCTGTGGGACCGGACCTTCCTGCGCGCCCGGCGCTATTCGCCCTGGAACGCCAAACGCGGCGGCCACGATCGTGAGCGGCTGGTGCTCGAGGCCGGCGGCGTCATCACCCTGAAAGCGCCGAAGGGCTACGACCGAGAGGGCCTGATCGCGCGCCTGGGGCGCGGCGTGGGGCTCTACCGCGAGGCGGGCCTGGGCCGGCTCTGGCCCGACCCGCCGCTGCTGGCCGGCCGACAGCCCGAGTTCGCGCCAGCCCGTGCCGCCCCGCGCGCACCTGCCCCGCCGCCCTCCCCCTCTCATCCCCTGATCGCCTGGCTGGAGGACCAGGACATCGGCTGGAAGCAGCGGGCCGAAGAGGCGGCCCGGGTCTTCGTCGAGGACTACCGAAGGCTGATCGAGGCTGCCCGCCGGTTGAACGGCATCCCGCAGCAGGCTGATTTCGGCCCCTCCAGGAGCCAGTGGGGCACGGTCATGCAGACCGCGAAGGGGCCCGCCGCCACCACGGCCCTCGCGCTCCACCGAGCCCTGTTCGACGGCGAAGGCGGCGTCATCAAAGAGACCGGCGAGGGCTGGTCCATCGAGGTGCGGGAGGGCGAGCAGTACCGAACACTCGCGATCTGGCTGTGCGAGCGGCTCCGGCCCGGTGCCTGCGGCAACCCGGACAGCCACCGCGGCTACGCCCACTTCGTTCGCACGCTCGCCCGACGCATCCGGGACCCCATTAGCCAGAGGAAGGTCTGACATGAGCCGCATGGACCACCATGTCCTCCATCTCGCCCGGGTCGTGCTGGAAGCGAGGACCGCCCTTTCCATCACGACTGGCAGCGCCGAGGGCGTCTTCGATACGGCGCTGGTGCGCGACGCCAACGGCCTGCCCGCCCTGCCCGCCAGCGCGGTGGCCGGGGTGCTGCGCCACCTCTGGATCGATACCCACGGCCAGGGCGAGGTAGCAAGCGCCGATACCCTGTTCGGCTTCCAGAAGAAAGATGCGGGCGCCGCCTCGCGCCTTATCGTCTCCTGGGGCGCGCTGCTCGACAGCAAAGGCCGTCCCGCCGAAGGTCTGCTCGCCGGAAACGACCGGGAGCGGCGGAAGGACCCGCTCTACCAGGCCGTCCTCCAGCAGGCCGACGCCCCCGTGGTCCGCGATCGGGTGCGCCTGACCCATCGCGGCGCCGCCGACGACCGGGGCAAGTTTGACCGCACCGTGCTGCCGGCCGGGCACCGCTTCGCCCTGGAGTTGCGGCTGTGGGGAAAGGCACAAGATGACGATGACTGGCATCGATTGCTTGGCCTGTTCGCCCATCCCCTCTTCCGCGTCGGCGGCGCCACCCGCGCGGGACTTGGTGCCATGCGCCTCGTCTCCTGCCACACACGCCACTTCGACCTGAAGGATGCCGACGATAGTCGAGCCTTCCGCGCCCTCGGCCGCGGCCTGACCGACACGGACGGTCTGGAGATCTATGAACCCCGCCCGCCTGCGACGAACGACGTCCTCAGCGGCAGACTGAAGCTGAAGGCCCGCGGCCTGTGGCGGATCGGCCAGGGTGACGAGCCGCTCTCGACCCGGGACGAGCCGGGTCGCCCCCTCAAGGCCGCCGACCTCCTGCCCAAACTGGAAGAATGCATCGAGTGGCCCGACGGCAAGGGCGAGCGGAAGCTCCGCCTCTGCCTGGTGCCGGGCAGCGCTCTCAAGGGTGCACTCGCCCACCGCATGGCCTTCCATGCTCGTCGGCGCCGGAAGGACTGGGCGGGCGAGGGCCTCGACGAGGACGTGCGAAACGCGCGTCCGCCCGAGGTCGCCGTCTTGATGGGCGAGGTGAAGGACACCCGCGAGGAAGACGGACGCCGCAGCGAACTCGGCCGTGCCGGCGCCCTGTTTATCGACGATGCCTGGATCGAGGCGGACCCCAAGCGGGCCGTACGCCTCATGCACAACGCCATCGACCGCTTCACGGCCGGTGTGCGCGACCGCGTACTCTACGAGGAGGAGAGCCTTCTCGGCGGCGAACTGACCGTGCCCGTCGCGCTGGACCTGCGTCGGATTCCACACGAGCACCGCGAGGCCGTGCGCCGCGCCCTGCACGACGCCCTGAACGATCTCTGCCAGGGCCGACTGGCGCTCGGCTCGCGCACCACCGCCGGCAACGGTTTCTTCGACGGCGAACTCGAGGGTTCGCTCCGGAGATGGTTGGACCAGGACGACGCCAAGGAGGTTGCCGCATGAAGCCCTGCGAACTTGCCGCCGCCTTCGCGCGCCTTGGCGAGGATGGCAAGGTCACGAACTGGGGTCTCGGCACGGCCGCGACCGCGGGTCTCGACACCAAGAGGAGGGTATTCGATGACCCCGACGCCGCCTGGGGGGCCCTCGTCGGCGCGTGCCCCCGCGCCGGCTGGCTCCAGTGGCAGTCCCGCCAGACGCACTTCACGGGCAACCTGCCCGAACCCGAGGCCGGCAGTGGTGCCCTGCTCGCCGCGGAGGCCGTCGTCTCGGAGGCCGAGAGCCTCCGCCTCGATTTTCTCGACGGCCAATGGCGGCTCATTCACTACCTCCACGACCCGAAAGGCGTCGAATACCTCTGCGACGAGACGCGCCACCTGCTGCACGGCACCCACGACCGCCACCTGCTCTACCGCCGCTACTGGCGCATCGACGGTGATCAGGGAGCCGTGCAGACCTTTGCCGTCCTCATCGGAATCGACTGAACAGGGAGGACCGAGCGATGCCCGACAACCGGACCACCACCCCTCGCGACCCGCAACACCGTGGCCATCGGCGAGGCCAGGCCCGGGACCTCCAGCAGAGCAGCAGTGCCAGCGCCCGGCGCCAGCTCTCCCCCTGTCCTCCCGGCCTCTCCAAGGAAAACATGACGGCCATCTCAGCTCCCTACAACTTCGTCCCCCTGGCGGATTGGGTCCACATCCCCGACTGGTCGACGCATGTCTCCCACGACTGGCCCTTCGAGGACGGCTACAGCGGCGAGATCCACTACCACCTGATCGCCGAGAGCCCGCTGCTGGTCGGCGGCAGGCAGGAGAAGAACACCGCGAACGACCGTCCCCATACCGAGGTCCGGCCCTTCCAACTCCCCGACGGCCGCTACGCGATTCCCGGCTCCAGCCTCAAGGGCATGCTGCGCGCCGTCGTGGAGATCGCCGGCTTCGGCCGGATGCGGATGGTCGACGATGGACGCCCCGGCTTGCGGGACATCAGCGGGCCGCACGTGAAGGACGCCTATACCGCCCGAGTGCGCGGGCTCGTCAAGGCGGGATTCCTGCGCCTTCGCGACGATGGGGGGCGTGAGATCATTCCCGCACGCATGGCAAGGCTTCCCCATTCCGCGCTGGAATCCGCCTTTGGGATGACGACTGCCTTCTTCCGCAAGGGGCAGTCTGTCTCCGAGAAATACCGCACCTGGTGTGAACGATGCCGGCGAAGGGGATGGCGGGCGCATCGGGTCCGTTTCAATCTCGACGGCAGCGAAGCCGTCGACATCGGTCGCGGGTCCTGCGAGGGCTTTCCCGTTTTCACTGGTCAGATCTCCGATAGCCGCAGCAAGAAGGGCAAGAGACGCGATTTCGTCTTCTACGACACGGATGAGACCCGCCCCCTGGACGTGCCGGACGACACCTGGCGGGACTTTCTGCGAATTCATGGCAACGAAGCACCCGCCGGTTCGGACATGCCCTGGCCCGGCTACTGGAAGCGCAGATTCCGTGACGGCGAACGGGTGCCCGTGTTCTACCTGAGTGACGGGGCCGGGCTCCGCATCGGCTTGGCCTACATGCCCAAGCTGGCGGGGGACTTTGGTATTCACGACTGCATCCGCCACGTAGCCGCAGACCACCTCGCCACCACGCCAGGCATCGGCCGCTACGATCTGGCTGACCTGCTCTTCGGCGCCGTCAACGGAGAGGAGCAGAACGACGCCCTGCGAGGGCGGGTCAGTTTCGAGACTGCCATCGCAGAAGGGCGCCCCCAGCCCCGACAACAGCCCGATACCATCCTCAACGGCCCCAAGCCGACCTACTTTCCGAATTACATTCAGCAGAAGACGGACGAGAGCACCCTGTACCTGGGCGGGGGACACGCCGCACAGTATGCCACTTACGTCCGATCCCCGGGCCATCCTTCCCCGCAGATCCGCGGCTTCAAGCGCTACCCCGCGCGCTCGAAGCAGGAAGTCGGCGTGCAGGCGCTTACGAAGGATCAAGAGTCCAACAGGAAAGTCCAGATCCGTCTCCACCCCCTGCCCGCGGGTACTTCCTTCCAGGGCCGCATCGTCTTCCACAACCTCAAGCGGGAGGAGCTGGGTGCCCTGCTGTGGGCGCTCACCTGGGGCGGAGACGAAGGTCTTCGCCACGGACTGGGCATGGGCAAGCCCTTCGGCTTCGGGCAGGTGCGTTTCGAGATCGACGGCCGGAAGAGCCGTCTCGTGCCCAACGACCCATCCAGTGGAGAAGCGCCTCTGAGCGACGACAGGCAACGTGAGCTGACGCAGAGCTTCGCCCAGTACATGGAGGCCGCGGCCGAGGCCCATGGCGGCTGGGAGAACAGCCCGCAGATCCAGAACCTGCTAGCCATGGCCGATCCCTCCGCTGCCGAGGAACTCCCGCCAGGAATGGAGTTGCGGCACATGAAGCTCATGCGCTGCATGGATTCAGAAGGCAAGCAAGTCAGTATCAATGAATTCCTCTGGGCGCGCCAGAAGACCCCGGCGCTCGTCCTCGGTGACTACGCCACTGTCACCAGGTGGCCCACTGGAGCCACCGAGAAACGCAGGCGCGGGAAGAAAGCCGCCAGACTTCGGGTGGAAATCGAGTCCAAAGACCTCCACCCGTGGCTGAAAGAGCAACTACCGACCATCCTCGCCACGCGCGACGCCACCGACCTCGGTGCCCTGATGCGGCACAAGAGCCTCTTCACGGCCTGGACGAAGATCGAGGACACCACTCTCAAACGCAAGGTGTTCACTCAGATCCAATCCTTCTGGAAGGCAAAGGGCTGGTGGGACATGCCGGAAACCAAGAGCATGCGCAATCTGCGAGACCGGTACCAGAGAGAAATGGCCCGGCTCGGCGAGTGAGCGAGGAGGGCGGTTCCATACGCGGAAGCCGGCAACTCGTCATCTCAACCTGTGGAACCAGTCTGCTGACGAATCTGGCAGGCGGCGACACCGAACTCCGGAAACGGATCGTCTCGCACGCCAACGCGCCAACCGCCGAAGGATTGCCGAGCGCCGCTCGGGCGCCACTGGAAGAACTCATCGATCGGGCTGTGCGCGCTCTGGCCGATGCAGATCGGGATACCCAGCGACGGCTCTCGGCGGAGCTGAATGGTTTGCACCTGCTGCGCCGGGAGCACCCGCACGGTGCGGGAAGCCTCCACTGGTTGGTGGCCACCGACACGTGGTTGGGAAGGGCCACAGCGGAGTGCATTCGCAGCGTTCTCGAAAGCTCGGGCATGCAGGCCCAAACGAGACTGGTCCCTGGCCTGCGCACGGACGACCCGCGGGCCTTCCGGGAAGGAGTCAGTGAGCTGGCACGTCTTTGCGCCCAGGACGTCAAGGCGATGCGCGACGGCGGCTGGCGGGTCGTCTTCCACCTCACCGGGAGCTTCAAGGCGGTGCACGGGTTCATGCAGGCGCTGGGGATGCTCTACGCCGATGACATCGTCTACATCTTCGAGCACTCCGACACCCTGCTCCACATCCCCCGTCTGCCGGTCGAGCTCGATGCGCGGCGCATCGTGCGTGAGCACCAGCTTGTCTTCCGGCGCCTCGCGTTCAATCTGGTGGTTGCTCCGGAACACGTGGCCGGCATGCCCGAAACACTCTATGAGCAGGTCGATGACATCATCGACCTCAGCGTCTGGGGCCAGGCCCTCTGGCACGAGGCCCAGGGTGTTCTGCTGAGCGAGCAGTTGTGGCCACCGGCGAGCGAAAAGCTGCGGTTCGGAGACGGTTTCGAAGGGTCCGTCGAGTCGGCGTGCAAACGCCAGCCCGAGCGGATCCGCATCGTCAACGAGCGCTTGATGCAGCTCGCCAGGCACCTGGAGCAGGAGGAGTACAACCCGGCGAGCCTCGACTTCAAGAAGTTGAAAGTCAGACGCCGGCGCTGGACCCATGAATGCGACGCGTGGTCCGACCGCGAGGCTCGCCGCCTCTACGGGCATTTCGACGGCGGCGTCTTCGTGCTGGACGCCCTTGCTCGGCATCTCTGAATCCGGCGCATTGCCTGCGCAGTGGGGGCGTTCCCTCGTTGGACTCCCCGGTGTCCACACCCTCCCAGCATGGGCCGTTCGCGCCCGAGTTCCCTCGACCGCCGGTCAAGCGGGGAGGTGCACCGGCCCCGATAGAGGCCCTGGCGTTCCCATCTCCCGTGGACGTATCCTTCCCTCAGTCGAAACGCAGCCGGAGTTCCAGAGCCTCTGGCGGCCAGCGACCTGCCCGAGGGGCGCCCATGGATGCGGATCTCGTCCTTCTTCTAGGATTGCTCGTAGCCAGCGTCACGCGTCACGCCACAAGGCGGCTCCTGGGCCGCCGGGATCCCGAGCCGTCGGAAGCCGACTTCTCCGACTCGCCAGCTTCGATACCCGGGTCATCGACTTTCGAGGTGAGGACCCCGGGCGATACGGGGTCTGGATTGACGGCCACTCCGGGGTCTGACCCCGGTTACCTGCATGCACGCCAGGTCCCTGCAGCGCCGAGCAGATCCGTGTGCGAGCAGGGAGATCCCCTTCCTGCAGCCGGCGACCTCTCCGGGAGTCGGTGTGCGGGGAGGACGAAGGCCGGCGCGACATGTCGACGAACGGCTCGTCATGGCTCGAGATACTGTCACCTTCACGATTCCGCAGAAGTGGCGAAGAGACGGGCGACGCAGACCAGCTCGACGGGGACAGCAGCGCCTCCCGGGCAACGGTGCGAAGCACGCACCCAGCGCGAAACTCGTTGTCGACGCCGGCCGGTCCGAGGCTTCAGGTACTGTCACGTTCACGCACGCCAGAAGGTCCGTTCCGGTGGCGCGGAAGCAGAACGCGGCCGAGACCGGGCGAACGGAGAACGCGCGAAACGAGAAGGACATCGGAAGGGGACCCATCTCGGTTCGACAAGCTGGTGCGGCGTCCGATCCAGACGCCGCTCGATTCGACCCTACATCCTGGTCGCGCTGGAGCAGCGCAGCGACGAATGGCACCGCTGGCGAAGAAACGGGATCGGAGCCTCGGACGCTCCAGCCATCATGGGCGAAAACCCCTGGAGGGGCCCAGAGGAGGTCCTTGCTGAAAAGCTGGGCGTGGCGCGCGTGTGGATGAACGATCGAATGGCCCGGGGCATCAAGCTCGAGCCCGAGGCACGCGCGCGTTATCGGGATACTGTCGGGCGTCCGGTCGAACCAGTTTGTGTGCAGAGTCGGCAATACGGCTGGATGAGAGCCAGCCTCGACGGGCTGTCGCCCGACGGAAATCATGTGGTGGAGATCAAATGCGGTGAGAGCGTCCACGATTATTGCTCCCGCCGCCGGAAGCCACCCCCGTACTACGATGGTCAGCTTCAGCACATTCTTGCGATCACCGGTCTCCCGCGCATCGATCTATGGTGTTATCTGCCTGGCCGCGATCCCGTCCTCCTCTCCATCTCACGCGACGGCGAGTACATCGAGCGACTTGTTGCCAGGGAGGCCGCTTTCTGGAAGGAAGTCCTTCGCAGGCGATCGGGCTAGTCTGTCCCGTTGCGCATCGGTGTTGACAGGTTCTCCCATTCTGGAGGCCGTTTCGTCGTCCGCCTCATCGTTCCCGGGCTCCGAGGAGGAGCGCGGCGGGTGTTCGATCCCGGGTTCGATCGCCGTGGTGAGGCCGCTCCTAGGGGGAAGCGTAGGAAGGCGCCGAGGGAGCCGGGGAGTGACAGGAGCCGGGTGAAAAGGGGCGCCCGCTCGACCCTCTTCTCGTTCGAGTCCGAGGTACCGACACCCTTCCGACATCGTGGCCTCTATCCCCCTCGCAGGCTCTGGCGCACGAGCTCGTCGAGGCGGGCGAGGAAGCGGGAGCGGTCGCGGTCGGAGAGCGGCGGCGGGCCGGAGGTGGAGATCCCCGCCTCCCGAAGCGAGGCCTTGAGGTCGCGGGTGGCGAGGAGCTCGCCGATGGTGTCCCGCTCGAAGACGCGGCCGTCGAAGCCGAGCACGCGCGCCCCGCGCCCGAGGCAGCGGGCGGCGAGAGGAAGGTCGGCCGTGACGACGATGTCGCCGGGCCGGACCTCCTCGGCGATCCAGTCGTCGGCGGCATCCGGCCCCTCGGGCACGCGGATGGCCTGCACCCCCATGCCCTCCGGAACCCGCACCGGGGAGTTCGCCACCACCGCGACCGGCACCCCGAAGCGGGTCGCGACGACGTAGACCTCGTCCTTCACGGGGCACGCGTCCGCGTCGACCAGGATGGCGATCACCGGGCTCCCTCCCCCGGCCCCGCTCCGGCGGGCGGATCCCCGGGCCGGCAGGCCGCGCCGAGCCGCCCGCCCGGATCGGGTGCCGCCGCGGCCGGGGTCGGGTCCACGCCCTGCCCGCCGGCCTCACACCGGCCCGGCCGGGCGGCCGCGGGGGAGCTCCAGGACGGCGAAGGGCTCGAGGGTATCGAGGGCGGCGAGGCCCTGCTCCGGGCGCCATCGGTAGAGCTCCGCGCGCAGGCCCTCCGGCGTGAACTCGAGCAGCGTGAAGCCGTTCTCCTCCACCGGCGGCACCCACTCCTCGGCGTCGAGGACACCCGACGGCACCGGGCGCTGCCCGCGGGCCGCCGAGGGCCACATGGGCCCGGCGCTCCCGGGCGTCCCGGAGAGCAGGCTCACCACCGGGTTCGGGCGGAGATCGCGCTCCCCGCTCCGGAGGATCCTCCCCGCGCCGGTGGCGTGGAGATCGCCCGAGACGACGAGCGGCATGCGGTCGCGCCGCGCGGAGGCGGCGGCGAGCAGGCGGTCGTGCTGCTCGAGCCAGCCCCGGGGCCAGAAGGGCTTGTCGAGGTCCGCGCGGAGCACGCCATTCGGGTCCTGCACGTCGGGGTACCACTCGCCCCACTTTCCGGCGGTCCAAAGCACCGGCGTGGAGGGGACGAGCGCACCGTGGAGCGCGTCGCTCTTCTGGAGGCGTCGGATCACCCACCCCTCCACGCCGGGCGGGAGGAAGGCGGAACCGCGGTCGCGCCGGGCCGGATCCCGGGCGTTGGTGAGATGCCCCCGGCAGTCGGCGACGAGCGCCTCGAAGAGGCGCCCGACGCGCAGGACGGCGAAGGGCCCCGCGAGCCCCTCCCCGTCGAGCACGGCCCTCGGCTCGAGGCCGGTGGGCGGAAACTCGGGGTAGAAGAGCCGGCGGGTGGCCGCCGCCACCTCCCGCATGAAGCGGTCGGGCGGAAAGGTGCGCAGGCGCGCGTCGGCCTCGTCGTTCTCGGTGAAGTCGTGGTCGTCCTGCACGAAGAAGACGGGCACCGAGCGGAAGTGCGTGGCGTAGAGGTCCGCGATCTGCGGCCCGAAGGCGCGAATCAGCACCTGCTCGTTGTGCCCGCCGAGAACGGGCTCGTCGCGGCGGAAGCGGCCCGCGGTGAGAAGCGCCTGGGGAGACCGGCCCATGGCCAGCCCCGGCCGCGAGCGGAGGTCGAAGTAGACGTGGTCGCCGATGGCGAGCACCGCATCCGGCGCCAGCGAGAGGCCGCGGCGGAGGATCCTCTGGCGCACCCCGGTGGGCCGGAACAGGAAGCCCCGGGTCGGGTGGACGAAGAGGTCGGAGCCCCCGGCACAGGTGTAGACCAGGAGCCGGAAGCGCCGGGGGCGGGCATCCGGCGCCGGGAAGGTGCGGAAGGTCCAGGGATCGCAGAGCGGCTCGCCTCCGGCCCCCACGAGCTCGAGCTCGTAGGCGGTATCCGGCTCGAGGCCCCCGAGCCGGAACCGGTGGAAGCGACCGCCGCCGTCCGAGGCCTGCCCCGGTGCCGCCGATCCCTCGCGCCCTCGCACCCGGAGCACCGGGGCGCGCGGCGGCGTCCGGAAGGAGACCTTGAAGAGCGCCTCCCGGGCACCCGCCGCCCCGAGCAGGTGGGCCACCTCGCCGGGCCACCAGCCGGGATCGGGCGGGAGCGGATCCACCTCGCGGCACCCCGGAAGCGCCCCGAGAAGCGCGGCTCCGCCGAGGCCGACGCCTCCGCGGAGCAGGGCGCGCCGCGAGAGCCGCCCCGCATCGCACGGGCCGGGTGGTCGCGCTGCGGCCCGGAACCGACCCTCCGCGGCCATCCTCCCCTTCCGCTCCCCGGGGTCCCGTCCCGCCCGGCTCCGACCCCGCGG